>JAEEGJ010008273.1_pt1 | contig 28833 bp, 22 predicted proteins | sample 8958761 | NCBI WGS metagenome assembly JAEEGJ01 (sample SAMN16246546, study PRJNA631951) | gut metagenome | biome: gut microbiome; feature: rumen; material: RS-attached | host: Bos | place: Iran: Karaj | collected 2018-10
CGCATGGAATGCTTCATGTCTCTTGTGGTTCTCGCTGGACGTGAAACGAAACTGGTACAGGTTAGCAAGACCCAACAAGTTGAAATCTTGCCTGGGCAAGTGATGGTTGACAACACCCAACTTGCAAAGCTCTGGGATAAAGACCGCAAGACGGTTCCCAAGATTATAGAGGCTATGGAGGCTCTGGGTATTTCCTCTTCACAGAAGATAGGAGAAAACCGCATCCACACCCTTCATTCCCTTTCGGGCTGGTATGTGGACGGTAAATTCAGAGGCAATTACTACTCCTTGAAGCCCAATGCCGACCGCTCTGCAATCATCCATGCGGACGTTCCACCTGCAAGGGTTATCACAGTTGAAGTGTCCGAAGACAAAAGCAAAGGCGAGGAAGGTTCTGTCTCTGAAAGCGACAATTCCCATCATGGGAACATGGGCATGAATCCTTCTGCCGTTGGCAATGTGTCACACCCATCACCACAATCTAATGATAGTGGCAATGTGGGTAAATCTGGGACGGATGCTGCATCTTCCGAATCTTCTCACTACAACAATTCCCGTCAGTCTGCTGGCATCCCTTCTACGAATGCAGAAGCCGATGGCAGTCAGAATGAAGGGAAAAGAAACGAGGGAGCATCACCGCAGCACTCAGGAGGTCAAGGTGGGCAGTCAGGCGGCTACCAGAGACAGCCATACAACAGTTACCAGAAGCCTAACGGCAATGACCGCCCAGACGGCAACAAGTAGCCATGTGGACGAAGGTTTGCGACCTGCACCGCCATCCATCCCAAGGGACGTTTGCCGATACTGGCTGCAAGCGAAACCGAAACGGACTTCTAAGCCCAGACGGGAATTTCGGAGTTAAAAGCCCCGATATTTTAGAGGGACTTTTCGAGAAATCCTTTTGTAGTACAAAACAGGTGACCCAGTTTTTGCACTCCTAAAAGTTTCTCGGGCTACTCGCAGGCTCGCAGACCTTGTCCTTCTTCTTAACTGCAATAATTTCATCCCTTTCATCAATAGTCATTGACATGAAGAAAAAAAAGATAACCAAGAGACCGCCATCCAGAGTACACTCCTTCCGATGTACGGATGAAACCTGGGCGCAGCTCAAAGCACTTGCCAAGAAATGTGGCATAAGCCTGAATCGCTATCTGACCGAAACAGGCTTGAAGCATCACCCACGTCAGCGGCTCACCAAAGAAGAGGTCGATGCCCTGAACTCCCTTGTCGAGGCAAGGGCTGACCTGATAAGCATCCGCAACGTTCTTTCCAAGAAAACAGCTGAGGAAAAGTTGAAACTCTTCAAGACGGAGAAGTTCATGGCATGGTGGATAATGAAAAGTGCAGAACTCATCCAACATTGGTATAGCATCGAAGAGAATATTTCATCACCTGTACTGACCAAAGATAAGAACTCACTATGATAATGCTTGCAAGCGTTGTGCCCTATGGCGGCAATGCCGTAAGGTACGCATTGGAGAAAGAGAAGGCAAAGTTGGTCAAGGTTAACCACATGCCTGAAGGTATCGACCCGACTGCCATCTGGTATATGATGAAGCATCATTGCCAGCTGCATCAGCAGGACAGGACAGTCGGACGAGCACTGGAACGCTTCATGGTTCAGTTTGTGATCTCCCCCTCAAAGGAAGAGGCGGCAAACTTCACCATGAAGGACTGGCAGAACCTTCACGAAGAAGCGTTGGAAACGTTGGATGCTGTCGGACTTATACCCAAGGGCATGAAGAAGGAGGTCAAGACCAATTTCCGTAATTCAATGAATGTGGCTGGCTTGCATTCCGACTCCAAGTCAGGAACGCTGCACCTTCATCTGGACTGTTGCCGTGTTGACCTCGATGGGAACACCAACGATGTTCACGATATTCACAAGAGGGCAATGATGGCTGCGGAAATCATCAACATGAGACATGGATGGGAGCAGCCCAAGGAGATACGTGAAATGCGAAAGGAAGAGATTAAGGACTTTTGCGAAAACACCCTTCAGAAGATGGATGCTTTTGACATAGGCAGATATTTCAATATGCTCCGCATGAATGGCTATGAGGTTACACCTCGCTATGACAAGGAGAAGAAACTTGTTGGCTATACCATCGGCAAGAATGCCTCAGTGTTCAAGGCTTCTGAAATCGGACGCAGATACATGGTATCACAGCTTGAAGCCACATGGAAGAAGCTCCATCCGAAGCCTACTCAGGTCAGGGTAAAACCTGCTTCACCGACTGTCACACCAAGCAGCCGTCCGTCTCGTCCAGTTACTCCCAAGCCGACATCTACCCAGACCAAAGTTCAGCCAAGTGCTCAGCCCAAGCACGCACCAGCCAAGACCGTTTTCAATATCGATACTGGCAGTGAGGTCAAGAAAGTCTGGATTCCTGATTCGGTCAAGGACATCTTCTTCAATGAAGCTCAGGTTCCAGAGGGCAATGAGATTGCAACTGTCGAGAACATTTCCCACGTTGCCATGCTTCTCTTTGCTGGGTACATCGATGCCGCTACGTCCATGTCCGAATCTTGCGGAGGTGGCGGTTCCGCTCCTGAATCTGGATGGGGAAAGAAGGATGACGAGGACGAGCGCATGTTTGCCCGTCGATGCCTCCAGATGTCTCACTCTATGTGCAAACCAAAGTCAATTAAACGTGGTTTCCATCGTTAAATCATTTCCATATGTCAAATATCAGAAAAAGTAAAAACCATGAGGATATGCCCGACTTCGATAAGATGTGGGGCGAGGTTCAGGAGGAAATTCAGGAGAAGGATGCCGAGGATGCCGTGGTCAATCGTGCGCCAGAACTCAAAAAGTTGAGTGAGGACATTGACAAAGCCACAAATACTTGGATCAATGCCACTCTCCAACTGGAGTCTGCCATCCAGCAGTATCAGCGATGCGAAAGGAAACTGGACTATTCCGTTACAGACATCCGTGGCAAGGTTGACACTATCAATGAGCATATTGACAATGTTCTGAAAGATGCCCCGACCAAACTTCAGGTCTCAGTCAATGTCGCTGATGCTGACTGGAAGAAGATACAAGACTTGTTTGACCAGGAACACAAATGGATGCTTGACAAGATGCAAGAACATATCCGTGAGGTCAATGGTATGTTTGTCGAAGAACGCAGGAGGGTTCAGAAACGATACAAGGAATATGATGGCTGTTATCTGGGACATTATGCCCAGTATTTCTTTTGGTTCTTCTTCGTATTGGGATTCTCATTGTTCATTTACGGCATGGTCATAATAGTTGGCAAATGGCTTAACTGGTTTTAATCATCTAATGTTCCCAAAATGGTTTGCGGGTCTCATTTTGGGAACAATTAACCCACTGACAATCGGCATTGATGCTGAAAATCAGTGGGTTTATTCGTTTAGTTGTCAATCTTGAAAAGATGAATTATTACGACAGAAAGACACTTTGCGTGCTTTTAAGGTTTTACAAGTACCTCACGGTATCGTCATTCTTTGCTCTTTTTCCCAGACATATACTCATCCATGCATTGTTTAATAAAAGCCATCACCGTTGGTGCTGCTGCATTAACGACAATCTGTTTACCGAACAACAAGTCCAGAAGTTCCCAATATTTGCCAAGCAATGAGATTCCAAAACATTTTATTGAATAGAAATCATCTGTTGATTCACCAAGTAACAAAGAATTGCTCAATCCATGAACGTATTGTGATGTATATGAGTAGAATGATTGTATGTTTGGTCGAATATCTATCAGAGCATACAAGTCCTCCCAAGTCTGCTTTTGCGGTTTAGTCAGAGTAGCATCAAAGGTTTTATACTTCCAATTACTTTTATCAACAATTATCTGAAAGAGAGTTGGATTCAGTGTCTTATAAGGATGATTATCAAGCATCCTTAGGCAAGTTTCAATCATACATTCTGCATTTGCTCTGGCAGAAATAACTTGATTATGGATAGAATCATATTCCTCTTTTGTACAGTATCCATCATATTGATAATCAAAACTAAGAGCCTCTTTTCGCTTCCTGTTCCCGTCCAAAAAGTATAGCAAATACCTGAATGTAGTCTCAGTTTCGTCCTTGTTGGCGAAAATGCGATACATCACACAGAGATTATCTGCCTGCATTCGTATAAGCCCGTAACAAGATACTGCATCTTGTTCCTGTTCTGCTAAAGTCTGAAGGGATTGCGCTTGTTTGAGAAAATTTTGCCCCATACATAACAGCGTACCAATAGCATCTGTCAAATCATTCTTTCGATGTCCGACAGATAAACGCTTCGTTGCACTTTCTGCGAGTAGCATTATTTGTGAGAATGCTGTTTCTGGAGTATGTCCAGTTGCTTCCATTTCTGGAATCGAGACTTTAGCCATTCAAATGTTTGTTAGTTATTTGGCTTTCCTTTCTCTACTTTCATACCTAACTTAAAGAATTTGGAGATTCTATTCAAATCATCAGCCTTTGTTTCATTACTGATGTTAGAATAGATATACCAACCATCGACTTCATGCTGCCATACTCGCCCTGGAACAGGTGGACGCTTGTCTTTACCGACAAGGTTGTAGCCGCCATGTTCGATACCAACTTGAGGAATACGTTCAAGTCCTACCTTTCGAAGTGCATCTACAAACGTATTGATTGCAGCTTTATGCCAGATTACAGTACCATCAGGGAAAGTTACACGCAACCCCTTCGTTGGATTCTCTATGTGTTTTGTTGGCACATGAGGCTCAACGGATGCTGGTTTCTCAGAACTTGATACAGGTTTACTTGACTTTGGGGTTAAAGTCTTTGCGTCAATAATCTCACTAATCTTTGTTTTACGTGAGAGTGCAACGCTAAGGGGTTCGCCAGGATGATACTCTACCACAAGAACAAGATCACGCTGAATCTCGCTCAGTTGTGGCTCGATATTCTGGCTGAGTGCTGGTAGAATTTCCTCTTTGATGATTTTCTCTTCGAGGTTATCTGCCGCTTTCAGCAACTTGTCATCCACAGGAAGATTCATGTCCCTGAGTGACTTCAATGTGGTATAGAGTTCTTTGAGTGTAGCCATATCGCAAAACTTTATTTTGTTCCTTCTACAATTTTGATTTCATCTTCAGTCAACCCATACATATCATAAACTAACATGTCTATTTCATGCTCGAGTGTAGTCGTATCGTTCAAACTTGAAGATGCTTTGCTTTCCATAATTTTGTTTACCAAGAGCGTAAAATCAACATCTTTATCAGGGATTGGAAGGATTTGTAATTCATTTCTTCCAATGTTAATTGCCCCTCCAGACATTTTAAGTGAGTTAAATACGATATTCAGCCAATAAGAGGCTAGTTTACTGTTAATTATCGCAGTAAGTTTATATAGTTGTTTAGTGTCACCAAGGATTATCGTAGTTGATTTTCCTGCTATAAACTCACCACAGACATCTAAACAAGCTTCATACCTCGTAGTCATGCTAGCAACAATGATTTTGGGAGATGAAGCTTGATTATATCTAACTTCTGAATAGTTTTTAAGATCTTCAGCTGGAACTATTGGGTAAGTATAACTGCCTTTAATATATCGGCAAGGCCTTATTCCCCAATAAGGTAAATAAGGGTCAACCGTTCCTGAATTAATCAACTTGAATCCATTTTTGCAATTGCTATCTTGGACTATGTTTTTAATTTCATAAGCATCTGCAACGGTTGCCGCTCCTAATACTTCAACTGGTAAATCCTTTAAAGGATTGAATAAGTTAATCTTTGAGATCAACTTGAATATTGCTGTATTTCTAAAGAATGGATCCCAATAATCATTTCTTGCCAAATCACTAGAATTGGCTTTGTTTGATTGTTTTACATCCACACGATTTTCCATAATCGTGAATAAAGTGCTATCCTTTTTGTCACAATTACGCAACACAATGGTAATAGGATATACGGCTGCATCTTCAAAAACATCAATGCGACTATAATCTCTAATTTCAAGTACATGTTTTTTTGATAAATACTTACGTAGCTCTACACCATATTTTGCTGCTATAAGTTTATTTGGAATGATGTTACTAAAAATACCATTCTCTTTTAGCAAAGATATACTGAATTCTATGAAGACAATAAACATATCCCAGTTTCCACTGGCACAAGCAAATGTTTTTGCATACAATTCTCGCTCTTTAGGCATTACCTTAACCATAGTTTCAGAATCTATGTAAGGTGGATTTCCTATAACAATGTCAAAACCTCCTTTATCAAATACTTCCTTGAAGTATATGTGCCAAAGGAAAAACAAATTATTTGGAATTGGAAGTTTCTCTATCTTTCGCTGTACGTCAGCTGTGCATCCTTTCAAATTAATAATATAGCTGCGTATATTTTCGTTAATAATGCCGCGAAGGCTTAGTTTTGCATTGTGATCATCAGTCAAATAATACTCCTTTATAGCATGCTGAATATTGTCAAGAGCATATTTTTCATCGAATGCCAATGTTGCTTGCCATGATTGTCCCTTTTTTGTTTTCTTTTTCTTCTGCTCATTAAGAGACATCCCAGAAAGAACAACGCCTTCATATTGTTCAAGAAGAGAGTTACCCTGCATAATCTTGAAATCCATGTTAGGCAAAGCGTGAGGATTCTTTTCATCAACAATTAGAGCAAGCCAGAAACGAAGACGAGCAATATCCACGGCACCCTTCTCAATATCCACACCATAGATATTGTTCTGGATGATATGAGTCTTGATGCTTACAGCTATTTCATCATCAATTCCTTCGATTGCCTTTCGGCAAGCATAAAGTTCACGGAGCATACCCATAGGGAATGCACCCGATCCGATGGCAGGGTCACATATCTTGACATCTTTAAGTTTCTGGTCAACAGATTCTTTCAATTCCTCAGATAGTACAGCTGCATCGTATGTCGTTACAAACTGTCGAATAGCATCCTTAATTTGTTCATCATTGACATTCGTCTGAAGATAAGCAATCAGAGACTCACGGCACATATACTGAACTATCTCCTTTGGAGTATAGAATGCGCCCTTATCCTTATTGTCTTCAAGCAAGTTCTCAAAGATGCGACCAAGCATTTCTGGGTCAACTCCAATCTCTGCATCATCAGGATCATTTTCATCAATGGTGAAGTTGTATGACGCAAAAAAATCGAGCAAGTTCTTCATAAACTTGGCTGGCAATGGGAAATTGGTCATATCGTAGTCATCCTTCTCAAAGAGCCCACCATTTAGATATGGAATTTTGATACCTGAACCGACATTTGGACTGCTTGCAATATCGCCAATTCGCTTAGTATTGATGTCATTGAAAAGTGGTTCGAGAACATCGTCAACAAACGTGTTCTTGTGTAAAGTATTGGCAAAAAGATTCTGAACGAACTCTTTATCACCATCATTCCAAGACTCTCCAGCAGAGCATCCCATCCATCCTTTCTTTTGAAGGAACTGGATGAATACCAATCTACCCATGAGTTTCTTTACATAATCACGTACAGCCTTTTCTGCGTCAGGAAACAGGCTGAACTCCTGCATAATCTCGCGGCAAGGTTGACCAGTAACCTGTTCTTCCCACTTATTGGCCACTTTGACCATGCGTTTGCCAGTGATAAACTCAATGATATCCTCATACTGTTTCTTGTATTCCTTGAAGAAGAGATCGGAAAGTGCTTCTACAGAGAAAGCCTTGGTTATGGCCTTTAGGTCAAGGGCACTTTTTTTGAGATCTTCAAATTGCATTATTGCAGTACGAGAACGATGGCCTTCACCCAAAAGATAGGTAAACCTTTTCGTATCAGTGCTTTCTTTTGTTAGCGAACCATCTTCAGCAAAAGTAAAGGATTCGCTGACGTAAGAGAAACGCAATACGGCCTCATTCTGACGGAAGCAAAACATAAAGGCACCACAACATCCCATTCCTCGCCAACTACTCAATAGTAGATTTCTTATGCCTGCTCGATTTCTCTCGATGATGACACTATCGCTAAGTTCTACTTCGTAGATGGCAATAACATGGCCATCAGGCAAAGTGATCTTACCTGTATAAAGGGCTCTTTTAGCCATATCCTTGTCAACGGGAACTGGCTGTGGCTGTTGCCAGAATTGGACTTTATTACGAAAAATATCATAGAGAAGAGCTTGCCAATTCTGACGGTTATATTTTGATTCAATAACTGAACGGTAATCCATATCTTGTTTTATTTAAATGATTCACTTAAAATAATATCTGCTTCAGTCTCAGTTTCATGCTTTAACTCTTCATTGCTAAGGTAGTAAGCATTGTACTTCTTTGCCATATCAATGATTTGAGAAAGGGCATCGTCATGTTTTAGTTTACCACGAGTCATTTCTTTTTGCATACGTTGTAAGCGCTTAGCAATGACAGTAATAACACCTCGCTCAGCAAGGACACGAAGTTGAACCACTTGCTGATATATGGCTTGATCTTGAATCTCTGGCAAAAAAAGATTCAGCAAGTTCGCAGCCATACCGACCTGAGCACCCATGGCGGAACCTGCCTGTTGTGTCATTGTCTCTTCTTCAACTTGCTCCTGATTACGCAGCTGACGGAACTTTTCGAGTGCCTTCAGTACGTGATCATGATGATGTTCTATTCGTTCAACCTTCTCTTCAGCAGTATCTGCTTTGAAATATTTGAGAGCATCGACAACTGACAATTCTTCTATTGACTCATCACTAGAACGGAAGAAGCTCTTTCTCATATTCGTCTTGAGAAATACCAGTGTATCTTGTGACAATTGCACACCATCAATTTCACGAGGTTCACGACCAGTACGGCTACGAAGTGACATCTTTGCTATACGGTTATATTCTCGACGGTCATTGAGATAGAGTGAGCGAAGTTCCTCATAGAAAGGAATTTCCTCATTAAACTCTCCTTCCTCAGCCTTCATTCCTTCTGTAAACAACTTTTCCAGATTGCGGTCTATGATTTCCTCCTGTGAATAAATCTGATTGTCCTCTCCAAATGTAGAGTGGAATGTTTGAATTTTCGAAAGTGCTATCTGGTTCAACTTGATAATCTGATTACCTTGACGAGAAGGATAGAATACATAGTTGTATATGTTCTTGCCCTCAGAACCAATACGGTTCACACGACCGATACGTTGCATCAGTTTGGTAGAGTTCCAAGGTGTATCATAGTTGATGATGATATTTGAACGATGCAAGTTCACACCTTCGGCCAATACATCTGTTGTTATAATGATGTTATAATCATTTTTGCGAGCACTTTTCTTGTAGTTAGCATCGAAGTTTTCTTGAATTGTCTGGAAGAGTTTATTTCGATTCCCAGAGGAGATAACCAAAACATCTTTTCGGTTAATTCTACGCTCAAGATATTCAACAGTATCAACAGATTCAGAGAAGATGACTAATTTCTGTCCTGGATTGCGGTCTTTTTTGAAAAGTTCATGTTTCAAGATGTCGTTGAACTTGGCAAACTTGGAATCATCAGCTCCTTCTACGTCAACGGTGTCCCAATCAGCGCACAATGTTTCGAGAACACGTTGGTCAGCTTGCAGCATTTCAATAAACTCTGGTTCAAAATCCTCTGCCTTGAAAACTGCATTTTTCGGATTTTCCTCAGCCTTCTGATTCAGACGTTCTTCTATTTCGTCATCATCAAGACCAAGGTCATAAAGGTGGTTGATGTCAAGATCTGGAGCGATAAATACACGGTCATTTTCGAACATTCGTATCATGTTCATATTAGCATCACGGAATCTGCCGATGGAAGTCTTAAAGGCATAGAAACTGCTTTCCAATCGTTTTACCAATCCATTCTTGCGAATACTTGCCAAGCTGCGAGAAATCAATTCTGCATTATCATAGAGTCCTTCGCTCTTTTCTGGTAGCAAGTATGCAATAGCCTGATAACGTGCATAAGTCAAATCCTTTACCAAGGTATTCATTGCAGCTTCAAACATATCGGCTATACGATCATTCATCTCATAGGTTTTCATCTCTGGGGGAGCAACCTTTGGGAATCCCTGAACATCTTTGTAATAACGAGGAATGGCCTCAATGTCTGTACGTGTACGGCGAACGGTAATCGGTTTGATTACGCGGTCACGGACTTTCTCTGCAAGATCCTTGAATTTTTTTAGGTCGTAATTGGGGTCACGACGCAATTTCTTGAACTCAACAATCAGTGGGCTAAAGAAGGAAGTCAAATTTGGTACTCCATCAATTGTACAACATCGTGGGTCTTGGAAAAGTAGAATTTCGTTATAAAGATCTGCTGGTGTATTATTCATTGGAGTTGCTGAAATGAGCATAACCTTCTTCTTGAATCCTGGAATGTTTCCAGTTTCAACTCTAGGCATTTTACAAATTTCCTGTAACTCTGTAAATGCGGAATTGGTATGTGTACGGAATTTATGCGCCTCGTCAACAAGGACAAGGTCATATTCATCAGCATTCCAATAATCATAATTGTCTTCATCAAGCACCTTCTTTAGGCTGCCGTTACTAATGAAGCGTGTATATTTGTCAAGCCCAAAATCCTTGAATGTCTGTTTCCAGTTTTGCTCAACAGCAGGAGGATATACAACAAGAATCTTTGTGTTCTCATAACCATTGTCGATACAGAACTGCTTTGCTATCATTGTAGCGATTACAGTTTTACCAAGACCCACAACATCAGCAAGAAAGAAACCATCATACTTTAACAATTTCTTGTAACCTTCAACAACAGCATCCGTCTGGTATTCATATTTGTCATAACCCTCTGGCATGTCAAAGGCATCATGAGCATCCGTTGCGAGAACTCTATCAGAGAAATACTCCATGAGCATCTTTATGTAAAGTTCGTATGGAGTTACATCACCATTCAAATAGGTTTGCTGAATCGGACCTGCTTTTATATCCTCTGCCGTAATAGGACAGCCTTCTGCTTCTTTCCAAAGTTCTTCAAATTCATCTTTGGCAAACTTTACATCCTCATAATCCGTAAGCTTAACGTTAAACTCGTATTGTTTTTCTTGGCTAATTCCTAAACCATTACCGCTTAGATTGCTTGAACCAGTGATTGCTGCACCGAATGTATATTCATTGTAATCCTCAGGATATAAGAGATATATCTTTGCATGGATTTTCTTGCTGGGATGAGCTCGAAGTTCCAATTTACCATTAACAAGGTCTTCTACTAATTGAAAGATACCTTCCTCAACATTTTTAGAATAATTTGAGTGCTCAATATCTTTCCGAAGCTGTGCGAGATAATCTTGCTTAACTTCCTCCTCTGCACCAAAGAACAATTGTCCCTTGTTGTGTGCGTTGGCGATATACTTATCTACATCTATACCAATAAGAATGCGAACTTTATTGATACTGTTGAGAAATGGGCGAAGCGTAAAATATCCAGATGCTCGCAGAAACCCTACGACAGAATCCAAACATTTAATAGATGAATTGTGTTCGAGTAAGCCCTCGAACTCTTTCATCAGCGTATTGCCCTCTCGATTAGTAAAGAACCTTTTTGCCATAGCTATTACTTATTTGTTTTTTTAACACTTTTAACTACAGGATCAGGCATCGCTTCCAAACGAACAAGATCGTTCATCTCAACATTCAGAAGTTTTGCAATCCTCATCATCATTTCTAATGAAGGCTGACTAACATTGGTACACCATTTGCTTATTGTAGCTGGATCTTTGCCTAATTGCTCAGCCAACCACTTATTTGTTTTACCTTGATCAACCAAAGCTGTTTTAATTCTGTTCAACTTTCTTTCCATTGTCTCACATCTTTAAATAAAACGGCGTAAAGATACAAATATTATTTGATAATATTCCCTTATTCGCAATAAAAATGACGTTTGAATGATGTTTTTCGCCATTTTTCACCGATTTTAACGCAAAAGCCGTTGAGATTCCTATGATATTTGATAGAATTTGGAGTGAAAAATGTTTTTGAGTTTGCACTCTCCAGATGACAAAATCGGAAAATTTCCTTTGTTTTCCACGTTAAGATTTGTTAAGCAGATGTTTTCATTTTGGGGTTTTTGAAATTTTTGTTCCCAATTTGTTCCTTTTGCCGTTTTCGTCTTTTCAATGTATCTGTATATCAGCCACTTGCAAATAATCAGCAGATTTTGAAGAAGAAGATCATGATGGTTGTCGGTGCTTGCATCTTCCTCGTGGCCGCAGCACAGGCTCTGCCTCTCTTCTTCGGTATTTAACCAGAGATAAGCGTAGAGACACATCATGGCAGCAGGAATTGAAAACAACGAATATGTCAGCTACCCGATGTTCAAAGGGCTTCAGAAGCCTCTGGAGTTCATGGGCATCCAAGGTCGCTACATCACATGGGCAGCTTGCGCTGTTGGCGGAGCCATACTTGGTTTCATCATTGTGTACTGCATCTTTGGTTTTGTTGCTGGACTTATAGTTCTTGCTGTTTCTCTCTGTACGGGTGCTGGCCTTATCTTCTTCAAGCAGAAGAAAGGACTTCACACAAAGAAAGAAGACCATGGTGTGTTCATCTACGCTTGTTCACGAAGAATGTAAATTATCATCGAGTGTAGTTAATGAGCAAGTGTATTGAAATCTGAATAAATGTAATCGGTAGGCTCGCCCCCTCGACAGGGTGAGTCTGCCTTAATTTGGAGATAAGAATGATTCTATATGTCATCATAACATTTACCGCGATACTTATAGGCATGGCCATTTCGGTCTATGCTTTTGGTACTGGTGGTAAGCGCAAGAAGATATTCCAGGACATCTACTTCTCCATCGAGGATGTAGATGGCATTGGTGTTCTCTATACCAAGACTGGCGAATACTCTGCTATTATGAAAATAGAGAACCCCGTCCAGAAATATTCTGCCAACATAGACAGTTACTATGAGTTTACTCATTTGCTGACTGCTCTTGCACAGACGCTGGGAGAAGGTTATGCCATTCACAAGCAGGATGTATTTGTCAGAAAACAGTTCAAGGATGAGACTTCAGATAACCACGAGTTCCTATCTGAAAGCTACTTCCGCTACTTTACTGGACGAACCTATACAGATAGCCAGACCTATCTGATTATCACTCAGGAGAACAAAAAGAGCCGTCTTTTATCCTATGACAGCAAGAAATGGCGTGACTTCCTTGTAAAGATCCGCAAGGTCAAAGACCTCTTGAAGGATAGTGGCGTAGATTCTACCTATTTGGGTGGAGAGGAAACCAGAATGTATGTTGACCGCTATTTCTCCATGAACTTTAACGACAAGATTGTGTCGATGACCAACTTCAAGGTCGATGACGAGACCATTTCCATGGGCGATCGTCGATGCAAGGTGTATAGCCTTGTTGACGTGGACTGCATCAACATCCCTTCGATTGTCAGGCCGTTCACCAATATTGAAGTGAATAACGTCGCTATGCCTGTCGATCTTGTGTCTTTGGTTGACAGCATCCCTTCAGCAGACGTGGTTGTCTATAACCAGATGTTCTTCATGCCAAATCAAAAACGTGAACTGGCATTGTTGGACAAAAAGAAGAACCGCCATTCCAGTATGCCCAATCCAAGTAATCTGATTGCTGTTGAGGACATCAAGAAGGTTCAGGATGTTATAGCCAGAGAGAACAAACAGCTTGTATATACCCATTTCAATTTGATTGTAGGTGTTCCCAAGGATGCCGACATACAAAAATGTACGAACCATCTGGAGAACGCTTTTGGTCGCCTTGGTATTCATATCAGCAAACGAGCCTATAACCAGCTGGAGCTGTTCGTTAACTCCTTCCCCGGCAACTGTTATGGAATGAACCAGGACTATGACCGTTTTCTCACTTTGAGCGACGCTGCTGCTTGTCTGATGTACAAGGAGCATATTCAGCATAGTGAGGACACACCTCTTAAAATATACTATACGGACAGGCAAGGTGTGCCAGTAGCCATTGACATCAGCGGCAAGGAAGGCAAAAACAAGATTACGGATAACTCAAACTTTTTCTGCCTTGGCCCTTCTGGTAGCGGTAAGTCGTTCCACATGAATAGCGTAGTCCGTCAGATGTGGGAGCAAAATACCGATGTTGTCATGGTCGATACAGGTAACTCTTACGAGGGCTTATGTGAATATGTAGGCGGTAAGTATATCAGCTATACAGAAGAACATCCCATCACCATGAATCCATTCCGCATCAAGCGTGAGGAGCTGAACGTGGAAAAGACAGGATTCCTGAAGAACCTTATCATGCTGATATGGAAAGGTACGCAAGGAACTGTCACGAAGACGGAGGAAAGACTTATTGAGCAAGTCATCACAGAATACTATGATGTCTATTTCAACGGATTCAATGGCTTTACTCCACCCCAACGTGAAGACTTGCGGAAAGGATTGCTCATTGATGACCGAAACAAGAATGTCAATAGTAGGGAAACAGAAAATGAGCGTATGGCACGTATCGAGGCACAGATTGACGAGATAGAAAGTCGCAGGAAACAACTTCCTGTAACCGAACTGTCATTTAACTCCTTCTATGAGTTCAGTGTGCAGCGTATTCCCGACATCTGTCAGGAAAACCAGATTCAGGGCATCGACATCAGTACCTATCGCTATATGATGAAGGACTTCTACCGAGGTGGCAATCACGATAAGACCCTAAATGAAGACCTGGATTCCACACTGTTTGATGAGACATTCATTGTCTTTGAGATTGACTCCATCAAGGATGATCCGCTGCTTTTCCCATTGGTCACGCTTATTATTATGGATGTATTCATCCAGAAAATGCGTATCAAGAAGAACCGTAAGGTGCTTGTCATTGAAGAGGCATGGAAAGCTATTGCCAGCCCTATGATGGCAGAATACATCAAGTACCTCTACAAGACAGCACGTAAGTTCTGGGCAAGTGTCGGTGTGGTAACACAGGAAATTCAGGATATTGTAGGCAGCCCCATTGTGAAGGAGGCCATCATCAACAACTCTGACGTTGTGATGCTGCTTGACCAAAGCAAGTTCCGTGAGAGATTTGATGAAATCAAGGCTATCCTTGGATTAACTGATGTGGACTGCAAAAAGATTTTCACCATCAACAGATTAGAGAACAAGGAAGGACGCAGTTTCTTCCGTGAAGTATTCATCCGTCGTGGAAGTGTTGGAGCCGTCTTTGGAGTCGAAGAACCCCATGAGTGCTACATGACTTACACCACTGAACGAGCCGAGAAGGAAGCCTTGAAGCTCTACAAGCGAGAACTGAAATGCAACCATCAGCAAGCAATCGAGGCATATTGCCGTGACTGGGATCGTTCAGGCATCAGTAAGTCCTTGCCTTTCGCTCAGAAAGTAAATCAAGCTGGGCATGTCTTGAACTTAAAATCCACAGAAAAGCGATTTTCATGAAACGTAGTCTGCTTATAATATCTCTTATTATCTGTGCCCTGACTACAGCCAAGGCACAGTATTACAGTGTCAATTATGACCAAGAAACTGTAGCCAAGATGGTAGCATCCTTCAATACAGAAGCTGCCACAGAGATGTATTATGCAGACCAGATAGCAAAGATACGTGAGCATTATCAAGCCGCAGAAGTCGCTGCCGCTGGTATCTTCACCAGCAAGTTCCTTGACCGAAAGGCATTGACAGACCTTGGCCTCTGGACGAGTAGCACCGAGAACTATTACTATCGCCGTATCTACCACATGGTTTCGGCCAAGATAATGCCGAAGATTTGGACTGTTGCTGGGATGATGCTTAAAAGTCCACAGAATGCCTTATATTGGGGTTCCTACCTCTATAAGGTCTGTGACGAGACAAAGAATCTGTGCTATCAATTCGAGTCTATCGTCACCAACAGTAGCCTTAGTTTCAAGGACATTGCTTTTCTTGAAATCAACGAAGAGCTTAGGAACATTCTGAAACTATCGGAACTTGCTGATGTTGACTGGAAAGCCATTCTTGACAATATCGGCAACATTCCAGATAACTTCTCCAAGGAAAACCTTCAGGAAGACCTCGATAATCTCTATAACATGGGCGTAAGCATTGCCACAGCTGGAGCTAACAACCTGATTAACTCGATTCTGGCCAACAGTAACTTCAATGGCACTATCATGGATAAGACTGCAAGTGTCATAGAGGTGGCAGATAACGTCTATAACCTGTATGAGAATATCACGACCAATACGGGTGGCACATTGCTTAACCTGATTGGCGGTCAGGAAGCTATTGCGAATCTGTTTAATCTCTCCAACTATAACGCTACAGCATGGCTTACGGATTATGCCCGTGAGGGAATGGGTCAGTATTATACCCAGCGTTGGTACATCTATCGTGTTGATAGAGGTAGCGTGTCATTATGTGACTACTACCCTCCTACCGATGACAACAGCATCCTTTATGGAGATCATTGGTATCGAATCAACACCAAAGACGCAAATTTCTATCCAAACAGCAGCCAGTGGGAAGCCATCTTGCAGAACTCAGAGAATCATGCAGGATGGAGCCGTAGCCGTGTACAACAGTTGAACAACAGTAATGACGGCTTCTATTACTACATCAACTATTGGAGCAGTGCCTATATACTCAGCAAAAGCCGAAGCGGACAATACGCCAAGGCTTATGCCTACGAGATTCATGTTACCAAGTCTTGGAATAACACAGAAATCAAATATGAGGATGTCTTTGACTCCTACACAATGGATTTGGCTTCTTTCAAGGCCGGTCTGAATGCCCGTCTTGCTGACTATAATGACAACGAGGACGGCTTTACCTACTACATCGGCTCTGATTCAAAGAAATACTATCAGGCAACCGATGCCCAGAAGATAGCAGGATGTGAGACAGCCACCATCAGCGTAACCTGCCATGATGGAGCTAAACTTGGTGAAGGCTCAACTCAGTATAAGTGCAGCAGCTGTGGCGGTTCTGTCAATGGACATACGAAACAATGTGCCATGTCAACAACAATTTCAGAGTCAAATCTCGACACCTCAGAACTTGATGGAAAAATCAGCGAGGCACAAAGCAAGATAGCCATGCTTCAGTCCCAGATTGACGCTCTGGAGGCAGAAAATGCTGACCTGATTAAGAAGATTGCCAGTGCGAGTGTCGATGATGCTGCCGTCTATAGACAACAGTATAATGCCAACAAAAGCAGAATATCCAGCCTCACTTCAGAAAAGAGCAGTTGGGAGGGTCTTCTGGCACAGTACAATCAAGCCAAACAGGAAGCGATTGAAGGTGAGTCCGCCCAGACGGATGACTATTACCGAATACCAGCCGTCATGCAGGATTATAAGACCGCTTATAATCTCACATGGAATGGAAGCGGATCCTGGGAGGGAAACACTTTCGTCCGTACTGCCACCATGCCTAATGTAAATGGTGTAATCACTTTCAAGGCTACTGTCTCTATTGCTCGTGGCCCGAAGTATTTCCTTGGTATCAAGATACACCGTGCCATCGTACAGATAGCATGGACGCTTACCACCGATTATAGCGATACACAGGTGGTGGCCGTTCTTGAACTTGACCCAGAGAAGAGCGACGCAGAAAAAGCAGCTGAGGTAAACGCTAAGATTGCCGAGGTCGCCCGTGAGTACCCAAGTTGTGATACATCTGTGGAGTATGCAAAGACGGAGCCTGTCGAAACAGACGATACAGATGACACATATCATCTCCTATGGTCAAGTGACCGTCTGGAGATTGCGCGAGACATCGATTCTCGTCTGACAAAGATATATGCCGACCTTGTTTCTTTGGAGAAAATGATGCATTACAAGCATTCCATCATCGATATTCTAAAGGCTATTGCGCCTTATATCAATGATGAAGAAGGTCGCAGACTTACCCTTGTTGAGCAATGCCGAAAGCGTTGGCTCAGACATGCCGCCAACAGTAGCCATTCTGACAGTTATAACGGAAAATACGACGATGATGAAGAAGAATAGAATCATACTCATAGTTCTTATGCTCCTGACATTGTTCCCTACCATGTCAAGAGCCCAGTTCGGCTTCGACATAGTATCTTTGGAAGCATACATCAATGACCACAAGGAGCAACGGAGCCTCTTGCTTGTTCGCTCTACCCTCGAAGCAAGCAACAAACTATTGCATGACTATTCGAGCGATGCGAACATTGGCTACAAGGACATCAATGCCCAACTTGACAGATACACACGAGCCTTTGATGTCATTGATATACTATACCAGACACTACGAACAAGTCTCAACGTCTATAACACATATGAGACTGTCAGTGACCGTATTGGCGACTACAAAAATATGCTTCAGGACTTCAACAAGAAATGTCTGGAGCGTGGAAACATCGTCAGTACAGACACCCTTATCATCACCATCAATGCCAGAGCCTTGGCAAAGATTGCTGACGAAGGAGATAACCTATACAGGTCAGTCAGTGACTTGGTTCTCTATGCAACAGGTACTGCTGCCTGTTCGACATCAGACCTTCTCTTAGTTCTGAACAGCATCAATCAGTCGCTCGACAACATTAAGAAGCACCTGAACAAAGCCTACTTTGAGACATGGAAATATATCCAGGTTCGTATCGGATATTGGAAGCGTCAGGTGTATCGGGCTAAGACCAAACAAGAGATTATCAATGATGCCTTCGGCAGATGGAGAGGTGCTGGCTACCTTGGATATTAGTTCAAACACGATATTAAATTACCACTTTATGAGAAAATATTTAACTCATTTGAAATCAATGTCGTTCATACTTGGAGTGTTATCTGTAAACCAAGTAAACGCACAGTCCTATGTGACCTACAATCACGATGATGCCAAGATGAACCAGATAACGGTTCAGGAGGTTGGAGCCGGGTGTCTTACCCCCGACTTATACTATTGGACATTCCATCACAGTTACCAGAAGTCAGCAGCATCTAAGAACAAACTTACCTACCGTGCTCTTGCTGGTGTTGCAGCTTATCCACAGGTAGAAGATGCTGACTCAGTGCAAGCGGCTTTAACGAAACGAACTGAGATTGAAGCCTTGAATATTGCAGACCGTCAGATAGACATCGCTTGGTTGGCAGAAGGCTCAAAGATAACAGACAAGTTGAATGCCTTTCAGACAAACATCAACCGTATTGTTGGTGCTGGAGGTACGATTCAAGACAAAGACCGCTGGAACGATTACTATCATATCTTTGAGTGTGCCATCAAAGCCACTCAGGATGCCTATATGCCCAATGCCCAACGTAAGAAGGAGTATCTTGCCATCTATGCAGACATATCGAAGCAGAATGAAACGCTTATAGCCTATCTTGTTCAACTCAATAAGAAGTCAAAAACGTCAGAACTCCTTTCTGCGACATACAATAAGCCAGACCATCGTGCAGCTATCGCAACAGCAGCTCATAACCGCTGGAGGGATGCCGGATGGGGAAAGAATGGTGGCAATTCAAATAATGGTTCAAATAATGGCATAATCATAGAGGAATAATATGGCAGACACGAACATCCTTTCAGACTTTGGCATCAACATCCTCGAAGAGGAGATTGATGACGTTATCTTCCAGACCAACGAGTTCCTTTGTGATGCTACCTTCACAGGTTCACAAGGGCCTTTCTGGTGGATATTGCAGATGTGTATGGCTCTTGCAGCACTCTTCTCCATCATTGTGGCAGCAGGAATGGCTTACAAGATGATGGTGAAACATGAACCGCTTGACATCATGAAGCTGTTCAAGCCCCTTGTTGTCAGCATTATCTTATGCTGGTGGTACCCACCTGCAGATACAGGCATGACAAATAGCGGAAGCAGCTGGTGCGTTCTGGACTTCCTATCATACATCCCTAACTGCATTGGCTCTTATACGCATGACCTCTATGAGGCAGAATCCACCCAGATTGAGGATAAGTTTGCAGAAGTCCAGGAACTCATCTATACCAGAGATACGATGTACACAGCACTTCAGGCACAGGCAGATGTGGCGCATACTGGCACTTCTGACCCCAACCTCATTGAAAGCACTATGGAACAGGCAGGTGTAGATGAAGTGACGAATATGGAGCAGGATGCTTCCAAATTATGGTTCACGTCCCTTACGGCAGGTGCTGTCGTCGGTATAGACAAGATTATCATGCTGATAGCCTTGATAGTCTTCCGTATCGGTTGGTGGGCTACCATCTATTGTCAGCAGATCCTTTTAGGTATGTTGACGATATTTGGGCCTATCCAATGGGCATTCTCACTATTGCCGAAATGGGAAGGCGCATGGGCGAAATGGCTTATACGCTATCTCACCGTCCATTTCTACGGAGCTTGTCTGTACTTCGTGGGCTTCTACGTCCTGTTGCTCTTTGACATTGTTTTGTGTATTCAGGTAGAAAACCTTGAAGCCATTACACAGAGTGAGCAGACGATGGCTGCATACCTCCAGAACTCCTTCTTCTCAGCAGGTTATCTGATGGCGGCAAGTATTGTTGCGCTCAAATGTCTGAATCTTGTTCCAGACCTTGCTGCATGGATGATACCAGAGGGTGACACAGCCTTCTCTACCCGAAACTTCGGTGAAGGTGTGGCTCAACAGGCAAAGGTATCTACGCAAGGCATGATTAGTAAGATGGTATAAATAAACAGTATAGTAAACTTATGGTTATCAAGAATCTCGAAAACAAAATCAAGCTGGTAATGATAATATGCTCCCTCTTCTTAGTGGGCTGCATCATCATCAGTATCTCCAGTATCTGGACTGCCCGTGTGATGGTTACAGACGCACAACAGAAAGTGTATGTCTTGGATGGCAATGTGCCTATCCTCGTTCAAAGAAGCACGATGGAAGAAACGCTCGATGTGGAAGCCAAAAGCCATATCGAAATGTTCCATCATTTCTTCTTCACGCTTGCCCCTGATGACAAGTATATCAAATACACGATGGAAAAAGCCATGTACCTAATTGACGAAACTGGTCTGGCACAGTACAACACCCTGAAGGAAAAAGGCTTTTATTCCAATATCATGGGTACAAGTGCCGTTTTCAGCATTTTCTGTGACAGTATCAAGTTTGACAAGGAAAAGATGGAGTTTACCTACTATGGCCGTCAGCGCATAGAACGCCGTTCAAGCATCCTGACACGAGAACTGGTAACGGCTGGTCAGATTAAGCGTGTTCCACGTACAGACAACAATCCTCATGGTTTGCTCATCACCAACTGGCGTACCCTCTTGAATAAGGATATTGAGCAGAAGACCAAGATGTCATACTAACAACATACAGCTATGTCTTGGAAGAAAATGATTATGGGCGAGAAGATGCCCGACAAGGATGACCCGAAGTATCGAGACCGCTATGAGAAGGAGGTCGATGCTGGGCGCAGGTTTGCCAAAGCCACCAAGATTGACAAGGCAGCCGCTGCCGTACAGCGTTTTGCAAATGCCCACAAGAAGACCTTTCTTGCTATCGTATTCGGCTTCATCATTATGAGTTTTGCTGGCAATCTCATCCGCATGGGCAAGGTCTATAACGCCCATCAGTCACAGAAGTCAGCCACAGAAGTACAGGAAGAATTGGTCAGGAATCGCCATAAGCGAGTGAAACATGCCATCAGTTCCGTACATACCATGCCGGTATTTGTGAACAAGGAGTTCAAGGAGTCATTAACTAATAACAACAAAGACAATGGATATACTGAAGAAGATTAACTGGAAGCAGCCCAAATACATGCTGCCCCTCATCATCTATTTTCCTTTGCTATTCGTCGGTTATTTCGTCATAGACCTCTTCCATACGGAGAAGGCTGAAATCCCAGACAATAGCCTTACAACAACCGAATACCTCAATCCCGTATTGCCAGATGCAAAGATGAAGGGTGACGGTATCGGTAACAAGTATGAGAGTATGGTGAAGTCATACGGCAAGATCGATGATTTCACAGCAATGGAAAATATAGACAGAAACAATGAAGAAGAAAAAGAATCTTACGACTCCAAGTACACAGACGAGGAGCGTCAGTTGCTCGAATCCCAGGAAGCCGCGAAGCTCGCTGAGATTGAGAGACAACTACAAGCGAGTGCGCAAAAAGGTCAGGAAATTGGTCAAGGTAACGGAATGAGTGAAGCCGACCGTCTTGCCCGTAGTCAGCAGCGTGAACAGGAAGCAATGGAGGAGCTCAACCGTGCGTTGGCTCAGGCTCGTCTGCAAGGTCAGCAAGTGGTAGATAATGCTTCTGCCAATGATGCCGATGAAAACTCAAACAACCAGCCATCAGGCAAGGCAGAAGTCAATATCACGGTCAATGAAAGAGCTGTTAAAGGTGTCTCTGATGATGACGAAGCCCAAGAGGTTGTCAAGAAAGTAAAGGTCACTTCCGACTACTTCAACACCCTCACAGAGAATGACCCAGAGCCGAACCTTATCAAGGCAATCATTGATGAGAATGTCAAGGCTGTAGATGGTTCCCGTGTCCGCTTACGTCTGCTTGATGACATTGAAATCAATGAGATTGTTGTGCCAAAGGGAACTTACATCTACGCCCTTATGAGTGGCTTCGGCAGTCAGCGTGTCAAGGGAAACGTGAAGAGCATCCTTATCAATGACAACATCATCAAGGTCAATCTTTCACTCTATGATACGGACGGACTGGAAGGTCTCTACGTTCCAAGCAGCAATTTCCGTGAGACCACAAAGGAGGTAGCCAGTGGAGCAATGAATAACTCTTCTGCACTTACCTCCAGTTCTACCACTACGGGCAATTCCCTCATACAATGGGGCAACCAAGCAATAACAAATGCCGTGCAGAAGACGAGCAATGCCATTAGCAAGTCCATCAAGAAGAACTCAGCCAAGCTGAAATATGGCACGTTTGTCTATCTGGTCAACGGCAAAGAGAAGAAAAACGATTAACAACAGTAATTTTCAAATAGAATGTACATGAAGACTTTCAAGAAAATCGGCACATCACTTATCTGTGCTTTGTTTGCTACGCCAATGATGGCTCAGCAGACGTATGAAGAGATGGAACAACTCACGGTTAACGAACAAGTGACTACTGTCATCACGGCTTCAGAGCCTATCCGATTCGTTGACATCAGTACCGACATGGTTGTAGGCGACCAGCCTATTAACAACACTATCCGACTGAAGCCCAAGGAGGGCGCACATGCTGATGGTGAGGTGCTTGCCATCGTCACCATTGTCACAGAGCGATACCGTACCCAATATGCCCTGCTCTATACTACAAGGCTTCAGGAGGCTGTTACCGACAAGCAAATCCAGCCAGAAGAGAAGATTGCCTATAACAATCCGTCTGTTTCCATGAGTACTGAGGATATGGCTAAATATGCCCGTTCCATCTGGAACTCGACAGCCCGAATCCGTAATGTCAGTACCAAGCAGCATCGTATGATGATACGTCTGAACAATATCTATTCGGTCGGAGAATACTTCTTCCTGGACTTCTCTGTAGAAAACAAGACGAATATCCGCTTTGACATTGACGAAATGCGCTTCAAACTGGCTGACAAAAAGCAGTCTAAGGCTACCAATTCCCAGATTATTGAGCTGACTCCGGCTTTCGTTCTCGACCAAAGCAGAACATTCAAGTACGGCTATCGTAATGTGGTTGTGTTGAAGAAGATGACCTTCCCAAATGACAAAGTGCTGTCTATTGAGATTTCAGAGAAGCAGATTAGCGGTCGTACCATCATGCTCAACATCGACTATGAGGATGTGTTGTATGCTGATTCGTTTAATGCCATTTTATTGAAGGAGGACTAAGTTATGAAGAAGTTATTTACAATCCTTGCCATCGTAAGTTCATTTTCCCTTTCTTCCTATGCTCAGTCACATAGCGATAGGATAACTTTCGGTATGGGACTTCTCTATGAGCGTGGTCTTGATGCCACACTTGCATGGGAACATGAAACCAAGTACCATAACGCTTGGGAATACTTCGTTAATGGTTATCTAAAATGGGATGAGTGTGAAAGCTGCGGTCATGTCTGTCCAGAATCGTTCTGGAAGAACTATCGTACATGGGGTGTTGGCGTTGCCTACAAACCCTGTGTTTGGCGCGGTCGTAACAACTATGGGAATCTGCGCATAGGAGCCAGTGCTGGCAGTAATACCGACAAGTTCCTTGGCGGCATCCATGTGGGTTATGAACACAACTATGCCTTACGTCGTGGATGGGTGCTCTACTGGCAAGCGAAATGCGACTTGATGCTGCCTGATCGTAAAGACCTGTTCCGTACAGGCGTAACGCTCGGCTTTAAGATTCCCACTCGATAAGAATAACTTAAACAGAACATACAATGAAGATTTTATATTCATTATGCGCTGCCTTAATGATGGTGGCCATGACAAGTTGCGATGAGCACCGTGAGTTCCCTGACACGGCAATGAAGACCTGCGACATTCTGTGTACGGATGGCAAGGTGGTTCGTTACGAGGATATGGAAAGCCAAGGCAAGAAACCTATTGCCGTTGTCTTCCACATCAACCAAAGCGATGATATGCAAGGAACTGGCTATGCAGTCTATCTTTGGGATATTGACTCAACAGCCTATACTGACAGTACGGGCGTGAAGATGAATACCTCTGCAAGCGTTACGGCTTATGATGGCAATACGAATACACATTCCATGTACTCGTCAGGGGTATCTCCTGCAGCTATGGCAGTCTTCGATATGTGGCAATACGGACAGAGTGCCTATATTCCTTCAGTTGCAGAAATACGTCTGCTATATGCTGCAAAGAATACTGTCAATCACTACATTCAGAAGTGTGGCGGTGATATCATTCCAGACGATCCTGATGAGTGTTGGTATTGGACTTCGACCGAGGTTAAGGACATGGAATCTGACAAAGCATGGCTTTTTTCACTTGCATCAGGAGCACTACAGGAAACACCCAAGGAGCAAGCGCATAAAGTGCGCCCGATTATCACGCTATACAATTAGTCACTAACGATTTAAGTAAGAAATGGAAGAAACCAAAGAGCTTCAAACTGCCTATAAGATATTTCGTGCGGTCATCTACGTCTCACTCCTGATGGAGTTTTTCGAGTACGCCATTGACCCGGAATTGCTTGATTATTGGGGTGGCATCGTATGTGATGTTCATGACAGAATCAAGCGGTGGTTCATCTACCTTGATGGCAATCTTATATGGAGTAAGATAGCAACCTTTGTGATTATCTGCATCACCTGCATTGGCACACGAAACAAGAAGCACTTGGAGTTCGATGCCAGACGGCAGGTACTCTACCCACTCATCAGCGGTGTGGGCATCACTATCCTGTCTGTCTGGTTGTTCGGCTATCGCATGGATATTCGTTTCTATACGATACCGTTGAACATCTGGCTTTACATGACATCAACCATCCTTGGAACCATTCTTATTCATGTCGCTCTTGACAACATATCGAAGTTCCTGAAGGAAGGGCTTCTGAAAGACCGCTTCAACTTCGAGAACGAATCTTTCGAGCAATGCCAGGAACTGATTGAGAATAAGTACAGCGTGAACATTCCTATGCGCTATTACTACAAGTCAAAGTTCCGCAAAGGATGGGTCAACATCGTGAATCCCTTCCGTGGCACTTGGGTTGTCGGCACTCCTGGTTCTGGTAAGACCTTTAGTATTATCGAGCCGTTTATCCGTCAGCATAGTGCAAAAGGCTTTGCAATGGTAGTGTACGATTACAAGTTTCCTACACTCGCCCAGAAGCTATACTACCATTATCGCAAGAACCTTGCAGCCAACAAAAAGGCTGGTAGAGACTTCAAGTTCAACATCATCAACTTCGTGGACGTGGAGTATTCACGCCGTGTGAACCCTATCCAGCAGAAGTACATTGGCAACCTTGCAGCAGCCAGTGAGACGGCTGAAACACTGCTTGAATCTCTACAGAAGGGAAAGAAGGAAGGTGGTGGCGGTAGTGACCAGTTCTTCCAGACATCAGCCGTGAACTTCTTGGCTGCCTGTATCTATTTCTTCGTTTCTTATAAGAAAGTACCCTACGACAAAGACGGCAATCCTTTGATTGCAGAGATGACAGAAGAGCCAAAGACCCATCGGCCAAAGCCAACAGGCCGTGTCTTTGACCATTCAGGCAGGGAGGTGGAACCTGCCTACTGGCTTGGGAAGTACAGCGACATGCCTCATATACTCTCTTTCCTCAATCAGGATTACAAAATAATCTTTGAGGTTTTAGAGACAGACCCAGAGGTTGCGCCGCTTCTTGGGCCTTTCCAGACAGCCATGAAGAATAATGCGATGGAACAGTTGGAAGGTATGATTGGTACGCTGCGCGTCTATACTTCTCGTCTGGCCACCAAAGAATCTTATTGGATTTTTCACAAGGATGGTGATGATTTCGATTTGAAAGTCAGTGATCCTGCGAATCCAAGCTATCTTCTTATTGCCAATGACCCAGAAATGGAGAGCATTATTGGCGCATTGAACGCCCTTATTCTGAACAGATTGGTCACTCGTGTCAATACTGGTCAGGGAAAGAACATTCCTGTCAGCATCATCGTCGATGAGCTGCCCACGCTTTATTTTCATAAGATTGACCGTCTGATTGGCACGGCACGAAGCAACAAAGTGAGTGTTGCCCTCGGATTTCAGGAACTTCCACAGCTCGAATCTGACTATGGCAAAGTCGGTATGCAGAAGGTCATTACAACTGTCGGCAATGTCGTGTCCGGCTCTGCCCGTGCAAAGGAAACCCTTGAATGGCTTTCCAATGACATCTTCGGCAAGGTCGTACAGCTAAAGAAAGGTGTAACTATCGACCGTGACAAGACATCCATCAATCTCAATGAGAATATGGACAGCCTTGTACCTGCATCCAAAATTTCCGATATGCCTACAGGCTGGATTGCCGGTCAGACAGCCCGTGACTTCATCAAGACCAAAACTGGTCATAACGGCTCCATGAATATTCAGGAGTCTGCCGAGTTCCAGACCTCCAAGTTCTATTGTAAAACCGACTTCGACATGAAGGAGATACAGGCAGAAGAGGCAGATTATGAGAACTTCAAACTTCCCAAATTCTATAAATTCCCGTCAAAGGATGCCAAGGAGCGCATCTTATATCAGAACTTCTGCCAGGTTAATCTTGACGTGAAGAATATGATTGACGAAATCAACAAATTCAAGACCAAATGATTTTCAAAACAGTATTAACGACCTTATTCCTTACTCTTTGTCTGGGTATGGATGCTCAGGCAAATGAGTCACCCAAACAAGCATCCATCTTTGAATTACAACCCTTTGAGCGAGCCGTCTGCTGCATCAAATACTATGAGGGTATCCATCGTAAGAAGGATTATCCTTATGTAGGTTATGGCCATAAGCTCAGAGCTGGTGAGCATTATTCATCTAATATGTCCCTGAGAGAGGCAGATGCTCTCCTTCGCAAAGACCTGACGGAACTATGCACCATGTTTCAGCGTTACGGAAAAGACTCCCTCCTGCTCGCTGCACTGGCATACAATGTCGGGCCTTATAGGATTCTCGGTTACAGAAACAAGTACCCTAAAAGCACTTTGCTGAAGAAGATCGAGTCAGGGAACCGTGATTTTGAAGGGGACTATGTACAGTTCTGCCATTGGAAAGGTAGAAAAATACCGTCTATTGAGAGAAGACGCTATGCTGAATTGATGCTGCTTTACGTTCAATGATGTTTATATAAACAAAGACTTAGTACAAATTTTCAGCCCCGTCTCGTCATCACGACGCGACGGGGCTTAGTGCCTATAGGACTTGAACAAAAAATTACTTTGTTTAACTGATCTTCTTTTTATTTACTATTTACTCGCTCGGCTTTGCCGCTTAGATCGTCCAAGAACTTTACTGCTTTATTGAAATCAAGTAATGTTCATAGTTTGAACGTGGCGCGGAGCATCGTAGTGCGTCCGCAGAGGGTGTAGTCGTAAGTGTAGGTGTTGATGCCGTCATACTGTTGTGCCTGCGCTGCTATTGTCAGCGTGAAGGCCATCATGGTTACTAAAATCTTTTTCATTGTTCTTGATGTTTTATGGAATTGTTATTTCTTCTTCGGATTCTTATTCCAATGATAAACTAAATGCGCCATGACGTAGTGCGGCAGGGAGCGGTACCACGTTTCGGTGCGGCCCTGGGCGTTGACGGTGTACTGGGTGTTGCTGAGCTGGTGGAGCAGGTCGAAGGCTTCGATGCGGGCGATGAGCTTGCTCTTGAAGAACGGCTGGCTGATGGAGGCGTTCAGCACGAAGTCGTCGGTGTTGAGTTCGCTGCTGCCGTAGCCGCGACGGGAGTACATGTTGCCGTCGGCTGACAGCGTGGTGTTCAGGCGCGGCAGGATGTAGCGGGCGGAGAGGCCGTACTGGAAGTCGGTAGCGTTCAGCGTCTCGAAGTCCTGCATCTTACCCTCTGAGTGCCGCCAGCGGATGTCGCCCGTGGCGCGGATGTTCAGCGTACCTTTATTATATTGTATGTAGGCGCCGTCGTGCAGCGTCAGGGTGTTGACAATGTTCTCCTCGCTCGCCGTCATGCCCGTGAGCATGGCGTGGTCGATGGAGTGATGATAGCCTGCATCGGCGTTGGTCTGCCACGACCAGTAGCGCTTCTCGTCGATGGTGCGGCTGAAGTCGAACGTGCTTTTCAGCGTGTAGGCACCCTTCACGTTCATGGGCTGATAGGTATAGACACCGCTCACGGGGTCGTAGCTCGCCGACTGCGCCGTGCTGCGATGCTGGTAGTTGAGCGAGGTGCCGACGTGCATCGACTGCTGATGTCCGTGGGCGTTCTTGTCGAAGTAGTCAATGTTGGCATTTGTGGTCACGTTGCCCTTCAGGCCGGGATTGCCCTCGCGGACGATGAGCGGCTGGCTGTCGTCGCGCCATCCGATGCGGTTCATCAGCTGCGCACTGTAGCGGTTGTGGCTTAGGC
>JAEEGJ010008274.1_pt1 | contig 28832 bp, 28 predicted proteins | sample 8958761 | NCBI WGS metagenome assembly JAEEGJ01 (sample SAMN16246546, study PRJNA631951) | gut metagenome | biome: gut microbiome; feature: rumen; material: RS-attached | host: Bos | place: Iran: Karaj | collected 2018-10
CCTATCATTTCCTTTAAAAATTTCGGATGCAAGTATACCGTTCGGAAGGAACCGACGCTGTTCGACGTGAATCTGGATATCTATCCCGGCCAGAAGGTCCTGATCGCAGGACCTTCCGGCTGCGGCAAATCGACGCTGGTCTCGTGCCTCAACGGGCTGGCGCCGTTTTCGTATGACGGGGAATATACCGGCAGTCTGACGATCAAGGGAAAGGAAGCCCGGGAACTGGACATCTTCGAGCGTTCGAAGATCATCGGCACGGTGCTGCAGGATTCGGACGCTCAGTTCGTCGGCCTGACCGTGGCGGAGGACATCGCCTTCGCGCTGGAAAACGACGCGGTGGGCGTGGATGAGATGAAGCGGCGGGTGAAGGCCGTGGCGGATCTCGTCGACGTGGGCGGGCACCTGACCCATGCGCCGCACGAACTGTCCGGCGGTCAGAAGCAGAGAGTGTCTCTGGCCGGCGTGCTCGTGGACGACGTGGACGTGCTGCTGTTCGACGAACCTCTGGCGAATCTTGATCCCGCGACGGGCGAGAGCGCCATCGAGCTGATCGACCGCATCTGGAAGGACGAAAACAAGACCGTGCTGATCATCGAGCACCGCCTGGAGGACGTGCTGCACCGCGGTGTCGACCGGGTGATCCTGATGGACGACGGCCGCATCCTCGCGGACATGACCCCGGAGCAGCTCCTGTGCAGCGACCTGCTGCAGAAGACAGGCATCCGGGAACCCCTGTACATCACGGCGCTGAAGTACGCCGGGCTGACGGTGACGCCGGACATGCATCCGGCGCAGATCGAAACGCTGACGCTGAGCGAAGCGCAGAAGGCGCAGGTCCGGGACTGGTTCGACCGCGTGGAAAGCCCGCAGAAACCGGGAAGGGGAGACGCGCTGCTGGACGTGCAGAACGTGAGTTTCGCTTATAACAACGGACATCAGGCGCTGCGGGACATCTCGTTCTCCATTCGCAAGGGAGAACTGACAGCCATCGCAGGCCGCAACGGCGCAGGCAAATCCACGATGTGCAAACTCGTCTGCGGCTTCGAAAAACAGCAGCAGGGGACGATCCTGCTGAAGGGGGAAGATTCCGCGGAGATGAGCATCAAGGAAAGGGGCGAGCACGTGGGCTACGTGATGCAGAACCCCAACCAGATGATCTCGAAGGTGTTCATCAAGGACGAAGTCGGACTGGGTCTTTCGCTGCGCGGCAAGCCCCAGGAAGAGATCGACGCGGCGGTGGACGACGCCCTGAAGATCTGCAGCCTTTCCCCGTTCGTGGACTGGCCGGTCTCGGCGCTGAGCTACGGGCAGAAAAAGCGGGTCACCATCGCGTCCATCCTTTCGCTTCACCCGGACGTGATCATGCTGGACGAACCGACTGCGGGACAGGATTTCCGCCGCTATACGGAGATCATGGAGTTCCTCGAGGATCTGAACCGCTCCGGCGTGACGGTGCTGCTCATCACCCACGACATGCACCTGATGCTGGAATACTGCGACCGGGCGCTCGTGTTCTCCGACGGCCGCCTGCTGGCGGACGACACGCCCGCTGCGGTGCTGAGCGATCCGGACCTGATCCGCGCTGCCAGCCTGAAGAAGACGTCCCTGTACGACCTCGCCGGACTTTGCGGCATCGATGACGCAAAGGAATTCACGGCGCGCTTTATCGACTGTGACAGAAAGGCAAGGCGGGGCGTATGACGAACATCTTCAATTACATCGACAGAAAATCTCCCGTCCACGCCATGACCGGCGCTTCGAAGCTGGTCTGCCTGCTGCTGTGGTCGTTCGGCGCGATGTCCAGTTTCGATCCGCGTTTCCTGTTCGCGCTGTTCGCGGTCGCCCTGGTCCTGTTTAAGATCTCGAAGATCCGCGTGGCGGACATCCGCTTTATGTTGTGGTTCACGCTCGCGTTCTGCGTCCTGAACAATCTGCTGATCTTCCTGTTCTCGCCCCAGCACGGCACGGAGATCTACGGCACGTTCCACGAAGTCTTCCGCCTCGGAGGGCGTTACGTCGTGACGCAGGAACAGCTGCTGTATCACCTGAACGTGTTTCTGAAATATCTGGCGACGATCCCCATCGTGCTGCTGTTCGTCACCACGACAGACCCCAGCGAATTCGCGTCCTCGCTCAACCGCATCGGCGTGAATTACAAGATCGCCTACTCGGTCTCGCTGGCGCTGCGCTATATCCCGGACATCCAGCGCGAGTACCACGACATCACGCTGTCGCTGCAGGCGAGAGGCGTGGAAATGTCGAAGAAAGCGTCGCTGCGCTCCCGCCTGAAGACGGCTGCGGGCACGTTGGTGCCATTGATCCTGTCCAGCATGGACCGCATCGAAGTGATCTCGAACGCCATGGAACTGCGCAGTTTCGGCAAAAATAAAAAGCGCACCTGGTACCGGTACCGCAAATTCACGGCTTGGGATTTCGGTGCGATGCTGCTGGGTCTGGCGGTGCTGCTGCTCTCGATCTTCCTGACGAGCTTCGTCAATCACAGCCGGTATTTCAACCCCTTCGTGTAAAACTGCACATGGGGACAGGTACAATGTGTCGTTTTTTGGCTAGACGTTTTTATCTTTTCTTTTAGAACCAAGCAGGATGTATAGAATTACGAAGACGGCCAGCAAAACGCCGATCAGGATGGCGCAGTTGCGGAAGAACGTCTCGGGCATCACCAGGATGACCTGGTCGGTCCTCGCGTCGAAGACCCAGTTCGTCTTGCCCGGGAAGAAGACCTTATGAAAGAGGGTGAAAGCGCGGTCGAAATCGCTTGCAGCGAAAAGACCGAACCCTCCGAAGCATGCGAGGATGCCCGTTCCTGCCCAGAACGAAGGACCGCGGCCTGCCAATCGCGCAGGCTGCGTTTTTTTATGCCGGAACAGCAGAAAAAGGACGAGCAGGGCGGCGCCGGTAAGGACGAACAGCCAAAGATCCAAACGGAACAGGACTTTGCAGTCGGCAAAATGGCTCTTTCCGGACTCGGACCAGGCCAGGTCCCCCGTCTGGAATTCCGCGTCTTTCAGCAGGAAGTCCATCACGTCGTCGAACGCCTCCCGGATCTGTTCGTGTGTCCAGCCGGTCTTTTCCGGCATGCGAAGCGCGTCGATATGGGCATAGTAAAACGGCCGGCAGAGGATCGGCGCGGCAACGGACGCGCTGACGGCGAACAGCGCCAGCAGCAGGGCTATGAAAATGGAAAGAATGCGGCTTTTCATATTAAACTTTCGTATAGGCGGACGTGCGGATGAGCACCTGACCGGGCAGATAGAATCCCCACATGGCGACGCTTGCGAACCGCTGCAGGGCGGGACCGCCTGTTCCCGGCATATTGTGCAGGCCGACGCAGAGGTCGCAGCAGAAAAACAGGGCGAGGCCTGCGGCAAACAGGATCCACCGGCGTTCGGGGCTGCGTTTTGCCAGCAGGCAGGCGCGCAGAAGGTTGACCGCGAACAGCGCGATATACGCGCCGGCAAGGGCTTCCGTCAGACCGAAGCCGTAACTCGTATAGACGAGCAGGCCCGCGGCGGCAGGCAGCAGGAAGGAGAGAACGGACGATCCGCTTTCCTTCCGCAGGCGCGCGGCGTAAAGGATCTGCACGAGGATAAAACAGAGGACGCCTGCGGCATACCAGCGATCCAGGACCAGCAGGAACAGGTCCGCGACCGCTGTGAAGATCAGCGCGACGCTGACCGTTTTCTCCCGAAAATCAAGAACAGATAAGGTCAATAACAGAATGGAGGCGAATTTTATCGGCGTAGTATTGCCAATGCCGAAGATATCCATTCCTAAAAAAGTCAGGTATAAAATTGTTTCGGTCGCGATCAGCTTCATGACGCATCTTGCCTCTGCTGCTCACATTTTAACACAGTTTTGTTTATAGTATAATAATTATAACTATAACCATACGAGGAGGTCGTATACGATGGATATCATGGAACTCAAGGAATTGCGGAAGAAACTTCACCGGACTCTGAATGGTCCTGCTCTCCCCGTCAGCGTGGTGATCGACGCCGTAGACATTCTGGTCCGGGAGATGCAGAGCGGCGTTTACGTCGACCTCCTGGGCGATTACGACGTGGGAGCCTATCCCGAAAGACTGTCCCTTACGACAAAACAGCTGGGCAGCAGAACGCTGCTGAAGCGGCTGGAAGACGAACTGCCTCCCCTGCGCGACACGCCGGAGCTCACCCGTCAGAGAGCGCCTCTCGGCGTATTGCTGCATATCGCGGCAGGCAACACGGACGTGCTTCCGGTCTTCACCGTGCTGGAAGGCCTGATCACAGGCAACATCAATATCGTAAAACTTCCTTCTCATGACGGCGGTCTGACAGAAAAACTGGTGAATATCCTCATCCACCTCGAACCCCGCCTCGACGAATATATCTACCTGGTGAACGCACCGTCTTCGGACGTGGAAACGCTGAAGGCTCTGGCGGAGATGTCCAACGCCGTGGTCGTCTGGGGCGGCAACGAAGCCGTCCGGGCGATCCGCTGCCTGACGGAACCGGATACCAAGATCATCGAATGGGGCCACAAATTGAGCTTTGCCTATCTGTCCGGCGATTTCCTCCACTGGAACCTCGACGAAGATCTGAAGGGCCTCGCCCGTCACATCTTCCGTACGAGACAGCTGCTGACCACCAGCTGCCAGGTCGTCTATCTGGATACGGACGACCCGCAGAAGCAGCAGCAGTTCTGCGAACGGTTCCTCCCCATCCTGGAGAACGAATTCGCAACGGATCACGTGAACGAGAGCAAGATCTCCAAAGGGACGCTCGAGCGTTTCGCTTCCCGGATCGACGAACGGGTCACGATGCCTTCGGAGAAGGATTACAAGGCGGAACACTGCAGCCTGACTGCCTGCGAAGACCAGGCGCTGGACGGCTCCGGCCGCTTCGGACACGTGCTGGTGAAGCGCCTGCCCAGAGAAGAACTCGTTTCGGTGCTGTCCCCCTACAACGGCTACCTGCATACGGCGGGCGTGCTGCAGGGCGACGCGCGGCTGCAGGAACTGCTGATCCGCGCAGGCGTGGACCGCATCACCACCCTGGCCAACATGTCCACCTATTTCGACGGCGAGGCGCACGACGGCGTGTTCCCGCTGGCGCAGTATACGAGGATCGTAGACATCCAAAAGTAAATATTTATGGAGAGTTATCAGTATAAAGCGTTTATCTCGTACCGGCATACGCCGCCGGACGAGGACGTCGCGAAAAAACTGCACACTGCCATAGAGACCTATTCCGTGCCCAAGGACCTGCAGCGGTCCTTGGGCATCCGTAAAATGGGGCGCGTTTTCCGTGACCAGGAAGAACTGCCCCTGTCCCAGGATCTCGGCAGCGATATCCGTACCGCTCTGGAACATTCCGAGTGGCTGATCGTTATCTGTTCGCCCCGGTATCTGGAATCCAAATGGTGCAACGCCGAACTGGATTATTTCATCGAACTGGGCAAACGGGACCACATCCTGGCGGTGCTGGCGGAGGGAGAGCCCGAAGACGCTTTCCCGCAGCAGCTCCGCTTTGTCGAGGTCGACGGCAGACAGGTGGAACTGGAGCCTCTGGCAGCGGACGTACGCGGCAGCAGTACGTCGGATTCCCTGAAGAAACTGAACAACGAGAAACTGCGCATCCTGGCGCCGATGCTCGGGGTCAATTACGATCATCTGCGGCAGCGGGCAAGGCGGCGCAGAAATCGCATCATCGCGGGGACGGCGGCAGCCTGCTTCGCGCTGCTTTCCGGTTTTCTGGCATACGCGGTCGTGAAAAACGTGCAGATCACGAAACAGCGCAACCTGGCGCTGAACAACCAGATGCAGCTGCTGGTGGAGCAGGCGAACCTCGCGTCCGCAGACGGCAGCAAACTGCTGGCGGTCACGCGGCTGCTGCAGGCGGAAGACGTGCGCAAACAGGTGGGACCCGCCAATGACCGCGCGTTCAAGGCGGGACTGGAATACGCGCTCTACAATACCGCGTTCGAATCCGTCCTGACGATCGACAACGACAGCCGGCAGTTCAATTCGCTCGTTTTCTCCCACGACGACAGATATCTGCTGGGGATCACGAACCTGAATTCCGCGGCGCTCATCGACGCCATGACCGGAAAGATCCTCTACATGGTGTCGCGCAGCGATACTGGCGAACTGGACAGCGTGGGCTTTACGGCGGACGACCGCTATTTCTACATGGTGGATTCCTGGTATGGTTTTGTCAGCATGTACGACGTACAGACGGGGGAGCCGTACCGCCAGTACGACGCTTCGGACGGCATGGCCTGGAATATCGGCGAAAAGGTCTTTTCGCTGTCAGACGGCAAACTGCTGATCGTGAAGCGGCAGTCCATGGATCTGTGGGATTATGAAAAAGACGAATCGACGGAGATCCTGCCCTGCGGCGACGGCGCTTTCGAGGGATATACCCAGCCGTTCATCGTAGCGCTGTCTCCGGATGAGCGATCGGTCGCGGTCGGGTCGCACGGATATGGCTGCGGCATGAAGATCCTTTCCCTGGACGGAAAAACGGAGATTCCGCTGGAGTTCGACGCGGAAAGAGGGTACGGAGATATCCGTTTCTGCGGGGACGGCAGCCGCGTGACCGCAGAATCCGCCGGGAAATGCTGCGTTTGGGACGCGTCTACAGGAAAACTGCTTCTCGCGCACGACCTCGGCACATGGGCGAATACGAATTACGTGCTGCCCAATTACGACGGCAGCGTGATCCTGGTGATGAATTCCGGCTATCTTGGCGCAGTCGAAACCGATACGGGCCGGGTGCTCTGGGAGAAGACTGCGGATTCCAACATCGTGACGGAAGCCGTACTCTCCCCCAACGGCAAATACGTGAGCGCCAGCGGCGGGATAGACGGGATCTTCGATATCCGGACCGGCGAAACGCTCTGCGACAGGCCGGGGGCGCTGTTTTCCAACGATTCGTCCAAGGTCCTGGTCGGCTCTTACGGCAGTTCTCCGGTACTGCTTGCCACGCCGGAAGCATCCACGGCGAGCTGCGTCGAGCGTTTTGACGAAGAACTCTTCGAGCCGCCCCGCTATACGGAACCGGAAGGCATGATCTACATCGAACTGCGGCACAATCCGGGCGATTTCTATTCCACGCCGCCGGGCAACGCGAACCGGAAATCCGCCATCTATACGGATCCGGATCTGAAATACGCTGTGCAGACACATTATGACGGTTATATCGAAACGTTCGACATCTCCGATCCTGAAAACACGAAAGCGTTGTGGACCCTCGGCGAGCATTGTTTCAATTCGGTCACGGACGTGAGTTTTTCCGGTGATCTGATGGCGTCCTGCGGCGGTTTCGATCCCCGCTGCGTGCTTTTCGACCTGTCCACAGGACAGATCGAACACGTGCTGCTCGGAAACGGTTACTGCTGGGGCTGCGAGTTCTCCCCGGACGGGTCGAAGATCATCCTGCTGTGCATGCCGGACCGCAGCGAAGCCTATGTGTATTCCACGGAAAGCGGCAGCCTGCTGTACCGCTTCGAGGCAGACGAAGACAAGAGTTTTAAGACCATAGGATTTACGGCAGACGGGCGCAAAGCGGCCGCGATCATGGAAGACGGCAGCGCCTGGGTCGGCACGCTGTATCCGACGATCGAGGAGCTGGTGGAAGAGGCGAGAGCGCGGTAGAAAACAAAAGATTCTGTATAACAAAAGAACAGGGACAAACCCTGTTCTTTTGCTATTGGCGGACGACATGGGACTCGAACCCACGAGGCCTTTCAGCCCTACTCGCTTTCCAGGCGAGCTCCTTAGCCACTCGGTCAATCGTCCGTGCTAAATCCTTTGCCATTATGTATCGCCTGAATATATTATAACACCCGTCGCCAAAAAGCAAGCAGTTTCTTTTGTTTTCTGTTTGTAGTATACTTTTATTGCTGAAACAGAAGGCAATTTTCAACAGAAAGGAAGAAAGCATGAAGTATTCTTACAGACCCCAGGGCGTCTGCTCCCGGATGATCGATTTTGACGTGACGGATGGCAAAGTCAGCGGCGTTTCCTTCTTCGGCGGCTGCGACGGCAATCTGAAAGCCATCGGCAAGCTGGTGGAAGGCCACGACGCGAAGGAGGTCATCGATATCCTGAAGGGCAACACCTGCGGCTATAAATCCACGTCCTGCGCGGATCAGCTGGCGCTCGCCCTCGAACAGGCTCTCGCGCAGCAGAATCAGTAGTTTTACGTTGAATCAGGGCGGCTTTTGGCTGCCCTTTTCCTTTTCAAGCGAGGTAACCCATGAAAGATTTCTACGAAATGCAGATCGCAGGCCTGACCAGGCAGCTGCCCGTCTGCAAGCTCACCCAGGACCTGTGCATCGCAGGCTTCGTCATCTTCGGAGACCCGGAACTGACGGTAGCGGCTGCCGCCGAACTGGTCAAGCGGATGCCGGAGCATGACTACATGATCACGGCGGAAGCGAAGGGCATTCCCCTCATCCACGAGATGGCGCGCCAGGCCGGTGAAAAGAAGTACATCCTGGCCAGAAAAGCGGAAAAAGTCTACATGAGAGACGTGTTCCACGTGACCGTCAACTCCATCACGACCCGTTTCCAGCAGACGCTGTATCTGGACGGCGCGGACGCCGCCCTCATGAAGGGGAAGAAGATCCTCGTCGTGGACGACGTCATCTCCACCGGCGAATCGCTGCGCGCGATCGAAGCGCTGGTCGAAGCGGCCGGCGGTACGGTGTGCGGCCGCATGACCATCCTGGCAGAGGGTGACGCCGCGAACAGAGACGATATCATCTATCTCGAAAAGCTGCCCATGTTTGACAGCGAAGGAGAACCCATTGAATAAGGCGAAAGGAAGTTCCGGCAATACGGTAGAGCGCCGCGGAGACCGGATCATCAAGACCTTTGCGTCCCGCATGGGGTTCGTCCGAGAGCAGGGCATCTACGAAAAACTGAAAGGGACCGGACTTGTGCCGACGATGCTGCTGGCGCAGGACGGGGTCATCGAAACGCAGTACGAGGAAGGACAGAATTTTTACGACGTCTTTCTGGCTGCCGGCACGGATCCGGCGAAGCAGGCTGCGTGTTTTGAGATGTTTTTTGCGTGGTACAAACGGTATCGCGAGGAGACGAATATCTCCATCGGCACGACGAATTTCAAGGATTTTATCGTGCAGGACGGTTCCCTCCTCTGCCTGGATCTGGAGCACTGCTGCCCGGGGTCCGCGGAAGAGGATATCGCCAGACTCGCCTGCGAGATCGCCCTTTACCCGAAGGGATATACGGCGGCGGGGATCGAGAGCGCGAAGCTGTTCGTCTGCGTCGGCGCCAATTTCCTGAACTGGCAGCCGGAGGTGCTGGCGAAGGCTGTTCCTTTTGCAGCGAAAGAGATCGAAGATCTGTATGGTCTGAAGAACCATCCCGGCATGGCGATGTATCTGGCCGCCTATTTCACGACGGCAGGCGTCGTTCTGGCAGGGGGAAGGTCTTCCCGCATGCATCAGGACAAACGCCAGCTGGAAGTGGACGGCCGTACGATGCTGGAGGCTTCGGCGTCTCTGATCGCGGCCATGCCCCAGCGCATGATCTCCGTGGCGCCGGACGACGACGCGGCGTTTCCCGGTTTCGAGACGATACGGGACAGCCAGCCGGACGCGGGGCCCCTGGAAGGGATCACCCGCTGCCTGCGGGAGAGCCGCCAGCCCTGGACGCTGTTCCTGACCTGCGACATGCCCCTGCTGACCGATAAGCTGCTGCGTCTGTTCCTGAGTTATCCGAAGGACGACGCGGACGCATTTCTGTTTGTGGCGGAAGGGCGCAGGCAGACGTTCCCGCTGCTGCTGCGCACGGAAAACGCGGCGCGGGCGCTGCAGGACGCGATGGACAGCGGCGAGAGAAAAGTGCAGGACGCCATCGGAAAGCGCCTGAAGCTCAAGACCATACGGGCGGAGGACTTCAGAGGCTTCGCGCCCCGCATGCTTTGGAATATCAACACCCCGGAAGAATATAAGGAGATCACGGAATAATGGAAAAGATCTTCGTCATCAATCCCGGAAGCACCTCGACGAAGATCGCTGTCTACGACGGCGATCAGCAGGTCTTTCTGGAGAACATCAGCCATCCTACGGAAGAGATCGAGAGTTACCCGACCACGTATGACCAGCTGCAGTACCGCGTCGACGCGATCGCCGGTACCCTGGAAAAAGCGGGCATCCCGGCGGATTCCTTCGACTGCGTCATGGGAAGAGGCGGCGGCATCGCGCGCCTTGCGACCGGCGGCTATGAAGTGAACCAGGCGCTGCTGGATTCCGCGAAAGATCATCCGCTGTTCGATCACGTGTCCAACATCGGCGCGGCGCTCGCTTACCGCTTCGCGCAGGGCGCGGGCTGCAAGGCCTACATTTACGATGCGGTCAGCGCCGAGACCATGGTGCCGGAGGCGAAAGTCCTCGGCATGGATCACATGGAACGCACCAGCCTCTGCCACGTGCTGAACGCGCGGGCCATGAGCATCAAATACGCGAAGGAACAGGGCCGCCGGTATGAGGACATGAACCTGATCGTCGCCCACATGGGCGGCGGCATCACCGTGTCGGCTCACAGCCACGGCCGGATCGTCGACAACGTGCGCGACGACGAAGGCCCCATGTCGCCCACCCGCAGCGGCGCGGTGAGCACGCAGAAGGTCGTGGATCTGTGCTACAGCGGCAAGTATACGTACGAGGAAGCGACAAAGAAGGTCCGCGGCGACGCCGGCCTCGTCAACCTGCTGGGCACTCACAACGCCAGAGAAGTGGAAAAGCGCATCGCGGAAGGCGACGAATATGCGAAGCTCGTCTACGACGCCATGGGATACCAGGTGGCGAAGTACTCCGCCATGATGGCCGGATGCTTTACCGAACCTGTGGACGCGGTCATCCTCACCGGGGGCATCGCCCATTCGAAGATGCTGACCGGGGTCATCCGCAAGTATCTGGAACACACGTTCAACGTTGTCGTCATGCCCGGCGAGAACGAGATGGAAGCGCTCGCCTTCGGCGGTCTGCGCATCCTGCGGGGCGAAGAGGCTGCAAATCCCGCTTACGTTTAGCGAAAGGAACCTGCCATGGAGAAGGACGGCTGTATCTACGACGCTTACGTCAAGATCCTGAACGCGGAACTGGTGCCTGCCATGGGCTGCACCGATCCCATCGTCATCGCGTACTGCGCCGCGAAAGCGAAGCAGGCGCTCGGCTGCATGCCGGAAAAACTGGATCTGTACGTGAGCGGCAACCTGGTGAAGAACGCGAAATGCGTGGTCGTGCCTGGTACGGGCGGTCTGATCGGTATGAGGGCCGCCGCGGCGGCAGGGCTCGTCGGCGGCGACCCGTCCGTCGCGCTGGAGGTGCTGTCCTCCCTGACGCCCGATATGCTTCCCGCTATCCTGGAATACATGGAGAAGGCGGACATCCGCATCCTTCCCACGGACGGCAAAGAACCGCTGGAAGTGATCGCGGTAGTTTGGGGCGGAGGCCATAGTGCGAAATGCCGCATTGCCCGCAGCTATTCCAACGTCGTCCTGCTGGAAAAAGACGGCGTTGTTCTGGAAGAAGCGGAACTGTCCGACAGTCCCGGAGGGGGTCCGGATAAGAGCGTGCTCCGCGCGGCGGATATCGTGGAATTCGCGAGGACCGTCGATCTTTCCGCTGTGGAAGACGCGCTGAAGAGGCAGGTCGAATACAATAGGAAAGCCGCGAAAGCCGGTCTCGAAGGCGACTGGGGCGGATGTGTCGGCAAGACCATATTGAAGAACCGTCCGGACAATATCCGCACGAAGGCCGTCGCTGCGGCGGCGGCCGGCATCGACGCCCGTATGGGCGGATGCACCGTGCCCATCATTATTATCGCGGGGTCCGGCGATCAGGGTCTGACCGCCAGCATACCCGTCATCACTTACGCGCAGGAGATGGGCAAAAGCGAAGAGGAAATGCTGCGCGCGCTGATCGTCGCCGATCTGATCGGCATCGAAGGCCGTTTCTACACGGGCACCATGAGCGCTTACTGCGGCTGCCTGTGCGCTGCGACAGGCGCCGGCGCGGGCATCGCGTTCCTGGAAGGCATGAGCACGGAAGAGATCTGCCGCGTCATTATCAACGGGCTGGGCATGCTGCCCGGCATGATCTGCGACGGCGCGAAGCCTGCCTGCGCGGGCAAGGCGGCCATGGGGATCGAATCCATGCTGCTGGCTGTCGATCTCGTGCGGGAAGGCGCCGGCTTCCATGGCGGAGACGGCATCCTGTTCGCGGACGCGGACGAAACGCTGCGCGCGGTGGGACGGGTCGCGGCGGAAGGCATGCGCCAGACGGACCTCGTCATTCAGGATATCATGCTGCAATAGAGGAAGGAGGACGTTATGGAGAACGAAAGCATCAAAACGCTGCTTACAAGAAGAAGCGTGCGGAAATTCAAGCCGGATCATATCACGGACGAAGAGATGGAAACGATCCTGGAGGCGGGCAAATACGCGCCGACCGGGAAGGGCACGCAGGGCACGAAGTTCGTCGTGATCCGCAACAAAGCTGTCCGGGACAGACTTTCCGAGATGAACGCCGAGATCATGGGCGCAGCCTCGGATCCTTTCTACGGCGCCCCGGACGTGATCGCTGTATTTGCCAACAGCGCCGCGTCGTCCACCTGGGTCGAGGACGGATCTCTCGCCATGGGCAACCTGATGAACGCTGCCCACGCGCTGGGCGTCGCTTCCTGCTGGATCCATCGAGCCCGTCAGACGTTCGATTGCCCGGAGGGCAGAGCCATGGCGACGGCCTGGGGACTGCCGGAAGGCTACGAGGGCATCGGCTACTGCATTCTCGGCTACGCGGACGGGGACGAACCCCTGCCGAAGCCCAGAAAAGAAGATTTTGTCATCTATGTTGACTAACGTGTGACGCGATTGTTAATTTTCTGTGACAGGCCTTGCGAGGCCTGTTTTTTTTGTGCGGGTATGATACAATTACGCCATGAAGAAGATTATCGCATTGCTCGTCTGCATGGCTCTCGTCATGTCGACGGTCGGCTGCGCAGGCAGCCACAATAACGGGGGCGAAGACGTTTCGCCGAAACCGGAAACGCCCGAGGAGGAGACCGTGTCTTACACCGTAGGACAGATCCAGGAATTCGGCCGCAACGATGCTTCCGCCTGGGAACTGCTGCAGGACCTGCTGCCCAATCTGATCGTGTACAGAGGGGCGGGAGGCATCTTCCAGTACGCTTCGATCGACCGAACGCTGCCCCAATCCGACTACGACTGGACGAATCTGGTGGAGGTGAGCGAATCACCCCGGGAAGTGCAGTACGTCGTGGACGGCGAGACTGTCTCCATCAAGGGGATCGACGTGTCCACCTATCAGGGCGAGATCGAATGGGACAAAGTCGCGGCTGCCGGGGTCAAGTTCGTATTCATCCGTCTGGGTTACCGCGGCTACGAGAGCGGCCTGCTCGTGAAGGACGACCGGTTCGAGGAGAACATCCGCGGCGCGCTGAACAACGGCATCGCCGTCGGCGTCTATTTCGTGACCCAGGCAGTCAGCGTGGAAGAAGCGGTGGAAGAAGCGCAGTTCGTCATGGAGAACATCCGCCCGTACAATGTGACGTGGCCTGTCGTCCTCGATATCGAGGACGCTGCGAGTTCGACGGCGAGAACGGCGGATCTGACGCAGCAGCAGAGGACCGACCACGCCATCGCGTTCTGCGAGACCATCAAAGAAGGCGGCTATACGCCCATGCTCTACTGCAATATCCGCTGGTTCATCGAGAAACTGGACATCACGCGGATCGCGGACTACGAGAAGTGGTTTGCCCAGTATTTCCGCAAACCGTTCTTCCCGTACACGTTCCGGGTATGGCAGTACAGCAGCAGCGGTGCGATCGACGGCATCAAGGGGAACGTCGATTACAACATCAGTTTTTACGACTACGGCAACCCGCCCGCAGAGGAAGGGGAATAGCCGCGGTCTTCACAAAAGGGTTTTTATAGAAAGGATTAGAAATGGAGTACAAAAGACTTTACAAGTCCTCGACGGACAAAGCGATCTTCGGCGTTTGCGGGGGCATCGCCGAGTATTTCGGGATCGATTCCCTGATCGTACGGCTCGTGCTGGTGCTGTTCACGCTGGCATTCGGAGCGGGCCTTCTCTTCTATATCATCGCGGCGCTGATCATGCCCAAGCGGCCGGAAGACGGCGGCCCGCAGGTCTATCCGCAGCCCCCGGAACCGGGCGCGTACAACGCGGGCGGAACGACCTACGTCAACCGGGCGTCTGCCGAGCCCATGCCGCAGGAAGTCACGCGCAGCGCAGCACCGCAGGAAGAAGCCGCAGACCCTGTGTCCAAAGCCTGGGCGAAGGAACGCGAAACCCAGGAGGGCCGCGGCGCTGCAGCAGGAGCGCCGAAGGCGGACTCCAAGCCGGAGTCCCCGAAGCAGGAAACGCCGCAGCCGTCCTCTGAGGAACCCCAGGCGAAACGGTCTTATCAGGCGTATGAAACCTACCAGCACCCGCGTCAGAGCGCGCAGCAGTACAGCAGGCAGGCTCCTGCGGGAAGGGACCATACCCGCACCGTGCTCGGTATCATCCTGATGCTGATCGGCGCGTTCGTGCTCGTCAAGGTCTTCCTGCCGCGTTTCGACACCCGCATCCTGTTCGCGGTCTGCATGCTGGTCGCGGGCGGCCTGCTGATCGCCAAAAAAGACTGAAACAATAACCGCTTTTGAATTTTTAACAGTTTACTTATGGACACCGGAAAGAAGAATCTGAGAACGAAGCTTTGTTACGGGGCAGGCTATCTGCCGGATCCGTGCTTTTACCAGTTTATCGCGTCTTTCCAGATCGTCTTCCTGACCGGTGTCGTAGGGCTGACCCCCTCCATGGCAGGCACGATCTCCGCTGTCACGATCATGGCGGACGCCGTGTTCAGCCTTTTTGTGGGCAAATGGTCCGATAATATGAGGAGCCGCTTCGGCCGGAGGCGGCCCTTTTTGCTTGCCGTTGCCTTTGTAATGCCTTTGGCGTTCGCCATGATGTTCCGCACCGCAGGCGGCAGCGTGACGGCGCAGTTCTGGTATTACATGCTCTGGGGTTTCTTGTTCTGGATCGGCTATTCCGTGTTTTTCGTGTGCTACGTGGCGCTTGGCGCGGACGTGGCGACAGACTATGAAGACCGCATCCTTTTGAACAGCTATATGCGGCTGTTTACGCTGGGCGGCGGGATCCTCAGCATGGCGCTTCCCATGACCGCGATCACGGCGATGATCGCGCACGGAATGGAGGATCAGAAAGCCTGGGCGCTGTTTGCCGCCGCGCTCGCGCTTCTCGTCATGCTGGCCAGCCTGCTTTGCTGGAACGCGACGCGGGGCTGCGAACGTCCGGTGTTCGACGAGCCGGAGTCCCAGGGCATCCGCGGTTTCCTGTCGGACTGCCGCCAGCTGCTGACGATCCGCCCCTATCTGAAGATCATCGCGGCGAAGATCGCCAGTGGCGCCGCTTACGCGTTCTTTACAGGGGTGCTCATCTTTTACATGCAGTTCGTGCTGCAGATCGACACCCGCTTCTCCTCCGTCATCTACCTGATGAGCAACGTGCTCAGCCTTGTGCTGCTGCCGTTCATCGCGGCTCTGTCCCTGAAGATCGGCAAACGTAAGTACATGGCGTACGCCGAATTCGCAACGGCTATCCTGAGCGTGCTGCTGGCGCTGACCGGCGTGCGTTCGAGGATCCTGCTCATCCTCTACGTCATCGTCTACATCTTCGGGCAGGCCAGTTTCTGGCAGCTTTGCAACACGAACCTGTACGACATCACCGACCTGGACGAATACCGCTTCGGCGTGCGCCGCGAGGGGAATATCATGGCGCTGCAGAGCTTTATCAACACCTGCTTCACGTCCGTCGACCTGAAGCTTCTGACCGCATTGCTGTCCGTGTCCGGTTTTTCAGCTTCTGCCTCTGCGCAGAGCGCGGGAGCCATCCACATGCTGAAGATCCTGTTCCTGTGGGTGCCCGCGGCGGGCGCTTTCTTCGCAGGGGTCTTCATGCTGCTGTACCGGGTCAATAAAGAAGATTTTGTGCTGCTGAAAGAGGCTTTGTACCGCCGCCATCAGGGGATGGAAGAACTGGCGGAAGAAGAAACGGCAAGAATAGAGGGCATGTTCCGATGACGGCAGAAAAGAAAAAGGGCGGCCTCCGGAAATACGTTGCTTACGGCACCGGATTTCTGGGCGACGCGCTCTACTATCAGTTCATCAGTTCCTACCTGCTGGTCTTTCTGACCGGCGCTGTCGGCATGAGTCCCAAAGACGCGGGGACCGTCGGCAGCATCATCGTGCTGGCGGACGCGGCCGGGTCCCTGTTCGTCGGACGCTTTACGGACGGATTAAAATGCCGGTACGGCAGAAGGCGGCCGGTGCTGCTGTTTTCCGCTTTCGTCCTGCCGCTGCTGTTCTGCCTGCTCTTTGTCACTGTTCCCGGCGCAGATCCGCAGCGAGTCGTTTACTATACGGCGACAGGCCTGCTGTTCTATCTGTTCTTCATTCTTTATTTCGTTTCCCAGACCGCCTTCGGCGCGGATATCTCGGATGGGTACGACGATTCCATCAAGATGAATTCCACGGTTTCGTTCATCACGAACCTGGCGATGCTCGCCTGCCTTGCCATGCCGCTGCCCGTCATCAAATGGCTGCAGAGCCGCGGCATGACGCCGTCCTCCGCCTGGTTCGCCTTCGCGGCGGGCATGAGCGCGATCGTCCTCTGCGGCCTGCTGTTCTGCTGGAACGAGACCCGTGGCAGGGAAAAGCTGGGCGTCGTGGACACGAAATCCCAGAGCTGGAGCGAGATGCTGCGCGATTACAGGGAACTGCTGCAGATCAAGCCGTACCGCCGGCTGATCGAGACGAAATTCATCCTGAACTTTTGCTATACCATGTATTCCAGCGCCATGGTGTTCTTCATCACGTACTGCGTCGGCGGCGACAGCGAGTGGATCACGAGCCTTGCGTATACGTTCAATACGCTGCTCGGCTTCGCGGTCATTCCGCTCGTAACGGGCATCGCGCTGAAATACGGCAAGCGCCGGATGACGGTCATGACGTCCGCGTTCTACGGCATCGCGGGCATCGTCCTGTACTTCATTGGCATCCGCAGCGTGCCGTTTCTGCTTCTCTACGTCCTCGTCCACTCCGTCGGCGTCCACGGCTTCTGGCAGCTGTATTCCACGAATCTGTACGACGTGGCGGATCTGGACGAATACCGCAGCGGCCGCAGAAGGGAAGGCAACATCGTCGGCCTGCAGAGCTTTATCTGCGGCATCTCCGTTTCCCTGACGGTCCGCATCCTGACCCTGCTGCTCGACAGCGCGGGTTTCGACGGCAGTCTGGCGGCGCAGGACGCTCCCGCGCTGCGCATGCTGCAGATCTGCTTCATCCTGCTTCCCGGCATTTCGAGCGTCGCAGGCGCTGTGTCGATGTATCTGTATAAGGTGGAACGGCAGGGTCACCTGCTCGTGCGCGAAGCGCTGGACAGACGTAAAGCGGGAGAACCGCCCCTGGATGATGCTGACGCCACAAAAATTGAGGCAATGCTGCGCTGAATATTGTTAAATTGAAAACAATTCCGCGGAAGATGTGATATAATAAATCCAAATGGATTATCAGCCGCAAAAAGCGGCGTTTTGAGGAGGACAAAAATGAAATTTTCCAGCAAGATCCAGAAATGCGGACTTTCCCCGATCCGTAAGTTCTATCCGTATCAGGTGGAATGCCAGAAGAAGGGCATGAAGATCTATCACCTGAACATCGGCCAGCCCGACATCAAGACTCCCGAGTCCTATTTCGAGACTGTCCGCAACTTCAGCGCGCCCGTTCTGGAGTACGCGCCTTCCCCGGGTATCCCCGTGACCATCAAGAAGGTCGAAGATTACTACAAGAACCTGGGTATGGACATCCAGCCCGGCGACGTGGTCATCACCGCAGGCGGATCCGAAGCCATCACGTTCACCATGGAATGCATCCTGGACGACGGCGACGAGATCATCATCCCCGAACCCTTCTACCCCAACTACAAGACCTTTATCTATAACACCGGCGCGGACATCGTGCCCATCAAGACCTCCGCGGAAGAGGGTTATCGCTTCGCGACCAGAGAAAAGATCGAAGCTGCGATCACCCCGAACACCAGAGCGATCATGTTCACGAACCCCGGCAACCCCACCGGCGTCGTCCTGACTCCGGAAGAAAGACGTCTGGTCGCAGACATCGCCAAGGAACACGATCTGTGGATCATCGCGGACGAAGTTTACAGAGAATTCACCTATAACGGCGAACCTCTCGCCACCATGGGCTCCTTCGAAGACATCCTCGACAGACTGATCATCATCGACTCCGTCTCCAAGAGATTCTCCGCCTGCGGCGCGAGAGTCGGCGCGGTCATCTGCAAGAACAAGGACTTCCAGGCCGAATTCATGAAGCTGTGCCAGGCAAGACTGTCTGTTCCCACGCTGGACCAGCTGGCTTCCGCTTCCCTGTACGACGTCGATCCCCAGTATCTGAAGGACGTCAACGTCGAGTACAAGAAGAGAAGAGACACCGTCAAGGAAGAACTCAGCAAGATCCCCGGCGTCATCTTCAGCGAACCCGAAGGCGCGTTCTACGTCATGGTCAAGATGCCTGTCGACGACGCGGAGAAGTTCCTGATCTGGCTGCTCACCGAATTTAACGACAACAACGAGACCGTTATGTACGCTCCTGCCGGCGGCTTCTACAAGACCCCGGGCGCAGGCATCAACGAGATGCGCATCGCGTACATCCTGAACTGCGACGACCTGAGAAGAGCCATCCAGCTCCTCGCGAAGGGTATCGAACAGTACAACGCAAGATAATATCCTGCAGACCTCAAAGGGGCCGGAGCCTTGTGCTTCGGCTCTTTTTTGTTTTTCCGCGGAGGAAATTGTGTTATCATAAAACCATGAAAGACCTTCTGAACGAAAAACTCAAGGCCTACCGGTCTTTGGGACCGGTGCTTCCCGAGGCGCGCAAGTGGCTGGAGGATTCCAATCTCTGGATGCTCCTGTACACGGTGCTGTGCCAGAGGGGCGTGCGCATCGAGAAAAAGACGCTCGTGGACATTCTTGCCGGGCGCATCATGGAGGACGTGCACATCGATCTGTACGGCTTCTGTTTCCGTCTGCGCGACGTGTATAAGGACATGATCAGCGCGGTGGAGATGCAGGCGAGTTTGAATACGAAAATGCTGGACGGATGGTATCAGGACCTGCTGGAACCGGACGGCCCGGTCCACAGAAAGGATAACGCGGTCGTGTATGACATCGGGTTTATCCCCTGTCATTTCAACGAGATCGACCAGCGCATGGACCGTCTGTTCAAATCCATGGCCGCTGTGACGGACGGCGCGCTGCGGGCTGCGGAACTTCAGATGGGCATTATCAACATCTACGCGTACGGCGCGGATTCCATCACGATGGCGCTGCTGGCAGCGGCATACGCGCTGCTGGAAGCCGGCATCCCTCTTGCGTCTTACCCCGTGAGCGAAGACGAGTACCGCCGCCTGATGTCCGCCTGCATCAACGACGGCAACGAAGAACCATTTCTGAACATGCATTACCGCAGCCTGGTCAACCGCCTGGAGACCGTCCTTCAGGTCTGGCGCGAAGCCGCGGAACCTGCAGAATCTTAAGCGATTTACTTTCCATGAATATTTCCGAGATCAAGAATCTTTTACTGAATTATACCGACGAAGACCGGGTGTTCGAATACGAACCCATGGATCTTCATACGAGTTTCCGCTGCGGAGGCGCGGCGGATCTTTATGTGACCCCGGGCAGCCTTGGAGAACTCATGAACGTGCTGGATCTGGTGCGTTCGCAGGGCGTGCCCTTCCTCGTGCTGGGCAACGGCAGCAACGTGCTGTTTAAAGACGAAGGCTATCACGGCGTCGTCATCCATATCGGCGAGGGGCTGGACCGGGTGCGCATCGAAGGGCAGACCATATTCGCGGAGCCGGGCGTCAGCCTGGCGAAGCTGTCGAAGATGGCGGCCGCGGAAGGTCTTTCCGGCCTGGAATTCGCCTGCGGCATCCCCGGATCCCTGGGCGGCGCGGTCTTTATGAACGCCGGCGCCTACGGCGGCGAGATGAAGGACGTTCTGCTGTCCGTCGCCTCTGTCAATCATCTGGGCATGATGAAGGACCGCAAGGCGGAGGACTGCGGGCTCGGCTACCGCAGAAGCGTCTATATGGACAACGGCGAGACGATCCTCGGGGTCAAACTGTTCTTAAAGCCGGGCCTGCGCAGCGAGATCGAGGAGACCATGCGCGACTACAACCAGCGCAGGAACAGCAAGCAGCCCGTGCATCTGCCTTCCGCAGGCAGCTTCTTCAAGCGGCCGGAGGGGCATTTTGCCGGCAAGCTGATCGAGGACGCGGGCCTGAAGGGCCTGCAGATCGGCGGCGCGCAGGTCAGCCCCATGCACGCGGGGTTCCTTGTGAACAACGGCGGCGCTACGGCAGGCGACGTGATCGATCTGATGCGCGTCGTGCAGGAGACCGTCGCGGACAAGTTCGGCGTCTATCTGGAACCGGAGGTAAGGATCGTTGGAGAGTAAGCTGCGTTTCGATCTGCATACGCATACCATATACAGCCACGGAAAAGGCGACATCGAGGACAACTGGGTGGCGGCGAAGGCCGCCGGCCTGGAAACGCTGGGGATCTCGGATCATGGTCCGGGTCACATCGGATTCGGCCTGGACCCGAAAAAGATCCCCGAGATGAAGAGGAAAGCGCGCGCCATGGCCATGCGCGCGGGTCACGAAGGAGGCCCGAACGTCCTGATCGGGGTGGAGGCGAACATCATCAACCCGGACGGACAGCTGGACATGACGCCGGAGCAGCTCGAACAGCTGGACTTCGTCATCGCTGGCTATCATTTCGGGACCATCGGCAAAGCGCCGCTGAAGGCGGGACTGATGCACGCGGCGGGCTTTGTGTACAGCCATACGCATCTGTCCTCCGCGCGCCAGAGGGACTATAACACGATGCTCGTGGTGAAGGCGCTGGAGAACAATAAGATCCGCATTCTCAGCCATCCCGGCGCGAAAGCGGATTTCGACATCCCAACCATCGCGAAAGCCTGCGAAAAGAGCGGCACCTGGATGGAGATCAACAACCGCCACGGCTGCCTGACCGTCGAAGGCATACGCCAGGCGGCGAAATACGACGTGACGTTCATCATCGGCAGCGACGCGCACGTGCCGGGGGACGTCGGCAAATATGACGAAGCGCTGCGCAGGGCGGTCGAAGCCGGTCTGGATCTGAAGCGCATCGTTAACCTCAGACAGGAGTAGGGCATGGAAGTCATCATCATCACCGGCCTGTCCGGCGCGGGAAAATCCCAGGCGGTCAACTGCATGGAAGACCTGGGCTATTACTGCATCGACAATATGCCGCCCCGGCTGATCCGGGAGTTTCTGGCCCTGGCGGAGTCCGGCACGTCCGGCATCGACAAGGCGGCCTTCGTCGTGGATATCCGGCAGGGGAGCTTTTTCGAGGATCTGAAGGAATGCCTGGAGATGCTCCGGCGCGAGGGAACGGATTACCGCATCATGTTCCTGGAGGCGTCGGACGCCGTTTTGCTGCGCCGCTATAAGGAGACCCGCCGCAGCCACCCGATGAACCGCAGCGATCTGAAGAAGGGCATCCGCGAAGAGAGAGAAAAGCTGGCTGCCATCCGCAAGCAGGCTTCCTTCATCATCGACACGTCGAACTACAAGACAGCGGATCTGAACGCGGCCATCGTCCGCCAGCTGAACCCGGAAGACCGGGAAGAGAGCTTCAGCATCACAGTCGAGAGCTTCGGGTTCAAGCACGGCGTGCCCGCGGAGGCGGACTGGGTCCTGGACGCGCGTTTTCTGCCCAATCCGTTCTATCTTGCCAGCCTGAAAAAACTGACGGGCAACAACCGCAAGGTGCGGGACTACGTCATGAAGAGCCTGTTGGCGAAGGATTTCGTCGGCCGCGTCGTGGGGCTCGCGCTGGACACGATCCCGGGTTACATTCAGGAGGGCAAGTACGGCTTGACGATCGCCATCGGCTGCACGGGCGGACAGCACAGAAGCGTTGCGCTCGTGAATGAAGTGGCGGATCACTTCAAAGAACTGGGGAAACAGGTAGTGGTCATTCACCGGGATCTGTGATAAAATAATATGGTACGGGCAAAGCCCGTCTGCAACCTTATTCACTATTTATCTATGATATAAAAGGAGAAAAACGCTATGGACAAACTGATCATTTCCTGCTGCATCTGCGGCGCGGAAGTCACCAAGGAGAACAACCCCGCGGTTCCTTACACGGTCGAGGAGATCGCCAGAGAGGCAAAGTCCGCCTATGACGCCGGCGCAGCCCTCATCCACCTGCACGTCAGATGGGACGACGGCACCCCGACCCAGGACAAGGGCAGATTCCAGGAATGCGTCGACGCCATCCGCAAGGTATGCCCCGACGTCATCATCCAGCCCTCTACCGGCGGCGCTGTCGGCATGACCGACCTCGAGAGACTGCAGTCTACCGAGATCACCCCGACCCCGGAAATGGCTACGCTGGACTGCGGTACCTGCAACTTCGGCGGAGACGAGATCTTCATCAATACCGATAACACCATCAACAACTTCGGCGACATCATGAAGGAAAGAGGCATCAAGCCCGAATGCGAAGTCTTCGATAAGGGCATGATCGACCTGGCCCTGAAGGCTGCGAAGAAGGGTCACATCGACTATCCGATCCACTTCGACTTCGTTCTGGGCGTTCAGATGACCGCCACCGTCCGCGACCTGGTCTTCATGGCCACGTCCATCCCCGCCGGCTGCACCTGGACCGCGACCGGTATCGGCAAGACCGCATGGGACATCGCTGCCGCGACGATCGCCATGGGCGGCCACGTCAGAGTCGGCTTCGAAGACAACGTCTACATGTCCAAGGGCGTGCTGGCCAAGTCCAACGGCGAGATGGTCGAAAGAGTCGTCCAGATGGCCAAGCTGATGAACCGCGAAGTCGCAACCCCGGCAGAAGCCAGACAGATCCTGGGCCTGAAGCCGCTGGAAGCGTAACGCAATAGCGAAACAGCAGAGATCCCGGAGGAAACTCCGGGATCTTTTATTACAAAATGCATAAAACTTTTCAAAACGCCAAAAAAATACGAAAATATGCATATTTACCCCTTGACTATTCAATTCTATGCATTATAATATACACATCAGCTGAAACAAAACCCGGATAACAAACGTGTAAGGAAACAAGTTTAGAAGGAGACCATACAATGAAAAAGTTTTTAGCAATCCTCATGGCAGCCCTGATGCTGTTCTCGATCACCGCATGTACCTCATCGAACGAACCGGCCGCAGAACCTGCCCCGGAGCCCGCGCCTGAAGCCGAAAGCGGCGAAGCAGCCGCGGAAGAGCAGCTGACCCTGGAAGCCGGCAAACTGCTGGTAGCGATCTCTCCGGACTTCGCCCCGATGGAATTCGTCGACACCTCCAAGACCGGCCAGGACCAGTACGTAGGCTTCGACGTAACGCTCTCCAAGTTCATCGCGGAGCAGATGGGTCTGGAACTGGAGATCAAGCCCATGAGCTTCGATGCCTGCCAGGCGGCCGTTCAGACCAACACCGTGGATATGTCCATCTCCGGCTTCAGCTACACGCCGGAGCGCGCGGAAAACTTCAATCTGTCCGACTACTACTATGCGGGCGATAACGAGACCGAACAGACCATCATCGTGCTGAAGGAAGACGAAGGCAAGTGGACGAAGCCCGAAGATTACAGCGGACTGACGATCGCGGCACAGACCGCGTCCCTGCAGATGAACCTGGTCACCAGCCAGCTGCCCTCCGACTGCAACATCAAGGAATTTTCCGACCTGGGCACCGCCGTTGAAGCGCTGCGCAGCGGCATCGTAGACGGCGTAGCCGTAGCATACGGCAACGGCGAAGCCATCATCGCCAGCAACGACGCGATCGCCATGAGCGGCTTCGAGTTCGAAGTCTCCGAAGAAGCGGAAAACAACGTCATCATGCTGAACAAGGACAACGACGCATTGCTGGAGAAGGTCAACGAGATCCTCGCCATCGCTTACGATAACGGCTACTACGGCGGCTGGTATGAAGAAGCGCAGGCTCTCGCCGGCATCGATACCGCGGAGGAAGTCAGCTACTAAACGCTGGATCGCATAGAACTGAACCGATAGAACAGGGCGGGTCACGACCTCCTCAGATGACCCGCCCGTTTCGTTTGTATCAACAGGAGTTTCAAAGTGGGAGATTATTTTGCCAACATCGCCAAGATCCTGTCCCAGTACTGGCAGGTCTTTTTGCTGAAAGGCGTAGGATATACGCTGCTGCTGACTATGATCACCGTCTTCTTCGGCGCGATCCTGGGCGTGTTCATCTGCCTGGCCAGAATGTCGAAGATCAATATCCTGAGCAAACTTGCGCTCGGATTCGGCGAGATCATCCGCGGCACGCCCATGCTGCTGCAGCTGTACGTGGGGTATTTCCTCGTTCCGAAACTGCTGCCGTTCCGGCCCAGCGAATTCCTTTGCGTATCCGTGGGCTTCATCATCAACAGCGCCTGCTACGTGTCGGAAGTGTTCCGCTCCGGCATCCAGGCGGTCGATAAGGGACAGACAGAAGCAGCCCGGAGCCTCGGTCTGGACGGCCGTCAGACCATGACGAAGATCGTCCTGCCGCAGGCGATCAAGAACATTCTGCCGGCGCTGGGCAACGAGTTCGTGACCATCACCAAGGATACGTCGCTGGCATCCACGTTCTTCGTGGGAGAGGTCATGACGTCGTACCTGATCGTAAAGGGCAAAACGTTCCTGTCTATGGAATGCCTTACGATCGTCGCTGTGATATACTTCTCTATGACGTGGATCATGAACCGCCTCGTCGGACGTATGGAGAGGAGGATGCGCACCAGTGATTAAAACGGTAGATCTGCATAAAAGCTTTAAGATAGAAGGACAGGCAGAACCCCTTCACGTGCTGAAGGGCGTTTCCGAGCACATCAAAAAAGGCGAGGTCGTCTCCATCATCGGACCGTCCGGCGGCGGCAAGAGCACGTTTCTGCGCTGCCTGAACATGCTGGAGGTTCCGGAAAAAGGCCACATCTTTTTCGAAGGCGTCGACATTACCGCGGAGAACGTGGATATCAATCTGCACCGTCAGAAAATGGGCATGGTGTTCCAGCACTTCAACGTGTTCCCGCATCTCTCCGTCGCGGAGAACATCACGCTGGCGCCGGTGCTGACGAAAAAGAAAACGCAGGCGGAAGCGAACGAGCTGACCAAGGAACTGCTGGCCCGCGTCGGATTGCTCGATAAGCTGAACGAGCATCCGGGCAGACTGTCCGGCGGTCAGAAGCAGAGACTCGCCATCGTGCGGGCGCTGGCCATGGAGCCCGACGTGATGCTGTTCGACGAGCCCACGTCCGCGCTGGACCCGGAGATGGTCGGCGAGGTATTGGACGTTATCAAAGGCCTCGTCAAGTCCGGCATGACGTCCGTCATCGTGACCCACGAGATGGGTTTCTGCCGCGAGGTATCCGACCGGGTGCTGTTCATGGACGGCGGCGTCATCGCGGAAGAAGGGACGCCGGAAGAGGTGTTCAACCGCCCGCAGAACCCCAGAACGCAGGAATTCCTGAGCAAGGTGCTGTATTAAAAGGAAATGAAGGCGGCGGGACACCGGGGACGGTGTCCCGCCGCTGTTTTTATGCTATAATCCATATATGTCCTTTGCTTCCGATATCAAAAATGAATTGACGAGAACAGTGCCGGAGAAGAAATGCTGCCAGCTGGCGGAGATCGCCGGCTTTTTGCGTTTCGCGGGCATCATCACGCTCACCGGCGGTAAGATGGGCATCAAGGTGACGACGGACAATGCGTCCGCCGCGCGCCTGTTCATCCGTCTGATCAAGGAGTATTTCGGCGCGAAGACCGCGCTGTCCCTGGGCGAACCGACGCCGCTGGCCAAAGGCCGCGTCTACGAACTGACGGTCACGCCGGATATGAATTCCGAACAGATCCTGCGCGAAGTGGGCATCCTGGGGGTCAAGGAAGGAAGCAATTACATCACCGACGGCTTCGACGCCGGCATCGTGCGCAGGCGCTGCTGCAAAAAGGCCGCGCTGCGGGGCGCGTTTCTGGCCTGCGGTTCCGTTTCGGATCCGCGCAAGGGTTATCACATGGAACTGGTCTGCGGGTCGGAGTATATGGCGCAGGACGTGCGCCGCACGGTCAACAGCTTCGGCCTGCGCAGCAAGATCAGCAAAAGAAGAAACAAATACGTCGTCTATCTGAAGGAAAGCGAGCAGATCGGCGACTTTCTGAACGTCATCGGGGCGACGTCCGCGTATTTTCAGTTCCAGGAAGTGCGCCTGATGAAGGAAAACCTGAACAAGACGAACCGCATCGCCAACTGTGAAAGCGCAAACGTGGACAAACAGGTCGGCGCGGCGCAGAAGCAGCTGGCGGATATCCGGGTCATCGAGGAAACGAAGGGTCTGGGCGCGCTGCCGGCCCACCTGCAGGAGACCGCCCTGATGCGCAAACAGCATCCGGAACTGTCTCTGGCGGATCTGGCGGAACTGTTCGAACCGCCGCTGAAGAAGTCCGGCCTCAATCACCGCTTCGCGAAGCTGGCGGAGGAAGCGAATAAAATGAGAGCGTACCGCTCGGAGGAATTCAGACTGTGAGCGAAACGAAAAAACGCAATATGGGTCCGGTCTACGTGATGATCACGGGGCTGCTGTTCTCCATCGGCGGTCTCTGCATCAAGACGATCCCCTGGAACGGCATGGCGATCAACAGCTTCCGCTGCATCCTGTCCGGCACCGTCATCTGGCTGGCGACAAGGGTGCTGCATCATCCGCTGCGCTTCAACAAGCATATCCTGATTTCCGCGCTTGCGCTGGCTGCGACGAACTGCCTGTATTCCAGCGCGGTCAAACTCACGACTGCCGGCGCGGCCATCGTCATCCAGTTTACGGTGCCTGTCTGGACCATGCTCTTCGGGCTCATCCTCTATCATAAAAAACCGCAGCGCACGGATATCCTGGCCTGCATCTGCGTCTTTGCGGGCATTGCCATCTGCTTTTACGAAGGGCTTGCGGAAGGCCGCACGGCGGGAAACGTGCTGGCGCTGCTCTCCGGCATGACCTACAGCAGCGTGTTCATGAGCAATTCCGCCGAAGACGCGGATCCGTTCAGCTCCTCCATCCTCGGACATTACATCAGCGTGCTGATCGGACTGCCGTGGCTGCTGAGATCGGATTTTTCCGCCATGACCCCGAAAGCATGGATCGCGCTGTTCGTCATGGGCATCTTCCAGATGGGCTTCGCGTATATTTTCCTTTCCGTGGGTCTGGAGACGACGCCGCCCGTCACGGCCTGTCTGATGACAGGCGTGGAACCTGTGCTGAACCCGATCTGGGTGGCGCTGTTCTACGGCGAGCCGATCACGCTGCTGTTCGCGATCGGCGGCGGCATCGTGCTGGCGTCCGTGATCGTTTACCAGCTCTGGCTGTCGAAGCATCAGGCTCCGGCGGAGGCTTCGCCATGAAAACGAAGGAAAGCGTTCTGACGGCAGGCGGCTACACCGTCCTGGTGCAGCGGAAAAGCATCAAAAATATGTATCTGCGCGTCGACCCGCAGACCGGCTGGCTGAAGGTCTCCGCGCCGCGCTTTACGTCCGACCGGACGATCGCGGATTTCGTGGGGCGAAGGGCGGACTGGATCGAAAAGGCGCTGACGAAAGCCCGGGAGAAAGCGGCGAAACCTGTCCGCACGTTCTCCTCTGCGGACCGCAGGGCGTTCCGCGCGAAGTGCGAAGCGGCGCTGCAGCGTTGGCAGCCCCTGGTCGGAAGAAGGGCGAACGGTTTTTCCGTGCGGGACATGAAGACCCGCTGGGGATCCTGCAACACGCGCACCGGCCATCTGAATTTCAACCTGAAGCTGCTGGACATGCCGCCCGAATGTCTGGATTACGTGGTCGTCCACGAACTGTGCCACCTTTGGGTGAACGGACACAGCAAAACGTTCTGGGCGCACGTCGAACGGGTCTATCCGGACTACCGGCGCGTCCGGAAGCAATTAAAGCAATAAAAAAGAGAGAAGGGTCTTCTCTCTTTTTTCGTACAGTTTGCTTATTTGTTCAGCTCGAATCCCGCTTCGAACGCGTTGCCGACGACTTCGCCCAGAATGCGGTATTTGCCGTGCACCTGGTCGAACGCGATCAGGCCCATCTTGTCCGGATCGGGTTTGCCGTCCGTCAGGACGCTTTCATCGATGGAGACGTTGACGATCTTTCCGTACATGTAGCAGTTCTTCTCGTCGTATTCTCTCAGTCTGCATTCCAGGGTCATGGGCAGTTCTTCGAAGTACGGCGCGTTGACGTTCTCTGCCTTGACGACGGTCCAGCCGGTCTTGGCGATCTTGTCCGGGTCATCGTTGCCGGAGACCACGCCCACGAAATCGCTGGGCACGAGCTGGTCCTTCGTGGCGAAGCTGACCGTAAAGTCCTTGTTCGCGAGGATGTTCTTCGTGGTCTTGTGACCCGCGGAGATGCACATCACGATCTCGTCGTCGTTGCCCATGCCGCACCAGGCTGCGTTCATGGCGTCGGCTTTGCCGTTTTCGTCATAGGATCCGATAATAAAGACGACCTGGGGGTAAGTCCAGGGCTGGGATCCGAAATTCTTTCTCATAATGGTCTGTCCTCCTTTTTCTTATGGTGACTACAAAGATATTTTATCCCGAAAC
>JAEEGJ010008275.1_pt1 | contig 28831 bp, 24 predicted proteins | sample 8958761 | NCBI WGS metagenome assembly JAEEGJ01 (sample SAMN16246546, study PRJNA631951) | gut metagenome | biome: gut microbiome; feature: rumen; material: RS-attached | host: Bos | place: Iran: Karaj | collected 2018-10
ACCTCTTAAGAGTCTAGCAACCTCTGTAGCCAAACGACCGAGAACCATGCCCTCAGCGTCGATTACGAGCCATTTCCTTTCTATTGAATCCTTGGTTGCAACATATGTAGCCATGTGTCTTTCTCCTTGAAATTCATTGATTCTTCTTATATTCAAATGCCTAATATAAGCAAAAAATACAGGCCTGCTCTTTGAGCAAGCCTGCATATAATAACCGCCTATTATTGTTATGTCAACATTTTTCTATAAAAAATTTCGATAATTCTCTTAAATTCTTCGAAATTCGCCTTTTTTCTCGATTATTCAAATACTGTTTTGTACGAAATCTGAGTAATTGTGTGGAATTCGTCAGATGAGAACTGAAGTTCTGTGCTGCCCGAACGGTAGATAGCACCGAAATCATCTTCCTCAACAGGATCGCCGTAGATCTTCTTTGCATCTTCGAGAGTCTGGCCTACATGAATGCCGCCGCAGTCAATAAGGGGATCGTCAATAATGATCGTATCTATTACTGATAATGCTTCGTCAGTGTCTTCGCTCTCCTTCTTAGCAAGGATTACAAAGCCGGAATAATAATACTCAACATCGAAGCCTTCAAATGCACATGAGGCGCCGGAACGCACTTCGGTGGGTTCACCCAGAATTTCGCTGACCTTTCCCAATGTATCGCCAAGGCCGATCTCATAGCCCTTGTATGAGAACTTGTAAGTTCCGGAAGCTGCATTGCTGCCGCCGTTGTCGACAGAGATCTTTGTCTGTCCGCCGTCAATACGGGAAACCTGTGCAGATTCGCCGTTCTGGTTATTGCATCCTGCGAAAAGTGTTGCTGCCATTAATAAGCTTAATGCTGCTGTGATAATCTTGATTCTTTTCATCTTTACTTCTCCTATTATCAAGTTTTATTTTTCGATTCTTTTTCAAGATCTTTAACATATTCAGGTGTTCCGCCGGATCTTACCGGGAGGCATGAACCGTCGAAACGGTGGTGAGGATCACCTATCTTTTTGTCGGTTGCTTTAATAAAAGAACCTCTGTGGTACTGGTACACAGTCGAATCACAATGATACCACGTGTCCCCGTATTTGACGAGATTCCAGTAGTGTCCCGCATTCTTTACCGGATACCTCTTTACCATCATGTTGGGGATACCGGAGCAGTCCAGAAGGATCTTTACCGTGCAGTAATATCCGTAACAGTCTCCGTTGTGTTTTGTTAATGCCTGATACACAGCATCTTCGAAAGTCTGGTTGCCTCTGACTGTTGTATACCAAACATGTGAATGAACGTAATTTACGATATTCTTTACTGTCTCAGTCGTATTCCTTCCCTTGAGTTTCTTTGCAAGGGCATTTGCCAACCTGTAAACATCGTTATGGCGGCTAGAGTCCCATCCGCCTCCGGCGCCGTATGTTCCGTTAGTGGCACGCTGCTTAACTACATGGACATTAGCTTTCTGCAGACGGATATTTCCTGCAGCATCCATGGCTTTATAGGTGATCTCGTAGACGCCTTCCTGTCCTATTACGACATTTGACTCGTCTACAGCGACCTTCGGAGCTTCATCGTAATCATCTTCGTATGTTACGCCTTCGAAATAATCGATCTTCGCTTCTTCGGAATCGTCGATATAGATGTCGTGTATTCCATAAAACAACGGAGCATTATGGTCATCCGTTACGTGGAAAGGAACATCGATTACCGTTGAATTGTCATACCAGTCGGTAATGACAACAGGGATCATATAATCGCCCGTGTACTGAATTGCAGGAGTGCCATCCCTATACTCGATCTTTGCTATTCCTGACAGATCATAAAGGCATCCGACACACTCTGAAGCATCAGGCCATTCAAGGCTGGCATACTGGTTCTTCGGAAGAGCAATACCCTTAGGAGCTGTGCGGTCTTCGATCCTCAAGGTAACGTCTTTGACAAAAGCTTCATCGTAACGGACCTTAAGCTGGTATACGGATGGAACCGTCGTATCAACCTGTGATACATCAGTTACAAACTCGGCATCATCGGGACACCTCTTAAAGAAGACCGAAACATCAATATCAGAGCCTGCTTCAATGACAGCTTCCTTGATCAGGTTGTTGTTGGCATCCCTGATAGTTAATACAACAGTTGTCACTATGATCGCAGCAACATAAAGTATCGGTCCGAATTTTGCAATTATCTTATACATAACTTAACTGACTTGTTTTCGCTTTCCTTATTCCGTAAGGTCATTCTTCAGAAGTCGACTCAGTCGGCTTTTCCTGCTGTTCTGTCGGCTTCGGCTTTGGCGTACTTGTCGGTGTGCTGGTAGGAGTATTTGTCGGCGTATTTTCCGGCTTATCCGTAGTCGTATTCACAGGTGTAGGTGACGGTGTATCCGTCGGATCACCAGAAGGTGAATTTGTCGGACCTGGTGTATTTGTCAGATCCTGCGAAGGACCAGTTGTAGGCGTCGGCGTATCTCCTGCTGAAGATGTAGGCTCGGCTGTACCTGTCGGTTCCGGCGTGACAGTACCCGTTGGTGTCGGAGAAGAATCACCCGGGCCTTGAGATGGTGATGTTTCAAGTGCAGGATCGTCTGTAGGTGTGGGCGTATCGGACGGTTTAAAGTCTGTAGAACCGCCTGCACGTGCAGGATAGAGCTTGCCGTTAAACTGGTGGTATTTGTCATTGATCTGGGCATCAGTACACATGAAGTAAATACTGCCTCTGTGCCTGAAACGCGTTGAATCGCAGTGATACCACTGGCCGTTGAGCTTTACGAGATTCCAGTAATGGTTGCTGCCGTAAACAGGATATCTCTTGACCATCATGTTCGGGATTCCCGCCAGGTCAAGAAGCATCTTGCAGCATGAATAGTAAACATAGCAGTCACCGGATCTTCTCGAAAATCCTCTGTATGCAGCCTGAGAATATGAAAGGCTTCCGCAGTGGACATAAGAGATATGGCTGTGGACCCAGTTGAAGATATTTCTGGCAGTCGCGACATCATTCTTTCCCCAGAGACCGGACATGACCTTTGAAGCAAGGCGCTTTGCGTCATTCTTTGAAACATTGCCGACTCCGCCGCCGCTTCCGGTATCAGAGCCGCTGACATCATAACCGTCACTGTTGGTATTGACTGCAGCTTTGTTTGTTGGTTTTACCGTGATCTCAACATATTTGGTGCTGATATTGTTAGCCTTGTCTATTGCTTCGTATTTGAGCTTGTAAACGCCCGGAGTTCCGTAATCCACTTCAGAATCGTCGATCCTGATCATGGGGTCATCATCGTAGTCATCAGATACCGTAACGCCGTCGAAAAAGTCAGGTTCGCCCTGGTTTGCTTCAACTTCCAGATTTTTGATGCCACTTATGACAGGTCCCGTGTGATCGTCTATAACCGTGAAAAGAACGTCGACCGTTGAAGTATTTCCGTAAACATCTGTTACGAGAACATCCACATTGTAGATACCGCCTTCTTTGAAGACAGGTTCCTTCTTATACTCGATCTTTCCAATGCCCGAGAGATCATAAAGATAGCCTACACATTCGTCTGCATCAGGAGCATTCCATGTCGTATAGAGGAGCTTCGGAAGGCCGATTGCTCTGGGAGCAGTATGGTCTTCGATCCTTAAGATGACATCCTTTTCGAATACTTCATCGTAAAAGACCTTGAGCTGGTATATGGCAGGCTCATTTGTATCTATGCCTGATACGTCTGTTAAGAACTTCGCATCCTCAGGGCATCTTTCGAAAAAGTCTTCTATCTTTATCTCAGAGCCGGCTTCGATAACTATCTCTTTTTTAAGATTCCTGTTGGCATCACGAATGGTGAGCAAAACAGTCGCCACAATTATTGCGGCGCAATATAAAAAAGCTCCTGTTTTAGCGAAGGTCTTAGACATACTTTATTATTTTAAATATCAGAAATAATTGTCAAGAAATATTTATGACAACTATGGTGTAGTCTCCGGGTCAGATGTTGTAGCTTTTGTCGGCTCAGGTGTCGACACAGGAGTATTCTCAGCAGCCTTCGTCGGCTCCGGTACCGGAGTCGATGTCGGCGTCGGTGAGCTCTCAGTATTTGTCGTCTCCGGTGTAGGAGTCGGAGTTTCAGAAGTTTCCTGTGTTGTCGGAGAAGGACTTTCTGAAGGCTGGGCCGTAGTCGTTACAGTCGGTGAGACTGCCGGAGATACCGACGGAGAAACCGACGGGGTTACCGAAGGCGAAGCCATAGGATCCTCTGTGGGAGAAGGTGTCGGAGATGCTAAGAATTCCTTGGAACCGCCTGCTCTCGGAGGATATAATGCTCCGTTAAACTTATGATATCTGTCGTTGATCTGGGCATCGGTGCACATGAACCAGATGCCGGGGTGATCGCTGTATCCTTCTGTAGCATCGCAGTGATACCACTCGCCGTTAAGCTTTACCAGAAGCCAGAAGTGGATCTTGCCGTTAAGCTTCGGGTAACGGTCAACACGCATGTTCTCGATTCCTGCGATGTCCAAAAGCATCTTGCAGCAGGAATAGTAAACATAGCAGTCACCGCTGTGCTTCGTAAATCCTCTGTATGCCGCATGTTCATAATTGCGCGTACCCCAGAGGAGTCTGAAGGAAAGGTTATTGTGAACCCAGTTGAAGATCGCTCTCGCGGTCTCTACTTCATTATTTCTGTAAAGGCCGGACATAACTTTTCTGGCGATAGCGTAAGGATCGCCGTCACCTACGTAATAAGTTCCGGGATCGCCGCCTGAAGTCTTGTTTTTCGCTGTCTCGGAAGCGACCTTGATCTTCATGGTCGTTTCTGCGGTAGCAATATTGCCGGCCTTATCCTTCGCTCTGTAAATGAGCTTGTAAGTGCCGGTCTTAGTGTAATCGACCTGTGAATCGTCAAAAGTGAGCATCGGTTCAGGATCGTAGTCGTCTGTAACCGTGATGCCTTCATAGAAATCGAGCTGGTCAGGATTGCCTTCGAGTTCAAGCTCATGAAGACCGCTTATTACAGGAGGCGTAGTGTCATTGATCACCGTAAACGGAACAGTGATAACCGCGCTGTTGCCGTATACGTCCGTTACGACGATAGGGACCTCATATTCCCCTCCCGTCGTAAATACAGGTGTACCGTCCTGATACTCCACCTTTGCGATTCCGGAAAAATCAAAAAGATTCGCGATGCAGTCCTGCGGATCCGGCATTTTCCAGTTCATATAAACCGTTGTCGGAACAGCTTCTCCTGAAGGCGGAGTGCGGTCTTCGATCCTAAGGACTACATCCTCACTTTTCTTGCCGATCCTGATCCTGATCTGATAGATGCCGGGCTCATTTGTATTGATCCCTGATACGTCCGTCAAAAAGTCAGCATTCAGCGGCGCATTCTCAAAAAATGCATCGATCGAGATAGGTGTCCCTACCTCGATCGTTACGTCTTTCTTGAGATTGTTAAGGGTGTCGCATGCAGCAAACAAGGCAACAGTAGTTACTGCCAGGATGCCAACGACGATGCTTAATACTTTTCGCTTCATTCCCATTACCAATTCCCATTTATTTAATTAATCCCCAATGACGGAGTTATCCGTCCTTTTTATACGGGAAACCTGATTTTATCTTCCCGCTATAAACATCCACATATTTCTGCACCGACTTGGTCGACCGCTCAGGATACTTGTTTTTCTCGAAAGTATGGTCGGAAGGTGCAGCATAGATTTCCTTGTCGGTCATCATGAAGGTAAAGTACTTCTTGGAAGTTCCGTCAAAGTACTTCTGTGCATCGCAGTGATACCACTCACCGTTAAGCTTTACCAAAGCCCAGTAATGGTAGTTCGGATGTGCTTTGGATACTTTTCTTACCACGCAGAGATTCTCGATTCCTTCGACATCGAGCATTGCCTTGCAGACAGCCCATGTACCATAGCATGAAGAATATCTCTTTGTGAAAGTATTGATCGCTGCAACAGCCCAGTTATCGTACTGGGGAGTATGCAGAACGAATCTGATGTTATTGTGTACCCAGTAGAAGATCTTCATGGCTTTTTCAACATCAGTATCGCTTGACTTAAGGATCTTCTTGTTGATGTTCTTAGCCATGCTGTAGGCCTTATCTTCATAAGCACGGATCTCAGCTGATGACAGACCGCCTCTGCCGGTAATTACAACGTGAACCTGAACGGTAACTTCAGTAACGTTTCCGACATCATCGGTAGCTCTGTAGATAAGATCATAATCGCCGACCTGCTTAAGATCCACCTTCGAATTGTCAATCTCCAATGTCGGTTTAACTGCATAATCGTCTGTTACGATGATGCCTTCTCTGTATGCGATACCTTCGGAACTTCCGACTACGACGTCGAAGTCATGAGTACCCAGGATCTTCGGGGGCTGTGTATCCTTAATGACACGGAAAGGAACGTCAACAACAGAATAGTTGCCGTTGGTATCCGTAAGCCTTACAGGGATCTCAAAATCTCCGCCCTTTGTAAGATCAGGCTCGCCCTTATCATAAGAGAACGTAACTTCCGTAAGATCGAAAACATCTGTAATAAGCAGATTCGGATCCGGTGCCTTGCCTGCGTACATCTTAAAAGGAACAGCTGTTCCTGTAGGAGCTGTACGGTCAACTACATTGAGAACGGAATGAACGACATGACCGCCGCAATCTATCGCAATATCATAGGACTGCAGAAGACCTGTATCGATCTGGTCTACGGCAGTGATGAACTTAGTGTTCGGCGGAATCTCCGTGAAGAAGCTGTCTAATGTGATCGGATGACCATACTCGATGCTTACTTCCTGAACAACTTTGCTGTCAATGGTATCGATAGTTTTTGTGTAGTAGAAATAGCAGGCAGCAATGCCCAACAAGGCTCCTGCGATCGGAGGAAGGATCCCCAATCCCAATAGCCTTGTTACGCTGAATTTATTCTTTTTCTTAGCTTGTCTGGTCATCTATCTCAGATCTTTGCGAAATAGCCGATTTCATTAACGACATCGGAACCTGCATCGAAGTAGAAAATTACCTCAGAGCTGCCCTTTGCATAGATCAAAGCGCCGTCTGTTGTTTCTGTAGGTTCACCATAAGCAGCCTTAACCTGGTCGAGAGTGTTTCCGATAAAGATTCCCTCTGCTGTTGAAACTGTGTCATCGTAAAGGTGGATCTCAGTAATAGCATCCTGTCCGTCAATAGGGTGTGTGATTACCGTGAAAGAACCGCCCTTGAATGTGTACTCGAGAGCGAAGCCCTGACCTGCGCAGGAAGCTGTCTCTCTAACTTCAAAATCATCTGCAGCGAACTTTGAATCATCGATAGCTGTGTTGCAGATGAGATCTACGCCCTTGAATGTGAACTTGAAGTTGGTGCTTGCAGCATTTGCATCAATGTAACCGCTGTCTACTGTAGCTTCTGTACCGGTACCGTTCTGGCTCTGTGAAGAGATAACGTTGATGTCTGAAGATACAGGTTCAACCTGGTTGTTACATGCACAAAGTGCGGCACCTGCTATGCTAAGGCTCATAAGAAGAGCTGCTGTTTTAACAAATTTCATGGTCAAATAATCCTCCCATATTTTGCTTCTTTTAAACACTCAACTAATAATACACTATGAAATTCTCAGTCGAATGCCAAAAATAAGGGAAAACAGTAGCAATTTTTACTGTAAAATGCCCAAATGTAAAAAAGTCTTGTTATTTCTCTATAGCTTTAGCGCCGTAGCTTCGAAGTTCGCCGTATTCTTCGATCTCTCTTAACTGGTCGTCTCTCATCCAGTTATAGAACTCAATATCCTTCTCATATTCAGCTGCAACAGAGGGCACAGTCCTGTAATCTGTCAGGTCATAATGCTCTGTCAGGTATTTGGCGAAATAAACGCTCAGTTTCTCTGCACCGTAGATATTCAGGTGGTCACCCTGGTCATAGGTGTCATACATGAGATCGATTCCGATCTCATCCTTGTAATTATTGAAATTAAGATATGTGAGTCCGTACTTTTCGGCATATGCTTCGATATTCTGGTCCCATTGCTTATGCCATTCGTATTCAAGAGGGGCTCTCGCGAGGATAAGCTCAATGCCGTTTTCAGCACAGAGGAGCCTGATCTGGTCAAGATAATAGTAAGCATTGTCACCGAACTTATAGCTGATTCTTGCAGGAGTCTTATGTACGGTCTTGGTGCCCTTTATATCACAGCGCATATAGTATCCGTTGTGGGAAGTGATATCTTTCGAGAACACATGCTTGAAATCAGTTTTGGTGAGCTGGTTCCATCTGTCATGGTATCTCAATATCGGGAATACATAAGATGCAAATGTCTCGCCTTTTGTCATGGAAGCATTGATGGCATCGACCTTATCTTTTGACCATCTCATGCCGTCTAATGTCATTCTGTTATAAGCTTCTTTTCTGGCAACATCGTGCTGCATGTTATGTACAGACAGTACGACTACCTTCGGAGTCTCAGTTTTCAAAACATCCTTTAAAAGATAATAAGACTGGAAGATATACTGTTCGCCGGAACCTCTGATATAAGCGGAAATGCCGTATTCTTCGTACATCTTGATCGGCGAATAGCTCTCATACGCATCGCAGTCACCGAGGATTATAACGTCATGGGGAACCTTTTCCTTGTAATACTCTTCGGTAAAGGAACCCTCGATAACACCAACCTGATACTTAGGTACCAGGAGTCTTTGAGCAAACCATAAAATGCCAACAGTAAGCGCCAGTAAGACCAGCGCGGTAATTATCTTTTTTACGGGTTTGGACTCAGATTTAGCCATTACATTGCCTTTTTAAGACGGCGGAAGTCTCCTAAAGCCTTCCAGCCGATCTTAACGATCTTCTTGATGTTGATGGAGTTGGTGCCTCCCTGGCGGGGTCTGAATGTTACTTCACGGAAAGTGTGCTCCTCGCCATAGTGGACGAAATATGTCGTCATCATGATATTCGGGAGGTTGTAATCCTTGTCGAGCTTTGGAAGATACTTAGCTACAGTCTTAGCGTCCATGAGACGGAAAGGCGCATTCGCATCCGGTACCTTTACCTTGAAATAGAGCTTTAAGAGGAAACATACGACCTTCTCGACAAATGCTCTGTCCTTACCGTCGCCTCTTACGACTCTGTGGCCGAAGATACCCTTATAGCCGTGGCGCATCTGCCAGAAAGCATCGAATTCTTCAGGCAGTGTCTGTCCGTCGGAGTCAGTCTGGAAAATAAAATCAGCGCCCTGCTTGATTGAATAATCGTAAAGAGCAATAACCTTGGGGCCATGCTGCTTGCCTGTATCAGACAGGATCTCAAGCTGCGGATGATCCTTCTTGAAATTTTCAAGAAGCTCATGTGTACGGTCCTGGCTTCCGCTGTCTGCGATTACGAGCCTTGATGCGGGATCTTTGCCCTCAAGGATCGGATACCAGGAAGTAACAACATCTAAAATATTGTCTTCTTCGTTATATGCGGGCATAACGATATACAAAATATCCATGGCTTACTCCTCCGTTATATTCTTCCTCTCGGCAACAAAGTAGCGCGGACGCTGCTTCGTCTCGAGATAGATCTTACCGACATATTCACCGATTACACCAAGGCTTATCATCTGGATTCCGGAAACGAAGCAGATGATGCATGTGGTTGAAGCCCAGCCGTCAACATAATATCCGGTGATTACAGATATCAGAACATAAATGATACCTATAAAACTCAACAAAGCCACTATCATTCCGAGAACTGTAATGAGTCTTAACGGCCTTACTGAAAATGAAGTAACTCCGTCAACAGCAAGAGATACCATCTTTGACAAAGGATAATGTGTCGTTCCGGCTTCTCTTTCTGCTCTGGAATAATAAACAACAGACTGCTTGAATCCCAGTGTCGGGATGATGCCTCTTAAGAAAAGATTTACTTCGCCGTAGCCTTCCAGAGCGCCTAGAACTCTGGAGCTCATAAGTCTGTAATCAGCATGGTCGGGAATGATATCTACGCCCATTCCTCTGAGGAACTTGTAATAAGACTGAGCTGTCGTTCTCTTAAACCATGTATCTGTGGATCTGTCATTTCTAACACCGAAAACGATCTCGCTGCCTTTTGCATATTCATCAACCATCGCTGTTATGGCATTGATATCATCCTGTCCGTCGCAGTCAAGCGATATCGTGATATCGGCAAACTTCTTGGCTTCCATGAGACCTGCGATAAGCGCATTCTGGTGACCTCTGTTATGAGCCAGAGATATAGCGCAGTATTTCTCATCAGCTTCACAAAGAGAAGAAAGGATCTCCCATGTCTTATCCCGGCTTCCGTCATTTACGAACATAACGCGGCTCTTGTCACTGATCTTTCCCGCTTCAATAAGCTCTTCAATTTTGCCTTTAAACTTGCCGCTCGTGAGCGGAAGGACCTGCTCTTCGTTATAGCAGGGTATTACAAGATAAAGTACAGGCGTCATCATAAACTCCCCATAATTATTATTTTTCTATAAGGGATTATAGCATAACTAACAGGATCACGACTTAATCTTATGATTCTTATAGTCGATCCTTTTCTGGACTGATTCGGTCGCGCTCTCAGGATATGCCTTCTGCTTGAACTGGAATCCGTTCCATCCTCCCTGCCAGAAATTCAAAAGTTCCTTTGTCGTATACATAAAGAAATAGCTGTCATAATCTTTTCGCCACGTCGAATCACAGTGGTACCACTGGCCGTTTATCTTAACGTAATTCCAATAGTGGGTCGCCGTCTGATAAGGATAGCGTTCGATTATCATATTCTCGATCCCTGCCACATCGAGCAGGGCCTTTACGGCATAAACTGTCGAATAGCAGTTACCGGTCCTCTTTGTATATGCGTTATAAGCAGCCTCTGTCCAGGAACTGCTCTTGGTCCTTAAGATAAATCTGATGTTATATCTGCACCACCAGACGATCTGGAGCGCGATCTCTTCTTCAGTCATTCCGGGTTCGGTTATCTCAGCCAAGATCTTTCTTGCTTCAGCATAGACAACATCCGGTTCGATATATCCTTCAGGCTTGTTCTTAACCTTGAGCTTTACCTTTACCGATGTCTCGTTTCCTGAAAAATCCCTCGCCGTATAGGTGATATCATATTTACCGGGCGTTTTCAGATCGACGTTTGACGTATCGATATCCAAAGCAGGAGCGGGATCGTGATCATCGGTGATTATGAGGTTCTTCCTGTACGAAATGGTATCTCCTATGTAAACCTCAAGATCCTGATAGCCCTTTATCTCCGGAGGATTGGAATCCACCGTAACTTCGAAAGGAACAACCACATAAGTCTGGTTTCCTACAGCATCCGTAAGGGTGACATAAGTGTTATATCTGCCGCCTCTGGACATGTCCGGAACTTCATACCACGAAGCTGTGCAATCTGTCACATCCTGAATATTGGTAATACATGTCATAGGATCAGGCATTTCCTGACTCGCGTAAATCTGCTGCGGAACGCCTTCTGCTGTCGGCGCGATCGTATCAACTATCGTAAGAACACAAGGGAAATTCTTCCCGTACATGGTAACCGTAAACCTTATCGTCTGCGGAAGATTTATGTTTACCTCATCGAAATTGAGATTGCACGATAAGAAGTTATTAAATGCAGGCTCACCTTTAACAAACATACCCAGATCAGGCTTTACGGATCCTGCTTCGATCGTCATCTCAGTGTTTACCATCGCATATTCTTTTTCGAGGAAAGACTTAATGCTGAAATAGCCTATAACGATCAGAAGAACAGCTGCCAGGATCAGAATGAGCGGAACAAAGTTGAACTTTTTAGAACTGCGCTTAGGCTTTGAGGCAGTCTTATCCTGAACAGTCCTTTGGACAGGCCTTTTGGATGCAGTCTGCACCGGCTTTTTTACATTTACCGGCGCAGGTTTATTCGCAGGCCTTTGTACCTGAGTCCGGACCTGTTTCTGCGGCACAGGTCTCTGCCCTGACTTTTGAACCGGTCTTTGAGCCTGATTCGTGACAGGCCTGCGGTCAGAAGTCCTGTTTACAGAATTAACCGGCCTTTGAGGCTTGCTTTGAACAGGAACTCTTTGAGCCTGCTGTCTGTTTATATTGGGTTGTGGTCTTTTGGGTCTGCTGCCGGCACTGGTGGAGCGGGATACAGCGGAATTATTTTGATTCCGCAAACCTGGCTTCTGATTATTGCCGTCAACGTTATTCTTCATATCACTTTAGTTTGTGTGCACCGTAATTGATCTTCTTTTGAACGGATTTAGTAGCCGACTTCGGATACTTTTCCTCTTTAAAATTATACCCATTCCAGCCGTTATGCCAAAAGTTTTTCAATTCCTTTGTCGTATACATGAAGAAATAGCTGTTGTATTTAAGTCTCGGCGTGGAGTCGCAGTGGTACCACTCACCGTCGATCTTGATATAGTTCCAGTAATGTCCGTGGTAGATATAAGGATCTCTGTTAATGATCATGTTTTCGATTCCTGCGGCATCGAAAAGCGCCTTTGCCGTCATGGCAAAGTTATAGCAGTTGCCCTGTCTCTTAACGAGACCATCATAAGCAGCTCTCGTCCAGGATGAATTATCTGCCTTAGCTACATAGTTAACGTTATATCTTACCCACCATGTTATCTGGAGAGCCTTTTCCATATCGCTCATGCCTGACTTGGTGATCTTATTTAAGACCTTCTTAGCCTCTTTTTCCACGGTTGCAGGATCGACATAAGTCTTAGGCTTTTTAGTGAGTTTGAGCTTGATCGTAACTTCGCTCGTGTTGCCTGAGAAGTCCTTAGCCCTATAAACAACTTCATAAGTGCCGGCATTCTTAAGATCGACTTTGCTCGTATCGATCTCCAATGTCGGATTGGGATCTAAGTCATCTGTGACAGTAACTTCAGTCCTGTATCTGATAACATCGCCTACAAAAGCTTCGATATCCTTTGTACCGTCGATAACAGGCGCAACAGAGTCCTTGGTTACATTGAAAGGAACATCGACTATGGTCTCGTTTCCGGATGAATCTGTAACAGATACCTTTGCGATAATATTTCCGCCGCCGGAAATATCAGGTTCCTGAGCCCATTTGACCGTTACATCGTTAAGGTCATAGACATTCTTAACGCATTCTTCTACAGGTGGGATCTTATCAACCGAGAACATCTCGTGAGGAACAGGTTCTGCCGTAGGAGGCGTAGTATCTACTATCTTGAGGACACAAGGGAAATTTGTGCCGTACATTCTTACAGTGAATCTGATCGTCTGGGGAAGCACGTAGTTAACGGTATTAAAATCCAGATTGCATGAAACATACTGAGGGAACTTCGGATCTCCCTTGATATACATGCCAAGGTCTGCAGAAGTGCCTGCTTCGATAGTATTTTCCGTAACGATTAGATCCGTATCTTCGTTATAAACGGTAATTGCCCAGACTGCAGGGATGGCTAAAAGGATGACCAGAAGGAGCAAGATGAGTAAAGGCAGTGCGCTGTGCTTCTTCTGCTTTGGTTCTTTCTGCTTTCTTGCTTTGCGGGAAGCTCTCTCGTCTTCTTCAGAATCATCGAATTCTTCATATTCCGAATCGACTTCTACGATGCCGTCTTCTTCAGGTTCTTCATACTGAACCTCATCCATTACGGACTCAAGCTGCTTATGCTCGGCATTAAGCGGAGCCACGTGACGCGGGGCTGTTATCGTCTGCGGAACAGAACGTACAACAGGGGCATTTGCATCGGGAGCTTCACCAGGACGGTGAGGGACCGGCATTCTCGTATTTAACTGGCGTGTTGAAACATAGAATGCATGCATATCGGTATTTGCCTGCTGAACTCCGGGCTGAGGCATCTGGCCTCTTGTATTCAAAGGCTGTGCCTGTCCCTGGGGAATGGGCTGCCTTACATTCATAGGTATGGTCTGCCGGGGCTTCTGCTGCACTAAAGGCTGTGGCTGAGCCTGGCGCTGGGGCATCTGCTGTCCCTGTCTTTGCGGCATCGCCTGAACCGGACGCTGGGGCATCTGCTGCCTTAATATCTGCGGCTGGGGCTGACGCTGAACCGGCTGAGCCTGTCTTGGCATGGGCTGAGCCTGTCTTTGGGGCATAGCCTGTGCCGGACGCTGGTATTGGGGCCTTGTTACATTGGCAGGTCTGGGCATGCGCTGAGGCATGGCCTGATTTTTCGCCATGCGGGCCTGTTCCTGTCTCTGCTGGGCCTGGCGTTCAAGGGCAGCCTGATGTTCTACAGCCTTTACAACTGCAGAATCAGCTGATCTGACATTAGGATGTCTTCTTCCTTGATTATTCCTGTTATCCGGCATGTTAAAGCTCTCTTATCTCTCCGGATAATCCCCGGTGAAGCAGGCGTCGCAATATCTGAAATCGTCGCCACCAAGCATCTCATCAAGATCACCGGGCTCAAGATAGCCCAGTGAATCTGCGCCGATAATGTCACGGATCTCAGGGATCGTGTGCTGGCATGCGATAAGATAATCTTCATCCGGTACATCCGTTCCGTAGTAACAGGGATGCATAAACGGCGGTGAACTGATCCTTACGTGAACCTCTGTGGCTCCCGCATTTCTTAACATATTTACCTGGTTTGCGATCGTATTGCCTCTTACGATGGAATCGTCGATAATTACGACTCTCTTGCCGTTAACTACGGCAGAGATAGGGTTAAGCTTGATCTTAACCGCCTGTTGACGCTGTTCCTGTGATGGTTTGATAAATGTTCTTCCTACATAGGAATTCTTAACGAATCCCTTTTCATAAGGTATGCCTGATTCTGCTGCAAAGCCAAGTGCAGCATCAATCCCCGATTCAGGCACGCCGATTACTATGTCGCAGTCGCAAGGATGCTTCCTCGCGAGGATCCTTCCCGCTTCTCTTCTTGCCGATGCAACAGAGATACCGTCAATTACAGAATCCGGTCTTGCGAAATAGATATACTCGAAAACACATTTCTTCATCGGACGCTTTAATCCCGAATCAACTGATCTGACGTCACCGTTCTCCACAATGACGATCTCACCGGGCTTAATGTCTCTTACGAAAGTCGCACCTACGGCTTCTAATGCGCATGTCTCGGAACAGAAGATGACCGCGTCATCCAATTTACCCATTACGAGAGGTTTTAAGCCAAACGGATCTCTTGCTGCGATAAGTTTTCTGGGGCTCATTACAAGAAGGGCATAACCGCCCTTGATAAGGCCCATGACTTCCTTTACGGCTTCTTCAACCGAAGGAGAAGTGGATCTCTTCTGTGCTATCAGATATGCGATGACCTCCGAATCGGTGGTCGTGTGAAAGATAGCACCCTTGTCTTCGAGCTCTCTTTTAAGCTCATTCGCATTGGTGAGATTTCCGTTATGTGCGATGGAAAGTGTTCCCTTTGAATACTGGGTTACGATAGGCTGGGCGTTTTCCGGAACGCTGCCGCCTGCTGTGGAATATCTTACGTGTCCGATCGCGATATCGCCTTTGAGATTACTGATCTTGTCGCTGCTCAATACATCACTGACAAGTCCCATTCCCTTAACGCACTCAATGGAGGCGTCATCATTTGTAGCAATACCACAACTCTCCTGTCCCCTGTGCTGGAGACTGAAAAGTCCGTAATAAACATCACTGGCGCAGAACTTACTGCCGTGAATTCCAAATATTCCGCATTCTTCGTGTATGGCCATGCATAGATTTTATCATCAAGTTTGCAATCACATATGCGGTAAAATGTCTGTATTTTAATGTCAGTTAGGTGTCGCAGTTGGATATAACAACAACGGCCCCGCCTGTTTGGTAGTAGAATAATATTGTTATGGAAAATCTTTTTGAGAAATGCAGTTTATGTCCGAGGAGATGCGGCACCGACAGAACATCCGGCAAGACCGGCTTTTGCAAGATGCCCGCTTATCCTCTGGTAAACCTTATAAAGCTCCATTATGGCGAAGAGCCGGTAATATCAGGAAAAACAGGGAGCGGTACGGTCTTTTTCGAAGGCTGCAGTTTAGGCTGCATTTTCTGCCAGAATTATTCCATCTCCAGAGGCCCTACGGGATTTGGCACAAAGATGGATTCGAAAAGCCTTTCTGACAGCTACCTTAAGCTTCAGGACCAGGGAGCGTGCAACATAAATCTTGTTACTCCGATGCACTTTGCGCCAGTTGTCGCTGATTCAATTGCGCTTGCCAGATCATCAGGCCTTAATATCCCTGTTGCAGTTAACTGCTCGGGTTACGATCTGGTCTCCACCTTAAGACTTTTCGACGGACTCGTTGATATCTACATGCCCGACATGAAATATTTCTCTTCGAAGTTTTCTTCGGAATATTCCCATGCGCCTGATTATTTCAGTGTCTGCTGCAGCGCAATAGATGAGATGGTAAGACAGACCGGCGATATCGCAATGGGGGATGACGGGCTCCTTAAGAAAGGCGTCATAGTAAGGCACCTGATCCTGCCGGGCGGTCTTTTCGATTCAAAGCATGTAATAGATTATCTGACATCCAGATACGGAAACAGGATCTTCATTAGTCTCATGAGCCAATATACTCCGATGCCATCATGCACGGGAAAGCTTGCAGAGAAACCTTCAAAAAGGACATGTGATACCTTGGCTGACTACCTCGCTTCAAAAGGCCAGGAAAATGCCTTCATTCAGGAATACGAATCCTCCGGAAATGAAATGATCCCAGACTTCAATTCGTGAAGCCGGGATCTTAATTCTTAGCTTTTGTCCGTATATCAGAGGATCTCCTGGATAAGCGCCTCGATCTTTGGCTGGGGAACAAAACCCATTGACTCGTTTACCACTTCGCCGCTCTTGAAGATCTTTACTGCGGGAATGCTCTCGACATAGTACTTCTCGGCATATTCCGTGGAATCGTCAACATTGTACTTGCCTACCTTGATCTTGCCTTCGTACTTCTCTGCAATAGCTGAAATGACGGGGCCAAGCATCTTGCAGGGACCGCACCAGGGTGCCCAGAAATCAACAAGCACCGGAATGTCGCTCTGTAATACTTCTGCTTCGAAATTGCTGTCATCTAAGATAATCTCTGCCATTATTTTTCTCCTTTATTCATCATGTCTGCAGTCGTCACCGCTGCACTGTCTGCCGTTTGCGGTACAGCACTCGTGGCCTTCGCAAACCCTGTAATTGCCGCCTTCGATACATAATGTCTTTCCGTTGATCAGTGAATCGGCGATCTTATATCTTGCCGTCTCATAGATCTCCGTTACGGTAGTCCTGGAAATTGCCATCTGCCGAGCGCACTCCTCGTGCGTCATTTTCTGATAATCCACGTGACGGATGACTTCATACTCTTCGATGGTTAATACCTGAGCGTCGATCTTATCCGCGCCTGTCGGTACAAATCTCGTGTACTTAGGCTCCTCACATACTCTTCTTACTCTTACCGGCCTTGGCATTTTCGATTGCTCCTAATAAAAAGACATATGCCGCGAAAACGACATATGTCAATTATAGCATTCTATTGCCGGAAAATCGAATAGGAATGACTTATATCAGATCTCTTCGCCCAAAGACTCAAGATACTGGCCGTAATTGGTCTTTGACATTGAATGTGCGATCTCAAGGAACTGATCCTTTTCGATCCATCTGTTGTGCCATGCGATCTCTTCCAGGCATCCGATCATTCTTCCTGATCTCTGGGCTGCCCTGATCTGGCCTGCTGCTTCATAGAGGCTGTCCGGATTTCCTGCGTCAAACCATGAGAACTCTTTGCCCAAAGGAATAACGTGGAGCTTGCCTCTTCTTAAGTATTCTTCGTTTACGGAAGTGATCTCGAGCTCGCCTCTTGCTGAAGGCTGGATCTTTGCTGCGATATCAACAACATCGTTATCGTAAAAATAAAGACCCGGAACGATGTAATTTGACTTAGGATGTCTGGGCTTTTCCTCGATGGAGATCGCATTACCGTCAGCATCGAATTCTACAACACCGAAGGCTCTGGGGTCTGCAACATAGTAACCGAAGATGACTGCTCCCTCTTCATTTCTTCCTGCAGTTCTGAGTTTTCTTCTGAAGAAAGGTCCGTAGAAGATATTGTCGCCGAGTGCGAGGCAGACAGAATCTGTACCGATAAAATCTTTCGCGATTATGAAAGCATCAGCGATACCTCTCTGAACTTTCTGCTCCATATAACGGATCGAAATGCCGAGCTGTGAACCGTCACCTAAGAGGTCAACGAACGGCTTTGTGTCATCCGGCGGAGTAATTACCAGGATATCCTTGATTCCGGCTTCCATAAGGACCGAAAGAGGATAGTAGATCATAGGCTTGTCATAAACAGGAAGAAGCGGCTTGCAAACCGGCTTTGTGATCGGATAAAGACGTGTGCCCTTTCCTGCTGCAAGAATAATACCTTTCATATTGCACCCCTAAGAATTTAAAAAATGTTGACTATATAAATATACAATATTCTTCGGTTGTGCGACAATATAAACATCGATTTTGGGGGTCTTGGATTTTATGCTAAGTTTTATATTCGGCCATACGGGTGATATCCATTGGTGGAACATTGCGGATTTTATTGTCGCACTCGCATTTGTCTATCTGATCTTCTGGGGCAGGTCAAATAAGCTGTTCAAGAAGAATGAATATAACGATGACTTCTTAAGCCTTGATGCGATGAAGTCATTAAGAGGTTTTGCCGCGATCGGCGTAATCCTCCACCACATTTCACAGGAGAGCGTATTCCAGCAGGAAGGCATCCTTCTGCCGTTCGTTAATGCAGGCGCTTATTTCGTAGCCATCTTCTTTTTTGCTTCCGGTTACGGACTTTTGAAGAGCTTCAACTCAAAGCCCGGTTACCTTAATGGCTTTATCAAGAAGAGGATCGTAAAGTCGATCATTGTTCCTTATTATGTCGACATCCTGATATATGCCGCATTCATCGCGCTCGTAAGACTCCCCATGGAGAAAGAGCAGTGGATCTTCAATCTTTCCGGTTTTACCATGATGAACCAGTATGCATGGTTCCCGGTCGTTCTCGCGATCCTGTATCTCGTATTCTTCATTACTTTCAAACTCTTCAAGCTCAACAAGACGCGCTTTGCAGTTATCTTCGCATTCATCATCCTCATGGGAATCGGCTGTATGGTCGAAGGCCACTATGCCTGGTGGGCAGGTCCCGACAACTGGTGGTGCAGCGAATACTACTATATGAATGAAGCCACATGGTGGATGAAGGAAAAGGTATTCTGGTTCCATGGCGAATGGTGGGTAAATTCAGCTCCCGCATTCCTTGCAGGTATCGTTTTCGCGAGTTACGAGGAAAAGATCGTTGCCTTCTTCAAGAAGAATTACTGGAAGCGTTTCTTCCTCCTCGTCCTCATAACAGAAGTGTGCTTTTTCATCTCCGACATCGGCCAGTCCAAGTTCGGTTACTGGACAGAATTTAATCTTAAGGGACCTGAGATCGGCAATAAGATCGCAACCTATTTCTGCCAGGTTCCCCTGTTCCTGATCCTGCCCGTTACGATCTTCATCTTCCTTATGAAGTATCATGTAAGCAACCCTGTCAGCCGTTTCTTCGGCAAATACTCGCTTCATACATACCTCATGAATCTTATGGCAATTACGTTGCTCAGATTCCTTGAGTTTAACTTCGAAGGATCCCCCTTCTATATGGGCGACAGATACAACAACCTCTTCGTTTATGCGATCGGCGTAATAATCTTCACTGTCGCATTCGGTGTCATGGAATATAAGATCACGACCCGCGTACAGGAGTGGATGTTCGGCGGCAGGAAGGTCGTAGAAGAACCTGTTGCCAGAGTCTCATTGCTCGAAGACGCAGATGACAAGTATTCCAGAAAGATGTCGATGTTCAGGAAAGAAGCAGAAATAGGGCTTTCAGCTGCCGAATCCATATCGGCCTATGAAACGGTCGAGGAAACATCCTTAAAGGAAAAGCCTAAGAAGAAAGCCAAGAAAGCTAAGAAAGCGGCAAAATAAAAACCTTAAAGACTGTCCTGTAGTTGGGCAGTCTTTTTAATATCGATCACTATAAAGAGATGGAATTTGTCGGGTTTAATCGCACTGTCTGTAATGCGATAATATCGTCAGTGTTATGAATTCCAAGTGAGGTACATTATGAAAGAATTCCTGAACGGGCTGACGGGTTGGTCTATCTTAGAACAGGTCGTTTTCTATTTTTACCTGATCCTTTTCATCTGGGGCGGGACCAACAAGTTCGGCAAAAAACTCGAGTTCAACGATGATTTTGCAAGCCTTGATGCGATGAAGTCCTTAAGGGGCTTTGCTGCGATCGGCGTCCTTCTTCACCACATCTCCCAGGAAGATCTTTTTCAGGCAAACAGGATCCTCTCTCCCTTTGTAGGCGCCGGCGCTTACTTTGTAGCTATCTTCTTTTTCTGCTCGGGATACGGACTTATAAAGAGCCTCAATTCAAAGGAAAACTATCTCAAGGGATTTATTAAGAACAGAATAGTCAGGGCTATCGTTCTTCCCTTCTATGTAAATGTCATCATCTATGGGATCTATATGCTGGTAAGCGGCGTCAAGCTGCCCAGGGAGCGCTGGATATTCAATTTTCTCGGCATCACCATGATGAATGAATATGCGTGGTTCCCGATCGTTCTCGCGCTCTTATATCTCGCATTCTTCCTGTGCTTCCGCTTTATCAAGAAGCGCCCTGTTTGCTTTGCGATCATCTTCGTATTCATAATCGCTCTCGGCATCGGCTTCTGCTACAACGGACACTTCGCCTGGTGGTACGGCGCAAAGAATTGGTGGCTCAATCCGGCGCTTTCGGGTAAGGCATTGTGGTGGCAGGCACAAAAAGCTCTGTGGTTCAGCGGAGAATGGTGGGTCAATTCAGCGCCTGCTTTCTTTACAGGACTTATCTTTGCCAATTACGAAAAAGAGATCACTTCATTCTTTAAGAAAACCTATGCAGTTAAGTTCCATGTCCTTCTCATCATCACTATGATCTGCTACAAGCTCTCATCTTATGGGCAGATGAAGTTCCAGTACTGGACAGAGTGGTCCGGCAACGGCCCCGGAATCGCAGAAAAGATGAAGACATATTTCTGCCAGGTCCCGCTTTTCCTCCTGCTCGGACTTACGATCATCATCTTCATGATGAAATACCACGTAGAAAACCCTGTAACGCGTTTCTTCGGCAAGTATTCGCTCCACACATACCTTATGAACCTTGCAGCGCTTACAGTGCTCAGATTCCTTCAGACGGATACTACATCGCCCATCAAGGCCGGCAAGTATGATCTCCTGGTCTATGGATTGGCCGTAATCATTCTGTCAGTAATACTCGGTGTTGCAGAACAAGAACTTACAGGTTTGTTGCAGAAGCTGTTGTTCAAGAAAAAGGCGAAGGCTGCTGCGAAATAAGTGTTTGGCGTTTGATGCTTTGGGGGAGGCTGCTCACTTAGTTGCGGGCGGCCTCTTTTATATGCCGGTGAAATGCGGACGGCTTTTTTTCGTGCCAGTGCAAATTCAGTGCGTAAATTCTGGAAAATGCGCACTTTTTTGCACTGTAGGCGCACTCTAGTGCATATTTAGTGCGCAAATCGCGTGTTTTACGCACTGGATTTACATTTGACATAAACGGTTGGGAAGCAAATACCTATTTCGTACCTGAAACAGCGGTTTAGAAAGATCTGCAAAGGCAATAAAAAAGGTTGTCTCGATGAGACAACCTTGATATCAGTGGAGCGGGATACGAGATTCGGACTCGCGACTTTCACCTTGGCAAGGTGACACTCTACCACTGAGTTAATCCCGCGTGCTCGATTATTATATGGTCGAGCCTTTATTTTGTCAACAAGTTTTTTTCTTAATTCAAAAGCTTTTTCAGAACGGCCTTTAAGACGGGTGTGAGTTGATCCAGGTAAAGACGCCTGTCTGCGTGTCGGCAAGCTTTTTGCCCTGCTTATTATTCAGGTAAATAAGCACCTGGTACTCGCTGGAGGTATTGATTTCCTTGCCGAGCTGTACCTTTGCCTCAAAGCCGGACTCGTCGTAATTGGTTCCGTCATAGAACTGCTTGGTTACGGTCTGTCTGAGCTGTCTTGTGGTCGGGATGCTGTAGCATCTGCCTGTGTTGATATCCATCAGGACAACCTTGATGGTGTCGGAAGACTTGGAATCGACATTTTTCTCGACTATCCAGCCCTTGAGGGTTATATAGTCCCTGCCGCCGTCCGTATCCTGTTCAATGCGCTCGAGCTTAAAGTCAACGCCCTGGTCTTTTGCAACCACCTTAACGCCGGAAGTCTTGAAAACCACGGGCTTGCTGTTTCTGTAAGTAATAACGGCCAAAGCACAAAGGCCTGCCAGGAAGACGATCTCCAAGGCGATTACGATACTCTTCCAATTCTTCTTTTCGAAATGCACTTTGCTCATGCTTTTGCCCCCTTTCCGGCCTTCTTGTTATTTACCGCAGAGTAAATACAATAGCCTGCAAAAGCTGTCCAGGACAGAGCAGCAAGTACGATGCCCGCCTTAAATCCGTATGTATGGTAAGAAAATTCGACGGAGTGATTTCCGGAAGGAACCTTAAGGAGCATCATGCCGCATGTATCTACAACAGAAGTCTTCTGGCCGTCGATCGTTACTGTCCAGCCGCGGTCGTTGGGGACAGAGAAATATACGAAAGTATCTTTATCGTAATCCGTCGTGCACTTAAAACCGTGAGCGTCTCTTGTGAAGTTCTTTACGGCTTTGGCTTTGGCTTCTCTGGCCAGATCGTCTATAGAGGCATTGAAATCGATAGTACTTGTGTCGATGTGGCTCATTACGGGCTCGACGTCATTTGTCTGTGCCGGCATAATGGCTGCGCCGTACATCAGAGCGATGCCGCGTTTCTCGAACGGGAGCTTTGCGAGCTCGCCCGCATACATGTACTTATCCATTGCAAAGCCGATCGGGAAAGCCTCCTGCTCGGTTACATATAGCGTAGTATCCTTGTAGCTTACAGTATCTACGACGCCCTCCGAAACGGGCTCATTGTTTATCACATATCTTCCGCCCAAGAGCCTGCTTAAGCCCGGCACGTCGATCCTTCCCTGGCTTGAGTTATTGGTATCAACGTCAAGCATCCTCGAAAACTCATGTGCGGAATTTTCGATCGTGGAACTGAAGCACCCGATGCCGGCAGCTCCGCCTGTGAGCGTATATACATTATCTCTTGTGCTGTATCTGTACTGGCCGTCCAGAACCTTAAGGTTTATGGCAGCCTCGTATTTTCCGATATATTTGGAAGTGTCATCGTCCTTGTAGTAGTAAAGCGTAAGGCCGGTTGTAAAGGCACAGAACAGGACTGTGGCAGCCAGAACAGCGCCGTACTTGAGCTTATTCATCCTGTAGAGGATATCGATAAGGATCGGACCGGAAACAGCGATGACGTAGAAATAAGTGAATCTGTCTTCGTGGTAGATGATCTGTTCCTTATTGCTGTTCCAGGGAATGAACTTGATCGCGAGGAAAAAAGCTGTCGTAAGGAACACATAGAACAGCAGGCCTTTGGACATGAAATATTCCTTAGGTTCTTCTAAGACCTTAACTGTCGCAAGAGCCATAACAAGGACCATCATGTACCACCAGCGCTGGTATACAGCCGTAAAGAGAAGGAATCCGGACTGAGCGAACGGGAATACCGAAACGATCAGGAGGAATACCAGAAGTTTTTTAAGCCAGCTCTTGTCCTTTGCGATAAAAGCGATAACGAGTGAAATGCCGAATAAAGGCATATAGCATGAAGGCGAATCCCAGTTCTGGGAGATTACTGCGCTATTGTCAGGCATTACGTCACCGGGGAGCAGTACGCCCTTGATCAGGTGCAGAAGTGACTTTGAATCAAAGACGAAGTTTCTTAAGAAGAGCGCCATGTCGCTTCTGGAGTTTTCTTTGATGTAAAGAACGCTCGGAACGAAAAGTGCTGCAGCCATGCCTACGCCTGCGACTCCGCAGATTATGCAGGTCAGCATCTTCTTAAAAGTATCTTTTACGGGTTCTTTCCAATATCTGAAAAGGAAATAGATAACCATGAAGATTACTTCCTGGATAAAGAAGAAGTAATTTACAAAGCAATTGATGAAGATCGCGAGGATAAACCACGGTCTCTTCTTTTTGTCGTCGATAGTCTCAACGCCCCAGAGAAGAAGCGGGAAGAATGCCACGACATCGTGGAAGTGGAAGAACATGAGGTTAACAGCCTGGAAACCGGAAAATGCATAGATCAATGCGCCAATAAGGGCAAAGTCATTCTTCCAGCCTGTTTCTTTCTTTGCAAAGAGCCTTAAGTAAACATAAGCCGTTACTGTGGCTACCGTATATTTCAGGATGTATAAAGGTGCGACAAGATAAGGAAATATTCCCTTGGGGAGAGCTAAGAAGATCCAGTAAAACGGGCTGCCCAGATTATAAAAAGCAAAGCCGTTTACAACAGAAGTTCCGAGGTCAAGATTCCAGCACCATTCACCGCCGTTTCCGTTATGAACGACATTCCACACTGCCTGTGCAAAGGTCAGCTGCTGGGAATTAAAGTCATCGCAAATGGTCAGGATCCCACCATTCCTGATCACAAAAAGGCAAAAAGCAAGACAAGCGGTTATAAAACCGATAATGGTGCATCTGAGCAAGCCATTATTCTTCTTTAACTTAATCGAATTATCCAAATCATCACCTGCATATTCTTATTAATAAAATAAACAAGAGAATAATAACACACGCATAGGCATAATCAAGCAACCGCCCTGTGTTGTGCGCTTTGTAACTGCTTTGTTTCCTGTTTGGATTATTACTATTACTATTACTGGTCGCTGATGTCGCTGTCTACTGCGACGATGATCTCATAATCAGGCAGGATCTCCTTAACATCATTCCTGATGTGGTCGATCAGACCTTCCCTGTCCTGCTCTTCAAAATCAACGACAACGTCAAATGTGATCCTCTTCTTCTCTTCATCGACATAGAAACCGTGAAGCTGCTTAATGTGTTTATGATCAACAACGACTTCACTGATATCGCTCCTGAGCTTCATGAGTTTCTCATTGGAAGAATTCCTGGAATAAAGGCCTATTGCAGTCAGGATAATGCCTGTATCTTCAAAGACTTTTGAAGTGATGTTTCTGGTAAGGGTATCGATCTTATCAGCAGTCATGGTGTCATCGACTTCGATATGAAGAGAACCAAGATATTTATCTGGTCCATAGTTATGAAGGACCAGATCGTAAGCTCCGTGGACTTCTTCGAAAGTAAGAACACTATCCTTAACCTTTTTGGTATATTCGGATTCGACTCTGTGGCCGACCATGTCATCAACGGCTTCCCTGATGATCTCAATGCCTGCCTTCAAGATGAATACTGAGATAATGACACTTACATATGCTTCGATATTGAACTTGAACAGCATAAGGATTATCGCAGAGATAAGCACTGCTGTTGAAAGGATCGCGTCGAAAAGCGCATCCGTGCCGGATGAAATAAGCAGATCAGACTTAACTTTTTTGCCCTGGCCTTTTACAAAGATGCCCAGACCTATCTTAACAACGATCGCAACAGAGATGATCGTAAGCGAGATAGCGCTGTGGTCAGCTTCTACAGGGTTAATTATCTTTTGAATCGATTCCCAGAGAGCGGTGATACCGGCATAAAGGATCAATGCCGCGATGATCATCTGTGCCAGATATTCAACTCTGCCGTGTCCTAACGGGTGTTTGTAATCCGGCTTCCTGGAAGCGATCTTGGTTCCGATGATCGTAACAACAGAAGATAAGACATCACTGAAATTGTTGACAGCATCAAGGACCATCGCCGTCGAATGTACGGTAAGACCTATCAGGGCCTTAAAGGAAGCAAGAAGGATATTTGCTGCGATTCCGATGATTCCTGTTCTTACTATCGTTTTTTCTCTTGAAATTGTCTTTGTCTGTTCTGCCATATGATCTGCCGTCTTTATAAATAATTAAGCGGGTCCGTGAAATACGAACCCGCGGATTTGTTTACTTTAATTGATTATGCGGGCTGGAAATTCTCCTTGCCTACACCGCAAACAGGGCACTTCCAATCCTCAGGGATATCCTCAAATGCTGTGCCGGGTGCGATTCCGCTATCAGGATCGCCGATCTCAGGGTCGTACTCGTAGCCGCAAATAGCGCATACATATTTCTGCATAGTTTAATCCTCCTTGGATTTTGATATAAATTTATTTTACATTTTTTAACTGAAAAAAGTAATAGCCTGAAAACTATATTGCGTTGTCGGTTAATTCAAGGCTTTTGCCGGGTATTCTTCAGGGTTCTTGTCGGTAATTGTCGGGAATAACCTTCGTTTGTCGGTTTTTGACGGCTTTCTTGTCGGAAAGTCTTGCGGGATTTCGGAGGTTTTGTCGGCTGCGAAAAGGTGTTTTCAGCGGCGTTTTTTATCGTTGGGTTGCGAAAAAGCTATGTAAAGCGCGGGAACTGCGAAAACGCATTTGCGAAAGCGCTTGTATAAATAAAAACTCTCTCCGGAAGCATCCGAAGAGAGCCATATATTGGAGCGGGTTACGAGGCTCGAACTCGCGACATTCAGCTTGGGAAGCTGACACTCTACCAACTGAGTTAAACCCGCAAAGGTCTTTAAAACAAGGAAATCTTATCAGACCTAATCTTTTAAATCAAACACAGGAGCAAGCTTGATGTGCGGGTCTTGAGCGAACATTGTGAAGTCGTCGCACATCTCGTGTCTGAAATCTTCAGTGACGAAAGGAACCCAGAACTGTGTGTCTGAGAAATTGGCCCAAATGAGCATATATGCGATGTGGGCGCCGCCGTCGGTGACCAACAGCGCATCGAGGAGCGATGTGAACCAGTCCTGTACTGTATTGCCTGCCGGAGCGAGGCCTTCGAAGTAACCGTTTTCGGTATCGAGGGAGCGGTAGCCGGTCTCGGTCAGTGCGGAGATCTTTTTTCGCTCGTTGGCGAGGACATAGATGATGTCCAGTGAGTCCGTAAGTTTCCTGAAGAAACCGTCGCCCATATGGGGCTTGTCGTGATAGTAATCGAGGCCCAGGATGTCGATGTAATCGTCACCGGGATATCTTTTAAGATAATCAGCCTGGTCTTCTACAGGGCCGTTGGGAGAATAGGCAACAAGGAAGTTGTCGACGCCTTTTTCGCCCATCAGGTAATCGATGGTGTATCTGAAAAGGCTGATGAAATCATCATCTGATACAAAGTCCTGGCCCCACCAGAACCAGTTGCCGTTGCACTCGTGGAAAGGTCGGAAGATCATGGGGATCTTTTCGCCTTCGACATCGATGCACAATGAAGCAAACTCGGCGATCAGGTCGAGAAATCTCTTGTATTTTTCGTTGAGGTCGCCGCCCGGAAGGATCTTTTTCGCGCAGTCGCCGTCAGTGTAGTTGGGTGAATAATCGTAGAATTCGTCACCGCCTAACGTGAAGTTCGGCATGTGGGAAGACAATGTGATGATTACGCCCTGGCGGTGCATGTTTTTGACGACCGTAACGAGGTCATGCATCTTGCCTTCGTAACCTAAAAAGCTTAAGGTGTCGATGCCGACGATCGCGGGGTGGCTGCCGGTTAAGTTCTTGACATCAGATTCGGTACCGTCAACCGCATTTATGGACACGCCGATGTGGCCGGCGTTCTGATGGCCGAACAGGATGCGGTCCTTCACAAAATAATCTGTCAGTGTTTCTAAAAGTTCCGCAACGTTTTCCGTTCTCTGGTACTTAAAACTCATTATTTCTTTGCCTGCTTCTTCTGAAAATCTCCAAATGGATCCTGGATATCCGAGATGTCGCCGCCCAGGCTCTGGATTGCGGACATCATTTCATAGAACAAGTCTCTCTCAATGGTCTTCTGGTTTCTGTTGATGTAATTCTTGAACATCGCTACGGCTCTGTCATCGCCGTAATCAGCGAGGCAGATGACTGCATAGATCTTGTTCGTCATGTATCTGAAAGCGTGTCTTAAGGTCTGGTAGATCTCTTCTGTCTTGTGCTCTTTGCCGATCTCGGTGAGCATGATGACTACGTCTTCATAAGGACCTTCAAGGCCTGAATCAACGTTGCTCTCGAGGATGCTGATGAGGAAAGGTTCGGATACTTCAGGGAATGCCTCGACATATCCGGCAATGGACTCTGCGACGAATTCACGTGTCTGGCCGTAGCTTAAGTAACGGTCCAAGACTGCCTGGATGAAGCAGGGTTCCTTCATCTTGGTAAGAACAGAAAAGCATGCAATAGCCTTCTGGAACTGCATCTCGAAAAGGACATTATCGTCAGTCAGTTCGTCTTCGGTCCATGCGCACTCGCCGATCACCTTGCCGCAGTAATCTCTAACCATATCGGCAGGCTCTGTTGCTATGCTCTCAACCAAAGACTGAGGTACGCCTCTGTCCATATTAAGTGCACTGTACTCAAGTGCTTCTGTCTTCTCGTCAAAGGAGAGCTCGTCGAAGATCTGTCTCATGGACTTGTTTCCGAGCTTTTCGTCAGGCTCGTTCTCGAGCTTGGCGGTAGCCTCTTCGGTCTCTTCTTTTGCAAGACGCTGGATATATTCCTCATAGGTAGCATCATCAACGTCATCCGGCTTCTGGTCTAACTGGTCGCCGAACTCGTCTAACTTCTGCTCAAGGATCAAAGCACCGATCTCATCGTATCTTTTGAGTAATTCCTTAATATCTTCTCTCATGCAAACCTCATCTTTCGTGTTAATCCTATTATTCAGACGCGAATATTTTACTCTGATTGTTTGTGTAAAAAAAGCGTCGCTTTGTAAGAAAAGCGACGCTTTGGAGGTACCACCCAGATTTGAACTGGGGATCAGGGTTTTGCAGACCCATGCCTTACCACTTGGCTATGGTACCATTGGTGACCC
>JAEEGJ010008277.1_pt1 | contig 28830 bp, 21 predicted proteins | sample 8958761 | NCBI WGS metagenome assembly JAEEGJ01 (sample SAMN16246546, study PRJNA631951) | gut metagenome | biome: gut microbiome; feature: rumen; material: RS-attached | host: Bos | place: Iran: Karaj | collected 2018-10
AGGCAAAAGAGTGGGAAGAAATGTATGTAAGACTTTTCGAAGAGCCTTTGGTGGAAGCGATCACGGGATGGGATTTCGCTGACGGTGCATGGCTTAACGCACCCAGCGGTATCATAAGAAAGGACAACTCGTTAAAACCCGTCTATCACGTCTTAAAAGACTACATAAACAACAAGTGGCATACAACTGCCGTCCTTGTAACGGATGAGAACGGGTACGTCGATCTCGAAGGCTACAGAGGCGAATACACGGTGAGTTCCGGCGAAAAGTTCGGAGCATTTACCTTAGGTAAAAAGAACACGAACTGCATAGTCGAACTTGGTTAAAAGAGTTTAAACAAATAAATCGGCCGATGCCTTTTGGCACCGGCCGATTTTATATTTTATAAAGAGATGGATTAATCAGTTATTGATCTCAGCGTTTCTCTTGTTCTCTGCATACTTGTAAATTGCAAATGCGATCATAAGTGCAAGGAGAAGGAGAAGTAATAACCACCAAAGGTTTGCGCCTGCTTCTTCAACAGATGCTGCAGTTGCGGAAGCTTCATCAGTAACCGTGAATACAGGTCTTGTTGCTCCTTCATCGTCAGCAACCTTTACGGATGCTGCGGTAGCTGAATTCTCATCATCAATGATAAGGTCTTCATTTCCGTCCTGAGCTGCCTGACCCTGCTGTCCGTCGATGTTTGCATTCTGCTGGCCTGCGCCGCCCTGACCCTGTCCTGCATTAGGATTTGTAGGATTCTGAATGTTCTGAGGATCTGCGGTAGTATCATCTGTAGTATCATCGTTTGTAACTACATCAAATCTGGTAAGATCGATATCTTCGATAGCTTTCTGTACTTCTTTGATCTTATCTTCGATGTTTGTCTTATCTTCTTTAGCCTTGTCAAGTTCCTCGTTTGCTTTCTTAAGAGCATCCTTAAGTTCTTCAAGTTTTACGCTCTTCTCTGCAAGATCGGTGATCTTGATCTTTGCGATCTGGTCTACGAGATCCTGGGTTCTTGCTTCTGCTGCCTGAACTGCTGCCAAAGCTTCATCGTACTGTCCTTTAAGTATATTTGCCTTGTTTGCAAGATCAAGAGCCTGAACAAGTTTAGAGTAATTCGAGAAGTTGTTTTCGTCATCGACTGTTTCGAGAGTTTTTACTCCATTTTCATCAGTCTTAATCACTGCAAGATATATCATACCGTTCTGGATATCAACCTTGCTCTCGCCTTCTTTAAGATCATCTTTAGCTTTAAATACGTAGTTGTAATACTCGGTAACTCTGTTATTATTCTTGTCAGTATAGGTAACATAGAACATGTTTGTTCTTCCGTTATCTTTAAGATCGGTCGATACCTGATAAAGTTTAAAGGTGTCGTTTTTTCCGGGATGGTTAGGATTATTGTCTTTTTTAGCTCTGCCTGCTATTTCAACCTGCTCGACATTTTCTACAACGTCGTCCGTGTCAGAATCGTCCCCTACGAATGTTACGCCTTTTCCTGCAGTTTTATAGTTTTTGCTTGCTCCCTTTCCTTCGGGTAAATCAAACGATATGTTTGCTGTTGCAGGATCAACATTGTCATAGTTATTGATCATATATGTAACAAGCTGGCTCATAAGGTATCTGCCGAGATAGAACAAATCATCGCTGCCCTTCTTAGCCTTATCTTCGATCTGTTTCTGAGTGATTGCTTCTGCACTTGCGTCAAGATCAAGTTTTCCGTTCTCATCATAAACAGCACAACCGACTTCTCTGAAATACTGTACCATCATTGCGTAGTACTGTTTCTGCATAGCCTCATAATCAGCCTGATCAGCTGAAAGTTTTTGAACTTCCTGATCAAGTGCAGCCATCTCCTCTTCAGCTTTCTTTAAATCTGCCAAAGCTTTATCGGAGTTTGTCTTTGCATTCTTAAGTTCTTCTTTAGCAGCTACAACTTTATCATAAGCCTTGCCGTAATCTTCTTCGGCTGCTTTAAGCTGCTTGGAAACTTCTTCAACATTTGCGGAAGCCGTGTTGAATGCAAGTGTAAGCGTATTAAGATCGTTATTTGCTGCTGTAAGATCTGCTTCTGCTGCAGTCTTTGCTGCGGTTGCTTCGTCAAGTGTACCTGCATCGTTTGCAGCTGTTGCATTAGCCTTAGCACTGTCAGCTTTGCCGGAAGCACTGTTTGCCGCTGCTGTGATAGCATCCTTATTTGTATCAAGAACTGTAGTAAGCTTCTCGTCTGCAGATTTCTGGAAAGTATCTGCATCTTTTAAATTGCTTTCGATATTTTCAAGGTTTTCCTTGGTGTCTTTAAGTAATTTATCGACTCCGTTCTCACCGAGCGCCTGTGCCAAAGCATTAAGGTCGTCCTTATGAATCTCTAATACAACAGGTTTTTCTTCATTTTTGACAATCACACCTTTGATACAATCATTAACCTCTTGGGTTGCAGTATCATTCTTCTGAATGGCACCTTCCTGGAACATGTTGGGAGATAATTTTATTACTTCAATATCTTCCAATTCATCAGGTTCAATTGTTACCAACTCACTGTCAGATGAATCTGACACAGAAGTAGTTTCAACAGTTGCCACTACAGGTCTTAATCCATCCGGAAGATCATCGCGTATAACAGCGGTAAAAGGAACCTTATCATCCGTATCGGATAAGTCATTGTCATCAATGATGATCGCTTCATCGATCTCATCATATACATTGTATTCACCCTCTGCATACGATGAAAGTCCGAGTCCCAACAACATAGTCATGCTGAGTGCCAATGCTGTTGCTCTCTTTACGTTTTTGTTAATTGCTTTCTTCATAAAATCCACCTCTTTGAATATGTTAAAGATGTAACATTTCTTAATCCATATATAAAGACATGTGTTTTTTATGTAAAGGCTCATCAAAATAGTATAAACTTTTTGAGTCAAAATTGTACTATATTGATCTATTCTCCGAATTGCTGTAATTATCGCTATTTTATGCTAACTTTCCCCGCCAAAATATCCTTGTAATCGGCAAGATTTTTTCTGAGAAGCGTCGGAATATCCAATCCGTAGGGGCATCTTTTCTTGCATGCATTGCAATCCACACAGTTTTCGATCTTGAGCATATTCTTCTGCCACTCGGGTGATAAGAAGTTCTCCGAAGGCGCACGACGTATTAACTGAGACATTCTGGCGCAGTTGTTTATCTGTATTCCCACGGTACAAGGCGCACAATATCCGCATCCTCTGCAGAAGTCCCCCATGAGTTCTTCGCGTTCTTTCTCAATGAATGCCTTTATCTCCGGTGTCATGGAAACTTCTTTATTAAAGAAAGAAAGCCATTCGTCAAGTTCGGAGTCACGTTGGATGCCCCATATGGGAAGTACGTTATATTCGCTCATGAATGCCATGCATGCCTCGCTGTTGGTAAGAAGACCGCCCGCCAAACCTTTCATGGCGATGAATCCCATATCGGCCTTCTCGCACGCCTCTACGAGTTTAATGTCTCTGTCGGTGGAAAGATACGAGAAGGGGAACTGAAGCGTCTCATACAGGCCGCTCTCCACTATCTCTTCCGCCACGCCGATAAGATGCGCCGTGATACCGATATGCCTTATCTTGCCCTCTTCTTTTGCCTTCAAAAGTGCCTCATACATTCCTGTGCCGTCGCCCGGTCTGTAACACTGCTTAACACAGTGGAGCTGATAAATATCGATATAATCCGTTTTTAAGTTATTAAGCGAAGTTTCAAGATCGGCCTCAAGCTTCTCGGGCGTAGTCGCCATCGTCTTCGAAGTAATGAACACCTTCTCGCGCATTCCTTCAAACGCGGCCCCTATCTTGACCTCGCTGTCCGAATACGCTCTCGCGGAATCAAAAAACGTCATTCCTCCTTCGTATGCTTTCCTAAGTAACCCTACCGCCGTCTCAAGGCTCACCCTCTGTATCGGAAGCGCCCCGAACGCGTTCTGCGGTGTCTCAATCCCTGTTTTACCAAGTCTGATAGTTTTCATGTTAACCCTCCTTTTTTATATATTATAAAGTAAAAGTGCTTTTAGTACGACAACAATGTAAAAAGAAAAAACTCCACATCGGCGTATAGCCAATGCGGAGTTTTGAACATTGAATTAATAAGGAACGTACGGAATTGTTTTCCAAGGATTATCCTGCTCGGACAATATGTACGTAAGGCCCTGAATGTCAGGATTCGAAAAATCAATAAAGAGGAAGGACTCTGTTGCACTGATAGCTTGATCTGTTACACTCGTTACAATATATCTCTTGGAATTGCCCTGATTATCAACAAAAGGATAATACCATTTATCATCATTGCTTACATATTCAAATACATAAGTGTTCGACTGATCTTTAATAGTAATGTTATTACTGTATTGTTGACTATACTGTGTCATATAATGCAATAAACTCGTAACAGAAACAAAGCCGGGATTTTGAACAACATAAGTCACGTCGGCATCTATATCATATCCGGATGCAATATCTGCTATGGCAGGAAGTCTCGGAGTGCCCGTGTATCCGTAAGGGTCTGAAAGCGCCCCATAATAGATCACATCTCCGTTTTGAAGAACTCCAGCATCAATTCCATAATATGTATATGATGCATCATCGCCTGTTCCCGCCACTTTCAAAGGACCTAATGTAATTGTGTTGTCATTTCCCCTTTTATGAACAATCAGAGTATTTCCGTTTTTATACTCTCCTTCAGCTCCGTTAGTGCCAAGTATAACTTTACTTGTATCAGGATCAATATATCCCGGAAGCGTTGTAAATACAGCGCTCACTTCCAGATTATTATCCGTCATGGTAAATGAGGTTGTACTTGATGTTGCATTAGATATCGTAGCGCTTCCTTTTGTCACTTCCCAACGAGCAAATTGATATCCGGTATTGGGAACAGCAGTTAATGTAACGGTATCACCCACAACTGCAGATAATGGACTTACACTTGCCGTACCTTTGGTGGTATCTGAACTTACTGCAGATATATCATGAGGTGTAGGCGCAGGTGTAGGTTCGGGAGTGCTTGTCTGCTGCTGCGGTTCGGGTTCAGGTTCCGGTTCAGGTTCCGGTTCCGGCTCTGCAACCGGCGCGGGAGCTGTTTCAACAACTTCCGGCTCTGCCTGAACTTCTGCTACGGGCTCCGGTTCCGGTTCGGGTTCCGGTTCCGGTTCGGGTTCGGGTTCCGGTTCAGGTTCCGGTTCCGGCTCGGGTTCCGGCTCTTCTATCTCTTCGATGGAAATATATGCCGAATCCGTATCCTTTGCGGCTATTTCTCTTAACTTATCTTCATCATAACCTGTCGCATTCAGAACTCTCTGCAGCGTTTCTTCATTGTTAAGAATCTCACGGATAAGTGCAACGGGAAGATCTTCTTCCGTAACGTCTTCCACCTCGAAGGTATTGAAAGTTCCGTCACTGTACATATAGGCCGTAAGCCTCTGTCCCGGACCGACTTCTTTTGTCTCGGTCTCGCCGGTGACAGGATTATAACCCTCAACGGTTACATGTCCGTCAGTAATGAACAGATACTGCTTCCCGGGCGTGGGATCTTCCCAAACGTATCCGGAAGTTCCTCTTATTCCGACTGTCATGGTAGATGACTTGATATCAAGACTTTCATTTTCGGTAAGGGGCTGCTGCACATCAAAGAACAAACGTCCCTTGGTGAGCAAAAGTTCTAACTGCTTTCCGTCCTGATAAAACTCTACGCGGCTGTCTTCTTCCACGCTTATTATCTTTGTATCATCAAGTCCGACACTCGCCAGGGACTTGGCAGCTGTCGACAATGCGTTGCCGTCCGCAAGACGCAGATTGTCGATTATCGTTTTGGTGGCTCCGTTTTCTTCGAGTGTAACTTCTCCGACGATACGTAAAAGTCTCATAGTTGTAGCTTTTACCTTGTCCTTGCCGCTTAAAACGATCACTAAAACAACAATAGCAGCAACCAGCACTACTGCGCCGATTGCTGCACACAAAATAAGCTTTTTCTTTTTTCCTTCTTCCATTGTTTCCCCTTTCGTGGCCTTCTTTGCCCTAGGCTAAGGCTCACAACATAGAAAACTATACCACAAAAGGGGAGTTTTTATCAAGTCAATATATTACAACCATTTCTTCTTTTTGAAGAATATAAGACTAAGCACCACAATCAATACACTCACGGCTATAACTATCGGATAGCCCCATCTTGATTCAAGCTCGGGCATATACCGAAAGTTCATTCCGTACCAGCCCACTATGAGCGTAAGCGGCATGAAGATCGTGGTAACGACCGTGAGCACGGTCATTATCCTGTTTTGCTTAACATCAAGTCTTGATTCGTAGGAATCTCTTATCTGTGATGTGTAGTCCAGTAACGAGTTGACCATATCGAACAGTCTTGAAACTCTGTTTGAGAACAGACGGAAAAATCTGAGGTTCTCGGCTTTAAAGAAATTGTTCTCGTTTTCCTCGAACTCCTGCGCCATATCGATAAGATGGTCGTAGTGAATGCGAAGGTCTCTTAACTCGCCACGGATATCGTTAAGTCTGTCGATCCCGGGATCGAGGTCGTTGTCGATATCTTTGTCCATGCTGTCAAGTTCCCTCTCATACTTCTCCAGAAACGAAAGATCGCTTGTGACTATCTGTTCAAGAAAATCGAACATAAAACGCTCTAAGCTCGGAAAACGCCACTTTTTAGACTCGGCGATACGTCTTATCAGTTTAAGAACGTTCTCGTCCGGATCGATAAATATAACACCTTTCTCGTCGAGTGCAAATGCAAATTTTCTGTACTCAGCCGCCATGTTCTTCCTGTCGGGAAGCGCAAACGTTCCTGTTATCGAATCGTAGTTAACTTCGGCCTTCGTGGTATGGATCTCCGAAAGATCCATTTCCATATCGATACCGAGTTCGAACGATTCTCTTTCTTTTTGCCATTCATCCGGAGTAAGAACGGCGACGTATTGCTGCTTTCCTGCGTGGCAGTCCGATGCCGTGCAGGCTCTTAATGTTTCTTCAATCAAATAGTACATATTATCTTCCTGCCTTTTGGGTGAACAATTCAAGTTTTGCTATAAGATCCTCAAGGATGTACCTTGAGTCGACATCTTTGTAAATGCGGATCTTTCGGTTGTTTTTGCATTCTTTCGAAGATGTATCGTCATCGATAAACGGAGCGGGTACATACTCGAATCTGCCGCACATCGGATTGAGCGCTATCGCCACTGCGGGTGAATCCCCGAGCGCCCAGCTCTCACCCTGAGTCCAGCCCGCAAACTCAGAATTATTGTATGCCATGAGGTTCTCGTAAAGATGCTTTCCGATCTTACCAAGAGGAGCTATCCGGCTTTTGATCTCAGCTATCCCTATTAAGATCGTAGTGTAAACATACGAAGGAACCAGCCAGAGATCGTTGATCTCTTTGAGTACAAGGTTTGCTGCCTTAATGTCGTTTCCGGAATTGAACTCTCTGAAAGGTGCCGCACCGTAATATGCTCCGTGCGTACCTATCCAGATAAGCGTAAAACGGTCTTTGATCTTAGGCTCTTCCATGACCGCTTTCGCAACGTTGGTTATCGCACCCTGAGCCAGCACAAAAAGCGGCTTTTCGTCGTCTTTGAGCGCTTCCTTTATAATGAACTTCGAGGCATCGGAAAGATCGTTATCTTTTGAAAGGGGGCCCTTTTGTCCCATAAAGACCGGAACGTCCATATTCATGGCATCAAGGATCGTCTCGATCTCCTTATAGCTTCGCCCTACCGAATCTTTATCCACAAAATGAGTCGCACATATTCCCTTAACGATAAGCTTGGGGCTTAAAAGCGCCTGCACTATCGCAAAAGGATCGTCCGCCTCGCAAGCGGCATCGGTATCGATTATCACTCTTACTTTTTTATAGTCCGGTATATCAAATATCATCGTAGCCTCCCCTGAATCAATGGATCACCGCATTACCGGTATCTTCGACGCCGTTTACGTACAGTTTACGTGTCTTGTCGTCCCAGTGGTATTGGGTAAGTGTATATTCACCCCGTTCGTAAGCATATCCGTCTCCGGCATCATCGTACAAAGAAAACGCACCGTCTTCGCCGGGATATACATGAATTTCCATATCTTTTGAAAGTTCCGCCACGGAAAGCGCTTCCTTTGTCATCGGAACTATCGAACCCGCTTTCACAAAGACAGGTATCTTGTCAAGCGGTGCATCGGCATCTGTCCAACAGCCTCCCTCATATTTCTTTCCGGTATAAAGATCGTACCAGCAAGTGCCTCCCGGGAGGTAGACTTTTCTTACGGTGGCGGACGTTTTCTTTGTCCCGAAATACATCGGATCGGTCACCGGGCATATCATCAACGCGTCGCCGAACATGTATTGGTCGAATATCTCCCACGTGTTCTTATCGTCCGTGAAGCAAAAAGAAAGCGGACTTATGATCGAACCGTCTTCTAAGTGCACATTTCCCGCGAGGGAATAAATGTAAGGTATCAGCTTGTAGCGAAGCCTGTTCGCTGCCACGAGAGCATCGTAAAACGGTGCGGCTTTATGGTCGAAGGTCCAAAGTTCACGTCTTACGTCGGTTCCGTGACCTCTGAATATCGGAAGGAAGGCGCCCCATTGATACCATCTGGTAAACAGCTCGCAATATTCGGGATCGTCTTTTGTGTCGTTAAAATCGCCGTTCCAGTACCATTGAAGACCGTCTTTTACAAAGAAAGCGCCTATGTCAACTGTCCAATACGGCATACCGGAAGCGCAGAAACTGAGTCCCGCTGCGATCTGGCGCTTGAGCGTATCCCACGAAGCCGAGATGTCGCCCGACCAAAGAATGGTTCCGAACCGCTGCTGTCCGGGATAACCGCTTCTTGTAAGGTTCACAACTCTCTTTTTGTCGGTCTCGCCACGCTGTCCCTCGTAAATTCCCATGGCATGGAAAAGTCCGAAAGCGTTCATATACTGTGCGGGAAGGTGCTTACTCACCATCTCGCAATATCTTTCGTAGTTCTTTGAGTTCTCGGGGCGAACCGTTTCCATCCACTCGGGACATATAGGCTCGGAGTTATCGCACCACCAGGCGTCGATACCGTTACAAAAAAGCCCTTTGCTCGCCTGTTTCCAGTAAAGATCTCTGGCATCCTTATTAAGTGCGTCGTAGATGTTCATCTTGGGAAGTAAAAGATCGGCTTCTTTGAATTCCCTGTAATTATCCGTACAATCTGCCATGTTGGGCCAGATGGAGATCATAAAATGCACATTTTTACCGTGAAGTTCGTCAGTCATCTGCTTAGGATCGGGAAAGCGTCCTTTATCGAAGCTCTTCTGCCCCCACTCATTGTCGGGCCACGATATCCAGTCAAGCACTATACAGTCAAGACCTATACCCCGTTTACGATACTCGTCTGCGACCGAGAGTATCTCGTCCTGCGATTCGTATCGCTCCTGCGACTGAACATATCCGAACGCCCACTTCGGAAGCATAACGGCCTTACCTGTGATCTTCCTGAACCCTACAATCGCGCCTTTTAAAGACTCTCCGTTTATAAAGAAAAAGTCCATCTCATTGTCGGCTTCGGTATAAAAATACGAACCTTCACAGCCGTCATTGAAGATCGAAGGGCTGCATGTGTTCACAAACAATCCGTAACCCTTTGTCGATACAAAGAACGGGATCGCGATCGTTCGGTTAGCCTGATTTAAATATATGCATTTTCCGCGTAAAGAGGCATATCCCTCCTCGTGCTGACCAAGACCGTAAAGCGCTTCATCTTTGTCAAACTCAAAATGGAGTCTTGTCTGATAAGCGGTTCCGGTCTGAACCTTAACCGCTTCCTTTATGACTTCTTTTGCGCCGTCCGCGGTCTTTACCGTCTCTTTTACGGCCTCGTCTTTGGTAAGCGAGTATACGGGAACCTCGTTTAACTCTTTACTTCGTTTGTCACGCTCTTTTAAAAGAACGTTGCCCGACGCGTCAAGATAAGTAAAGCTGTTTGTTTCTTTATCTATGATCACCTTAAGTTTAGGAAGATTGACATATACCTTCTTTTCGTCTTCACTGTGATCCCAGTCCGAAAAAGCCGGAAGATCGACTATACAAGGCTTGTCGGCATCCGACGAAAAAGCTTTGTACGAATACAAAACTCTTACGATGTTTTCGCTCACCGGAACTATTTTCTGAAAGCCCTTTTCAAGTTCGATCTCGAGTGCGTCGTTTGTTCTTTTTACACTTTTTAAGCGTTTGTCGATATAAAGATCGCAATCTAACATTTTTCTTTTCCCACCTTTAATTCACTTATCATCGCAGAGCCGATTATCAGCACCGCTCCGATGATACTTATCACACTTAAATGTTCACGCAGCAAAAAAGCCGAGAATAAAAGCGCCGAAACAGGGTCGATATAACTGAAGACCGCGATCGTCTGGACTTTTAAGCCGTCCATGCTTCCAAAATACATCGTATAAGCAATTCCTGTATGAACGATACCCAAAACGACCAGTAAAACGATCGCCTTTACGCTCGCCCCTCCGACATTGAAGCCGTCGGTAAGCATAAGATAAGGGACCATGACCGCGCCCGCGGACAAAAGAAGTATTGTGGTCCTTTTAAACGGCTCTATCCCGGGTGTAAGCTTATTCATTATGACTACCGCAGAATAAAAGAATGCTGCTCCGAGTCCTAAGAGTATACCTATAAAGTTGCCCGTTCCCAATGACCCGTTTCCGATCACACCGGAAATGAGGATCATTCCTATGATCGATGTTGCGGCGCAGATCGCTTTTTTGCCGGTCAGCTTTTCTTTAAAGATAAGCGGCGACAATAAAACGACTATCGTAGGCTCCATGTAATAGCAAAGCGTGGCTATCGCAACCGTCGTATGATTGTAGGCCTCAAACAAAAGCATCCAGTTAAAGCCGATAAAGATACCGGTCAGGATAAGCTTCAGCATGCCTTTGAAGTCGATCTTATCGGGCGTTTTCTTTGTACCGATCAGACTGACAACAAGTAAGAACAGTCCGCCGAGTATACCTCTTGAGAAAGCTAACAATGCCGAAGAAAGCGGAATATATCGCCTCACGACTCCGACCGTTCCGAATATGAGCATCGATGATATGAAAATTCCAAGAGACTTTTTGTTGTTTGACTTCTCCATGGGCTTATTCCATCGTATATGACATCATCTCATATTTGAGCCTGCTGCCCTCAACGATCTCAGCAGGCAAAAGCGCCCTTGCCACAAGCTTAAGATCGTCCGATTCTATATCCGTACGACGCAAATTTGCGTAATCGCCGTCTATACTTTCCACTATGTAATAATATGTTTCCATTTTGTCCTCTCAATTTAATCTGATTTTAATCTTTCTTCAAAAATCGTTTAATGATGACATTATACCATTGTTATCATCAAAGGAGGAAACAAAAATGCTTACACTTATTTGTCTTGCATTGCTTGTGATGGTTTTTTTCAAATTATTGGGCCTGGCGTTTAGATTAAGCTGGGGCATATTCAAGATAGCGTTTTATCTCGTATGCTGTCCCGCAATACTGCTGGTACTCATATTCAGCGGATTGTTTATAGTCGCCATACCGCTACTTTTGATCGGTGCAGTCGTGGGAACAGTCGTAAAGGCTTGATAATAAAATAGAGTAAAAAGAAAGAGCATGTCAATTTTGGCATGCTCTTTAATGGCGTCTTTCTAAGCTAATGGTCCGATCTCGTCGGCGCGCCCATTCGCTTAAGCTGCTGCTTACGTTCATACATCATCTTGTCCGCTCTTTCAAATACATCATGCACGAGCCGGTCGTCCGATGTAAGTTCCGAATATCCTACCGATACAACTACTTTATTCTTTTTGAGATTATCTTCGACTTCGCGGTTTATCGCAGCCAAAACTTCATGCATGGTGTCGAAGCCTTTTTCCTGCAAAATGACAGCAAATTCGTCGCCGCCTATCCTGTAAACCGCTCCGTGATTGAAATGCTCGCATATAAGCGAACTTGCATCCTTTATAAGCTGATCACCGGCCGCATGTCCTTTGGTATCGTTAACGTGCTTAAGCCCGTTTATATCACATACGATTATACCCAGTTTGTCGATCAGGTTGTCCTTGATCATCTGGTTAAGGTATGTCTCTGCGTCAGTATATGCATGCTTGTTTCTGACACCCGTCATCGAGTCCGTATTGGCCATATCACGGAAGTTTTTCGTGTTTTCTTTTTCCGCTTCAAGATCTTTGTTTGACAAAGTTTTCAACATAAGTAAAAGGCCGCTGAATAAAATAACGGAAACGATCAAAGTGAAGGCAATCTGTCTTTTACTGGTGGTAAGACTGGTGTCACTTATGCTTCTGATCCTGTCTTGAATAACGTTCTCACGGATAAGTACCACCATCATCCAGTCAGTACCCTCTATGGGAACATAACACAATGTTTCTTCGCCCTCATCGGGAGAAAATGTAAGACTTCCTCCGACTGCATTTGCGAAATTGTCACGGATCTCACTTAGTTTTTTCTCGGAAATAACATCTTTCACGATATCAAAGAGATTGTGGACGGAAATGTAAGGTCCGACTTCCGTTCCCGAAAGGTTCTCGCCGTTTCTGCTGTAAATACCGAAATATGTTCTTCCTTCGTCTTCAAAAGCGAGCAGGTCTACTATTTCCCTCACATCTATCTGTACAAAGCTGGCTTTATACTGTTTGCCTGCTATCTTCAGATCGGGCGTTGGTGCGGCCAGACAGAGTTGCCTCGAAGAACCGTATATCGACACCGTGCTGACACTTCTGCCATCCATGTTTTCTGCAGAAAGAAAATCATGACGGCTTCCGCCGGTATACGTCGTAAACTGTGTATGAACGATCTTGTCGTCATCTACCAAAGCAAAGCGATCGAGCGACAGCATGGATTTTATGTTTCCGAGTGTGGCGCGAAGCTCTTCTTCTGATTTGATCCCCTCGGAATTGATATATGCCACGGCTTTTTCCATATGATCGAAGTTACTGTTTATCAGGTTTGTGATTGTTTTGGAACGCCTGTCGGCCATTGCTTCGAGGTAAAAAGAACTAACTTCGGAAACGGCATTATTAGTGGCAACTGTCGTCTGTCTTGTGGACACGATCGTATTGAAGATCACCATCGCCATCAATAAGACTCCGCCGATAACCGCTGTCAATATGAATGTTTTTCTTGTGATCTGTTTTTTCATTAATTGTCCCCATACAGAAGCTCAAGCATCATAGCTGCGTCTTCCTGATATATTATTGTAGTGATCTCGTTGGTCTTTTCTTCAAACAGCTCGCCGGGTTTGTTTCCGTCGGCGATCTTTACCGCAATCTGGATAGTGTCAAATCCGATGGAATAACAGTCCTGAACTCCCAGACAGTAGATTATACCGTCCTTAAGATAATGTAACGCTTCTCGGTCATGATCCATGCCTACTATAACGATATCGCTTTCTGCCTCGGTTATCGCTCTCGCCGCTCCGACGGGATTGCTCATGTTGCAGCAGATGATACCGTCGAGATCGGGATGATCGCCTATTATCTTCTTGGTAAGATCATATGCCAGATCAACGGAATCCATATCATACTCAGTAGCTACGATCTCCATGTCGGGATATTTTGCTATCGTATCTTTTGCACCCAAGGCTCTTTCTTCGTGACAGGGCGCACCGACGCTTCCTACAAGTATGGCTACCTTGCCCTTATATTCAAGCTTTTCGCACAGTGCTTCAGTCAGATCCGCACCGTCCTGATAATTGTGCGTATTGCCTACATAAGCAATTCTTTTACATCCCTCATTCGCATCCGAACTTGAAAAAGTCATGACCTTATATCCGGAATCCACCATATCATCAAGTATGGGAGAGATTATATCCGCATCGGCCACATCGACTCCGATCACATCGAAACCTCTTTTCTCAGCCTCGGAAAGTCGCTTTTTCTGGTCTTCAGCCGATGCGGCATCGGGTGCCATGTATTCGTACGTGATCGTAATACCTTTTTCCCTATACTGTCTCTGGGCATCTTCCATACCGAGAGCTACCGCGTCCCACCAGTGATGGACCGTTTTATAAGTAAAATAGAAATCATAATGATCTTTTTTAGGCTCGTATCCATCAAGTTCGTGATCGAAATCCACCGCACTTTTTACAAGATCTGCGGATGACGGACTTGTTTCGACCGACTCAATGTTTTTTTTCGGTTCAAGATCAATGTTCGAATCTATCTTCGAAGAAGAAACGGAACATGAAGATAAAAGGACCGTAGCCAAAAGTGTAAACGATAATATGCGGTTTCTTTTGCCCTTATTCCACATAAGATGCGCCTCCATTGATTGATTCAATGCTTTTAAAAACCATTACGTATGAATCAGTTTCCGAAATTATACTTCCGATGTATTAACAAATAATAACATCGCAATAAACCTACAGTAAAAAAAACGAATAGGCGGGCGAAAAAAACACGCCGAAAAACGGCGTGCTCTCTTATTGTTATTGCTATATTGCCCGGTCAAGTACTTCTTTTAATTCTCTGTATTCTTTCACAAACTCGATATGTTTGTCACGCAGTAACGGTCCTTCCTGCGAATCGCTCACATGCTCAAGCGATTCGGCCATTTCGCCCAGTTTACCGGCTCCGATCGTCCTGCAGTTACTCTTTATACCGTGAATGAGTATTGAGTAGTCTTCGAAATTTTCTTCTTCAAGGTACTGCTCCATCTCTTTAATGTTCTTTTCGACCGCATCGCTGAAGGAACGAAGGATGGTTATGTACGTATCGGTGCTTCCAAGATGTCTGAGTCCGGTATGTATATCAATGTAACCATCCAGCATATGACCGTTGATACTGACGCCCTCTTCATTGGAGTCCGAGGAAGAAACTCGCTTTTCGTCAATTTTTTCTTTGGGCAGATATTCCAAAACCATCTTCTCGAGCTTCTCGGGATCGATCGGCTTGGTAAGATAATCTTTGAATCCTTCCTTCATGTACTCTTCTCGCGCACCCGAAACTGCGTTGGCCGTAAGACAGATGACCGGAGTTTCCTTGTTAAGAGAAGTTTCAAGACGGCTAAGTTCGTGAAGCGTCTCTATACCGTCCTTTTTAGGCATCATATGATCCAAAAAGATGATATCGTATTTTTCACGTGCGCATCTTCTTAAGCACTCATCTCCGCTTAATGCGGTGTCTATCTTAATGAGCGTCTGCTTCATGAGGTTTTTGAAGACCAGAAGGTTGGTCTCGTTGTCATCGACGATAAGAATGCGCGCTTTGACCGCAGTAAAGGCACTCTTATAGCGTTCTTTTTCGTCTGCTCGCTTATTGTAGGAAACTTTGTAATCTCCCAAAGGCTCCCATTTAACGACCTTTTGCTTTAGTTTGAACGAGAAGACGGAACCGAGGCCGTAAGTACTCTCGACCTCAAGATCGGAGCCCATCATATCAAGGAGACTTCTGGTGATAGTCATTCCAAGACCGGTTCCTTCAATATTTCGGTTTCTTTTGACATCAACACGCTCAAACTTTGAGAATATGCGGTCCATGTCCTCTTTACGGATGCCTATTCCGGTGTCCTTGACCGAAACTAATAGGTTTATGCTGTCGGGATCGCTCACTATCTTTTTGTAACCGATCGAGAACGTAACGCTGCCGATCTCAGTGTATTTAACGGCATTCGTAAGAATGTTCGTAATGATCTGCTTTATGCGGACTTCGTCGCCGTTAAGTATCTTGGGTATATTTTTGTCGAAATCAAGCGCCAGGGAGAGACCTTTTTCTTCGGCTCTCACACTTATCATGTTCACAAGGTCGTTAATGACCGATGACAGGTCGTAATCAACCGGAACGACCTCGATCTTGCCGGCCTCGATCTTCGAAAAATCAAGAACGTCATTGATAAGGCCCAGTAACGTGTGGCCCGATGCATCGACTTTTTCGGCGTAGGAAAGAATGTCCGCGTCGTCGGACTCCCTTAATATCATCTCATTGAAGCCCAGCATAGCCGTGATGGGCGTTCGGATCTCATGAGACATATTCGAAAGAAACGAGGTTTTGGCATCGTTGGCCGCATCGGCTACCTCAACCTGATTCATAAGCGACTCAGACATCGTCTGGAGGCTTCTGGAAAGCTTGCCGACCTCATCTTTTCTTTCAACTTCCATCTTTTCGCTGTAGTCACCGTTGGCATAACGGTCGGCAATATCTGTCATTCTCTTTAACGGTCTGATGATCGACCTGACCATTAAAATACTGGCAACAAACAACACTATGAAAACGATGACGGAAATGAAGATAAACAGTGGGAACATCTTCATCTGCGGCACGGCAATGCTCGATTTGTGGACGGCGACGATAAATATCATGCCGTTGCTGAGTTCCTCGACAACTACTTTACCGATGTTTTTATCGGGAAGTGTCTGTAAACGATGCGTAATGTCTTTTTCCAAAGTGAGGCTTTTTTCTATAAAGCGGTCAACCATTGCCGGCACGTCACCGGAAGGCTGATTGTAGTAAAAGTAGCTTCGATACAGAACCTCTTTGTCTTTTGAAAGCAAAAACGCGTTGTTTTCTTCGTACGCGAAGGCCGAAGAAACGATAAGTTCATACGTTTCCGGGTCAACCTCTTCGTTGTTCGCTTTGGCGGACTCGATCGCTCTGTCAAGTTCGCTCGCGTAGTAACGCGCTGTCATAAGCACAATGGCGTCCGAATAGTTGTTCATGACTCCACGGCCTCTGGCTAACGATATGATTATCAGAAAAGCTGTTGCGGCGATCGTTAAAAACGCCATTACCAATGTGATCTTTGTTTGGATCGATTTCATTAAATGATTCCTTACCGTTGCTTATTCAATGGATTATTCGTCTATTATATCCCTAATTGTTGTCCAGTCAAAGCATCTTGTATAGTTTTTTCCCGGCAGTTCATGTGCCCTGTTCCATGGGCGATCGTATACCAAGACCTCAAGTTTCGGAAGATGCTCAAAGAATCGGAATGCATGCGGGGAATCTTCCACTGCGTAGTCAAAATGCATCTTGTAATAATCTTCAAGTTCAAGATTATAAGAACTGTCTTCTACAAAACTGATTCTGCCGTATTTATTTAAACAGTAGAGTTTGACACGCTCAAGGCCGTGACGGTCAAGCCACTCTCTCGATGCTTCATATGCGCTGTACGGACGCCCCGTGATCACGGTCACATCATAGCCCTTATCGATCCAGCCGTTTACCGTCTCGATCGCTCCCGGAGTTTCTTCGTAAGTCAAAAGTACTTCAGGCTGATGCGCGATCTCCATCATGTGGTCGTACTGCTCTTTTGTCAGCGAAAATGATTTTTTAAGATCAAAAAAGTTTATACTCTCGTAGGGCACATCCACCCCGTACATGTCTGCCACCAGCCCCGAGAAATGCCTCGCCGTCTCGCAAAGGCAATCGTCAAAATCCACGTATATACTTAAACTCATGTTTTACCTCTTTCTTGGATTCATTATAAATAAAACAAAGGAACATCTCAATCAGATGTTCCTTCTATTTCTTACATTTATTTCATTTTATTCTTTCAATCGTTTCCACTGACAGGACTACCCGGATCATTTTCAGATACGTCATGGCTCGGCTCTTCGGTTATTCCTGCGTATACGGTTAATGACAAGGCATCGTCGGGTACCTCTTCAATTAAATCTTGCTGATTATTGTTTTGGGCTCCGGTTTCGCTTTTATACCACCCGGAAAAATAGTAACCGGCATATGATCCGTTTTCATCGGAAACATCAATGAATATATCTGAAGCGACTCCGGGCTTTTCTATTCCCGGCAAAGTCGTACCTTGCTCAAGCTTAGCCGGCAACTTATAATTCGAATCTTCCCGGTATTCTCCCTCTATATCCTTTTTACAGAAAATAAGATGAAGATTAACAGAGAGTCCATTCTTTGTAACAGTCTTGTTCAAACCTTCATAGTATATCATAGCAAAAGTCGCGGTTCCCACCGATGAACTCGAATCGGTATTTTCCGTCAAATCTGTTTCATTCATTTTCTCAGGTTCGTTCTCTTCTTTCATTTCTTGTGTATCCTCCGGTTCAATCTCTCCTTTCATGTCATCTGAATTATTCGGTTCTGGATTAAGCGATTCGGGGTATTCTTCCTCTTCTTTCTCTCCCCAATGAATGTCTAGGTCCGTTGCCCCCGCCGCTCCTATCTCCTTATACAACGCTTCATCGTCTACTTCCCATTCGTTCTTCTCACCCTTATTATTGAGACTATCATCGACCGTTCTGTCCATATTTACTTCGGGCTCAAACTTATCAGCCAAATGTGGCGTTGGATCGGGTTCGGTAATTGTATCTGATGTTCCGCCCGATGCGGGTGTGTCATAAACTAAGGGTTGATCATAATATGGTTGGGCCTGACTTATAATATACTCCTCGATTGAGGCTGGCAGTTCAACTTTACCGTCAATTACTTCATTCAATATATTAATGGCAGCATTTAGTTCTTCTTCCGTTACATCTTCTGCTACAAATCCCTCTTCTATATCCTCCTTCCTGCTTCTTGCAAGTACCGAAGCACAATTGATGAGAAATTCTTTGCTGAATGCCGGTGTTTCAAGAATTGAACCCAGCTCTTCATGAGTTGTTTCTTCTGCCACCTGACCGTCTACCGCTTTGCCTTCTTCAGCAATTCTTTTAACATCATCAGCTTTAAGAAGATCCACACGCGCGGTAGTAACAGCAAAACCCTCATTTACGCCGACGGTAACACTTACGATTGAAGGTGTACCTTGCTTAGATTTTTGAATAGATGAGAACAAAACCTGCCCTTCTATAACGGTAGCGCTCGTCTTAAGTGCACCGAGAATGTCTTCATAAACCTCGGTAAGTGTCTTTGTGCCATGAATAGCCATCGACGTGTTGGGAGTTACAACGTTAAATGACGAAGATTCATTAAGTTTTCTTTTGACCTCTGTCATTACAGCTCCTTTTTCAACAAACACATTTGTCTCACTGCTGTCGGCCGTACCACCGGCGGACAAAAGAACTCTAGACGACGCATCAAGAAACAAGAACTTGTCATCATCAATACGAATACGGGCATTGCTGTTTTCTCCCGTCACGATAACGTCACCGGATTTCAAAGACATGTTAAGTTTTCCATCAAGCGTCTTCTCTCCACGTTCGATACTGATTACACCATCAAGTTCAATCAGAGATAGTTTTCGATTGTCGGCTTTCTTGCCACAGCCTATAAACAATGCTGCAAACAGAGTCATAACTAAAACCATAAGCAGACTGACGGATACTTTTCTTTTACTCATTCCTATTTCTCCTTCGTGAAAGCTATTCAAAATTATAATGAGGATTATTCCCCTTATACTTATTAGTACCGCTAACAGAACTTTTTACTCACCCTGATTTTGACCCTAGGGGACGGTGGTGTTGGTTCATTTTTCATAATAATATGATAAAATGTTTTTGCAACCATAAAAACACATGAGGCTGTGCGTATCTATGTACAAAGAAACCGCTCCGCCTCATACCATCAAAAAGGAGAAAATGTGACAGAGGCGGCATTCGACGCCTGCATTAAAGCTATACTTGGCGGTGACAAAAAGGGGCTTAAAGATATCTACGATGCGTATCTGGACTACATCTACCGCATTGTTTACGGTGTGGTTGGAAACAGGGAAGACGCTGAAGATATAACGTCCGAGTTTTTTATCAAGCTCTGGCAGCAAGCCGACAGGTACAAAGCAGGAAGCGGGCATAAAGGGTATCTGGCAACCATTGCCAGGAATATGGCGATTGACCATATAAGAAAGTACAAAAAGGAAGTTACGGAAAGTTTCAGAATAGATGATGAGGAAGCCGTTGGATTTGAACCTGTAAGCGATGACGACATTGAAGGCGAAGTCATTGAAGATATCTCAATAAAAGAAGCGATCGGGCATCTCAATCCTGCCGAACAGCAGGTCATCAACATGAAGGTTCTTTCCGACATGACATTTGCGGAAATTTCGGAAACGCTAAAGATACCGATGGGTACTGTAACCTGGCGATATCGCGAAGCGATTAAAAAACTAAGGAGGTGCGGCTATTATGAAACAACTTGAAACCGAATATAAAAACCAGATAAGCCTTGAAACGCCGGACCTCTGGAGTCGCATCGAGGCAGGCATTGATAAATATGAATCTGAGCAAAAAGAAAACGCTCTGTCCTCTCCCATTTCCGAAAAATCCAAGGGAAACGCAGTTAACTTTAAAACAAGAAAAATAATGTATACGATAGGTCGTATTACCGCAGCTGCAATATGTGTATTGGCGATCGGTGCAACAATAAACTTCTTTAGAGGCGGTCGCAGCGATTCCACAAAATTTGAAGCGACAAAAGTTATGGATACGGAACCTGCCGCAGCCGCAACAGATAATGCTTCATACGAATGCGCAAACGGTACCGCATTTGATACGGTTGAAGCCGAAGCTCCGGCAGTTGCCGAAAATTCCTATGTCACTAAGACTGATGAATCCGAAAATTCCGGTGATGATCTATTGGCTTTGGAAGAACTTTTTAACATAGATTATGAAGGTCAATTGACCGAGCAGTTAAATGAACTGGGATTTACGAACATATCCGATCTGACTTATCAGAAGTTGAATGTTACCAGAAGCAGCAATATCTATACCGGCTCATTCATCAACGAAGATACCGGCGACAAATGTTCTGTCGATTATATCATAAGTATTGAAACGATCGAGATTGTGAAGATACTTAAATTACCCGACAAAGAGATTCTCTACCAAAAGGAATTTGACTAAACAAAAGTGACCCAGGGGGACGGTGGTGTTGGTCCATTTCAAAATGAACCAACACCACCGTCCCCCTGGGTCATTTAGCATTTTTATCTTCATATGCATCCTTCTAAAAACTTTGCAACTCCGTCTTCATCGTTTGATAATATGATATCCGTTGCAACTTTCTTTAAGTCTTCGTGTGCGTTTGAAACGGCATACCCTTCATCTGCAGATTCTAAAAGATCTATATCGTTTCTGCCGTCTCCAAAAGCAACCACGCGATCACAACCGAGCATTTCTTTAAGCTGCTTTGTGGCATTCGCTTTTGAAGCATTCTTTGGCATGAATTCAAGCCAGTAATCATCGGAGTAAATATCCTTCTGAAATACGCATGGATATCTGTCTTTATATTCATTGTACAAGCGCTCAAGTTTTTCAGGATTGGCATCAATGCAGGTTATATAGAATATCTCACCGTTTTTTAATTCATCCGGTGTATTAACCACGTTGCGCCTTATGTCATTTTGTCTGGAATTAAGAAAAGCGAGAACACCCGGCGTGCTCACCTCCGGGCAGATCGAAAACTTCTCTTTACCGTCTATAAATGAATAAACTATTGGGTAGACGTTCTCTTTAAACAATATGTCGATGAAATCAACGATATCGCTGCCAAAAAGATTGGACAAAAGTATTTTGTTACTTTCACCGTCAATAATGAACGCACCGTTATAGAGTATAAGTGGTACTTTGGGTTTGAGCCCGTTTGTAACTCTTGATGCTGACACCAATGACCGCGCCGTAGCATATGAAAAGATAAGCCCCTTATCAATGAGTGAATTGATCACTTTAGCAGAGTATTCAGATATCATTTCATTGCTTCTTAACAATGTTCCGTCAAGATCGGAAACATATAATGTTTTCATCAATTACCCTCCCCGAATATTTGATTTTGAACCTAGGGGACGGTGGTGTTGGTTCATTTCAAAATGAGCCAGCACCACCGTCCCCTAGGTTCATCCCGGTAATCCAAATATCAAAAATCTGATAAAATCAACGATTCCGTGCGCAATCATAGCAGAAGCGATATCGCGTTTCTGCTGCAAGAAAGCGAAAATAAAGCCAAATATCACAATATAAAGGACCAGATAGATAAGCCACATAATAACGCCATTTAAGCCCTCTGAAAGGCTGAACATAAGATGCGGCAAAATGTGAGGAATTATCATCAAGAACCACACCGTAAATTTTTGTTTTTTGCTTATGAGTTTTCCGCCCGCGCAATGAAGGCAAAATGCGTAAAACACAGTTCTTAGAGCAACTTCTTCCATTGTTGCGGGATTAAGTGCAAATATAAAAGCTTTTAAAGCATCCGGTTTCACAATTGAATTGCTGCTCTTCATAAGAAGATAGTTGATTCCGCCCCAAACAAGACCAACACCTATTCCTATCAGGATGCTGATTAATATGTCCGTTTTCTTTTTACATCTTATCCATTTAAGGCTCTCTGTGATGTAATCCTCAAACACACTGCACGACGCAGCCGCAGCCAAAAACAAAACCGTCGCCTGAATGAGTGAAAAGAAATTGAACCTGTAAACGTTTGAAAGCAAATATATAGCGGTTATTACTGTCGATAGTATTATGCCGCTTTTCCCGGAAAAGTGATGCTTTATCAGCATGATCACCGAGACAGTAAGTGAAAATATATCAAGCCATAACCACAAAAGGGATTGATCTTTTATGAGCATTGAAATGGCAAAATAGCCTATCAAATATATTCCAAAAAGAATCCAAGGAGAAAAAAAGTTTTTTCTTTTCTGTTTAACATATTGCATTTTCCTCGACATGAAAATAATTATATATACAGATCTACTCCACTCTAAAAATCTGTACCACCGTCCCCTTAGCTCAAAAACTCAAAATCTCATTGATCGTCTTCTCATAATCGTCCCCGATCATTGTTACCTTCTCTCCCGCTCTTTCAAAGCCCTCGACGAATTCCCGATTGCTTTTTCGGAAAAAGAAAACGTCACAATCAGCGTCAAACAGACGCTTTTCAATCTCGGATTCGTGACCGATGATATCATCAAAATGCTTTTCTATATATTCATCCGACATCGCCAAACAAACAAATCTTATATGTGACAAATATTCGTCATCAAAGTCCTTACGCCACTCATACGGAATATAGCAGCCCTCAACGATCAGATTCTGATCGTTCTCGATGGCAGTCTTTATCATTTCCCGCACGATCGGCCAAAGATACTCGGTCAGTTTATCGTCATCGTCAGGCGTAAGCGTCGTGTTTTCACTTCGTATCAAACCCATTTTCAAATGGTCGATTGAAAAATACGGATATTTGTACTTCTCAAGCAACTTTTGTGCCAGAAGCGTTTTTCCCGTATGCGATGCGCCGGTAAGCAATATGATCATGTTAACCTCTCCCGGGACTTAGCGCCCCATTTATACAAAACGTGTTTTTTCACTCTCAAGAATCCATTTAACCGCCGACTCCACGAACTCATCCGCCTGCTCGGCTGTCAGATACTTATACTGCCTATGCAGGTCTCCGTGATTGTCGCTGTGATAAAACCCGGTAATGTACTTCCGCCTGTTATCAAACGCTTTGGGGCTGAACATGTCCATATACACGTTTTCAAACCCTACCGCATTCTCGTACAAAGAAAAAGCTCTGAAATCCGGATGTTCTTCCAAATAAAGGAAATCCAGATCGTACCAGTCTCCCTTGGCAGTCCATACAAGTTTGGGCATGTCAGCCTCATACTCATCCCGATAGGTTTCGGCCAGCTTCTTGAATACCGTCTTAACCCAAAATCCATCGGTCAAAAGATGGGTGTAGTACCCCAGGAAAAACGAATATTCCTTCAATGAATAGTTCTTTATAAGTTCTTCGTTAAAATAATTCTTGCAAAAAGAAACCAGATCGTAAACCGTCTCCGTTCCTGTTCCTATCTGAAAATGTGAAACGTTCTTTGGCGGAAAATACTTGGACCAGTCTTCGTTTGGTTCCCCGCTGTCAGGTGCGATATTTCCCACAATAAATGCAGTTTCATCAATGTCGTTTAAGTGCTCAAGGAGCTTTTCCGCGACACGTAAATGTAACATCCATGATGCCATGCCATAACCTCCGATAAAAATCTTCCCATTCAAAATACCATATCTATTTTATCATAATTGAAACAACTCTTTAATTATTTCTAAAGACTAAAATGACCCAAGGGGACGGTGGTGTTGGTTCAAAATAAAATGAACCAACACCACCGTCCCCTTGGGTCAAAACTCAAAAACTCACTATGCTTCTTTCTGTTCACATATAAACCAACGGTTCCTGTCAACAGTAAATCCGTCGTGTTCTACATTGTAATAGTTCATATTTTCTGTAAAAGCGTCGCTGCTGCATCCAAAAAGAATGCCCTCACCGGAAGTTAAACTCATATACAATCCTACGTTATCAAGCGCCACGGATGTATCGACGGTTCTGCATCCCATTCCGGTTGCTATACTTCCTTCAATGTCGATCATTATCCTGCTGTGTCTGCAATCTATCGAAAGATTACCCTTTTCAGCTCCGAGAGCTGTAATACTCCAGCCTTTGACCGCTATATCAACACTGCAATCGCTTATAGTTATTTCTCCCGAAGTCTTCTCGATCGAACCGATTCCCACAACTTTATTGCCGGAGCCGAATATTCTTAGAGCCGTCTTTGAAATGTGAGTGTTTTGCGAGCCGTTCATGGAACCGATCATTGCTCCCGTATCAATCCTCACATCGATGCTGATATCCATGTCGCTGATAAAGATCGGCATATCTCCCTGATAAGATCCTATGCAGACACACTTTGATGCGGCACATGTTCCCTTGAACTGTCCTGACTTAAGGTCGATCGCTCTTTCACTCTCTGAAGATTTGCCACCTATACATATACAGTTCTCACCACTTATATTGATATCAAGCGCGCCCATCATACGCGATTCAATTCTGCCAAATGCAAACTGATAATCATTTCCTATACCGTAAGCATTTGTAAAAGTAGGTTTTATTCCCAAAAATCCGGAACCTTCAAGTATGAGTTCTGTACCGGCGGGAACGCGAATACCATTGCCGGTGAATACATTTACTCCTTCAATATTAAGTATCAGCTTTGCCCCCGTACCGATATCTATGCACGGAGTAACTTCAACGTCACCGATCTTAACATTCTTGATAGTAAGCCTGCACTCAGAGTGATCTTTTATACGTATCGACATCGGACATGAATAATCCGAATTCCCGACAAGCGTAAACTCTCCGCTGGGAAAAAGCACCGCATTGCACTTCTGCAAAGAAAGATCGATCAAAGAAAGGGTTTTTTCATCCTTTACAAGATAAACCTTCTGCCTTGCCGAAATGGACAGCGTATCAAGGTTTGCCCTGCTTATATCGGCGATAAGCTGCGCAGGCAACGACTGCAAAAGCTGAGGTGCGGGCTTTGCCGTATAAAATCCCTGTATAAGGTCTGCCCCCATCCTGATCACGGCATTCAATTCTTCTGCTGTCTCGACGCCTTCGGCAAGTGCCTGAAAACCGTTATCGTGTGCAAATTGAATGATCGTATTTACAAAATGTTGCTTCCTGGGATCGAGCTGAAGCTCCGATATTAAATATCTGTCGATCTTAACGTAGTTTGGCAAAAACTTGAGAAGATTCGTTACATTTGAATATCCGGTTCCGAAATCGTCAACCGCAACCTGGAAACCATACTTCTTTGACCGCTCGCTCAAAGAGTCTATCGTTGATTCTCCCATTTCTGTTTCTTCGGTTACTTCCACAACGATTTTTTCGGCCAAAGACGCATATTTTTTTGCAAGACTTTCAAACTCATCATCCGGAAGATAATGTCCCGGGATACTGTTGATGAACACTTTACGGTCTCCGAGTTCTTCCTTCAGTTCATCGACCTTTTTAAGTACATTGAAAAGTGTCGCTCTTTCAACATCTCCAAGCCTGTTCTCTTCTGCCGCAAACTTAAGAAGAGTGAGCGGAGAAACGCCGTATTTTTCCGGCATTCTCATAAGAGCCTCATACCCGACGACTTTTCCGGTCTTGGCACTGATTATCGGCTGAAAATAATAATCAATATCATTTGTATCAAGTATCTTATTGACAATGTTTCGAAGCGTGGGGTCACCCTCACCGTCAGAAAACGCCGAATATCTGTTTTGAGGCTTCGAATCAAGTACCTCCCTGTTTTTGGCGGAAAACCATGCAAATATCTCATCGGGGCTCATTCCGGCATCGGGAGAAACTATTAAAGAAGTAATAATTGGATTAAGAGTATACTCTTTCGAGGAAACCTTATTGAAGTCATCAAAGCGGAAAGAAAGCTGATCCTTAATGGAGTTGGCCATCGTAACGCCGTCGTCTTCTATCTTATTTGCGATCATGTAAGTGTCATCCTTGACTCTCGCACAAACAGCACGTCCCCTTACCGCATCCGCTATAAGCCTGGAACTTACATTGATTATGTTTGAAGACTCCGCTTCTTTCCAAAGTTCACTGATCTTCTTGTAGTTGACAAGCTTTACACAGAATATAAGAACATTTTTATTCTCGGCTGCTGCGATTGCCAGAATATTGGATAAAAAGTTGTAAAAACCGTTTCTATTTATAAATCCCGTCTTATTATCCATCACGTCGAAAGTATCGATATTTGACTCACCGGGCCCTTGCGCTATCCTTAAAACATCCATTTTTAAGCCTTTCTTATGCAACTATGCATAAAGAAAACGTACGACAAAAAAGTTCAACAACGAATATTATACTCACTTCCCGAAGTGAATTATTAACGAAACCAAACCACAACACGGCTTTTACTTGCACTCTCCCGCAAAATATGCTCCGACAAATATAGAAGGATCATTCGTATTCTGAATAATCCTTCTCATAAACCTATAATAATATTGTTTTAATCACGCTAAATAGTAATTCTCGCACCACTTTTAGCAATAAACTATTCAACTCTGTAAATGAACCAACACCACCGTCCCCTTGGTTCAAAAATGCTTTTTTCTTACTTTTGAGGCCGATTTTACGCCTGTGTAGTATCAAATCGTTGAAATCAGGAATTTAATACTACTCCCGAGCTCTTTTTTTCCCTTTAAGAGGCCGATTTTTTGCGCCTGCGTAGTATCAAATCATTCAATTCAGGAATTTAATACTACTCCCCGGCTCTTTTTCTCCTTTGAGAGGCCGATATTTTTGCGCCGGCGTAGTATTAAATCATTAAATTCAGGAATTTGATACTACGGTTAGGCTCTTTTTTCCCTTTGGGGAGGCCGATATTTCGCGCCGGCGTAGTATTAAATCATTCAAATCAGGAATTTAATACTACTCTCGAGCTCTTTTCCGTCTATAAAAGGCCGATATTTCTAATTTTCGTAGTGTCATAGTGTCAAAAACAGTAATCTTATACTACACAGAGCTTTTTGGAGCAGAACGATCCAATCGAGAGAAGCAGGTTCAAATCTATTCCTGTATTTCATTTACCGTTACGCCGAGGTTTGCAAAGATCTTTGCCATCATCATGAAGCCTGCAAGACCGTCGGGTTCTTCGGCAAGTTCCGCGAAATCTTCTGTGTATAATGCCGACTGCATGTTCACCGCGCCGATATGGAGAACGTATCTCTTGCCTTTATGCCAAAAGAAACAATTCTTTGCCACTCTGTTATCCGCAAACAACGCCGTCATTATCTCGGGTGAAAGGCAGATGTTGTCGCCAAATTCTATATCGAGAGCCGTTGCCGAAGCATTGCTGCTAAGAAGTGCTCCGACAAGCGCCACAACATCAACATCTGCGATGCATGAGCGCTCGGTATATACCGGAGGCTCCTCGATTATAGGCTCTTCTTTTTTAGGTTCTTCCGCCTTCGGCTCATTTACCTTGGGTTCCTCGGGCGTTGTTGTATCTGTATTTGTATCGGGAACGGGCACTGTTCCCACTATAGTGTTACCCGAAGCAGTACCTTGTTTAATATCATCTATATCTGTTCCTACAGCATAAGTAGTGATACTTCCCGTCGTATAAAGGCCCGAAACATCGAGAGTGACCTCTGTGCCGGCAACCAAGCTATCTTTTCCCCCTTCGCCTATGGCAGCACCGGGGCCAAAGCTTGAATAATCAATACCACCCATGGCAGAAACATTTGCCGAACCGCTTACAGTGATCGTTGAACCACTCGATCGGACTCCGCCGCCGATTCCGGCTCCTGATTGTTCAGAAATTGCAACTACCGTTCCTCCAGTTATGGTTACCGTTCCACTTCCGTTAGCTCCTCCACCGATTCCGGCTCCATATACTTCGCCTGTTGCCGTAACATCGCCTCCGCTTATGGTTACCGTTCCACTTCCGTTTACTCCACCGCCGATTCCGGCTCCAAATGCTCCGCCTGTTGCCTCAACCGTCCCCCAGCTTATCGTTACTGTTCCACTTCCGTTTGCTCCACCGCCGATTCCGGCTCCACCTGATCCCCCCGTCGCCTCAACCGTGCCTTCCTCTATGGTTACCGTTCCACTTCCGTTTACTCCGCCGCCGATTCCGGCTCCACATACTCCGCCTGTTGCCGTAACATCGCCTCCGCTTATGGTTACCGTTCCACTCCCTTCATATCCGCCGCCGATTCCGGCTCCGTATTTTCCGCCTGTTGCAGCTAGTTTTCCTGCCGTACCGTCAGCATCTTTTATGATGAGAAGTCCTGCGTTTTCTTTTTGTAAGCCTGCACGATTTTCGCCGGCTTTTAATGTATTGTCTCCGTCAAGCTCAATCTCTACTTTTCCGTCTCCTCCGGTAATCACCGCAAACCCATCATCAACAGTACTGTTATCGATATAAAGATCTTTGAATCTGATGAGCGCACTTGCACCGTCTCCGCTTGTGATCTCAACATAATAAGCATGTCTGCCATTGTTACCGGTGATCTCGATCTCGGTTCCTTCAACATCGTTGCCGTTTACTTTGTACTTAGTCTGACCATTTTCGAATGATGCCAAAACACTGATATTGCCTTGACTGATATCATATTGCTCCGC
>JAEEGJ010008282.1_pt1 | contig 28815 bp, 23 predicted proteins | sample 8958761 | NCBI WGS metagenome assembly JAEEGJ01 (sample SAMN16246546, study PRJNA631951) | gut metagenome | biome: gut microbiome; feature: rumen; material: RS-attached | host: Bos | place: Iran: Karaj | collected 2018-10
CAAAAGTTCGTAACCCATTTTGTAACCGTTCAGCAATATCGGTGCTAAATAGTTGAGCACAATGCAGATACACGGCGATGCGACAGCCACAATCCACACCCAGCGGTCACGGACGGTCTTTTTGGTGAACAGCCCGAAGGCATAGAGCCCCAACAGCGGGCCGTAGGTATAGCCTGCAATGGTGTAGATGGCGCTGATGACGCTGCGGTCGTTCAGGCGGTTGAAGATGATGATGACCACCGCAACCACCGCCGCAATGGCAATGTGAACGCGCTTTCTGAGCCGAGTCTGCCCCTCGGGCGAAAGATTTCGTTTCTCAATTTCAAGAATGTCGATTGAGAATGCTGTGGTGAGTGCGGTGAGTGCCGAATCGGCCGACGAATAAGCCGCCGCCACCAATCCCACAACAAAGAACAGAGCCACCACCTGCGGCAGATAGCCTTGCGTGGCGAGCATCGGATAAAGGTTGTCGGTCTGCTCGGGAATGGCAATGCCGTTGCGGCCAGCATAGATGTAGAGCATCGCACCAAGCGCCATAAACAGCAGATTGACAGGGATAAACGCGAATCCGTACCAATACATATTCTTCTGCGCGTCCTTCAGGTTGCGGCAACTCAGGTTTTTCTGCATCATATCCTGATCAAGCCCGGTCATCACAATCACAATGAAAATTCCGCTCAGGAACTGCTTCCAGAAGAAGGTTTTCTCTTTCGGATTGTCGAAGAACCAAAGGCGCGAATAGTCGGACTGAGTAATCTCTCGAACCACGCCGCCAAAACTCAGCCCGAGCGAGTTTTTCACAGCCACAATGGTAATTACCAGCGCCGCAAGCATAAAAAGGGTTTGCAGCGTATCGGTGAAGACAATGGTGCGGATGCCGCCTTTGAAGGTGTAGAGCAGAATAAGTACCATTATGGCCACAACTGTGAGTTCAAACGGAATGCCCCACGCATTGAATACTGCCAACTGTAACACACTCACCATCAAGAACAAACGGAATGAGCAACCGATGACGCGGCTAAGCAAAAAGAAGGCCGAGCCGGTTTTGTACGACGTGCGCCCGAAGCGGTTTTCGAGATAGGTGTAGATGCTGGTCAGATTATATTTGTAATAGATTGGCAACAAGACTTTTGCAACAATCCAATAGCCAAAAAAGAAGCCTATGACCATCTGCATATAGGCGAACTGATTGAACCCCACTTCGCCCGGTACAGAGATAAATGTGACGCCGGAAATGCTTGTGCCAATCATTCCGAAAGCCACCAGATACCACGGCGACTTGTGGTTGCCGATGAAAAACGACTCGTTATCGGCCTTGTTCCCAGTGAAATAAGATATTGTAAAAAGCGCGCCAAAGTAGACGAGCAAAACTATCACGATAAGCGTTGGTGACATTCTTTTTTGATGTTGTTTTCGTTAGTACAAACTTAAACAATTAAGCCAAACACAAACTTTACGGACAACAACATTTTTTTGCATTTTTAAAACCCGATGGCAATCATCGTGCATCGAAATTAAATATTTGATAAACAATGCATTTAAATAAGGTTAAACAAAAAGTGCAGATATGGCTTCGTGCCTTTAAAATCTGGCAGAAGACTGGCAACAGCATCTGGGTGAACACCCGCACCGAGCGCGAGCAGAAACGGCACGGCATCTTCCACGGTGCTTTCAACAGCATTCCGTTCCTCAACGACGACGCCAAGCGCACCTTCGTCCACCTGCTGCTGCGCCCCGGCTATATGATGCGCGACTACATCAGCGGCAAGCACGACATCTATATGGCGCCATTTGCCGCACTTATTATTTTCTACTCGTTTTTTGCTGCACTCTCGCCCATGATGCACCTGGAGCAGACCGACAAGCCCGACTTTGTTCCCGGAGTGTCAGAAGGCATCAAAGTGCAACCCAACAGTCATTTAGAGATGGGAATTCTGGCCAATCCTGCAAAAAGCGACAGCATGACAAAACCTGACAGCACTATTCTATCTGACAGCGCCAGCCAGGCAGACAAGCACAGCATAACTTTTAAATGGGAATTTGGCGATGATGACGCCACAGAACTCGATTCCACAAACAGAGCCTTCCGTGCCGGAAAAATGTTTGGCGATAGATGGAAACTGCTTCATCTCGACCAGAATCCGCAATATGCTGACACCGAATGGAAAAAGCGGTTGGCCGCATTTGAGAGCGCTCTGCGAAGCCAAGGTGTATCGATGTTCATAGGCGATTTTCTGCTACTTTGGGTTGTAATGTTCATCGGTCTGCGCCGAAAACACGACATCAAATTGGCGGCGGCAGCGGCTATGGCTGGCTACACGCTCTGCCAAGTATGCTTTTTTAAGATATTTGTGATGCTGTTCACCCTTGGCCGCGACATTGAAGCCGGCTTACTGCTCACAGCCATCATCCTCACCATCGACTACCACCAACTGTTTGGCGTCGGCTACAAGCGCAGCCTATGGCTCACTGTCAAAACCGGTCTGCTTTACGTGTTGCTTTTGCTGTTATTGGTAACCATCGGGGGCTTGGGGGCGTTCATTTTAGTGTGAAAGATTTCTGCTTTGACACCCGACTAATCAAAAAAAAGCGTATTACCAATTCTGGAAATACGCTTGAGAATAAGACTTTGCAAAAGATGAATCACTCCACCGCATCAAACAGATGATTGAAGCCTGTCATTGCGAAGATGTTCTTCAGGTCGGGGGTGAGACCTGTGATGCTGACGCGGCTGCCCTTGGGTTTGGCGTTCTTCAGCACACCAAGGAAAATGCGCAGACCGCTCGACGAGATATATTCGAGTTTCGAGCAATCGAACACAATGTTCTGGCCGTTCAGGTCGTAGAGCGGCTGAAGTTCCTTTTCGGTTTCGGGTGCGGCGGCGGTGTCGAGCCTGCCTTCGAGAATGGCGGTGACGGTGCCGTCTTGTTGTTGGATTGAAGCGTTCATATCTGTTTCGTTTTATGTTCTTTCCAAAAAATCACCGATAAAAATACATTTGGAATCGGTACGAGTGTTAAAGATAATCAATTTTTCGGAACGCTAAACATACATTGGGTAGAGAAGATTCACTACGGCCAGCATCGCGACAAGCAGAACAATGTGAAGCCACACGCCCACACGTGCGAAATCGGAAAAGCGGAACGAGCCAGGGCCGAAGACAAGCATATTCTGAATGCTGCCGATGGGCGACGAGTAACTGAAGGTGACGCAGAGCATCAGCGATACGACAAACGGCATCGGGCTGCAGCCCAGCATTTCGGCCTGACCGAACATCACGGGGAAGAAAATGGCGGCCGCGGCCACATCGCCTACAAATTCGGTCACAACCGACGCTATCAGGCACATCACGGCCAGTATCACGTAGGGATTGGTGCCGAAAACATCGATAATGTTTTGTGCCAGAGCGCCCGAAATGCCAGTTTTGGTTATGGCCGTCGAGAAGACCACCGTGGCGCCCAGAATGAGCAGAATGTCCCACTCAATGTATTTCACCACACTGTCGAACCTGCAGCACTTGAAAATCATCATCAGACCTGCGGCCAGCATTGTGGTGGCCATCAGCGGCATTACGTGGAACGACGAGAAGATAAACATCAGCACCAGTATGGCGGCTGAAGTGATTGTTTTTGAGCCAATTTCGGGCACGAAATGCGAATCGAAGAATGTCAGGCTGCGGTGGTTGTTGCGCACGAGTTGGTCATCGCTCTTTGCAGGGCACTCAAGCAGCAGCGTGTCGCCTGCCTGAAGCGTAATCTCACGCGGCTGTCCGTCCACACGTTGTCCCTGACGGGCCACGGCCACAAGCACCACATCGTTTTTCTGCTCAAAGTCGCTCTGCGTCATCGATTGGCCGATAAGGTCGCTGCCGAAGGTTATGTATGCGGTGCGCATCTTGCGGCTGGTGTCGATGTCGTTGATGCTCCACACGTGGTGGTCGGCGGCTGCAAGGCCGTGAGTGCGTTTGAGTTCAAGAATCTCGTTGATTTGGCCTGCGTAGATTAGTCGGTCGCCGCCCAGAATCCATTCGGTCTTGGGCACGGGCATTATCACTTCCTTGTCGAACCGCACAATCTCGACCAGCGAGCCGCCCTTGACGTTGTATAGCCCCGCCTCCTCAACCGTGCTGCCCACGGCGGGGTTATCGGTGGGCACAAGCAGTTCCACGGTGTAATCGCTGGTGGTCTCGAATGTATGCTCCGACGATTCGCGCTCTGGAATGAGCCGTTGAAGTGCTATCACCACGGCAGTGCCAATGGCGGTGAGTATCAGACCTGGAACGAGCGGCTCAAAAATGTTCATCGTCTGCCCTGTCTGGTTCAGATAAAGGCCCGCAATAACCAAGTTCGACGAATTGCCGAGCAGTGTGCACATTCCGCCCATCGCGGCAGCGTAACTCAACGGCATAAGCAGTTTCGACGGCGCAACACCAAGTTTGTGAGCCCAGAGTTTGACGGCGTCGATGAGCAGTGCAACAATGTTCACCGAGTTCATCAGGGCCGAAAGCACGCTGGCGGGAATCATCAGCCGCAACAGTGCGCCCACGCGCGTTTTGGGCGTTCCAAGCACGTTTTTCGACAGCCAATAGAGCACGCCCGTGTGAATGAGCGCCGCAATGATGACGAAAAACGCCGCGTGAACCACCACAGGCTCCGACCCGAAACCCGCCATTCCTTCCTCCTCCGTCACCACGCCCGTGACGAGCAGCACCGTGAGCGCGCCCAAAAAGACAACCTCCGCCCGTATGCGTGTCCGCGCCATAATGACGAAGATGCCCGCTATGGTGGTGATGGTAATCCAAGCGTATCCGTTCAAGCCGAGAAAGATGATGCTGTTCATTTTGCGTTTAGAAATACGGCTACAAAGTAGTTAAAAATTCAAATTTATTAAATTCCTAACAAAATGATTATTTACTTGTACCATTTTAGATATGAATATAAAAGACTCGTCAACTGTTCGAAAAATTCGAATAGTTTCCAATATATTAACTATATATTGGGGTTTCCCCATTCAAAATTTCAGTTATTCGAAAAAATAGAATAACTGAAATTCATTGTAATTCACCATTTTGGAATATTTCTTTCAAATGGTTGTTTATAGTATTGAAATCATACTGCAAAGCGATATTTTAAACGAACGCAGAAGACACAGATTGAATGGATTAACGCAGATAATAAAAAAGTGCCGAAGGAATAATACCTTCGGCACTCAATTAAACTATGAATCACAGAATTTGTATCAACTAACCTTCTGAATATCCATATAATAGGTAAACGAACCGATTTTTTTGACATCGATTCCATATTTCTGCAAGAAGGTATCTGCAATTTTCTGTTTTCCTTCTACTGTCTGTACAGAGTTGGTTACAACTTCCACACTCATACCTGGTTCAAGGCGTATGCCATTGCCATTGTACTTCATTTTAACATTTACTCTAAAAAGTGCCATAACAATTATTTTTAAATGGTTAAACTATTCCTTTAACTTATACACTTGCTGTACGTTAGCAATCATTTCATCGAATTTTTCTTTGTTACTTTTATTGCGAGCCGATGGATGATAACTATCTATAACAAGCATATCAGTTTCAGCGCAGTAATAGCACCAATTATTGATAAACTTAAATTGCAAATCTGGATAGATTCTGTCTTTAACAATATTAAACAGACAGCCACTACCACCACCACATACAATAATGGTTGGCTGCAACAAATCACGAACTTGATAGTTCAGAAATTTTGCGTCACGATTATAGTAATCAACCACTACACCATTATCTACTTGTGCTCCACCTGATAGTTTCTTCACATTGACCTGCGCCATCGGATATTTCCTTGCTAACTCAATGTATTCTTCCTTTGTCTTATTGAACACTGGCAAATGGTCGGCTGTAACTTCATTAAGCGCCCACAACCATTTAAGTAAGACTATGTAAAATTTATGTGTCGGTTTGAATGACCCATCAGGATTCTTCTCGTTCCCCAATGGCCACCAACGAATATCGTCTCCTGGATTGCCGTTCGTGTCTTTCATCAGAAACAACACTTTACGTTTAGCGTTCAACCATTTCTCGACTTCGGCGTTGCGGTCATCGTTGCGACCAAACATCAGCCCGTCAAAGCAGAAAAGTTTTTGTTCTTCTTCCGAATAATTGTTGTACCAATCTTCGTACAACTTGTCTTCTTTTTCTATAAAACTTTGTACCATAATAATTTAATTTATAAATATTGTTTCCGTTGAATTAACGTCTGCCTTGGATTCTTCTAAAAGCCTTTCCTTCTCTTCTCGCATTTTTTCTTCTTTTTCCCTCTTTTTCCGTTCCATATATTCACGTCTTTTAGCCCGTGCTTTTTCTTTGCGTTTTAATTCTTCTCGTTGTTCCCGTTTTTCTCTAATCCAATAGAATAAATCGTCGAAAAGGTCTATAATCCAAGCAATTGGTTTAAAAAAACATCTAAATATAAACACAATAGCATCAATAAGCCATTCAAAGATTGCGATGATAGCATTGAATAGAATGGTGGCAGCTTTAATGACTGCCGAGCCGAATGCAGTTGCTGTGAAAATGTGAATCACAAGCAAAAGCGCAGCAAGGCCTACAACCGACCAAATAATTATATGAATTACAGTATCACTCATTACAAATCCTAATTTCTAACTCCTAATTATCTTTATTTCAACTTCTTCCTCAGCGACAGCACGTTTTGGCCGTCGGTGTATTCGTAGTTGATGGTGTCCATCAGTTGGCGCACAAGGTGAATGCCAAGTCCGCCGATAGGGCGTTGCTCGGCTGGTAGCGAAATGTCAACATCGTCCTTCACCGTGGGGTCGAAGGGGGTGCCACTGTCAATAATGACGAATTTCAAACGCTCGTCGTTGGCTTGGGCCTTGATATTGATAACTCCGTGTGTTCCTGGCGGATAGGCATAATTGATGACATTCACCACGGCCTCCTCAATGGCAAGATTCATCTGCATTGTTAAGGCGGCATCGAAGCCCACTGCCTCACACACGCCTTCGACAAACTCGGCCAAGTGCGGAATCTCGTCGATATTGTTGTGAAGCGTCACGCTGCGCTGGAATTTCTCGTCAATCTGTTGTTTGGTGTACTGCACGGCCAGCATTGTCAGGTCGTCGCTCTGGTCGGCATTGCCAACAAAATCGCGCACGGCAGTCATCATCTGGCCGATAAGCACTTCGGGCTGAAGTTTTTTTGCGGCCAAAGCCTCACGTGCGGTTTGCATCATTCGGTCATCGCCAAACAGTTCGTGCTCAACGTTTTCGGCTTCGGTCAGGCCATCGGTAAACAGAAATATTGTTGTGTTGCAGTCGATATGCGTCTCCTGCGCGGTGTACTTCCAACCTGCCATCACGCCGATTGGAATGTTCGAGCCGCATTTGAGCGGTCCCACACCCGAGCCTATGAGCAGCGGTGAGTTGTGGCCCGCGTTGCAGTAGCGCATACGGCCTGTGGGCAGGTCGAGCACGCCAATGAAGAACGTCACAAACATATTGGCGTCGTTCATTTCGGCCATTGCGTCGTTCATTGCCGTGACAATGCGGTCGGGCGACGACTCGTGCGCCGACAGCGTGCGGAACTGCGCCCTTGTGACAGCCATCACCAACGACGCTGGAACGCCCTTGCCCGACACATCGCCTATGCAGAAGAACAGTTTCTCGTCGCGGATATAGAAGTCGAACAGGTCGCCGCCCACCTCCTTGGCTGGCACCAGGTGGCCGAAAATCTCAATATCGTTGCGGTCGGGATAAGGCGGGAAAATCTTCGGCAGCATACCCTTCTGAATCTCGCTGGCAATGTGCAACTCGCTGCCAATGCGCTCCTTTTCGGCGTTCACCTCCTGCAGACGGTTAATGCTGCGAATGGTGCGCGCTATTATGAAGCCCAGAAGAATCAGGCCGATAATCATCATCACAAACAGGTTGAAGGCAATTTGGCGAAGACCATTGTATATCTCGCGGTCGCGGCAGATTACGGCCATCGACCAGCCCGTGCCGTTGTCGACGGGGGCGTAATAGACGTAGTTCAGGTCGCCGTTGTCGTCGGTGACGGTGGCACAGCCGCTTCCGCCCGCCATCATATCGCGGTTCAGGCTCTTGACCGAAGTGTCTTTGATTCCTGCCGACAGGTCGATAATGTTGGCGCGCATCACAAGGCTCTCAACGGGGCAGGCCATCATCTGGCCAGTGCGCGAAATCATCATATTCACCGACGACGGATAGATTCGGTTGGCGTTGATAACCTCGCCCAGCCAGTCGAGCGACACATCGGCGGTGAAAATGCCAACGGTGCGGCCCTCTGCATCGTGAATGGGCATTGAGTAGGTCGACATCATCATCTCGCCGCCGCCCTCGTCGTAGTAAGGCTCGCTCCAGTGCGGACGGTTGTTGCGCATTGGCACGGCGTACCACTCCATATCGTGATACTCATAATCGTCGGTGCCGAGTTGCTTGCTGCGGATAGTGCCGTCTTCGGTTTTGTAAGAGTATGGCGAGAATTGGCGGCCTTTTTTAGGATAATAGTTCGGCTCGAATGCTACGGCGCTGCCGACAATTATATCGTTGCAAGTGAGCATTTTACGCGTCACAGCGTACATCGAGTCGGGCTGATTGAGACACAACTCAACAATCCACTCCATATTCTGCACCGCCACCTCAACGGCGCTCATCACGTTCTTAATCTTCAGGTTACGAACCTTCAACTCGCTCTCGGCGCGCTGCTGCACCTCCTCGCGGATTCCATCGCTCGCAAATTTGTACTGAACCACCGAAGTGGTCTCAATCAGCACTGCGGCCGTGATAATTATGGCTAGTGTCGATTTGGTTTTCAGCGACTTGCGCCATTCTCTGAATCTTGTGCTCATTCTGTTTGTTTCTTTATGCAAGTTTTTTAGGCGCCCTGACGGGCGGAAATTTGTAGAAAATTCAATCAAAAAATTTTACAATTTTCATTTCTAACCAAACTTATCCAAACGGAATCCAAACATTATGTTCGGATTAATTCGGGTTGTTTTGGTTAGCGATAAATTTTTGAAAATCATTTTCTTATAATTTTGTTATAAATTTTCTTTCAATTTCCCGCGAAGCGGCTCGCCTTGGTATTTCATTCCAACGTCCAATCCTTAAAGGTGTCGCAAACCGAGAGAATATAGTCTTTGCGCTTGGTGACGCGCTCGGCAAATATCTCCTGACAGTGGCGAATCACCTCGTCGGGGAACGAGTTGCTCAACGAGAGCCACGTGAAGTTGCGCAGACAACCCACCACCGCAATCTGCTCGGTGCGGTGCTTGATAAAATCGGCGCTCTGACCTTCGAAATAATATTGTATCATCCTCAACCATATATCGTTAGCCAACTGTTGCGGTAGCCCGATAATCTGCTCGTAATCGCCCACGAGCGACACCATTGCCGAATAGGAATGTCCCAAATCGATAATCGGGTGCCCGTAGCCAACCTCGCCCATATCAATCAGCATCAGTTCGCCGTTCTGCAACATTGCGTTTTTGGTCTGAAGGTCGCAGTGCAGAAGTCGGTCGCCCTGCGGGATGGCCTGAACAATGCGCATCATAAGGTCGGTTGATGGCGCGTCGAAATAGCGGCTGATGATGCGCACGGCCTCTTCCTCGCGCTCAATGCACGACGGGATGCTGCCGCCTTTTGGCACCTTGATGTCGTGAAGGTGGCGGAACAGGCTGGCATAGAGCCTTGCAAACTCGTCGATGCGCTGCGGCTCCCGCTTCAGACAGGCTGTCAATGTGTCGGCCTTAAGCAACTCATACACAAGCCCGTACTGACTGCCTACGCGCACAATGTCGAACGAAATGGCTGTTGGCATTCCAAGCACAAACGACTCTTTGGCCATTGTTATTTCGGTCTGCACCTCGTCGATGGTGGTTCCCTCGCGGAAAACTTTGATAATTGTATCATCATCAATGCGGTAAACCACGCCAACGCCGCCACGGCCAATCACCTGGCAACCATCGACACTGAAGCGCCGCATAGCCTTCTCAACGTTCATTATCTTTGTAAAGCCCGTCATTTCAAGCACTTGGTACACATCCGGACAAACTTCAGTCACACGGAAGCCTGGGTAGCGCTTGGCCAACCCAAGCAGAATACGCAAGCCCGAACTCGATATGTATTCAAGCCCGCAAGCGTCACAGGTCAGGGTGTCGAATTTGCCGCAAGCCGCCAACTGGCTGTCGATTTCGGCAGTGGCCTGCGCAGTGGCGGAAGTGTCCATCCGCCCGCTGATGGTGAGCGTTGCCTGTCCGTTAAGATTGTTTGCTGTTATTTTCATAGATATCTTCTTTTTAATGTGTTTAAATGGTAAATGTAAGGAAATAGGAGGAATATTTTAGGGCTATTGCCAAAAAGATTGTTTTGTGGGTTGCTGTTTTTTCATTTTTTGCGGTTTTGTTTGCGCCAAGAAGAACCTTATCCACATCAAAATAAAATTGTACTTTTGCGCACTTTATTGCAGGCGGAAATATGGGTAAAATAAACATTATCAGAGAGGAACGTCGCGAGACGGCGGTGCTGGTGGGCATCATAACCCAAGAGCAGGACGAGGCGAAGGTGAACGAGTATCTCGACGAGCTGGCCTTTCTGGCCGACACGGCCGGAGCCATTCCAGTCAAACGGTTCACGCAGAAGGTCGACAAACCGAACGGAGCAACCTTTCTGGGAACAGGAAAAATCAAGGAGGTGGCCGAATTTGTCGAGCAGAACGAGGTGAACCTTGTCATCTTCGACGACGAGCTGACGCCCACACAGCTGCGCAACCTTGAGAATATGTTCAAGGCCCGCGTGCTCGACCGAACCAACCTCATCCTCGATATTTTTGCCCAGCGCGCGCAGACGGCTCACGCCAAAGTGCAAGTCGAACTGGCTCAATATCAGTATCTTCTGCCGCGTTTGACGCGAATGTGGACGCACCTTGAGCGCCAGCGGGGCGGCATTGGTATGCGCGGCCCGGGTGAGACGCAGATTGAGACCGACCGCCGAATCATCCTCGACAAAATATCGCACTTGAAAGAGCAGCTTGGCAAAATCGACAAGCAGATGGCCACGCAGCGCAAAAACCGCGGCCAGATGGTGCGCATCGCCCTTGTGGGATACACCAACGTTGGCAAATCGACCATAATGAATATGCTGAGCAAAAGCGAGGTTTTTGCCGAGAACAAGCTGTTCGCCACCCTCGACACCACGGTGCGCAAGGTGGTTATCGGCAATCTGCCGTTTCTGCTGTCGGACACCGTCGGGTTCATCCGCAAGCTGCCGCACAATCTTGTTGAGTCGTTCAAATCGACGCTCGACGAGGTGCGCGAGGCCGACATTCTGCTTCACGTTGTCGACATTTCGCACCCCAACTTTGAAGAGCAGATTGATGTGGTGAACCGCACCCTGCAGGAAATCGGCGCACAAAGCATCCCCACATACGTGGTGTTCAACAAGATTGACAACTATCACTATGAGCCTCAGGATGAGTTTGATATGATGCCGCCAACCCGCGCCAACATTCCGCTCGACGAGCTGAAACGCTCGTGGATAGCCAAAAACAACCTTCCGTGCATCTTCATTTCGGCCACCGAACGCGTCAACATCGACGAGTTCCGGAACCTGATTTACGACAAGGCGCGCGCAATTCACGCCGAACGCTATCCGTACAACAATTTTTTGTTCGACGATACGTTTGAGAGTACGGAGTGATTGAATTACCGAATCATTAAACAAAAACTAACTTTTATGGAAATAACCATTGAACAGGCGCAGCGGCAGGTGGATGAGTGGATTCAGACCTACGGTGTGCGCTATTTCAGCGAACTGACGAATATGGTGCTGCTCACCGAAGAGGTGGGCGAGATGGCCAGAATCATTGCCCGCACCTACGGCGAGCAGTCGTTTAAGGAGAGCGACCGCCAGAAGAACCTTGCCGACGAGATGGCCGATGTGCTTTGGGTTCTCATCTGCCTTGCCAATCAAACCGGCGTCAATCTGACGGAAGCCTTCGCGCGTAACATTGAGAAGAAAACTCAGCGCGACAGCACGCGGCATCTGGAGAATCCGAAATTAAAAGGCGATGGTGCCGGCAACGAGTAGGCGTGTGATTTTCAGCCGTAACTTGGTTTTGCCGATTCTTTAAAAAAACTTCAAATTTTATGTAACAATGCGCAACATAGGCAGTCTTTGTGTTGTGTAAATCGAAAAAAAGCAATGATACAAATAGAAAATCTGCATAAATCGTACTTCACCGGAGGCGAGCCGCTGCACGTGCTCAAGGGCATAAACCTGAGTGTTGCCGAGGGCGAGCTGGTGTCGATTATGGGCAGTTCGGGCAGCGGCAAATCAACGCTGCTCAACATTCTGGGCATTTTGGACAACTACGACGAGGGCACCTACCACCTTAACGGCGAGCTGGTGCGCAATATGAGCGAGAAACGCGCCGCCGCCTTCCGCAACCGAATGTTGGGCTTCGTCTTCCAGCAGTTCAACCTGATAACTTTCAAAAACGCGCTCGAGAATGTGGCGCTTCCGCTTTATTATCAAGGCGTTAACCGTAAAAAGCGCAACCAGATTGCCTATGAGTATCTGGAGCGCGTGGGGCTGGCCACTCACGCCGACCATATGCCCAACCAACTCTCGGGCGGACAGAAGCAGCGCATTGCCATTGCGCGGGCGCTCATTGCCAACCCCAAGGTGATTCTGGCCGATGAACCCACAGGCGCTCTCGACACAAAAACTTCGTACGAGGTAATGGACCTTCTGCAGGAGGTGAACCGCGAGGGCAAGACCATAATCATTGTAACTCACGAGCGCGACATTGCCGATATGACCAACCGCACTGTCTTTCTGAAAGATGGCGTGATTGAATCCGATACCCCGAACAAGATTAAAATCGCCAAGGAATGTTTGATTTAGACAAATGGCAGGAGATTTTCTCGACGATGCGCAAGAACAAACTGCGCACCGTGCTCACCGCGTTCAGCGTGGCGTGGGGAATCTTCATTCTGATTGTGCTGCTGGGTTCGGGCAATGGCTTGAAGAACGCTGTGATGACGAACTTTGAGAGCGATGCCAAAAACCTTGTGATGGTCTATCCGCAATGGACGAGTATGGAACACAATGGCTACGGAAAGAACCGTCGCATTGAATTCGATAGCCGCGACACCAAAATGCTTGACAAACAGGACGGACTGGCAACAATGGTTCCGGTGCTGCAATTGTGGAGTTCGAGCGTGAGCCACGGCGCCAACTACGGCAGTTTCTCGTCGCGCGGCGTCTATCCTGACATTGTGGTGAGCGAGAACCTGAAAATCGAAAAAGGCCGATTCATCAACGATACCGATATCCGCTTGAAACGCAAGGTGGTAACCATTGGTACCGACGTGGTGAAAACCGTCTTCCCCGACACCGACCCCATTGGCGAGTACGTGAAAATCAACAACAGTATGTTCCGCGTGGTGGGCGTTTACAAGGATGCCGAATGGGACAACCGTTACATTTATATGCCTTACACCACAGCGCAGACACTGCAAGGGGGCAAAGACCGCGTGTCGTTCTTCCAGCTCACCACCGCGCCTGAAGTCGATGTTGAGGAGAGCAAGGCAATTAAAGGTGAGTTGCGCAAGAAGTTAGCCGCGCTGCACAAGTTCAGTCCCGACGATGACCGGGCCGTTTGGATTAGCGACGACCTTGAGGATTACGAAACGACAATGAAACTGTTCGACGGCATCAGCATCTTCATTTGGCTCATCGGCATTGGTACCTTGATTTCGGGCATTGTGGGCGTGAGCAACATTATGATGATTGTGGTGAAGGAGCGCACCCGCGAGATTGGCGTGCGCAAGGCTCTTGGAGCAAAACCGAGTTCGGTTGTCAGCCTGGTGTTGTCGGAAGCGGTGAGCATAACATTGATTGCGGGCTATTTCGGAATGGTGTTCGGCGTGGCCGTGATGGAGGTGGTCGATTACATCAACGACCAGATTATCGCCAACCGGCCCGTATCGACAGATGCCGCCGGCGATATGAATATGTTTCTGAATCCGAATGCCGACCTTGGCATCGCCATTGGCGCCACTGTGCTGCTTGTGGTGTGCGGTGCCATTGCCGGCCTGATTCCCGCCCTGAAAGCGGCACGCATTAAGCCTATTGAGGCACTGAGGTACGAATGATTTAGGACAACAGACTATAGACAACGGACAACAGATGTTGAAAACAAAAGATAAAATGAAGACACCGATTATCCCGATTCACCAGTTCACCGATTCACCAAAAATCGGTCATCGACTGTAGTCTGAAGTCAGTTGTCTGATGTCAAAAAAAATAAGAAAAATGTTCGACAGAGAATTATATAAGGAGATTTGGCAGGCCATCGTCAAGAACAAGACGCGGTCAATCCTGACGGCTTTCGGCGTGTTCTGGGGACTGTTTATGCTGATAACGCTTTATGGAGCTGGCAACGGTTTGCAGAACGGCATTGAGGCGCAGTTCAGTGAGAATGCCAAAAACACATCAATTATGTTCACCAGCCGCACAACCATACCCTACGGCGGTTTCAAACGCAACCGTTACTGGAACTTCAAGAACAGCGATGTGGAGGCTCTGAACCGGAATTACCCTGACTTGTATGTTGTTCCGCGCATCACGCCGTGGAGCAGTTCGGGCGCTGAATACAACCTACGCAAATCGGACTGTGACGTGGTGGGCGAATATCCGATAACAACTAAGGTTGAGTATCTGAAAATCGACAAAGGCCGGTATATCAATGAAATGGATATTCGCGAGCGGCGCAAGGTGTGCGTCATCGGGCCGCGTGTGCGCGACAACCTGTTCCCCAACGGAGAGGAGCCAATCGGCAAGAGCATCCGCGTGGGCAGCGCCTACTACACGGTGGTTGGAACCTACAACACCAACTCTCGCATCCACATTAATTTCGACCCCGAAACGGCCGTGCGCATTCCGTTCACCACAGCACAACAGACTTACAACTACGGAGATAACGTTGGAATGCTAATTATTGGTGCGCCGGAAGACAAGTCCATCGGTGATGTTGAGGAGGAGGTTATGCGCTTCATCCGCAGCCGCCACCGCGACGTGTCGCCCGACGACAACGATGCCTTGCAGCACATCAACTTAGCCAAACAGTTCGGGCAGATAACGAACCTTTTTCTGGGCGTTGATTTGCTCATCTGGCTTGTTGGTCTGGGCACACTGCTGGCGGGCATTATCGGCATCAGCAACATTATGCTGGTGATTGTGAAGGAGCGCACGCAGGAGATTGGTATCAAACGCGCCATAGGAGCCACACCGGCCAGCATCATCCGCCAGATTATGACGGAGGCGGTAATGATTACGGTCGTGGCCGGATATCTGGGGCTTGTGCTTGGTGTGCTGATAAATGAGGGACTGGGCGCTGTTCTGGCCAGCAGCGACACCATCTTCCTTAACCCCGGCATCAACCTTGGCGTGGGGCTCATCTGCCTTGCCATACTGATTGTGGCCGGAGCCGCCGCTGGTCTGCTTCCGGCCCTTCGCGCGGTGAAAATCAAGCCGATTGACGCGATACGCGAAGAGTGATAAATAAGAGTTATGAGTTATGAATTACGAAACAAAACATATTGTAGAGACGCGGCGCGCCACGTCTCTACGGCAGGCAAACAATTGAACGATTAAACAATTAAACATCAATAAAATGAAAAAGTTTTTTAAGATTCTGACGCTGGTTTTTGTGATTGTGCTTTTCATCGGGACCATTGTGTTCCTGGCCAACAAAAACAAGAAGGCGCCTGTGGTTTACAACATTGAGAAGCCGCAGAAGACCAACATCATCAACAAGACAATGGCGACGGGCTCGATTGTGCCGCGCAAGGAGATTCAAATCAAGCCGCAGGTTTCGGGCATTGTGCAGGAAATCTACCTTGAGGCTGGCTCAATGGTGAAGGAGGGCGAGGTGATTGCCAAAGTGAAGATTATTCCTGACGTTCAATCGCTTAACTCGGCCGAATCGCAGGTGAAAATGCAGAAAATGAATCTCGACAACGAGACCATCAACTACAACCGCCAGAAGCAACTCTTTGAGCGCAAGGTTATCTCGGAGAGTGATTTTCAACAATCGGAACTGGCTTACAATCAGGCTGTTGAAAACTACAACAACGCACAGAGCAATCTTGAAATCATCAAAGACGGCGTGAGCAAGAAGGCGCAGAACACCACCAACACGCTCATCCGTTCAACCATCAACGGAATGATTATCGACGTGCCTATTCGCGAGGGCAACAGCGTGACGCAGTCGAACACCTTCAACGACGGCACCACCATTGCCGTGGTGGCCGATATGAGCGATATGATTTTCAAGGGCAAGATTGACGAGAGCGAGGTGGGCAAAATCCACGAGGGTATGAACCTTGACCTGACCGTTGGCGCCATCGTCGATACGCATTTCGACGCCACGCTGGAATATATCTCGCCGAAGGGCGTTGAGGAGAACGGCGCGGTGCAGTTTGAGATTAAGGCGAAGGTGAAACTGCGCGACGACCAGTTCATCCGCTCGGGTTACAGCGCCAACGCCGACATCATTCTCGACCGCCACGACAGCGTTATGGCCATCTCGGAGGGCCTGCTCTTCTTTGAGAACGACAGCTCGTTTGTGAACATTCTGGTGAGCGACTCAACGGAGGCCGAACAGCGCTTTGAGCGCCGCAATGTGGAAATCGGCCTGTCGGACGGCATCAACATCGAGATTAAAAACGGTCTCGACTGGGAGGACAAACTGAAGGGAAATGCGGTGATTAATTAGGAGTTGGAATTTAGGAGTTAGGAATTAGAAATGAACAATGAATGAAGCACATAGGTGTAAACAGAATGGTGTTGGGTTTTAGTCCCGATAGCTATCGGGATTGGGTGTTGGTAGGGACACGATTCATCGGGTAGAATCGGGTGAAATCGGTTAGAGAAAAATCCTTAAAATCAGTTAAATATGTGTCATTTGCGTTCAATTATTCAGAAATCAAAAATCGAAAATCAACAATGAAAAAGTTAGCAATATTGGTAGTGGCTGCAATGGCTGCAAACGCGGCTGCGGCTCAGGACGAGTGGACGCTGGAGCGCTGCATCAGTTACGCCATCGACAACAACATAACCATCAAGCAGCAGCAGTTGAGCGTCGAGCAGCAGAAAAACTCGCACGAACAGACGCGCCTGAGCGTGCTGCCAAGCGTGAACGCGGGGTTGAGCCAATCGTTCTCGTTCGGTCAATCAACGGGCAGCGACAACACCTTCGTCAATAACAACTCATCAACGACATCGGGCCACATCTCGGCCAATATGACGCTGTTCAACGGGCTGTCGAAATACAACCAGATTAAAGTGAGCAAACTCAACTACGAAGCGGCTTTGCAGAATCTGGAGCAGGCCAAGAACAATATGTCGCTGAACATCACATCGGCCTATCTCGACGTTCTGCTGAACAAGGAGTTACTGGCCACGGCGCAGGAGCAACTGCAACTGACGCGTGAGCAGATTGAGACTAACCGCCAGCAGGTGGAGGCGGGGAAACTGGCCGCTGGCAAACTGCTTGAGACCGAGTCGCAAGCGGCGCAGGAGGAACTTGACGTGACCAACCGCGAGAACTCTTTGCTGATTTCGAAAATTACTCTTCAGCAACTGCTGGAACTGCCTGTTAATGAGAATTTTGACATAGTTGTACCTAACATTGATTTCGACCAGGTGGCTGCCACGCTGCTGTCGGTTGACACGGTTTATGAGCACGCAGTTGAGGAGCGGCCCGAGATTAAGAGCCGCGAGTTGGCCGTTGAGAGTGCCGACCGCCAGATTGCCGTGGCACGGGCGCAGCAGTATCCGTCGTTGAGCGCCAATGCGGGCTACAGCAACAGTTACATAAAAATGTCGGGAATAGATAACCCGTCGCTGAGCGACCAACTCGACCTTCACGGCAGCAAAAACATCGGATTGTCGCTGAACATCCCCATTTTCAACGGCTGGCAGGCTCGCACAAGCGTGAAAAACAGCAAGTTGCAATACCAAAACTCACAACTCGAACTGCAGCAGGCCAAAAACACACTTTTGAAAGAGATTCAGCAGGTGTATGTGAACGCGCAGGCCGCCCTGAAGCGCTACGAGTCGAGCCAGAAGGCCGTGAGCAGCGCCGACGAGTCGTTCCGCTATGTGAAGGAAAAATTCGATTTGGGAATTGTTACGCCGCTCGAGTTCAACGAAGCCAAAAACCGCCTTGCACAGGCGCAGTCAACCTTCATTCAGGCCAAATATGAATATCTGTTCCGAATGAAGATTCTGGATTTTTACTACGGAAGAGAGTTGAAGATTTAAGCCATATGACCGAATGAAAAAATCCCGAAGGAGCAACCCTTCGGGATTTTTTCGTTATGTTATCAACCCTTTTTATGCGTTCAAACTCTGCTCGCGCATATTGGCGCGCTTGCGCTCGGTTTCGTCGAGAATAATCTTGCGCAGACGCATTGAGTGCGGCGTAATTTCCACATATTCATCCTTTTGGATGTACTCAAGCGCCTCTTCGAGCGAGAATTTCACCGGTGGCGCAATGCTCACCTTCTCATCAGAACCCGAAGCACGCATATTGGTGAGTTTCTTTGTCTTGGTCACGTTTATCACGATGTCGCCCGGGCGGGTGCTTTCGCCGATAACCTGACCGGCGTAAACCTCTTCCATCGGCTCAATGAAGAATTTGCCGCGGTCTTGCAGCTTGTTGAGCGCGTAGGCGATGCTGGTTCCGCTTTCCATCACAATCAGTGAGCCGTTGATGCGCTTCTCAATCTCGCCCTTGTAAGGCTCAAAATCGATGAAGCGGTGCGCAATCACAGCCTCGCCGGCGGTGGCGGTCATCATATTGCTCGACAGGCCGATAATGCCGCGCGACGGAATTTTGAAATCCAAGTGAACGCGGTCGCCCTTGCGGTCCATATTCAGCAGCTCGCCCTTGCGGCGTGTCACCATCTCAATTGCCTTGCCCGAACAGTCCTCAGGCAGGTCGATGGTGAGTTCCTCAACAGGCTCGCATTTTTCACCATCAATTTCCTTTATAATCACTTGTGGCTGACCAACTTGCAGCTCGTAGCCCTCACGGCGCATTGTCTCAATCAGAATCGACAAGTGAAGCACGCCGCGGCCGTAAACGGTGAACGAATCGGCCGAGTCGGTCGGCTCAACGCGCAGCGCCAGGTTCTTTTCCAACTCTTTCTCAAGACGGTCTTTCAGGTGGCGCGAAGTCACAAATTTGCCGTCCTTGCCAAAGAATGGTGAGTTGTTGATTGTGAACAACATACTCATTGTCGGCTCATCAACGGCGATTGGCGGCAGAGCGTCAGGGTTCTCGTTGTCGGCAATGGTGTCGCCGATTTCAAAACCCTCAATGCCCATCACGGCGCAGATGTCGCCGGCCTCAACCTGCTCAACCTTCGCCTTGCCCATTCCCTCGAACACGTAGAGCTCCTTCACGCGCGATTTCACAATTGAGCCGTCGCGTTTGCAAAGGCTGATTTGCTCGCCCGAGTGGATGGTGCCTCTGTGGACGCGGCCCACAGCAATTCGGCCCACATACGACGAGTAGTCGAGCGATGTGATAAGCATCTGCAGCGAGCCCTCTTCGGCGTGCGGTTCGGGAATATATTTCAGGATGGCCTCAAGCAGCGGCAGCATATCGGTCGACGGCTTTTTCAGGTCGTCGGTCATCCAGCCGTTCTTTGCCGAGCCGTAGATAACCGGAAAATCCAGTTGGTCCTCGTTGGCGTCGAGTTGGAACATCAGTTCGAAAACCTGCTCGCAAACCTCGTCGGGGCGGCAGTTCTGCTTGTCAACCTTGTTGATGACAACAATCGGTTTCAAGCCGATTTGCAGGGCTTTCTGAAGCACAAAACGAGTCTGCGGCATCGGGCCTTCGAAGGCGTCAACCAAAAGCAGAACGCCGTCGGCCATATTCAGCACGCGCTCAACCTCGCCACCAAAATCGGAGTGCCCCGGGGTGTCGATAATGTTGATTTTCACACCTTTGTAAACCATCGAAACGTTTTTCGACAGGATGGTTATGCCGCGCTCCCGCTCAAGGTCGTTGTTGTCGAGAAAGAGTTCGCCGGCGGCGTGCTCCTTGAACTGCTTGGTTTGCAGCAAGATTTTGTCAACTAATGTGGTTTTTCCGTGGTCGACGTGTGCAATGATTGCAATGTTTCTGATTTGCTTCATTTTTAGCCCATTTTTTGAGGGTGCAAAAGTAATTGTTTTTGCAATATTCTGTACTGACCCTTAAAAAGATAGGGTAATTATTTTGCAATCAGCCGTTTGTAGGTCGCCAAAGGCTCTGGCCGCGTGTCCTGCGGCTTGCCGCGATGGTGGTTTTTGAAACAAATTCGGCGCAACTTGCGGCTAAACCGTTAGTGAACGGGCACAAAAAAAGTGCCGTGTTGTGCGGCACTATTTTTAGCCTGCAAGCAAGGCCGAACCTTGGTGGCAAGCAACAAAAAAGCCCTCAACCGAGGGCCTTTTAATTAGTTTACTTTGTCGGCCAGAGCCTTGCCAGCTTTAAACTTAGCAACTTTCTTAGCAGCAATCTGAAGTTTTGCACCGGTGCGAGGATTCTTGCCAGTACGAGCCGAACGCTCGCTAACTGCGAATGTTCCGAAACCTACCAATTGTACACTGTCACCCTTTGCGAGTGCGTCAGCAACAGATGCGGTGAAAGCATTCAATGCTTTTTCTGAGTCAGCTTTAGTCAAGCCAGCTTTTTCTGCCATAGCGGCAACCAGTTCTTGTTTGTTCATTACCGAATGTTTTAAAGGTTGTATAACAAAATTGATAAATGCTTAAAGCATTGTAAATATAGGGAAAGTTTGTAATTGTGGAAACGTTTTTGTCAGATTATCACGTTTTTTTTGAAAAAACCGATTTTATAGACGATTTCGGTGTTTTTTACCCCTATTACGCCCCAGATGCCGCTATTTTAGTGCGTTTTCACCATTTTTTGAGGTGCCAAAACGCCTTTTTTCACCCTTTCGGGATAATGGCCGACTGCTTTTTGGTCAGATTTTGTGCCGAAAAGACCGCACCGGACGCCTGAAAAGCCCGCATCCGTCGCGAAAAACGCGTATCATCCACCACAATTACGGCAGATTTCAAGCCCTTTCTCCCACACCTGCCGCCGTAAATTATCGGCCTCTGCGCTGTTCCAAATTGAAAGGGCGTCGGTTTGGTTGACGTTGTCCAAACGGTGCCGGCAGTTTTTGTCGTAGCAGCAGAGCGCGACATCGCCGTTGGCGGCAACCACCATTGTGCCGCGCAAGCGGAAGCAGTTGGCGTTGAACTGCCTTTTCGGGGCAATGGTGCCATCAGGGGTCAGGCGGTAGCGGCTGTATTTCGAGTTTTGAGGTAGCATTTCGGCGGCGTTTGCCGATGTTTCAATCTGCGCCGTTTTCAGCACCACGCGGTCGGCGCCCCATTGGCGGGCCAGCCGTTTGAAGTCGGCAATCTGATGCTCGTTGTGGCGGAAGACGATGAACTGCGCTGTTACAGCCGGATTGCCGCGCCCCAGCTCGCGCCGCGCTCTCACAATGTTGCCAATGCCGTCGATGGCCTTTTGAAGACTGCCGCCTACGCGATATTGCTCATAAACCGCCTGCGTGGTGCCGTCAATTGAGACAATTATCTGGTCGAGGCCGCTGCCGACAAGCTCACGGCAAAGGTCGGGGGTGAGTGTCTGGCCGTTGGTTGATATGGTGGTGAAAATGCGGTGTTGGTGCGCTTTGGCAATCATCTGGCAAAGGTTCGGGTTGAGTGTTGGCTCGCCCTGGAGGAAAAACTGGCAACTCACCAGCCACGGTGCCAGCGGTTGCAAGGCGTTTTCAAAGGTGGCGGCGACCATCAGTTGGCCTTGGCGCTGCAACCGCCCGCCGCCCAGCGTGCACTCGGGGCACCGCAGGTTGCACACCGATGCCGGCTCCACCGACAGCGATTCGGGCCGCGTTGTCACCCGCCGTATCCGCGCAAGCGAGCACAGCCTGATGCGCGCCGAGTTGGCCATCCGCGCAAGCGTGAAAGCCCGCGCAAGCCCGACAACCAATTGTATTTTAGCCATTACCGACATCGTTCTATATATTAATAGGTGTAAGGCCGAGCCTCATTCACGCAAATATAGGTGAGATTTTCTTGCCGCCGCCTACAAATCCGACAACGAGCGGTAAATGCCATCAGCTGATAATCAATATAATACCAATAAAATGCGATTTTTCTTCATAAAACATCGGTTTCAGCTGCAACGTTTCGGGGTTTCAATCGTCATTGTAGTGTATTTAAAACAAAACTGATATGAAGAAACTTTTGCTAATGTTAATGGGCGTTTCGATGCTGAGCGTCGGCTGCGCCATCAATCGCAACTCCGATTATGCCACCTCAACCCGTCAGGTTTCGGGGTTCTCCGGCATCGATGTTGGCCAGGGCATCAAGGTCAATGTTGTAATCGGCGACGCCGACAATGTTGTGGTTACGGCCCCTGCCGACTACATCGACGATATTAAAACCGAGGTGAAAAACGGCACTTTGGTGATTCACTGGGATAAGAAACGCAACATAAGAATGCCGCAGAAGGTTGAGGTTGATGTTACAGCCATCAGCATTGTGCGGGTGGTGGCCAGCTCGGGCGCAACCGTCACAACCGACACGCTCACGGGCGATAATCTGGTGTTTGCGGCTTCGTCGGGAGCGAGGATTAACGCTATGGCGAAGGCCAACAAGGTTACGGCCGAGTCGAGCTCGGGCTCAAGCGTGATGCTTGCCGGCAAGGCTCAAAATGTTGATTTCGATGCATCGAGCGGTGCAAGCATCAGTGGCGACAAGCTGACAGCCGCCAACGGCAAAGCCGAAGCGTCGTCGGGCGCCAGCGTCAGTGTCAGCGCCAATGTGAACCTCGAAGCCGAGGCATCAAGCGGCGGCCGGGTGCGCTACAGCGGCAACCCCACAATGGTCAACGTGTCGTCGAGCAGCGGCGGCTCCATCTCACGCCTCTAAAATTAGTCCCTATATTAAACTAATAGTTGCTTACAAAAGAGTCAGGCGGGCGCCAGCCCGCCTGTCTTGTTTTCCGCTGTGAATATTTTTGCGAAGATAAAATCGCACAAAAGCCGCAGTTTTTTTATCTTTGTGCTAATTAACCTTTGTCGCCATAGTGCGGCAATTAAAAACAGATTGTAATGAAAGCAAAAAAACTGATTCTTGGTGTTTTGATGCTCAACGCATTTGGTGCATCGGCACAAATTCTGACCGGCGACTCGTTCGCAAAGTATGATATTGACAAGTATGATGGCAAATCCGACCACAAACATCAGTATGCTGAGGCGGCTGTTGCTCTGAAATCGCGCTTTGAGCTCGACAAAAACGACCAGCTCTCGTACACCTCTGTTATTGAGTGCGCGGGAATGGACAAAGACAAAATCTACGACAATATAAGCGGCTGGTTCACAAAGGCTTTCGCCGACAAAAGCTCGTCAATCAAGACCAACGACAAGGAGTCGGGGGCGCTTTTGGTGAACACAACTCTGAAAAATATTGTTTCGTTTCCGCATCAGATTGTCAGTGTGAATATGATTGTGAAAATCAACATTAAAGACGGCAAACTGCGGCTGGTGCAGACAATCAAGGATTACGTCATCAATACCAGCTCAAATTGGACACCGAAAAAATGCGCTCCTTTCTATGACGAGCAAGACGCTCTCCGCAAAAAAATCGGTTCGAGCGCCTATGTGGCAAGCTGCGTGTTTGCTGAAATTGTTGAGAAACAGCTCAAAGAGGCCGTAACTCCGAAAGCTCCCGTTAAAGACAACGACGACGATTGGTGATTTCTGACTTTAATGATTTCAACGGGCGATGGTCAATACAATTGGCTGCCGCCCGTTTTTTTTGTTAACCAAGTTTCCGGCGATTGGGGGAGACAAAAGGAGCTGGCGCTTTAAATTCCGAACCAGCCTTTCACCGTCTGGCAGTCGGTTTCGAGTTGAGCCTTGAGTTCGTCGAGGTTGGCAAACTGGCGCTCGTCGCGGATTTTATCCACAAAAAACACCTCGATAGTGCGGCCGTAGATGTCTCCGCTGAAGTTGAACAGGTGCGCCTCAATGGTTGGTTGCCCCGCGTCGGCAATGGTTGGGCGGTTGCCGATGTTCAGCATTCCGGCATATTCGGTTCCGTCGATGTTGGCGCGGATGGCGTAGGAGCCGTTGCCTGGCACAAACTTGCACTCGTCGGGCTGGATGTTGGCTGTGGGGAACCCGAGTTTGGTGCCAATGTGATTGCCGCTCACCACCTTGCCCGAAAGACCGTAGGGGCGCCCCAGCAGCTGGTTGGCCTCAATCACGCGCCCTTCCGAGAGTAAGTTGCGGATGGCTGTGGAGCTGATGGGTTGCGTGTCGGCGGCAAGCACCTCAAGCTGCCGCACCTCAAAACCAAGCTTTTCCGCCAGCGCCTCAACCTCGGCAAAGCGTCCGCGGCCGTTGCGGCCAACCTTGTTGTCGTAGCCGATGAGCAACGTGCTGATTTGCAGCTTTTTCACCAGACAGTCGGTCACAAACACGTCGTACTCCATCTGTGCGAACTCGCGGGTGAAAGGCAGAGTTATGAGCCAGTCGATGCCTGTTTCGGTCATCAGTTGCAGCTTCTCGTCGGGTGTTGAAAGCAGGCCGGTCTGCTTGCCGCCCAAAACCGCTGCCGGATGCGGCCAGAAGGTGATGACCACACTGCTGCCGCCCGTCTGCCGCGCATAATCGGTGAGCTGCCGCAGCACCTCGCGGTGGCCACGGTGCACCCCGTCGAATGAGCCGATGGTGACAACCGGCTTGCTGATGTTCAGGTTCTCGATGCTGTTGCTTGTTTGCATACGTCGCGCGCTCTCCCTCAATTTTCGTGCAAAAATACCTTTTGCGCCGTTTCGTGGCCGAAAATTATCGCCTAATGTGCGCATTATCGTGCAAGGCATTGATAATTAACGCATATCGGCCCGACCGCAACTTGTTGCAAAAACACTTGACGGGAGCGGTTTTTCGGGCGCTCGTCAAAAAGGTGCGGCAGTTTGTCACATATTTCGGTGCGTTCGATAAACAAATCAAAAATTCATATATTTGATTCGGTTTGTCGAACCAATAAAACGCTTATTTTGAAACGCTTTTTAAGGCATTAATACTGACTAATTTGGCAACGAGAAAATTTAGCGGAATTACCGTCTTGACGGCACTTGTGCTATCGTCAAGTATGGTTGTATCAGCATTTTGCGCGCGCGCCCAGTCAACGGTTGCGGGCGCGTTCGATGTTGGAGTGGCTGTTGAGGAGAGGGTTATTCTGTCGTCGAAAGACAATGCCGGCGGCGAAATTGAGTATAACTTCGCCGAGCATCTCGGCACAAAAAAAATCACACTGACCATCAATCCCGACGATGTGACGCGCCTTATGCTAAGCGAATTCTGCTTCGAAGGCATCGGCCAGGAACCAATATGGTCGTCGAAATCGTCGGTGACATTCAACCTGCCGTCGCGCCACGCCGAAATCACCATCAAGGCCCGCACCGATGGCGGCCTGTCGTACCAGACAACACTGAAACTCACTGACGGCCGCTCGTTCGGCATCATCGATTTTGTGGTGGCCATTCTGATTGCCGTTGCCGCCGTCTGCGCCATCTACTTCTGGAGCCGGCTGAAGATTCTGCGCGCCACACTTTCGCTCGAAAGCGAGATTACCGACCGCACCAAAGAGCTTCAGGCGCAAAAAATGAAATACGACGAGCTGGTTGCCAATTATATGCCGAAAGAGGAGTTCGAGAAACTGAAGGCAAAGGAGAAGACAAAAGACAAAGCCACTCGTTATAAGATGGTTACGGTTCTGTTCTCCGACGTGCACGGATTTTCAAACATATCGAAAACTGAAAACGCCGAACAGCTTATTGACGACCTCGACCGCTTCTTCTTCCACTTCGACGAGGTGGTGAGGAAGTTCCACATCGAGAAAATCAAATCGATTGGCGACATCTATATGTGCGCCGGCGGAATCCCGCAGAAGAACCACACCAACCCGATTGAGGTGGTGCTGGCCGCCTTCGAGATGTACCAGTATATGCAGTCGATGAAAGTGCAGTACGGCAACGACAAAGGCTGGAACCTGCGCATCGGCATACACACCGGCCCGGTTTTCTGCAACAACACCGGGAACAAGAAGAAGCTCGAAATCTGGGGCGACACCGTGAATATTGCCAGCCGTATGGAGGCCTCGGGCCAGATAAACAAGGTGAACATCACCGGAATGACCTACGAGCTTGTGAAAGACTATTTTGTGTGCCAGTATTGGGGCAAGATGCCCGTGAAATACAAGGGCGAGATTGATATGTACCTGATTGAGGGCTTCCGTCCGCACCTGTCGGAGGGCGGATTGGGCATCAAGCCGAACCAGGCCTTCCAGACGCGCCTGGGCATTGTCCGCTTCGACGACATTGAGGAGGTTGTGCTGAATATGCTTGAGGAGAAACTGCCCAAGAACCTCTACTATCACAACCTGAAGCACACCATTGATGTTACAACGCAGGTTGAGATTATCGGCCGCCACGAGGGCATCACTGACGAGGAGATGCTGCTGCTGAAAACCGCCGCGCTGTTTCACGACACCGGTTTCACCCGCACCTACAAAGACCACGAGGAGGCCGGCTGCGAGATTGCGCGCGAGTATCTGCCAAAATACGATTACACCCCCGAGCAGATTGATTTCATCTGCAACCTGATAATGAAGACCAAGCTGCCGCCGAAGCCGGTTGCGCTGCTTGAGCAGATTATCTGCGACGCCGACCTCGACTATCTGGGCCGCGCCGACTTTATTCCGGTGTCGGGCAACCTCTACCGCGAGCTGCGCGAGAGGGGCGCCATCGAGGATGACATTGACAAGTGGAACTTGATGCAAATCAAGTTTATAGAGGGGCATCAATACTTCACAAATTCGGCAAAACAGATGCGCGATGTGAACAAAAACAATCAATTGGAGGCCATTAGGCGTTTAGTTGAAAAAAATAATTAAATTTGTAGATTATTCAATTGATAGGATATGGCTAAGACGAGAAAAGACGTTATTGTGATACCTTGGGACTATACCGAGACTTGCGAGATAGCCCTGCAGCACGCGATTCTGCTTGCTAACGAGGTTGACAACCAGATTATGCTGGTGCGGTTCATTAAGGCGCCCGGTTTGTTCGGCAAAGCCGCCAAGCAAGCCGAATATGAGGAGGAAAAGGTGAAAATCAAAGAGGCCGCCAACCAGATGGTACAGAAGTACAATCTTGACCCACAGCGCATTTTCATCGATGTGGAGATTGGCACCAAGAGCAAAACCGTTGACGGACTGATGAAAGACGCCAACGCCAACCTGGTAATCACCGGCCGCACCTATAAGATGACCGAGAAGGAAACCCTCGGCATCAGGGAAATCACTGACATACTGTCGGTTATCGACATTCCGTTCATTGTGGCCACCACAGCGCCCACACACGACTACTACAAAGAGATTGTGGTGCCGCTCGACCACGACAAGAAGATGAAGGAGACACTGCAGTGGGTTGTATATCTGTCGAAATACTACAACTGCAACATCAACATCATCAAGCCTTACATCGACGACGAGTATCAGAAGAAGGATATGGCCAACAACATCTACTTCACCAAGAAGCTGCTCGACAAGAAAGACATTATATATGGTATAAAGACGGCCAAAAAAGGCAAGGTTTTCGAGGACGAGATTCTGCGTTTCAGTCAGAACATCGACTCCGACCTTGTGGTGCTCATCATCAACAAATACAAGAAGATGGTGAAGGACAACCCCGACTATAAGGAGACGATTCCGTTCCTGGTAATCAACCGCAACAGCGAGGTTGTCAAGTACGGCGGAAGTTTCCGATAGACCGTCGGCAAACAACACTCAGCAGCCGGTTCCGAATGCTCGGGGTCGGCTGTTTTTTTATGTATTCTTTGAATCAATCTATTTGAAAAAACCAAAATATTCTTATTTTTGTACGTCAAACAACTATTTCTAATATGAGAAAAAACATTATTTCTGCATTTATGCTGCTGCTTAGTGTGGCAAGTTCAGCCCAAACAAACAAACTAACACTTTATGCGACAGCGCCATTGGGGAACAGAACAGGGTGCGAATCCTATAAAGCCATAGATGATAACAGCAGTACATACTATTGCAATGAGCCAAGAGACTATCAGCAATTCAAATTGATTGTTGATTTGAGGAAAACCGTTAAGGCGATAAGTGTCAGGATAAAAGCCAACAAAAAGGGCATAAAGGTTTATGTGAATGGGAAATATTATTCAACAACACTTGCCATTGACGATAGTTTCTACGTGATTATGGCTGAGGGTTTTTCGAGTATAACACTGCAAGGCGAAGGTACAGACGAATATATGTGTTATGATGTTTCGGCATATGAATACAGTTACGATGACGCAAAATTAGGATTCAGCTATGATGAGTCGGGCAACTGCAAAAGCCGCAAAATTGTGATAAACACAAGTAAATCGGCAACATTAGACACCACTAATATATATACAGAGAATATTGGCGATAAGAAAATCAAAATATATCCGAATCCTACTCGGGGCAACATTGCCGTTGTGTGCGAAGGGGAGTGCGGCGATGATGGTGAATACCGAATTTTTGACAACCGAGGAAACCAACTGAAACAAGACACTTGGATTCAAGCCGGAACCCCGATAAGCCTTGATGACTACC
>JAEEGJ010008284.1_pt1 | contig 28813 bp, 31 predicted proteins | sample 8958761 | NCBI WGS metagenome assembly JAEEGJ01 (sample SAMN16246546, study PRJNA631951) | gut metagenome | biome: gut microbiome; feature: rumen; material: RS-attached | host: Bos | place: Iran: Karaj | collected 2018-10
CTGCTCTACAATGAACAGGCCTTTCGAACGCTCCAGTTCCTTCTTAAAGGACTCACTTTGGGTGTATTTCTGCATAAGGCAAAATTTCATCGCATCGATGAAGATCCTACCCCAGTCATCCCTGACCACACCAACTTTTTCTTGATGCTTGGCTTTCATCTTGATGGGCTGGCCCTTTTGGGCATAGATAATCTTCCGGGATTCCAAGTCCGTGAACTTCATCACTTGGAAGAGTTTCTCGGTGCAGTCGAAGGGGACTCCGTCCACGACGATGGGTGTCGGCGCGAAGTTACCCAGAACACCCCACTCCTCCGCCACTTTGCAGAAAGCGGCTGTCTTGTCGGCCGGATACTCCTGGATGCCGTACCACTCCGGATAAAACTCTTTGATGAATCCTTCAAGTCTCATTTCAGAACTCTTTGATTATCTGCTGGGAACCTTCAATTAGCCGGTGTCCTTTCGGGTCAAGCTCCACCTTTTCTATACGAACAATACGCACATTTCTATCATCCAAGACAGCCATATTTTTCTCAGCTTCGGGTTTCTGCCAGTTATAGGGCCATTCAATGAGTTCCACCCCCAGACTGTTCAGAAATTCGGATGCGGCCTTCTCCCCTGCCACAGTTGCCTTTTCTATCATTTTCTTAATGGACATATCCTCACCAGAAAGCTTGTTGGCCAGGTATTTCCGGAATGGAATGCCTTCTTTCTTAGCCTCATCTGGAATAGTTTCTCCTAACTTGGCTTCAACTCGATTAACGATTGATTCGTTAACAGGAACACCTTTTAACAATGAGAGACAGTTGTCTTGAGTGCGATCTGGAATCTCGACAGTATATACATAGAAATCCTTGTTTTCAGGACGATGTTTGTTAAAGGCATAATGAGCTGCTGTCGTATATTTCTCTGTGACGTAAACACCCCATCCGAATTTAACCTTCCCATCACCCTCCAAGGCATGGTCCATACTGAACCGGTCGAAAGGCTCAGCCGATGATCCGTGGTAAAAACGCATATCGATATTGTTTTGGTTTATACAAAGGTAAAATATCGTGAAAAAAGTTGCAAGAATCTGGGATGACAGCAGTATATGTCTATGCGGCAAGAATTGAAAAACCGACTTACAAATATGAAAATCAGAAGAGAACCCCCTATTCTAGAAGAAAAGAGCTACATTTCCGAGGACAAAACTGTCCAGACCCAGGCCGCATGCCTGAATCGCATCTACCGAAAGGTCAACATTACAGGACTTTCCACTGATACCATCCAAGAACTGGGTGAAGACATTGACTTTGTGTCCAAGCTCTATAACATCGACACCCCAGGTACCGTACTACTTGCGGCTATCCTGGAGAAGTCGTCCACCAATAACTTGATGGACGACGAGGACCTGGCCGTGTACCTTGGTTGCACGAATATCGAGTTCATTCGCTATCATGAGATGCTTCGTGACATGGACAAAGCTGGCATCATTCAGATTTGCGGTGGCCGCGGCGGCCGACGCTGCTTCCGGGTGACCCCGGAAACCATGAAGGCAGTTGAGTCCAACGGGGCTTTCAATCCAGTGAAGATGACTGGATTGACGACAGAGGAGTTGTTTTCCCGCTTCCGTAAATACTTCGATTCTTACCGTAAGGATGCCATTGATTGTGACCTGCTTCTGGAAGAACTGGATTGGCTGGTAAACAACAATGAAAAGCTTTCGTTCTGCAAGAAAGTACTGGATTCTGCCCTCTATACCGAGTGTTCGAATACGGAACGTCGTATGTTCTATTATATCTGCCATCGATATGTGTCACATGGGAACAAGTCGGTGGATATCGATACACTTACCAACTTCACCGAGTTTTTTGAGGATGATGAGTGCATCAAGCGACGTATCTCCGGTGAACGCTTGCCTATGCAACAGAGAGGTCTAGTCAATTTCGCGATAGAAGATGGTTTCGTGGATACCAGTTCACTCTCTCTCTCCGACAAGGTGAAAGCCGAGTACTTCAATGAGGTCGTCCTAACTCCTGAAGATGCGATCAGGCATCGTGATATCATCAGCTCGAATTCTATTCAGGCTAAGGAACTATTCTTCAATGATGCGGAGAATGCCCAGGTTGCCAGGCTGGAGAATTTGTTGGACGTTGAGAACTTCAAGGAGGTACAGAAACGTCTGCTCTCCACTGGAATGCGAAAAGGTTTCAATGCCATTTTCTATGGCACTCCCGGAACAGGCAAGACCGCCAGCGTATATGAGCTAGCCCGTCGTAGCGGTAGGGACATCTTTCGAGTGGATATGGCCAAACTCAAGAGCAAATGGGTTGGTGATAGCGAGAAAGCCGTACGTGGCGTATTCAAGATATACCGAGCCCTTTGCAATACCAGTGAGAAGGCACCTATCTTGCTCTTTAATGAAGCGGACGCCATATTCACAAAGCGAATCGAGAAGGTTGAGCATAGTGTCGACCAGATGAACAACGCCATCCAGAACATCATACTGGAAGAGATGGAGAACATCGATGGGATTCTCATCGCCACCACTAATCTCCTTTCCAATCTAGACCCGGCTTTCGAGCGTCGCTTTATATTCAAGGTGGAGTTCAAGTTGCCCGAGAAAGACTCCAGAGCTAAAATATGGAAATCCATGATTCCCAGCCTATCAGAGGAGGATGCGGACGTCCTTGCCGACAAATACACATTCTCGGGAGGCAATATAGAGAATATAGCCCGAAAGAGCACTGTCGAGTATGTTCTATCCGGCAATGAGCCTACCCTCTCGTCTCTGGACAGCTATTGTCAAGAAGAGATTCTGAACCACAAAAGCAAACGAAACAAGATTGGATTCTAATTACTATGGCAAATATCAACGTTAACACAACTGAGCTTATCCAGCTCCTCGACATGATGCCTGCCGACCACAATATCATGTTGGTCGGCAAGCACGGCATCGGCAAGTCCGAGATATTGACAGACTATTTTTCCAAGAAAGGCATGCCCGTGGTGGCGCTATTCCTTGGCCAGATGAGCGATCCTGGGGATTTGATTGGAATTCCCAACAAAAACGAAGAGACCGGAAAGACGGACTTCATGCCCCCATACTGGTTTCCATTGGACGGCAAGCCAATCGTTCTATTCCTGGACGAGCTGAACCGCGCAAGGCCGGAAATCCTCCAGACCATCATGGACCTGGCGCTTAACCGCAAGCTCGCTGGGCGCGAACTCCCGGAAGGCAGCCGTATCATCAGCGCGGTGAATGCCGGTGACCAGTACCAGCTGACAGACCTTGATCCGGCATTGGTCAGCCGTTTCAACATAGTGAACTTCCGCCCCACCGTACAGGAATGGCTCCTTTGGGCACGTAAATCGGAAGTCGATGGCCGTGTCATCGATTTCATCCAGGAGAACCAGATTTGGCTTGATAAGGATCCTGACGCGAAAGAGGGTGAAGACACCGGACTGGACAAGACACCTGATCGTCGCGGCTGGAAACGTGTTTCTGATCTTATCAAGAAGTCTGGCGAGTTGAACCATCTGACAACCAAAGCGATATCAGCAGTTGTAGGTCCTAAGGCTTCCAGCGCGTTCGTCAGCAACGTCTCCAACCGTAAAATCATCTCAGGCAGAGAAGTGATACTCAGCTTCCCCAAGGTCAAGGAGAAACTGGATAAATATGAGCTGCACCAACTCTCTGTGGTCAATGATGGGATATTCCGCTTCCTTGAGGTTGAAAAGGTGTCCGAGAAGGACAAGGAAACAGCCAAAAAGAACCTTGAGGACTACTTCGAGTACCTCACCAAGTCAAAGAAAGAAGCATCGGCTCATTTCGCCAATCTTTTCGTCCAGAAGACCTACCCTAACGCCGTGGCTTTCATCGCCAGGGAGTGCCAGATGTTGACCATGATGTTCATCTCTTATGTCAAAGGAATAAAGTAGATGAAGGACCGGATAAGAAATATCATCGAGCACTGGTTCATCCAAGAGCCAGCGCTCTTTCAGGTAATCTGCACGCATGAACTGGAATCCAACACTCGAATGGCGTGTCCTATCAGGAGCGGCAAGAGGCGCATCGAGTACAACCCGGATTATATCCAGGAGATGACAGACAAGGGGTTGGAGGAAGCGCTACGGACCGAAGCTGTACGTATCCTTCTCAAACACCCATACGAGCGCAAACCGGATGGATGCAGCCAGCAAGCGATATCTATCGGTTCCAATGTGGTTGTAGGTGATAACTATAAGTACGGTTCCTTCAAGATAGATAGGCCAGCCGATTATGATCTTCCGTCCGGCATGGCTTACGAGTGGTATTCCAGGCAAATCCAGGCCATGCTGCCACCAGGATCAGGAGGCGACGGAGGTGATGATGGGGAGAAAGAGGAGGGTAAAAGCAGCGGTGGTGATAGCAGGATGGATGAGAGATTTGAACGGACCTCTGAAAAGAACCAGGATCTATCTGAGTTGTGGGACGAAGATGATCTGACTGTAGCCATGATTAACGGTATTATCGAAGGCTGCACATCCTGGGGCTCGTTAGCCGGTGCGTTTGCTGAACAGCTTAAGGCGTCCACCAAGGCTAAGATCAATTGGCGAAATGTCTTCAGCGGATTCCGGGCGAGCATTCTTTCTTCTAAACGGAAGCTCACTCGAATGAAGCCCAATCGCAGGACCGGGTTTGCGAATATGGGATCCATCCGTCGTTTCGACACTAAACTACTTGTGGCCGTGGACGTGAGCGGCTCCATCTCCAGCCAGAGTCTGAGCTATTTCTACGGCGTGATTAATAGTGCCTTCCGTTACGGATTTGAGTCGATTGATGTCATCCAGTTCGACTGTGGCGTACGAGTGGTGCAAAACCTAAAGAAGGTAATGCGCAACGTAATAGCGGTCGGTCGAGGTGGAACCAGTTTCCAGGAACCGATCGATTATGCCGCCGAGAATGACTACGATGGCCTCCTAATACTAACTGATGGCTATGCCCCTGAGCCCTTACTGCCGGACAACATGCGCTGCAAGATAATATGGGTGTGCCAAGACAAGAACAGTTATGACGCTCACCATCACTGGATGGAGAAATCCGGACGAGTATGCACAATTGAGTTGAAATAATATGCTTAGACTAAAAAGAGAACCATTCCCTTTGTCGGATGAGGAAGTCATTCGCGAGGCATTGAAGATGGTGACGGATTACGCCAACCATCACCCTGGAGATCAGTTCAATATCAACGAGTGTATAGACTACGTTCTAGCATCTGTTAAGAAAATCTGGAAGACAGCGCGACACTACTCCACATACCAAACATTAAAGTGGGAGGATCAAAATGAAGTCACCAAGCTATCACTCCGCATAGCCACAGACTTGCGCGCCAGGGCCTACATCAAAGCCACTGAATGCCTTAAAAATAGGAAAATCCACCAGATTAACATGGCCACGGCAGAGGCGCTAATCTCATATGAGCTTCGTCAGAGAGGCTTTAGCTTCTTCTTCACATGGCAAAAACTTCGTGTCAGGGTGTCAATAAAACTGGCCTGCGACCGAGCGATGACATTCATCGTAAAATACAAGGATATACGTGAAGGCAAGCTCCTTCAGGTCCTGGATGAGGTCATGGCTATAGTCGAGCCCCTCAATAAGACAAAGACCAGTTTATCCGTATGGCCCCTTTCGGGATCATGGAAAAACTGGACCGGATGGAAAGTATAAGGTATAGAGTTACTTATGATGTCTGGGATGGGCTCGTTTCCAACTCCCCGTACTGAAGCAATCCGCCGCGGTAAGATGACGCCGGAGCGGATACCTGAGAACGTCAAAATACCGGTCATGATGGTGTGCGATAACCGTACGCTCCATGTCTGTAAGCGCAAAACCCAGTCGGTCGAGCATCGCTACTGACCTACGCGTGTGAGAGCATATGCTCGTACACCTCAAGAGAGTGTTGAGCCAACCCACCATATTCCTTGTGGTGGTGATAGCAGCCGCGCCTGAAGTAGTTTGAGGTCTCAAGGTACTTGATAACGGTTTCGATGCCTGGACGCTCAGTCGCGCGAAGGATCTCGAAGATTCTGTCTTTCGTTTCTGTCATAGTTAGTACGGTATTTTCTACTATATACTCCCCCAAAAACCATTTCTTGCGTCAAAAGTAAAAAAATCCACGAAAGAATTGCTATCTTTAATTGTTCGGACACAGAGATATGGAACCGCTGGCTATTATGAAGGCTTTAGATATCTTGATAGTTTTTAGTCTGAAATGAAATAACACAGAATTAATAGATGAATACTGATTTGAAACAACAAGAGCAAGCTTTATTACGTTTCCTTGATGACATTAATTGTTTGGATAAACTCTCCCCTTGGGTGGATAGTTTAAATGTCTTTGATATTTTAAAAATAGCCAGAACTGAGATCCGACATAGTAATATGTTAGCATGGTTATTAGATCCAAATGCCAATCATGGATTAGGCTATTCGTTCCTATATGGTGTTTTGTGCAAACTTCCTAATCTTCTTCCAACGCAAAAAAAAGAAAGGATGCAAGATATTGATTTCTTGAGTCTTTTGTCATCAGAAGACCTTGGTTCTTTCCGAATACGTAGAGAATGGAAGAATATTGACATTTTGATTATATCCGAAACTAGGTATGAAGTCATTGCCATTGAAAACAAAATTGATTCAGGCCTTGGAAAGAGTAAAAATGGAACGACTCAGCTGGACAGATATGATGAAGCTATAATGAAGGAATACAATGGGTGGAGTTGGGCTAGAGTACTACTGGCTCCAGACCAATCACGATTTGAAAAAGAGTTTGACAATAGTAAAAAGATTACTTGGGGGAGAATGGAATATAAGGATATTTCGCTCATCCTAGAACAGTGTTATAACAAATTCACACAAGCCTTACTTCCTGAAGCAGACATATTGATTAACAATTATTTGAGACTATTAAAGAAAGAAATTGACATGGACAGTACTGAACTTAGTAGAATATGCAATGAAATATACAGGCAACATAAAGGAGCCCTTGATTTAATATTTGATAACAAAAACGATTTGACGCAACCAGTAGCGGAAATATGTCACAATTGGCTAAACGAAAATAATAATCAGATTTATCTAGACAATGCATCTAGACAAAAGTATATTAAATTCAGGAGCAAGAAGTTAAACGATTTCTTTAATGGCCACGACAATAAGCATTATTATTATCAAATTGATATAAGGCCAGAAGAGAATAACCAAGTTGTCAAAGTACAGGTTGCTCTCCTCTTTTATAAAGATGCAAATGAGAGTATCCGGGAAGAATTAGAACAGAAAATGCAACAAATTATTAATCAAGGTAGTAAAAAGAATAAAAACTCTGAATTCAACCGGTGGAGAACAGTCATATCGTACATAAGCAAATTTAGTGTTAGCTACGATAAAGACTTTGATCAAAGGGAGAAAGTCATGGCATTTTTAGCTAAATCTTTTGAAACTATCGAAAGTATCATTCCTGAGATATAAAGATTTTTAATAGATCTCCGAGTTCTAATAGCAGCCTAGTTTTAGGCAAAATGCCTACCCGTTGGACTTTTATTCGTCTATCACTTCCCTCCACTTCAAAGATTCTTGAAGTTCGTTTCGAATTTCAGGATAGAATTTCTATTTTATTAAAAAGAGATAAAAAACCAATAATATGAAACTATCACTCTCTGAAGAAAACGGCTTGTTCGTGAAAAAAACTCTGTATGTTGACATGGATGGTGTCCTGGTGGATTTCGACTCCGGCATCAATCGTTTGAGCGCGAAGGTTTGGGAACAGTATTCCTCACATCCTGATGACGCTCCAGGAGTATTCGCGTTGATGGATCCGATGCCCGGTGCAATCGACGCATTGGATCAACTAAGGAAAAAGTACGATATCTACATTTTGTCAACAGCGCCTTGGAATAACCCCTCAGGATGGTCCGACAAACTGAATTGGGTTAAGATGCACATGGACAAGTATTATGAGAAACGTCTCATTATTTGCCATCATAAGAACCTCCTGAAAGGCTCATTTCTGATTGATGATCGACCAAATCATGGTGCGGACCGTTTCAAGGGTGAATGGATTCAATTCGGCAGTCCACAGTTCCCTGACTGGAACTCGGTTCTAGCGCATCTTATGTGATTCAGATTTTAAAGTATTAATTCTCAATAGTTTGCCCAGTGGCTCTTCTTTCCCGCTGAATCGACGAACTTTTCCCCGGACCCGAACTTAAGATCCGGGTTTCTATATTTATCCGGATCAATAAAGTAATCCTGTTCGTCGGGCTTTTCGTCCACATATTCAATCGTGTAGTTATCGCAGAGCCTATAGTCTCCGCGTAAGCAATACTTTACCGCATTGTAGGAAACACCCAGCCAGCGAGCGCAATTCGCTATTCTGGTAAAATAGAATTCATAGATGTCCCGCTTAACCCTGGTCTCGAAGAAGACCCTCTCAGCTTGCTCAACAACCTTATAAATCCGAATATATTTCCCTTTTTCCATCAGTTTAAAAGTTTTCGCAAAGATACTTCAAAAAATCTTGAAGTCAACTTCGAATTTTGGGACTTCTGATACAATATTATATGCGAAAGTAAATTTGATTTGATATGAAAAAGATTCAGAAATTCCAATTCAATCGCGTTTATGTCGCCACCAAATCAACCAGAACTTATGAACTCATTGATCGGAACAATCATTTCTTAACCTTCAAGGCCCGGAATCCAAAAACAAAAGATTCCTGGAAACTCCAATCAACCTCAACTTATAAAGCTGACGAAACCGGCGCCTTTGAAGAAGTACTCTTCATGGACGGAATACGCCTCCGATCCGATTCCAGTATGAAACTCATTGCGAATTTGGCCGCATAATATGTACGCAAAGCTGAAGAATATGAAAACGACCGAAAAAACGATTCTCCAACTTATGGACTTTCTGTCGAAGAAGTCCGATGATTCCAAACTTGAAGACGATTTCTGGACTGAAAGTAAAGAGGAGGCGACAGCATTAGCCACCAGATTGCGCATCACCCCGCTTCAAGCTGTTCTGCTATCAATTTGTCTTCGCCATGGACCTAATGGTGTCTATTTCAACGACATCGCCAGGCATTTGGATATCAGCATCTTCCAGGCTCTTGAATATAGTGCCGAACTGAATGCCCTTATCCGAGCGCGATATCTCAAATTTCACGATGCGAAAGACGAAGACTCCTTCGATGTCCCTCGACATGTTATCCTTGCCTTCAGGAACAATGCTATCCCGGAACAGCCAAAGAAAGTTGGCCTGTCCGCGCACGAGCTCTTTGACCGGATGGACGATATGTTTGAAGATCTTGATGACAACGCCATCGCCCCTGGAGATTTGTTGCATGAGTTAAGAGAACTATTCAAAGATAATCCCCAAATTAACTTTGTCAGGGCACTGAATGGATTGGATATCAAATACTATGGCGACTGGATGGTTCTCGTCATCATCTGCCATTATTTGATCAATAAAGATGACGACCGGATCACCTTCCGACAACTTCAAGATGTATTCAGGGCTAAAAGCGATTTCATAGAAGCAAAAACCACTTTGAAGGAAGGAACTCATAATCTGATGAAAGAAGGTCTCATCGAACACGTATGTGAAGATGGAATGGCTAACACTTCCCAAGTCCATTTGACCATGAAGGCTCGGCGGATCCTTCTCTCTGAATTCCATCTTAATTCCGATGAGACATCCATAGCAGGATTGATTAAACCGGACTCATTCGCTGAGAAATCACTCTTTTATACTCAAAAAAATAGCGCTCAAGTTGATGAGCTTCATTCCTTCTTGTCGCCCGATCGATACAAAGAAATCCATGAAAGGATGAAAAATAACGGCTACCGGAGCGGTTTCGCCTGCCTGTTCCATGGAGAACCGGGAACCGGAAAAACCGAAACTGTCTACCAACTTGCCAAGCGGACCGGGCGCGGCATTCTGGCTGTCGAAGTTCCTGAAATAAAAAGCAAATGGGTAGGCGATTCTGAAAAGAACATCAAAGCGGTGTTCGATCGGTATAAGGCACTAGTACAAAACTCAAAACTAGCCCCGATATTACTATTCAATGAGGCGGACGCGATTTTCGGACAACGAATGGAGGATGCTCGGACTGCTGTGGACAAGATGGAGAATAGCATCCAGAATATCATTCTGCAAGAAATGGAGTCTCTGGATGGTATCCTGATAGCTACGACAAATCTCACTAAGAACCTTGACCCCGCATTCGAACGGCGCTTCCTCTACAAGATACGTTTTGAGCGGCCGGACACCTCCGTCAGAGAGAAGATTTGGCACACGATGATTCCCTCCCTCTCCCCTGCCGAATGCGCCGACCTGGCATCATCCTATGACCTCAGCGGTGGACAAATGGAAAACGTCTCCAGGAAATACACCATAAGCACGATCTTATATGGCGACGAGAAAGATCACATGGAAGTTCTTCACTCCTACTGCAAGGCAGAGAAACTAGATAATAACACCAAATCCCATAGGATAGGCTTTTGAAAGGCAGCCTTTCTGTACAATTATTCTAAAGCCTTTGACACCAAAGCATATATCTGCTCCCCTCTCATTCCCCTCGCGACGATGGTCCCGTCAGGAGCGAAAAGAATGAGATGAGGAATAGCATTAATACCATAGTAATCAGATGGTTGATTAGTGGCGTTCAATATCTGGTTCCACGGCAGCGAAAGCTCTTTTATCGAATTGAGAGTATCTTCCTTCTTATCGTTAATAGCTATCCCGAGTATATCGAACTTATCTCCGTGAAATGCCTCGTAAGTCTTTTTGAGATATGGCATCTCCGCCTTGCAGGGGCCACACCAAGACGCCCAATGGTCAAGAAGAATGTACTTCCCTTTGCCCACATAATCAGAAAGCTTAGCAGAAGTTCCGTCAAGGTTTCCGGAAGGGACAATGTAGTCTGTGAACATCTTCCCAGGCGAAGTCCTCTCCATAGGAGCCAAAGACTTATAGCGTGAGGCGACTGCCGGGAAAGACTTCACCTCCTCACTTGTGATATCATACAGCTCCATGAAACGGCCGAAATCTTTATATGAGAGATCCTCCAATGCCATGGCTCCCAGGAGGTTATCAGGGTTCAAGCGTATAAGCGAATCCGCCAGGTCAGCCTGAAATGAGGCATATTTCCTATTCAAATCCTCCCATTTAAGGTTGAATGTGTCCGGATCCATCGTCGACTCCTCCCCAGCCAGGACTTTCCTCTCGGCATTTCTCTCCGCGTCGAATGAATAAAAACGCTTGTGGAAAGCATTGTAAGCATCCACCATAGGAGTGCCGCTTACAGTCCTTTCGTCAATATCCACATTGACAGTCCCCTTTTCCAGAATGAAACGCACCCTTTCTTTACCGTTGCCGACATAGACATACATCGGTCCCTTATCCCCATGTCCCGAAAGTGAGAAAGAACTATCCATCACTTCAGTGACACCGAGAGTATCATTGAGGCCAAGATCAATAAGATAAACGGTTTTACCATCAGCTACGGAATACTTCCCTTCTATCCTGAACTGGTCTCTAGCGCAGGAAAGAATCAGAAACGGCAGCGCAAAAAGGATTATCTTTTTCATAACCGCAATATAGCTTATTTTGGGTTTCTTTACAAAGAGTTGAAGGTTAGATTTTCGGAAAAGCCTTATATTTATGCGGTATAAATACAAGGAACCGAAATGAGATCTTTCAATATCCGACCTGCCAGGCCCGCCGAAGTGGTTTTCGCTGAGGAGGATGGAACAGAGGAACTGCGGCCGCATGGAATGGATCTGCCTTGACTGGAATGAATCCGCCTTGTCAATTTACCATTCTATCGGCGCCGTTCCCCTCTCCGACTGGACGGTTCAGCGGCTTGATGAGCAAGCGTTAAGACAATTTGCTGGATAATACAACGGAAACTATTCTGTATTAACGGAATATGTGCGTCCGTTAATAGTGACTTTCTTAACCGGCTCTCCGTTAACGGTTATTTTTCCATCCGAATCAACCACCGCGCCAGGAAGTGTCTTGAGGAAATCCATCAAATCCGCGGATTTCTTCGTCGTAATCTTAATGACACCAACGTTATCACCATACTTTTTTTGCTCCGGAGACCCATCTTTGATAACGGATAGGCTCGCTATATCCATCGGATTGATGGAAAGAAAAGCCGACGCGTCATTATATACCTTGCCATCAATGACGTAAACTATCTTCTTGTCTGAATTATTGAAAACCCTCATACCATTGGAGAAAAGAACCGTGTCCGCTTTGAGATTAGAGAAGCCTTTAACTCCTTTAACTTTTAAATCTGGCATTTTCAGGGAATCAAGCCGGGCAAATGATTTGGAGATGGAATAAATGGACGGCGATGTGCTTATAGAGTGAACCGTGATGGCGTTGCGGCCACGACCTTTGGTGGTTATTTTATAGTCTCTTATGGTTTTCCCTTTCAGCTGAGTGCCGTCAAAACTCTCTACGGTTTCATTATCAATGACATATAACGTCTGTTGGGCAGAAAGTGTCCAAAGACAAGTCAGCAGGCAAATGGAAAGAAGGATTATCTTTTTCATATTAGATCATTATTTACTGGTTGAAAGATATGAGATTAAAGGAATCGCCACCATCCAATGGAGTCACGATGAATGAAGCGGTATGCCCATCGGGGAAATGGGCAGACATCACAAACCCGTCCCCAACAGGTTTGAATTCAAAGCTATCGGCTTCCGCCGGATTGAAATTGGATAAAAAAGCTATTTGCTGGATTAATTCGGAATAGTCATTCTGTTCCGTTGCAGGGATGGCTGGTTCTCCAGGCTTTCCGAAGAACAGAATCACAGCCACAATAGCGGCAGCAACCCCGGTCAGTGAAATGCCCCAAGGCAAGAATCGCTTAACCCGCGCTTCTGGATATTCCGTAATATGTATGGGCTTGACAACCCGCATCATATTGTAAACCGCTACCTCCTCCTCGTTGGACGGAGGATTAATCGCAAAGGAATCAGCAAGTTCCCGCTCCTGTTCGCAGGTAGTTTCCGCTTCCAGATACAATTTAATCAAGTCTTTCCGGTCCATAATATCACTTCGGATTAAATGATTTCATAAACTCTTGTCGCGCGGCTGAAATAGAGCTTTTCACTCCTCCTTTCGTCCTGCCGGTAATGGCTGCTATCTCATCCAGGGACAGCCCGGTGGCACGTAGCTGGAGCAACCGCCGTGTCCCGGCAGGTAGCCGCCTCAAAGCGCTTTCCGCGATCCGCTCAGTCTCAGATAGTTCCAAAGACGCGGAAGCATCCTGGTCATCCGAAAGCCATTCAGGGAATGCCTCGCTCCTTCCCGGTCTATTTTTACGCCAAAGCGAAATGCAACTATTCTTCGTTGTAGTGACCGCCCAAGCCTCCACGCTTCGAATCCGCGCCCCATCGCGTCTAGCCATCCAAAGCCGGAGCAACACATCCTGCACCACATCCTCCGGATCACCATCCAGATGGGACGACCGGAAAAACTTCAGTGCCAACGCCAAGACTTTGGGCCTGATCTCCGCTAGTTCTATTTCAAGCGCTTTATCCATACTTCACTATTTTAGACGCAAAAACTATGAAAAGTCAAGTGAAATATGGAAAGATTCGTCTAAATCAAATGGAGACTCCGAGTTGGGAAAGAAAATGCCAGAAGATATCGGGACGGCATATCAGCGGGAAAGCCAGACCGTAGATCGCGCCCCAGAAGTGTGCGGTATGCCCGATATTGTCCATATTCCGTTTCGCCATAAACCAGCAATACAAAAGGTACAGTGGGGCGAATATATAACCAGGGATCGGGATAGGAATCAGATATATGAATATGCCCATCTTCGGCTCGAACAAAATGGATGCGAACAGGATGGCTGAAACCGCGCCGGAAGCTCCTACAGCATTGTATCCATAGTCATCCTTGTACTTGATAAGGTCTCCTATCGTAGAAACGGCAATAGCGCTCACATAAAAAACCACATACAGGATAACCGACGCGTCACCAAATGAGGCCTGGAAGTACCTTTCCACAACAGTCCCGAAGAAATAGAGGGTAAGCATATTGAAGAACAGATGCCCCCAACTGCCGTGAACCAGGCCATAGGTAAGCATACGGTGCCATTGCCCCCTGTGCCAAACACCATAGGCGTTGAACTTCAAGGCGTTAATGTCCAGCGTCCCCCTGAAACAAAGGACGCTGACAAGAACAGTTATCAGTATGATGATAAGAGTGATCATTTACTTTCCCGCGGCACCATAGCCATGGACAAAAATAAAGATTCTTGCCGATATCGGCAAGAATCATAGATCTAATATGTCTGGGACTATTACAGCGCGTCGTAATGCTCGTCTGAGACTGGCTCCAACCATTCATTGCTGGCACCGTCCTTCACATCTTTGTGATAAGTCAGATGCTGGAACCAGGAATCCTTCGCCGCACCGTGCCAATGCTTGACCTCGGCAGGAATAGCGATGATAGTGCCGGGAGTCATCGGCACTGCCTCTTTCCCCCATTCCTGATACCAACCACGGCCAGATACGCAAATCAGAACCTGAACCTGCTTGTGATGAATATGCCAGTTGTTACGGCAGCGAGGCTCAAAGGTGACATTGGCCATCCCACCTTCCATCTGTGCCAGGAAACTATTACCCGTGAAGTACTTAGCGTAAGCGGTGTTAGGTTCTCCTTTAGGCCATACCGAGAAATCGACAGTCTGGACAGGAATATATTCCCCGCCAAATACAGAGGCCAGAGCTCCACGGAGCCGCTCCGCCTCTGCGGTACCCACTTTACTCTCCAGCAGGGCCGGAAGGGCTCGTAGTTCTTCATCGGAAACACCCAGGTTGCGGGCGCCGGAAACATGGGCAATAAGCTGAGGCTCGCAGCCGGGAAGAGCCGAAATAGCGCTAACCGTGACAATCTCCCTATCCGCAAAAGAAAGGTTATTCCTGGCGAATATATCTCCGAATAAATGGGCCTTCAAATAATAATCAGTCGCAGGAACAAAACTGTAATTGAATGGTTTCCCGGTGAGTCGAGTCTGGACCTCGGTTCCCTGTTTAAGGGCATCATAATCAGCGGGAAGCGGATCAGCGTCTTTGCCTGGATTGTCAACGATTCCGGCCGCCTTGCGCTGTTCCAGTACACGTTGTAACGCTCCAAGCGCGTTCAGCGACCTGGGAAATCCAGTATAGGCATAGAGCTGTGACAGCGCCTCTTTCGCCTCACTGATAGTGAGTCCATTGTCCAGCGCCCCAGCGATAGCTGTTTCCAAACCGGCGATATCACCCTTTGCCTCAAGGGATGCTATGACGGCAAGACCCTGCCGACGAGGTGTAAGTATATCTTCCATATTCTGAGCGTTCATTGTCAAAACAGACAGCAAAAATGCGAAAACACAAAGATGCTTTTTCATTGTTTTTGAACTATTTCGTTAATACATCTGAACCAAAAAGCCGAGCGACGTTACCCGCAAAAATAGAGTTAGGATCCAAACCGTGAGAGCCAAGACGTCCTTCCAACGCTTTCTTCGCGCCGATAAGCGCAGGGGCGGCAACGTAGGGATAATCCGAGCCATAAAGAATATGAGACGGTTCCGTGATTGTCAGGAGGGACTCTATCGCGTCATCCGTGGCGGCTCCGGCGAGATCAAAGTACAAGCGGGAAAGGTTAGCGTCCACATTAACAGGCCTCATATATCCCTGGGCGACCATAACCGGCATCAGGCCTTTGAAGCGCGGCAAAGCGTTAGGCAGGAATGAGCCGCAATGTGGAACTACCACCTTCAGATCCGGATACCTCACCAACACATCATGAGCGACCATATTCAATATGGCGCGAGTGGTCTCGGCAAGATACTCGTAAGAAGCCAGAGGAACGGACGAAATCAATTTGTCATTGACTGCGGATGGCTTGTGAGGATGAGTGATAATGATGGTCTTCCTACTATTCAAATAAGCCATCAGAGGCTCAAGCTCCTCGTCACCCAAATATTGTCCGTAACTGTTGGTGGCTAATTTAACTCCGTCAGCCCCAAGTACTTCCAACGCATATTTCGCTTCTTTGATGGCAGCCTTCACGTCTGGAAGAGGAAGGGCCGCGCAGAATAGGAACCGACCTGGATGCTGAGCTTTCAATGCCGCTGCCTCCTCATTGAACTTGCGGCAAATGGCGGCCGACTCAGCGGCTTTTCCAAAGAAAGGCTGCGGGGCTGGCATAGTGAGAACCGAAGTCTGGATTCCCGCCTCATCCATAAACTTGAGATGCTCCTCTGCACTCCAGGAAGGGATAGGATACTTCTCGTCCATTTCCATTCCATGAGCCTTGACTGCTTTCATGTATGACTCTGGAATCATGTGACTATGAATGTCAATCACTCCAACTACAGGCTTGGCTGGTTGATTACCAGGAGCGGCCGAAGGCGACTCAGGATAGAATCTTCTTATCTGACGTCCTCCGAGTTTATATTTTTCCCTTAGGGCGGCAGCCTCTTTCATCACCGGAGAGCTATGGTAACGGTTCAAAGCTTCCTGATCCGCCCACTCGTCAATGAGAAGCAAGCCTTCCGGATCATCCGCCGGGAAAAAATAATCGTAGCGGACGCAGCCTTCAATGGCGCGGATCTTGGCGGCGATACCGCTCTTCTCCATCTCCTCGACATATTTCCGGGCGTTTCCGTTTTCCGCGGAATACCGGATGTTAATAATTAGCTGGGCACTTGCCAGCTGCGATACAATAGCCATAAGTGCTATACAGATTAAATACTTTTTCATCATAATGACAAAGTTACCGAAATTTTGCCTTGTCCAGCCTTCAGGAAAGATTTCAATTCATCCAAAGAGCCATATTCAATCTTACCGATGCTTGTGTAGCTCCAGGAGTTGCTGCCATAGAACAGCACAATCTGATTGCCGCTGTAAAGGATCACATCGCCAGGTTGGGTCGTGATGTTTTTATCACTTGTAGGAAGTGACCGCCCCAACGCACCAACCTTTTCAAAGCCACCATAGTCGTTGGCCTCATAAGTGATGGATGCGCCTCTAAGAGCCGCTACAAGGGCTTTTGTCGCTTCATTCTCAACGATTTTCACCGGGAGCGACTTCCCGGAGATAGTGATCTTGATTGTCTCGGGCATACTTTCAGTTGATTTGAGAAAACCTGCTAACCAATCCTTTACCAAAGAATCTTGTTTAGATCTATTGGAAGCGTTGATCCATAAATTATCCTTGTAGAAAACACCACCGGGAACAAGCCTCTTAGCATCAGCGACAACAGACGAGATGCCGCTTGAGTGGCTGGAAACGATCAGGCCGATGTTCTTGTCTTTCATCTTTGAGCCTTCCTGGAATAGGTAGCTCTGCATGATGGCCGCCATATTGCTCCACCAAAGAGGTGTGACGATGATAATCGTGTCATAATCAGCGGCATTACGGCTCACGGATTTGATGCCTGGATAGCTGGAGGCGTTATCCGGCTTTTCCCTGATGGCCGAGATCAGTCCGCTCCCGATGGCGTAATTGTTGGCCGCGTAATCCAAGCCTTCCTGGGCAGGCAGGATCTCCAACACATCAGCCTCAATGTTCGCGGTAAGTGAGCTGACAATGGATCTGCAATTACCTGTGAAACTGTAATATACAACAAGCGTCTTGCTACTTGCCTCCTGAGAGGCGGGCGTCTCTCCCGTTTTTTCTTCCTCTTCTTTACCGTTGTTATTCTCCATTTGCACTTCCTGTGGAGTTTCGGGTATATCGGTGTCCGGCAGCTTCTCACAAGAGAGCACCACAGGGAACAGAACCGCCAAAACGGTGATTGCTAAAGTCCGGAACATACTATTTCAAATTCTCTTTGAAGAAAGTCTCCATCTTGTCGTAAGGAATCACACCGGCCACATCATCGTAAAGATCGACGTGAGACGCACCGGGGATAACAAGAAACTCTTTGTTGCCCACAGTGGCGCTCTGGCCTTCGACATGCTCCCCGGTCATCAGGCCGAAGGCATATTCACTGAAATAGCGGCTATGCGCCTTCTCCCCGTGGATGAGAAGCACAGGATTCTCAATCTCGCTCGCCCAGGCCAGAAGTGGCTGATTCATAAAACTTTGACAACCGATGATGTTCCAGCCATCGTTGGAATTGCCGCTACGCTCGTGGTAGCCGCGAGGAGTCTTGTAATATGAGTGATAGTCCTTGACAAACCAGGGGGCATCCTCCGGAAGCGGATCGACAACACCACCAGCGCGCTCATAAGTTCCTGAAGCATAGTCCTTAGTGCGCTGTGCAGCCAATGCCTTGCGCTTTTCCATCCTCTGGGCGGGAGTATCCTCGCTCGCGAAATAGCCTTCGACATTGACCTTGCTCATGTCGTACATCGTGGATGCGACAGTCGCCTTGATGCGAGGATCAAGTGCCGCTGCGTTAACGGCCATGCCACCGAAGCCGCAGATACCGATAATACCAATACGCTTAGGATCAACAAGTTCACAGTTGGAAAGGAAGTCCACTGCAGCCAGGAAGTCCTCAGTGTTTATGTCGGGGGAAGCCATCCTGCGAGGCTCACCACCAGACTCACCGGTGAAAGAAGGGTCAAAAGCGACTGTCACGAAGCCTCTTTCGGCCATATGCTGCGCGTACAGTCCCGAAGACTGCTCCTTAACCGCACCGAAAGGACCGCTGACCGCGATAGCCGGAAGCTTGATGGCCGCGTCATTCCCGGCCTGACCGGGAATCTCCTTGGGCACGTACATATCCGCCGCCAACTCGATGCCGTAGCGGTTGTGGAAAGTAACCTTGCTATGTTCGACCAATTCGGATTTCGGGAAGGTCTTGTCCCATTCCTGAGTAAGGGAAAGTGTGCTCATATCTTTTGATTTTTTGTTGCAGCCTACAAGCATCAAAGACGCGAGGGCGATTGGAATAAAATATCTCATAATCAATGTTTTCGCAAAGTTAGGCCATCATCCGGTAATTCTTTTACCGATTTTAGCCGAATATCTACCAATATCGCAGAAATTTGGATTATTAGGTGAATATTTCTACCTTTACAAGCGTTATGAAGACCATTCTTCACGTCTCCGACCCCAATATCTACGCCAGCTATCTTGGCGCCCCAACGCCGCATCCGCTGGTGAACGTCATACACTATGACGAAGTCTCCCCCATCCGATCCAGCCTGAACCAATACGGTGTCTATGGCCTATTCATCCAGAGGAACTTCCCGAAGAACCTCACATATGGCATGAAGATGTTCGACGCTGCCGACGGCTCCATAATCGCCGTCGAGCCTGGCCAAATCGGCGGAAAGGAAGACGATGGGGAAAAGATATTCATCAGCGGCTGGGTACTAATGTTCTCGCCGGAGCTCCTCCACGGAACCGACCTGGAAACAAGGATGAAGGACTATCATTTCTTCTCTTATTTCGCCACGGAGACCCTTAAGATGGATCCTTCCGAATGGGGACGTATCACTCAGATGCTCACCCAGATGCGGCACGAGTTGCAGGAAAACCCAGACTCCCCCGCCCTCCGATCCGTCATCCTCGCCTACATACGCCTCGTCCTGGAGTATTGCAACCGCATCTACCTGCGTCAGCTCTCAAAAGAAGAAAACACATCATCTGACATTCTGAAACGCTTCCACAACCTGCTTCGGGATTATTATCTCGAGGGCAGGCAGTTGGACCAAGGCGTTCCCTCCGTCCAGTACTGCGCTGATCAGCTGGCATATTCCGCCCGCTACCTTGGAGATGTCATCCACAAAGCAACCGGCGGCACAGCCATCGGCTACATCCATTCTTTTGTAATAGAACAAGGGAAAAACCTCCTTATGAACGGGCACAATATCGGGGAAACCGCTCATTTACTGGGCTTTGAGTACCCTCACCACTTCACCCGCCTTTTCAAAAAAACAACCGGGATCACCCCCTCCGAGTTCCTCGGAAAAGACTAGCCATTACGGAAGCTCATCGAATCCGACGGCCCTCAAACCGCACTCCTTGGCAGTAGCGAGGATCTTTTCAAGCCATTCGGTCTTCATATTGTTCCCCTTCGCGTCAGGAGAAATCCCATGCGACGAAAGCACGAAGACTTTCTTCTCCTTAGCGGCCTGGCGGACGAGTGAAAGTATCTCGTCAATGTCAGTTCCATATTCCTCCCCAGCGAAAGCGGAATCTATCCTAACCGGCATCGGGGACTCGGAAGCGGCCAGAACGGCATCATTATCAATCGGTGTGTGCTCGCCGCGCACATGTGAGAACCCCCATTGCTTGAACAAGGCGTCAGTCTCGTCAGTGCGGCGGCAATAAGGGTAAGAATACGAAGTTATAGGAATATAAGCGACTTTGCAGGCATACTGCTGCGGCTCGATTTCCTCCTTGAAGAACATGGCCGCCCCTTTGGCCGCCACCTCCTCATCTGCCTTAGCATGGTTAAGGCCATGAAGTCCGACTGAATGCCCTGCCTCATAAAGCCGTTTCATCACCCCGACAGCCTCATTATTGATCGGGCCGGACACGAAGAAAGTTGCGTGGGCGCCATACTTCTCGAACAGAGGCATGGCATTGACCCAGTCCGCGAAATTGCGGTCATCGAAAGTGAGGACGAGCATGCCCTCTCCCTCCGCAGGGAAACAATTCTCAATCACCAAGTTAGTCACATCAGCGCCATCTATGAACTTCCTCGAGCGCTCCCCGCCCCATCCAAGGTGGTCACGCACACGCAGAGCGTTAAGGTGTTTGCGTGTACAGTTCCTGAAAGTGATATTCTCAGGACGCCTGGATCCGGAGCTAGTGAACGAGATCGGCATGAGAGACTCGAATCGGCAGTCTTCGAAAGTGACGTTGCGGATCCGCCAATCATCGGCAAGGGCATCAGATTCCACAGGTCTCGCACATTCCAGCACTTCGCAATTACGCACATGAATATCATCAATGTACACCCCTCTTTGCCCTGGAGTCCAGGCCGGGCAGAACCCTATTCCGAAAGACGACTCATGGAAACGGCAGTTCTCAATCTCGACGTTACGGACTATTCCCGTACCTATGCCGATGCGAGCCGCATAGCAGCATGACCAGACATCACAATTGGTGATGCGTATGTTCTCACATGGATGCTCATCGGCACGGCACTGGTAGCTGTAGCAGGCGCGTATTGCGAATCCGTCATCACCCGTACGAATTGTGCAGCCATCTATGGTCACATTGCGTGTGCAGTCAATCGAGAAACCGTCAGAGTTCGCTATCGTCCTGTCGGCATCAATCGTAACATTGTGAATGTCAATATCTTCACAGCAACGAGCGTGCACCGTCCAACATGGCGTGTCCTTCAAGGTCACGCCTTCCATCCGGATTTTGTTGGAAAGGAATAAGGCAACCATAGGTCCAGGACGGAACCATGAGCGGTCAATCGGATGAAGTTTCAAGCCATATTTGTACCAAGGGAACCTGCTGTCCTCGTCACATTCTCCAAAGAAAGCAGGACCGCTGCCGTCTATGATACCCTCGCCCGTGATAGCCACATCCTCCACCTTGTAGGCGATGACCAGGTGAGCTCCGCTCCACTCTTCAGGATTGGCCCAAAAGTTCTCCGGAAACGCGTCATTGGCATTATAGTCCTCTTTATGGACACTGCCTTTTAGCACCGCTCCCTTGTCCAGATGCAGTTCGACATGTGAACGGAGCCAAATAGTGCCTGTCATCCAGGTCCCTTTGGGAACCACAACGGTGCCGCCACCCGCGGCTTCAGCCGCATCCATTGCCTTCTGAATGGCCTCAGTGGCCATTTTACCAGTTCGAGCCCCATATTTGGTGATTGGATAGACCGTGGCCTTCCGGAGAAGGGTCCCTGAGCCTGTCGAAGGGACGGAGAACTGACCGGCCAGGGCGGTCAAGGCAAACATCAGCGAAACAATAGACAGAGCGAACCTTTTCATGACACTAGCGATTGATTATATAGCAAAGTTAATAGGTTTTTAGTTAACTTTGGACCAGATCGTGAAGATATAATGTCTCTTGTCCTGCATAAAAAAGCCTTTCGCGAACTGACTCTCGACGAGCTCTACGAACTCCTGCGAGTCCGCGGCGAAGTCTTCGTCGTGGAGCAAAACTGTGTCTATCAAGATCTTGACGGAGATGATCAAGCATCGATCCACTTGTGGCTAACCTCTGACGACAAAGTCGTCGCGCTCTGCAGGGTATGTCCTGCCGGAACACATATGAAAGAGGTCTCAATCGGGCGTGTCATCACGACCGAGCGAGGCAAAGGCTATGGCAAGCGGATCATGCTTGAGGGCATAGAGGCGGCAAAGGAGTATTTCAATGCCAAAGTCATTGAAATAGAGGCACAAGAATATGCCAAAGGCTTTTACGAGCAGGTAGGGTTCTGTCAGTCTTCCGCACCGTTCATTCTAGACGGCATTCCTCACATCAAAATGACGCTCCTTACTTCAAATAAGCCTTGATAATCCGCACATCCTCTATGGGACGGTCAAGAGCGTCAGTAGGCACCCGCTGGATCGAGTCAACAACTTCAAGACCCGAGACCACCTCACCGAAGACCGTGTACTGCCCATCAAGATGCGGCGTCCCACCGACGGTCTTATAGACCTCACACATCTCGGGCGTAAGCTTCACCTTTCCGCCAGTCCGGTCATCAAGCCGCTTCTGGACGTTCTCAATCCCTTCATCATCGAATATCTTGCCCCATACGATGTAGAACTGCATCGCAGAGCTGCGCTGCTCCGGATTGATGTCGTCTCCCTCACGAGCCGCCGCCAGGACCCCGCGGCGATGGAATATTCCTTGATCCAGACGGAACTCGGCAGGCACGGTGTAAGGCTTGTCACCCTCACCCAAAGGTGCGCCCGGAGCAGCGTTCTTCGAATCCGGATCACCACCCTGAATCATAAATTCCTGGATCACACGATGGAAGAGAAGCGAGTCATACGCACCCTCCTTCACCAATTTGACGAAGTTATCCCGATGAAGAGGAGTGGCATCGTACAGTTTCAGTTCGATGACACCCTTCGTGGTCTCCATCACCACGATGTTCTCACTTTTCTTACAAGCGAAAGCCAGCAGAGGCAAAAGCGCTAAGATCAACAACTTTCTCATAATAACCTATTTCGCGATAAAACCTGTAACCAGCTTGAACACAGGCTCATAGCTGTCAAACTTCACGGTCTTGATGTTGTCCGCCGGGGTGTGGTAGTGCGGGAAAGCGCTTCCCTCTTGATTTTCCAGGAATATGCATGGAACACCCCTGACGGCGAACGGATAATGGTCACTGTTGGCAGCCAGAGCACCGCGGTCAATTTTGGTGAACAAATGCCCTTCGGAATTGACAGCCTCGAATGTTGGGAAGGCAGCCATACCCGCATCGCTTACCTCACAGTAGATGGCCGGATTGTCGTCACCGATCATATCAATATTAAACAGATACTTTATTTGCTCAAGCGGAACCGACGGATGCTCAGCGAAATAGGTCGAACCTCTAAGGTTTGCGTCTTCTCCTGAGAAAGCCACGAACCACATGTCATATTCAGGCTTATTCTTAGCGTAATACTCCGCCAGCGTCACGATTGTAGCGGTGCCGGAAGCGTTGTCATTCGCGCCCGGGTAGTACACTTTCCGCCCCAGATTGCCCAAGTGGTCATAATGAGCCGTGAATACATAGCAGCCGTCATGCCGCTTGCCTTCAACCTTAGCGATCACATTGAATAGCCCATAATCATTAAGGAACTCGTTGTCAACGTTCAACTTTACGCTCCGCACGCCTTCGATGGCCTCAGGAGTCACCCACACAATCGGCTTATCCACAACTCTTTCCCCGTAGGCTTTGAAGAATTTGATAGGAGCGGCCCAAGTGTAAAGCAGACCTGCGTTAGGGTATTCCCCTGCCTTCTGGAGTCTGGAGAACACCTTGCTGTGTTTGTAAGTGAACCAGAAATCGCAGCAAACCATGCAGCCCTTATTCTCCGGCTTCGCCAAATCGGCCAGCATCGCGTCGGGGTCGAAATTCAGGGTGTCCACATGATAGACAGGGAATTCCCCTTTCACGCCGGGAGAATATTCCCGCATCGAGAAATCCACTCCCGCGCGGAGCGGCTTCCCATCGGCCCACATCTCCATAGCGCCGCAGAAAGTGTTGATATTGATGGAGAAAGGCTGTGTGGTCACTTCATCAACCCCAGCCTTCCTGAACTCCTTGACAAGGTACTTCCCCGCCTTGTTAGCTCCATCCCTGGCGTAACCTCGACCCTGGAACTTGGCAGAGCTGAGAGTCTTCACGACTTTCTTGAAATGCGGCAGATCCTGCGCGGGAAGATGCAGGCAGACAAGTGACAGCAGTAATATAAGAATCCTTTTCATCGCGTACCTGTTTATAAACACCGAAAGATAGTGTTTTTTTAGAAAATTTTAAAATATCGCTTGCGATATAAAAATAAAGTTGTATATTTGCATCGTGAACGATATAAATAAACGATAAAACACTAATTATTATGGACAAGCAGAAATCAATCCAGGCTCTTCAGGCCTACGCTACCGGCCTCGCCGCCCAGTCACTCCAGCACAAAGTTGAAAGCAAGATCTTCGCCGCTCAAGGCCTCACCAAACTCGGAGAGAAATATGCCGAGCACGCTGAGGAAGAAATGGGCTGGGTCGACAAATTCATCGACCGCATCATCGATCTCGGCGGAACCCCGAAAGTTGAGACCGCTCCCGCCATGCCGACTTGCGACGATCCAGTGGAGTACATCAAGGCCGACCTCGAGGTTTCCGTTCGTGAGGTTCCTGTCCTTATGGAGCTTACCACTTCCCTCATGGACGACTTCAAGACCTACGACATTCTCAGGGCATACGCTCTTGACGAGGAAGAGGACATGTATTGGAGCCAGCAGCAGCTTGAGCTCATTGAAAAGATCGGACTTCAGAACTGGTTTGTGAAGCAACTTTAATACCTAAAGTCATGGCTAAGATTTACGATTTTAAAACCCTCAATAACAAGGGAATAGAGGTTGACTTTGCTCAATTCGAAGGGAAAGTCCTGATGGTAGTCAACACGGCATCCAAGTGCGGTTTCACCCCGCAGTACGACGGCCTGGAGGCCCTTTATCAGAAATATAAGGACCAAGGCTTCGTGATCGTCGGCTTCCCTTGCGACCAGTTCGCCGGACAGGAGCCCGGCTCCAATGACGAGATCGCTGAGTTCTGCCGCCTGAACCACGGCGTGACCTTCCCTCTGATGGCCAAGACCGATGTCAACGGCGCCAACGCTGAACCCATATTCGAGTACCTCAAGACTCAGGCTCCCACCGAGGAATATAGCGGACTGAAGGCCAAGGCCACCAGGAAACTCCTCAAGGGCATCAGCAAGAGTGTGGAGAAGGATAGTGACATCCTTTGGAACTTCACCAAGTTCCTCATTAACCGCGACTGCACTGTCGTCAAGCGTTACGCTCCCACCACGACTCCTGAGGACATCGAGAAGGACATTCAAGGAATGATATGATCAAAGAGGAATTCAAACTGGACAACCAGCTCTGTTTCCGGCTCTACACCGCTTCGCGCCTTCTCACACAGGCCTATCATCCGTTGCTCTCGGAGCACGGGCTGACCTACCCGCAGTACCTTGTGCTGCTGGTCCTGTGGGAGAAGGACGTGCGGCCGGTTAATGACATCGCCAAGCGCTTGTATTTGGAGACAAACACCGTCACTCCCCTGCTTCAGCGCATGGAGAAAGAAGGCGTCTTGTCACGCAATAGAGGTGAGAAAGACGCTCGTCAGATGATAGTCTCCTTGACAAAAAAAGGTAAAGACCTCCAGAAGAAGCTTGCGGAAGTGCCTCACACAGTGGGCAATACGGTCGTCTGCGAAAGCACTTCGCCCCAAAACGCACCGGACCTTTTCCGGATGCTTGACGACATTATTTCGAAGCTAAACTCACTTTCCCAGTAATCGCGTCGGGCGGCACGGCCCTCGCTAGACGTTGCCCGGACTACTCGCATCGGCCATGCTCGGCCGCTCGCTAACTCGGGCCTGTCGGCCCTCAGACACACGCTCGCTATTGGCCGGCCTGGCTCTCACTCGCTATGTCCGTTCTCCTAAGTCCGCTAGAGGGGCGTCCGCCCCGCCGCTCCCAGATATCAACCGCAGAGGTAGCTGAGAGACAACATTTAGGGTGGTTTTGTAATTTGATAGACACCTGAGGTGGTCAAGAGACGACATTGGGGGCGATATTGTCGCCTGAAGAACACCTTTGGTGACTGAGCAACCTCCCGGTCCCTGAATTTGTCGAACCACCAAGAGCCAGTCGAAGGGACGTAAAGCAGCGGCCAGGCTGCACTGACAACTTGCGATGTCATACCAATAGTTTTCACTAAACAGCTCACGTTGAATAAGTTACATTAAGATGCATAGTACGGTTTACCATGCGCATCTATTTAACTGCTTGTAAATTTGAGACTTACAGAAAACACAAACGTGTCGTCCGGTGTTGTCTGGTAGCTAATATTCAATTAGTAAAGCTATGTCCAAAACACGCTGACCTTGTTCAGTCTTCAGCTGAGGCCTCAGGCCCAAATTGGCCCCTGTGGCACCAGCCGTGGTGCCACAGGGGCCGTTTCAGCACCATTATTGGGACCTGTGGCACCAGCCGTGGTGCCACAGGGACGAGCGAATGATGTTTAATCAGACAGGCGCACGAAAAGCCGTGTCGGGACGAGTTGAAATGGACAGGCGCCCGAAATCGTTCCAGCCACCCTGCATCTTGCCGTCGTGGCAGTCCTTGATGAAAGTCCGCAGGGTTCTTTGGGCATATTCACTCCTGTCGGTGTGCTCGTAATGCTGTATGCGATCGACCTTTATGCGCCGGTAATTCTCGGGGAACGAAAGGTAGTTCTTCCAGGCCTGCGGGTCCGCCTTGATCGCGTCGAGCACCCAGTCCTCGAACACGAATTTGGCCGGGTCCAGGTCAGGCGCCACCGCCAGCCCGGCAGGAGTCATCTCCCCCAGCCTGACTAACCGCCGGCACCGCTCCAAGTTCTGCTCGCACCAGTTGCTCCGCTTCCGGCGAGGCGTGAAATGCTGTATGGCCTTTCCCTCGTCGATCCTCTTCATCGTGCTGTCGATCCACCCGAAGCACAACGCCACCTCCACGGCGTCCACATAGCGGATCACCCCCGGGCAATCCGCCGCCGCCCGGTTGACCCGTATCCAGAAGTCGCTGACACTCTGGTGGTTATCCAAATACCACCGGTACAGTTCCTCCCGGCTGGAGATGGGAAGTATGAGGGTCACGTCCATAAAAGAAGCAGATCTTTGAACCTTTTGAACAAAGGTAAGAAAATGATTGTGGAAATATATTCACTTAATAATGCTATATTTATGAGAAATTCCGCGATAATGAGAAAGCACTGGATTGATAACCTCCGTTGGGTGACCGTTCTATTGGTCTTGCTCTACCACGTGATATATTTCTACAACAACAAGGGAGTCTTCGGAGGGATTGGCGGTTTCGGCGACGGCCCGCAGTACCAAGATGTCGTTATGTACATCCTTTACCCCTGGTTCATGCCCCTGCTATTCATACTCGCGGGCATAAGCGCCCGCTACGCTCTTGTGAAGCACACCGCCAAGGAATGGTTCAAGGCTCGCACACGTAAACTGCTGGTACCTGGGACGATAGGCCTTCTCGTGTTCCACTGGATGGTGGGATATTTCAACACAGCCGTAGCCGCCAGAGAGGGAGTATTCGACGGAGTCCCGGTGATTGGCAGGTACTTTATCTGCGCTTTCAGTGGCATTGGACCGCTATGGTTCATCCAGCTGCTATGGCTCCTCTGCGCCGTGCTGCTTTTGATCCGCACGCTTGACCGCAAAGACAGGTTCTGGAGCTGGTGCGGGAAAACAGGCATCGTCACGATAATCCTGCTGGGCGTCCTTTTCTGGGCCGGAGAAAAAACTTTGATCCGTAATCCCCGCCCCGAAAGCCTGGACGGCCTTCTCAACCTCTACAAACCCCTATTCTACCTGATTCCTTTCCTTCTGGGCTATTTCGTGTTCTCCCACAACGAGACGCAGGAAAAACTCAAGAACGCCTGGATTCCTCTCATGGCCTGCGCTGTCATCTCCGGGGGCATACTCATCTGCACCACCTTCGGTCAGAACAACACTTCCCCGGAATATCTCGGCAGCCCTCTCAACTGCCTCTACGGGTGGCTCGCCTGCCTCTCCATGATGGGTTGGTTCCAGACCAAATTCGACCGCACAGGGACCTTCGCAAGCTATATGACCCGTTCAAGTTACGGAATATATATAGTTCACTATCTGACGATTGCCTCTTTAGGCTATATGATGAAACAATACACCCAACTACCCCCCTGGGCCATGTACGCCATCCTAATGGCAGCGGTCTTCACCCTCTCCCCTCTCCTCTACGAAACCCTCCGCCGCATCCCCTTCGTCCGATGGGCCGTGCTGGGGGAAAGGAAATGCAAATAAATCACACCCCTATGCCACCATCACATTCCCAACGAATCAGAATATTCAATTCCACTCTGGCGGCTATCCGCCAGGGATGGTACCTCTCCCCTTCCGGGCAGAAGGTGGAACTTCCTGCAGCTCAAGAGGTTATGTCCACCGCGAGAATGTATTCCCAACCCGCGCAGATGATTGCCACTCCCAGTGGCAGCGCGGGCTCGCCTATCCGAACCGAGGTGCGGGTGGAGGACAGCGACTGCGTGCTGGCCGCCAAGCGGCTCATCGACGAGGGGTACAATCCAGCGATGCTGAATCTGGC
>JAEEGJ010008286.1_pt1 | contig 28804 bp, 22 predicted proteins | sample 8958761 | NCBI WGS metagenome assembly JAEEGJ01 (sample SAMN16246546, study PRJNA631951) | gut metagenome | biome: gut microbiome; feature: rumen; material: RS-attached | host: Bos | place: Iran: Karaj | collected 2018-10
GTCGCCAGAGTAGTCTCCATATGAGCGCTCTGAGTGAACTTCTTGGCTATGATACCGTAGTCTGTTGCACGGCCCAGAATAGTTGAATAGTTGACTATGCTGGCAGAATCATATACCGTTGCTGCTTTGACTGTTCTATTTCCGGAAAAGAGATTTGGGCAAAAGGACAATGAACCTAATACAAAACCGCCAGCAACCACAGCTGACGCCACACGTTTCAATGAACTTAGCATTTATTTTGTTCCCCATTATTTATTATTACGTGGGTAATTTTATGAGAATATCAAATGGAATACTAGTTGATTAGAGTGAATGTAAACAAATTGTGACATTAATATCAGAAATCGTTCATTTTTCGAGAGAGAATTTTGATAAGTAAAAAAAAGTTGTCTCAAAATGTCTTGAAATATTAAGAGACAACTTACATTTTTTGATTATTTTCCGGTCTTTAATTGCCGAAGATGTTGAAGAGTATGATCAATACGATAATCGCAATGATGATAGCAAGAATAACCTTGAGAGGTGATACAGGTGCCTCGCCTCTAACCTGGCCTGTCTGACCGTTGACAACGATGTTGTAGAGCTTCTCCTTGAACTTGAAGTTAGCGATCCAGATGGGAGCAAGAACATACTTATATGTAACCTTTGAATAAGCAGTATTAAAGGTAACCTTTGATACGCTGTCAGCATGATGCCTCTTCTTCTCCATGCTGCCGATCTCGTTCTGGAGCTTTGCCTTGATCTGGCCCTTAGCAATATCCCATCCTTCATCGAGTCCCACTGTGTAACGTTCAGCAAGGAACCCTGCGATGAATTCAGGAGAGTACTTGCGGAGCTTACTGAAATCGAACGTGGATGCAGCCTTGATGAAGCGGTTATTCGTCTTCTTGCTGGCATATACGGTCTCATCGTCGATGAATCTCTCATAGATACCGCGGTAGATCTTATATGTCGTGTAATGGTTGCCCTTTGAGTCTGTGTGATCGAAGCCGAGCTTAACCTCATAAGGTGATGTAGTCTGTGAATCGTATGTCCAGTAAGGCAGATATACACCGCTGAAGTTCTTTGCTTCGCAGCTCTTCTTTGCTTCGCCGGGTGCAAAGAGCTTGCCCTTCATCCAGCTCTTGAAGAGCTGAGCAGCCTTTTCCTTCGTGATCTCGAAAGGAACAACGCCGCCCGGAGCAACTACGTCTTCATCATTATCTACAGGCATTACCTGTGTGGAACCGCAGTAAGGGCAGCACTGTGCTGTGTCTGCCTCATCCATGATGGTCTCTGCGCCGCAGTTCTTACAAACAAGTGATTTCTTGGCTTTGCCCCAGTCAAGGCTCTCACGGTTCTTTGCAGAAGAGAAATCAAGCTCTTCCACGTCCTGGCCGTTGTCCTCAGGCTTGGGGAGCTGTCTTGAATATCCGCAGAAAGGACAACTCATGGAGAGTGTCTCAGGATCGTAAACAACAGTTGCGCCGCAGTTCGGACACTTCTTGTCAGTTACATCTTCGGTCATTCCCTCAGTTATAACTTCGATCTGTTCTTCAACGTTTCCCAAGTTCTCAGCCATAAGTGTTACCTCTATATTTAAGTTTTATCAGAACTCTCTTCTTCTGCCCTTCGGATTCTCAGGAGCTTCTTCAGCTTCTTCGTTGAAGTTTCTTCTGGGCTTGTCGTTTCTGCCTGCGAAGCCGCCTCTTCTCTCACGGTTAGGTCTGCCCTCTCTTCTTCTGGGCTCTTCCTCTACATAGCCTTCCGGCTTAGGGAGGCAGTCACGGATAGAAAGGTTAAGTCTGCCCTGTGAGTCGATCTCGATGAGCTTAACGTGAACCTTGTCACCTTCGTGGAGAACATCCTCGACCTTCTCTACTCTGTTCCAAGCCATCTTGGAGATGTGTACGAGACCTTCCTTACCGGGTAAGAATTCAACGAAAGCGCCGAAGTCCATAAGTCTTGTAACTGTACCGTCGTACTCTGTGCCAACCTCAGGATCAGCAACGATGCCGTTGATGATCATCTTTGCCTTCTCAGCCTTTTCGAGGTCAGGTGTGGAGATATAGACCATACCGTCGTCGTTGATGTTGATCTGAGCGCCTGTGTCAGCGATGATCTTGTTGATGACCTTTCCGCCGGAACCGATAACTTCTCTGATCTTATCTGTAGGAACCTGCATGGAGATGATGCGGGGAGCCCACTTGTTGAGATCTGCACGGGGTGCAGGAATGCAAGGGAGAATGACGTCGTTGATGATCTGGAGTCTTCCCTTGTGTGTCATCTCGAAAGCAGCCTTGATGATGTCTAATGTAAGACCTTCAACCTTGATATCAACCTGGATGGATGTGATACCTTCTGTAGTACCTGCAACCTTGAAGTCCATATCGCCGAAGAAGTCCTCGATGCCCTGGATATCCATGAATACGAGGAAGTTGTCATCGTTGTCAGGATCTGTGATAAGTCCTGAAGAGATACCTGCAACAGGTCTCTTGATCGGAACGCCTGCATCCATGAGTGAGAGTGTGGAGGCGCATACAGAACCCTGTGATGTGGAACCGTTACTCATTGTGATCTCGGATACTGTTCTGATCGAGTAAGGGAACTCTTCCTCTGAAGGAAGTACAGGAATGAGTGATCTCTCAGCAAGAGCGCCGTGACCGATCTCACGTCTTCCGGGTGACTTGGAAGGCTTAGCCTCACCTGTTGAATAGCCCGGGAAGTTATAGTGATGCATATATCTCTTATATGTCTGCTCATCCAAGCCTTCGAGCTTCTGTGCATCATCGAGAGGAGCCAAAGTACAGATGTTCATTACCTGTGTCTGACCTCTCTGGAAGAATGAAGATCCGTGAACTCTGGGGAGAACACCAACTGCTGCAGACAAAGGTCTGATCTCGTCCAATGCTCTTCCGTCAACTCTTACGTGCTCTCTGAAGAGGTAATCTCTTACGACCTTCTTCTCAAGCTTATAGATAGCGTCAGGTGCCCACTTGGAAAGGCCCTCTTCCTTCTCTTCGAGCAATGCTGCAACTTCTTCCTGAAGCTTAGCAACGTTACCGTCTCTTACTTCCTTGTCCTTTGAAAGAACTGCGGCACGCATCTTCTCCCAGCCGTATTCCTTAACAGCTTCGAAAACCTCTTCCGGAACGTCTGCTGACTCGTAAGTGAACTTCTCCTTACCGATCTCAGCTACAATGCTGTTGATGAACTCGCAGATCTTCTTGATCTCTTCGTGACCTTCTGCGATTGCGTTAAGCATTACGTCATCAGGAACTTCGTTAGCACCTGCCTCAACCATGCAGATCTTGTTAAGAGTACCTGCGAGAGTAACGTACATGTCTGAAACTTCACGCTGCTCAAGTGTAGGGTTGATGATCGTCTTTCCGTCGATGAGACCCAATACAACGCCGCCGACAGGTCCCTTCCACGGGATATCGGAGATAGCGATTGCGATTGATGTACCGAGCATAGCCGTAATCTCAGGAGAGCAATCCGGATCAACGGACATAACGAGGTTGTTTACGCAAACGTCGTTTCTCAGATCCTTAGGGAACAAAGGTCTGATAGGACGGTCGATAACACGGGAAACGAGGATAGCCTTCTCGCCCGGTCTTCCCTCTCTCTTGAGGAAGCCGCCCGGCATCTTGCCTACGGCATACATCTTCTCCTCGTAATCAACAGAAAGCGGGAAGAAATCGATTCCCTCGCGAGGTGTTGCACTTGCAGTTGCTGTAGAAAGAACAGTTGTCTCACCGTATCTTACGAGAGCGGAACCGTTTGCAAACTGCGCGATCTTACCGGTCTCGACTACCAACGGTCTGCCGGCGATTTCAGTTCTGAAAATCTTTTCCATCTGAAACTCCTTTTCGAAAAATAAAATTTTGGGTAAAGGAGGTAGTTCGTAGATTCACTGTCCGAGCAAATTAAAAGGCTCGATGTTCGGGCAGTCAATCTACACACTACACTCCTTCTCGAACCTATTAATTATATACTAAAAGTGCAATAAGACAAATAATAAAAAGCTCAGAGCCGCTTAATTGCCTCACTGACAGCCTCTGCCAAGCCCTTGTGACCGGCAGGGTCAAGATGAAGACCGTCTTCAACTGAAGGCTTAATGTACTGCTTGGCATCAAGGAAAGCGCATCCGTGCTTATCAGCTACTCTCTTATAGTACTCAGCAAGGCGCTTTGACTTATCGATCGACACCTCATTAAATGACCCGCTGAAAGGTCCCGTAAGGATATCCGTGGTGATCTCCGGCGGCGACACGATAAGGATCTTCGGAACATAGCCCTGTTTAAGATCCATGACCTTCTCGGCCCTCTGAACGATCTCGTTAAGGCCTGCAGCAATCTCATCAAGAGATGCATTGTAAACGGTCTTCATGTCGTTGGTTCCGAGCATTATTATCAGGTAATCGACAGGTCTGTGGGTGCATAAGATGCCCTTTATGTAATCGAGGCCGTTTTTCCAGTCGTCGTTGGGGTCATCGAAAACAGTGGTCCTGCCGTTTAGACCCTCCTCAATGACCTTAAAGCCATCACCTAAAAGGTTCTGCAAAAGGCAAGGCCACCTTACTGATTCCGGGAGCCTGTCTCCGTTTACCGGATTATGTCCGTAAGTATTCGAATCGCCGAAGCAAACAACTGATTTCATGTCTTATTCCCTTACCGTCTTTAAGTCATCGAGCCATACGTTCCTGGAAGCGTCAGAAGGCATTCTCCAGTCGCCTCTCGGAGACAGGCATACCGTACCAACCTTAGGACCGTCCGGAACGCAGGAGCGCTTAAACTGCTGCGAGAAGAAGCGTCTTAGGAATGTCTCTTCCCACTTATAGATCGTCTCTGCATCGTAGGAGCCTTCAAAGGCGATAAGTGCCATGCGGTATATTTTCGAAGGCGTGAAACCGAATCTGATCATGTAATAGAGGAAGAAATCGTGGAGCTCGTAAGGCCCTACAGTCTCCTCTGTCTTCTGCGAGATCTTGCCGTCAGCCGTAGGCGGAAGGAGCTCAGGTGATACGGGCGTTGCAACGATATCTGCCAGAGCCTTCGAGAGCGTCGGATTCGACTCTGCCGTGCGCTGTGATTCGTAGGATACGAGATATCTTACGAGAGTCTTCGGGATCGAGCAGTTAACGCCGTACATGGACATGTGGTCGCCGTTATATGTAGCCCAGCCTAAAGCGAGCTCAGAGAGGTCGCCCGTACCGACTACAAGGCCGTTTTCCTGGTTTGCGATATCCATGAGGATCTGCGTACGCTCTCTGGCCTGGGAATTCTCATATGTGATGTCATGCATATCCCTGTCATGACCGATATCCCTGAAGTGCTGGATAACAGCATCGGAGATGGAGATCTCTCTTAATGTACAACCGTATTCCTCAGCGATATTTATCGAGTTATTCTTTGTTCTTGAAGTCGTTCCGAAGCCGGGCATCGTAATGCCGATAATGCCCTTGCGGTCGATCCCGAGCTTATCGAAAGCGTGAATGGTGACGATAAGGGCAAGCGTCGAATCAAGGCCGCCGGAAAGGCCAATTACAGCCTTCTTGCAGCCGATGGCATTAAGTCTCGTGTAAAGGCCTGCAGCCTGCATGTTGAGGATATCCTCGCACCTTGCATCCAGGTCTTCCCTGCTCTCAGGCACGAAAGGTGTCTTGCTGATATATCTTTCGGGTACGATGTCAGAGAATTCAGCGTCAAACTCGACAATATCAACACCGTCGGCACCTGCGATATCCGTGTAAAAAGTGTTGGCCTTCCGTCTGTCGGAATCAATGCGCTCTAAGTCGATATCGGCATAGATCACTGCCTCGTCCTCGTTATTGTTTGCAAATCTCTTGCTCTCGCTTAAGATCTTGCCGTTCTCTGCAATTATGTTGTGGCCTGCGAAAACAAGGTCCTGCGTGGATTCACCGAATCCTGCGTCACAATAGACATAAGCTGCCATAAGCTTGGCGCTCTGCATCTTAACGAGGTCTCTTCTGAACTGCGCCTTGCCGATGACCTCATCAGAACAGGACAGGTTGAATATGATCTGCGCACCGTTTCTGACATACTCCTCAGAAGGGCTCGAAGGCACCCAGAGGTCCTCGCAGATCTCAATAGCAAATGCCAGATCGTCACACTTAAATACTGCTCTTCCAAAACAGATATCATCTTCTGTCATGATGACGCCGTCATCGTAAAAAGGCGTGAAATGCCTCATCTCATAAAATTCTGAATAGTTAGGAACATTCTGCTTGGGAACGATGCCGATGATGTCACCCTGATGGAGTACCGCAGCAACGTTATAGAGTTTGCCGCCGAGTTCATAAGGAAGTCCGACGACGATGACAGAATTAAGATCACCCGTCTGCTCGGCAAGATCGTAAAGTCCGAGCTTCGCCTTATCCAGAAGAGCCTTCTGTCCAAAAAGATCTCCACAGGTATAACCCGTAATACCGAGTTCCGGGAAAACGATAACCGCTGTATCCCTGGCTGCTGCCTTCCTGGCAAAACTGACTGTCTGCTCGATATTGTAATCAACATCACCGACTTTGATCTTCGGGCTTGCCGCCGCAACTCTTATAAAACCGTCAAGCATGGTAAATACCTCCCGGAATGTCCTATTCGTAAATTATAACACCTTTAATAAGCATTAAAAAAGCGGTCCCGTAAGGAACCGCTTTCTCTTACATAATCCGTTGAAAGATTACTTTCTGATGCCGAGCTTAGCGATAAGTGTTCTGTAACGCTCGATATCAACTGCTGCAAGGTAGTCAAGGATGTTTCTTCTCTTACCAACCATCATGAGAAGACCTCTTCTGCTGTGGTGGTCGCCCTTGTGAGTCTTGAGGTGTTCTGTGAGGTGATTGATCCTGTAAGTAAGAAGTGCAACCTGAACCTCAGGAGAACCTGTGTCGCCCTCAGTAAGAGCATATTCCTTGATGATAGCCTGCTTGTCGAAAGATGCTGACATAAATCTTTCCTCCTTTAGAATAAATACGCCAAAATCGAAGGTAAGGGTCGGAGTCTTCCGCAAAACTGCGATTAAGGCAACTTGGTGATAATAACATCCGTGCCCCGTTTTGTAAAGCGGAAATGTTCTGTTTTGATGTATGCACGCCGCAAAAGGAAAATTGCAAAGACCGGAATCGTACGCTTTTCGCTGCTAAAAACGTACGAAATAACGTCTTGCACCGTGCAACGGGTGTTTTCGAACTCTTTTCGAGGTTAAAAAGGTACGATTTTACAGTTTGCAATTTACCGGCGAAAAAAATAACACTGAGCCCAAGAAAAAGCGGCTGCCTTTTTTTCAAGACAGCCGCCTGTTAAGCAATTATATCTGCACTATTACTTGAAGATATGATATCTGCTGATGATAGGAGAGATTGTATTTGCTACTGTGGACATGAGCTTGATGAAGATGTCCAGAGCAACGCCTACAACGTCCTTACGTGTGTCACCGATAGTGTCACCTGTAACAGCTGCCTTGTGCGCAGGAGATCCCTTTGCGTGGCCCTTGAGCATGCCCTGCTCGATGTACTTCTTAGCGTTGTCGAATGCACCGCCGGAGTTACCCATGAAGATAGCTCTCGGAATAGCAACGATAGTAGCACCTACGAGGATACCGCCTACGAACTCAGGTCCGAGGATGAATCCGCCGATTACAGGGATAAGGAGAGCGAGGACAGAAGGAACAACCATTCTGCGGATAGCTTCCTTAGCAGCCATAGCGATCATCATGTTGTAGTCAGGCTTAGCCTTGCCGTCAAGAACTTCCTGTGTCATCTGCTTGTCGCCGACGTCAGCCATGATCTTAGCAGCATCAATGGTGTTATCTGTAAGGATAGCGCTGAAGTATTCAACAAGAGCACCACCGAGGATACCGCCTGCTACTACGAAGAATGTAGCGAAGTTGAGTACCGGAACTGCAACGTCACCGGAGTAGCTTCCTACGTAAGCCATGATGAGGGAAACTGTAGCGAATGCTGCAGAACCGATTGCGAAGCCCTTACCGATAGCTGCTGTTGTGTTACCTACTGCGTCGAGCTTATCTGTGATCTTACGAACGTCAGGTGCGAGGTGGCAAGCTTCTGCAAGTCCGCCTGCGTTATCTGCGATAGGTCCGAAAGCATCGATGGAAACTGTAGCGCCAACGAATGCGAGCATACCGAGAGCAGAGATTGCGATACCGTAAGAACCGCCGATGATACCGGAAACGATCAAAGCGATGATGATAACGAGTACAGGGAGAAGAACTGATCTTGAACCAACAGCGTCACCCTTTGTAACAACGAAAGCCTCACCCTCTGTGCACATCTCAGCGATCTTCTGTGTAGGCTTGTGATCTGTGGATGTGTAGTATTCTGTGATGATACCGATAGCGATACCGGAGATGATTCCCATGATGGAAGAAACCCAGGGAGAAGCCCAGCCGAGCTTAAACTCTGTGTAAAGAGGAACATCCTTGAATATGAAATAAGAAGCAACACCGCCGAATACGATCGTGCAGCCGGCAGAGATCCATGTGGAGAGGTCGAGCTCTCTTGACGGATTGTCGCCCATCTTCTTGATGTTAGCGAGGCCCAAACCGATAAGGCATCCTACAAGGCCGCAGCCTGCAAGGATGACAGGGAAAAGGACTGTAGCGTTGAATGTAGCGTCTGTGATCTGTGTCTCACCCTCAGCAAGAGCTGTCTTGAAGAGTGTAACGGAGATCATGATGGAAGCAGACATTGTAGCAACGAATGACTCCAAAAGGTCGGAGCAGTTGCCGGCGATGTCGTTAACGTTGTCGCCGATGAAGTCAGCGATCGTGTTAGGAATTCTTGAGTCATCCTCAGGAAGGTCATGTCTGAGCTTACCAAGGATATCTGAAGAAATATCAGCTGCCTTTGTGTAGTTACCGCCTGCAACACGGTTGAACATAGCAACGATGGAGCAGCCGAGTGAATATGTTGAGATTCTCATGATGTAGGGGTTGCAGATAAGACCGATCTGGATCAATCCCTGGCTCTCAGCATCATGCTGAACTCCGCCGAAGCAAAGGAGAACTGCAATAAAGCCCAGCATACCGAAGCCCTGAACTGCGAGTCCGCTGATGGAACCGCCGCAGAGAGCAACCTTAACTGTCTCTCCGATTGAAAGGCTCTCTCTTGCCTTGTTGGAAGTACGAACGTTAGCGTATGTAGCGCTCTGCATACCAAGTACGCAAACGATGGAGCTCATCAAAGCACCGATGAGGAATGTGATACCGCTTGTCTTCTCAACAAAGAGTGTGAAGATAATTGCTACCGCACCAACAACGATGGCGATGCTCTTGTATTCCGTCTTAAGGAATGTCTGTGCACCGGAACGGATGATTCCTGATAATTCGATCATCTCAGCGGTTCCTTCAGGCATCTTCTTAATACGGAAGTAGTTGAACGCAACGTAGATGAGCGCAAGCACAACTACGCCGAGTACGATTAACCAGGAAGATGTTAATAATGACATATACCGGGCCCCTCTCTTTTAAGAATTTTGATATAGATTTTATGAAGCATTTGGGCATAATAACCCTACCTCAGTGCAAACCGAGAACGATTATACATATAAAAATATGCTTTGACAATCAAAAAAAATCGGAATTTTCCGTATAAAACAGCGATTTTTTACGAATTATTCGTTGATGAGCGAATCGACAAAAAGTTCAGGATCGAAATCAGCCAGATCCTCTACACTCTCACCGAGTCCGGCAAGTACGATCGGCTTTTTGGACTGGTAAGCTACGGCAATTGCAACGCCACCCTTTGCGCTTCCGTCGAGCTTCGTAATGCCGACATAATCAAGTCCCGTGACCTCGCCAAAGCCCTCAGCCTGGATTACGGCATTCTGGCCTGTTGTAGCGTCGATAATGAGCAGCGACTTAATCACGGCATCAGGGGCTTCACGCTCGATGACGCGTCTGATTTTCGCGAGCTCTTCCATGAGATTCTTCTTATTGTGCAGACGTCCTGCGGTATCTACGAGGAGCACATCCGTGCCTCTCGCCTGTGCTGCGTGGATGGCGTCGAAAACGACGGATGCGGGATCTGCTCCCTCCTGCTCCTGAGCGATAACGGCCGTGCCGGTCCTCTCGCCCCACGTCTTGAGCTGGCCTACTGCTGCCGCACGGAAAGTATCGCATGCGGCCATAAGGACCTTCTTGCCTTCCTTCTTGTATCTAGCAGCAAGCTTGCCTGAAGTGGTCGTCTTGCCCGTACCGTTGACGCCGATCATGAGTATGATGTTGAGCTTACCCGGAACGATCTCAACCTTTTGCGGCTCGCCTAAGATCTCGAGCATTCTCTCCTTGACGGATGCGAGGACAGCTTCCTTGCTGTCGTCACCGGTCTTCCTGATATTCTGCTTGACCCTGTCCATGATGTCGTCTGCTGCCTGAACACCGCAGTCAGCCCTTATCATGAGTTCTTCAAGCTCGTCTAACATGTCTTCATCGAAATGGCCTGAAGAAGCTGCAAGCTTTGTAAAGCTTCCGGCAAAGAAACTCCTGGTCTTTTCGAGTCCTCTTTTAAACAGATCAGCTAATCCCATTATTTAAGCTCCATTGACAAGATCTTGGATACGCCGCGCTCAGCCATCGTGACACCGTACATCTGGTCGCACGCTTCCATCGTGCCCTTACGGTGCGTAACAAGGATGAACTGGGACTTGGCAGAATGCCTTCTGACGAAGTCCGTAAATCTCGTGATATTAACGTCGTCTAATGCTGCCTCGACCTCGTCTAAGATGACGAACGGAGAAGGCTTCAATTCCTGAATAGCGAACAGGAGTCCGATAGCTGTAAGGCAGCGCTCACCGCCTGACAGGAGCGAGAGATTCTGGAGTTTCTTTCCCGGGGGCTGTGCCTTGATGTCGATAGCGCACTCAAGGACATCCTCCGAATCGTTGCCGAGGATTATCTCTGCGGTACCGCCACCGAAAAGATCCGTGAAGACCTGGCTGAAGTTCTTGTTGATGATATCGAAATGCTCGGTAAATTCGGATCTCATCTTCGTTAAGAGGTCGTCGATTACCTTCTCAAGATCCTTCTTTGCAGCTTCGATATCGTCCCTCTGCTTGGTCATGAACTCGAGTCTCTCGGAAAGCTCGGAGAATTCCTGCAGAGCGCCGAGGTTAACAGGGCCCAATGCCTTAATGGCATTCTTTAAAGTCTGGATCCTCTTTGTCTGTTCACCGATCTTGGTAACGGGCTCTACGGAATCCTTAATGTTGTCATATGTTGTCTCGTAATCTTCCCAGAGCCTGTTCTTGTTCTGGTCGATTTCGAAAATTATCTTGTCATACTTAGATACATGTGCGTTGAGCTTAGCCTGCAATGCACTTATCTCATTGCCGCTTGCAGAGAGCCTGTCACCAAAGGATGAGAGGTCTCCTGAAAGGCTCGATCTCTGTTCAAAGAGCTTGGCGATAACGTCTTCCAAAACCTTCTGCTGCTTTGCATTCTCATCGAGCTTGGCATCAAGGTCATTGATCTCCTTGGTGATGCTGTTTACCGTATCCTTGGCTTCCTTGATCTGGGCATCGAACTTGTCTCTTCCCTGCTTTGCCTCTTCGATCTGCTTCTTGATATGGCCTGCGAGATCTAAGATACCGCTTCTTTCAGTAAGTTTGCGTTCAGCAAGCGAAGCTGCCTCCCTGACCTTTGCAACGATCTGCTCGAGCTTAACGGCCTGTTCTTCTGAGAGTTTCTGCTGCTCTTCGATCTCTTCCTGGTAATCTGCGAGTTCTCCGTTGATCTCACGCTCAATGCGGGTGAGCTCTTCCATATCCTCTTCAAGCCGTAACTTAGACTTGGATACGGTCTGCATGTTCTCATCGAAGTTGGCGAGAGTCTCCTCTGTCTCTTCGAGTCTCGTCTTGGTGTTGTTGTATTCGCCTTCAGCCTTGACTTCCTCAAGCTGGTAGAACTTGAGCTGTTCGCCGAGCTGTGCGAGCTCACGCTTGATCGTTCCGATACCGTCGTCAACTTCCTGACGCTGGTCTTCGGAATCAGCAAGCTTTGCCTCAAGTTCAGCAACGGTTTTGGTGAGAGCTTCTATCTCCGCCCTTCTTCCGATAACGCCCGTTCCCGCGCCGGTCTTCTTGAGCGAACCGCCTGTAAGTGATCCGCCGGGGTTAACAGAATCGCCCTCCAAAGTCATGACCTTATAGGCACGGCCTGTCTTCGATGCGATTATTCTTGCGCTATCCAAGTCGTGAGCAACTATTATCCTGCCCAGAAGGTTAGCAACGATGTCTTCTAAGTCACGGCTGCTCCTTACAAGGTCTGAAGCAACACCGATATATCCGTTGACACTCTTTGCCTTGCGCAGATCATCCTCATCCACATATCTTGCCTTGATATTCTCGATAGGAAGGAACGTGACTCTTCCGAGTCTGTTTTCCTTAAGGTAACTGATAAGCTCGGCAGCATCCGCTTCGCTCTTGGTTACGATGTTGTTGAGCGAATTACCCAGAGCCGTCTCAATGGCTGTCTCATACTTGCTGTCAGTATTGATAAGGTCTCCTAAGACGCCTACCATGAGACTTTTTACCGATCTATTAATGTCGGCAGCATCCAAAAGGCGCTTTACGGATTCCTGATAACCTTCCTTACGCCTCTCGATATCTTTCAATGTCTGAAGCTTTGACTCTTCAGCTGAAAGCTTCTTATTATTAACTTCGAAAAACTGGTTAAGCTCGACCTGACGGCCTCTTAACTCCTCAAGCTTCTTATTGCGGACGTCAATGTCCTTCGTGACATCGCCCTTGATCTTCTTTATCTCGTCTAAGGCCTTCTCTTCTTCCTTAAGCTTCGTGCTTAATTCAGTTTTGCCTGTCTCGGAAGCCGCTCTTGCCTCCTGCATATCCCTGATCTTATCGTCAAGGGCAGTAATTCCGGCCTGGCATTCGGTGAGCTTCTTCCTGGTCTCGAAAAGTTCTTCCGTCTTGGCCTTTACCTTAGAATCGGCCTTGCCGGCTTCCTTTCTGCTGGCTTCATATTCTTCAAACTTTGCAAGACGCTCCTTATCTAATTCCTCGCTTAAGAGCTTTGCATCGTTTGCTGCCTTTAAGAGACTGTCAGCCTTTGCTTTCTTCTCATTGAGCTCATTTGTGAGCTTCTCTACGGTCTCATCCGTAGATTCCATATCAGTCTTTAATTCTTCTATTCTCTGGTTAGTCTGGTTGAGCCTTTCTATTGAGACCTTCTTATCAGTCTGTGTCTCATGCTCGAACTCGGTGAGGTCGGACAGTTCCTGTCTCTTATCCTCTATCTCGTTCTCAAGGGTCTCAGTCTTAGTGATTATCTCCTGGTGGCTCTTACGAAGATTCAGGTATTCGTCCTCACGCTCTTTGATCTCTTTTTCGAGCTGCTCCTTAAGGCCTGCTGAATCGCCCATCTCGCGGTTGGCTTCGGTTATCTTGTGAACAAGAAGCGACGTCTCGAGCTTCTTGAGCTCTTCGTAGTTCTCGTTGAACTTACGCGCCTTGCCGGCCTGCTCTTCGAGAGGTCCCTTGCGCTCTTCAAGTTCGCCTAAGATGTCGTTGATACGGACGAGGTTCTGCTCTGTGCTCGTAAGCTTCCTCTGGGCCTCATCCTTACGGACGCGGTACTTGACGATACCTGATGCTTCCTCGATGACCCTTCTTCTGTCCTCAGACTTCGTCGAGAGGATGTCATCTACTCGGCCCTGTCCTACGAGTGAATAGCCGTCACGGCCAAGACCGGTGTCAAGGAAAAGGACCGTAATATCCTTAAGACGGCAGTTGACCTTGTTGATCTGATACTCGGACTCACCGGAACGGTAAAGTCTTCTCGTGATGCAGATCTCAGGGAAACCATAGTCTATATAGCCGTCTGAATTATCGAAAGTGATGGATACTTCGGCATAGTTCATGGAACGTCTTGCGGATGTACCGTTGAAGATGACGTCCTCCATCTTGCCGCCACGGAGCTGCTTGACGCTCTGTTCGCCCAAAACCCAGCGGACGGCATCGCTGATATTGGATTTACCTGATCCGTTAGGACCAACCACGGCCGTAAGACCGCGGTCAAAGTCGATACACGTATAGTCGGGGAATGATTTGAACCCCTGAAGCTCTAACTTTTTAAGGTACATCCTATAGTCAGTTCCGTCTTATCAGAAATTATTAACCTTAGCATTATAACAAAAACAGCGCCTTTTTGTAGGACAATCTGCTCTCAGCACCCCTCAGGGTAAAGGCGCATATACTCCTTTAAACCCTTCTCGGCACATTTCTGCTCGGCATCCTTCTTGCTGTGTCCCGTAGCCGAAGCCAGGAGCACGTCATCGGAATAAACACTGACGTCGAATTCTTTCATATGGGCAGGGCCGCGCTCACCGGTCACTTCGAATCTGATCTTATGCTGGAAGCCTCTGGTCTGCGCGAGTTCTAAAAGCCTGCTCTTGTAATCCAGGAAGATCTCGCCGTTGACGGCCTTTTGAACCGTTTCGGTAAGATTTTTCAGGACACATTTCTTCGCCTGTTCGAATCCGCCGTCAAAATATACTGCCGCAATGACCGACTCAAAGCAGTCAGCCAGCGTCGAATCCTTATCGTTGCCGCCGCTCTGAGCTTCGCCCTTGCCAAGGAGCAGATAATCGCCCAGATGGAGCTTTCTGGCTACTTCGGCAAAAGACTTCTCACAAACGGAGACGCTTCTCATCTTTGAGAGATATCCTTCATCAGCCTGAGGCTTTAACTCATAGATCATCTGGCCGACAACAACGTCTAAAACCGCATCACCTATGAACTCAAGTCTCTGGTTGGACTCCCAATGACCCCTTCCCGTCTCGAAAACGTAGGTCGTGTGTGTAAAAGCCGTCTCAAGGAGCGACTTGTTCACAAAGGTATAACCCAAATCCTGTTCTAATCTTGAATAGTCTGTCATAGTCTTATTTACAATAACGGCTGAATGCATTGATTTGCACCCAGCCGTCAAAACTTTTGAAGTTAATTCAGAGATCTGAATCTCCGGTATATTAGCCCTCTGTAAGGCTCTGAATATACTCGACTGCATCCTTGACGGTAACAACCTTCTCAGCTACGTCATCAGGGATCTCGATATCGAACTCCTGCTCCATAGCCATAACAAGCTCAACCATGTCAAGAGAATCAGCGTTAAGATCATCTACGAAAGAGGAATCCTCTGTGATTGTATCCTCATCTACACCGAGCTGATCAACGATCATCTGCTTAATCGAGTTGAAAAGTTCTTCATTTGACATAAATTTGTACCTCCGTACGATTCTTTCGAAAATCTACAAGTTGTTTTTAATGTAAGACACGACTTTTGTCAATAGGTTATTTTGACTATCGAAGTTCTTTGACATTTATCCCTTCAGGTAATGCTTACCCTTTATAAGATAGTCAATGCCTGAAACAATAGTCATAATAACACATATTGCGAAAAGTACATCCCCAATTATCGTGACCGCATTTATCTCGATCGGATAACCATTAAAACCTAAACCGAAGATCCTAAGGAGCAAAGGCTCAAACATGAGGTAGATGAGGGCGATCATCTGGGTTACGGTCTTGATCTTGCCGATCATCTTTGCCGCAATTACCTCTCCTTTTGCCGCAGCTATCATTCGAAGACCGGATACTGCGAACTCTCTTAAGATGATAATCATTACGGCCCAGGCGGAAATCCTTCCCAAACCGATAAACGCCAGCATGATGCTTATAACAAGGATCTTATCTGCCAGAGAATCCAGGAACTTGCCCAGATCCGTGATGAGATTGTACTTTCTGGCTATCTGGCCGTCGAACATATCCGTAAACGAAGCGATAATGAAGACGACAGCTGCAACTATCATGCCGTAGGAATTGATAAAACTGTTCCAGCCGGAAGGCTCCCAGCCGAATATATTTATCGGAAGCATAAAAAGGAGCGTGATTGGAACAAGAACGATCCTCAAGATAGATAACTTGTTTGGAAGATTCATGACCTAATGCTCCTTAATAATTATTTATGAAGTCTTAAAAGACAACACACTAATAATACACAGATTTATTTTTCCGTCAAATCGTAACGGCAGTCATATCGTAATCGTCAGAGCAATCCACGATCTTACAATCTACGATATCACCGATCTTAAGCTCCTCATCCTGCGAAGCAATGTAGATAACGGGATCGACTTCCGGAGACTCGCCGTAGCTTCTGCCCACATAGAAGATGCCGTCATCAGATACGGAACAAATATTGACTTTGGTAACAGTACCAAGACGCTTCTGAGACTGCTCGCCCGAGATCTGCTTCTGAAGCTCATAGATCTCGTCATATCTCCTCTGTTTGGTCTCCTCATCGATCTGGTCCGGCATGTCATAGGCTTTTGTTCCCTCTTCAGGAGAGAAGATAAAGCATCCCAGTCTGTCGAACTTCCATTTCTTAAGATTTTCCTTAAGCTCCTGGAAGTCCTCTTCCGTCTCGCCGGGGAAACCCACCATGACGGTAGTTCTGATTATGCAGTCAGGCATAGCCTTGCGGATCATCTCAAGTCTTGAGGTGATAAGCTCAACAGTATCCTTCCTGAACATTGCCTTTAAGATCTTATTGCAGCCATGTTGTATCGGAATGTCAAGATAATGCGCAACCTTAGGGTTATTTGCCATCTCTTCGATCAGATCGGGAGTAATGCCGTCCATATAACCGTACATAACGCGGATCAGTTCTATCCCGTCTATCTCTGAAAGAGCCTTTAAAAGCTTAGTAAGGCTTCTCTCTTTATAAAGTTCGATTCCGTAGTTTGTCGTATCCTGAGCTGCAAGAACGAGCTCTTTTACGCCTCTTGAAGCAATGATCTTAGCTTCTTCAACGATATCTTCCATGGGGCGGGATACGAAAGTGCCTCTTATCAGGGGGATGGCGCAGAAACTGCATCTGTGAAGGCAGCCTTCACCGATCTTGATCCAGGCATATGCTTCCGTGGAAAGTTCCCTTTCCTTAATAAGATGCTTATAGCCGCCTACGCCTGTCGTAAGGTTGATCTTGTCGGAATCCTTATCAAATTCAGATGCGAGCTTTGCTACGACTTCCACTATATCGCCATAGTGAGCAGTTCCCAAAACCGCATCTACTTCAGGAAGTTCCTTTAAGATATCTTCCGGATATCTCTGGGAAAGGCATCCTGATACGATTATCTTCTTAACATTCCCGTTGGGGACCTTGAAATCAGCGACTTCAAGTATCGCATCGATAGCTTCCTTCTTGGCTGACTCGATAAAACCGCATGTGTTGATTACCACAATGTCCGATTCAGGCACGTCATTTATTACGTTATATCCGGCCAGCTTTAGCTGAGTGGACATATTCTCGCAGTCAATAAGGTTCTTGGAACAACCAAGAGCAAGAAGAGTTATCTTAATATCTTTGTTTGCAAGTTTATTTTCCATAAGAACGAATATAACAAATATCGGCTAAAAGAAAAAGGCTCTCATGAACCATATATCACGAGAGCCTGTAAGATCATTGTTCGAGATAAAGCCTGAAAGCCTTCCGGGCTGTCTCCATAGAGTACCCTCTGAGCCCTGCGATCTTCAGGAACTCATCTTCCCTGCCGGAACTGTCTTCATCAGGACTTCCGAAATTGGCTTCATAAAGACTTTTACAGGTATCCGTATCGCTGTCTAATTCATCGACAACGAGATCAGCAAATTCAGGATCGATACCTGCCTCGAGCAGGCGCTGATACATGAACTGTTTGCTCTCCTGCTTCTTGCCTGACCGGACCGCTAAAACCTTACGCGAAGCACGCAGATCGTCAATATAGCCGGACTCTATCAGAAGCCTGACCGCTTCGGCGGCGACAGCTTCCGAATAACCCCTCTGCATAAGATAAAGCCTTATCTTGCCTGAAGAGTATATGCCCGTGCCGATGTGCCTGATCGCGCAGGTTACGGCTTCCTTGGTCCTGGTATTATCAGACATCGATACCTAAGATATCGTCGTCATCAGATTCTTCTTCGGGTGCAGCATCTGCTGCAGCGCCTGCCGGAATATCGTCATCATCTGCAGGCATATAGGAGTCTCTGATCTTCTCCTCGATCTCATCCTTGATATCAGGATGGTCGATAAGGTACTGCTTGGCAGCGTCTCTGCCCTGAGCGATCTTCGCACCGTTATAGGCGAACCAGGAACCGCTCTTATCGATGATGTTGTTCTCAACACCCAAGTCAATAATGCAGCCTTCAGAAGATACGCCCTTACCGTACATGATATCGAACTCTGCTTCCTTGAACGGCGGAGCTACCTTATTCTTAACTACCTTGACTCTTGTGTGGCTTCCGACTACGTCTGTACCGTTACGGAGAGTCTCAACCTTACGTACATCAAGTCTTACTGATGCATAGAACTTAAGTGCACGGCCGCCCGGTGTGGTCTCAGGGTTACCGAACATAACGCCGACCTTCTCACGGAGCTGGTTGATAAAGATGCAGATCGTATTTGACTTGGATACAACCGGAGCAAGCTTTCTCAAAGCCTGGCTCATGAGACGTGCCTGAAGACCGACGTGGGAATCACCCATCTCGCCTTCGATCTCGGCTCTCGGTACGAGTGCTGCAACGGAGTCGATAACTACTACATCAATGCAGCCGCTTCTTACAAGTGTCTCGCAGATCTCAAGTGCCTGCTCACCTGTATCAGGCTGGGACAAAAGGAGGTTATCAACATCAACTCCGATGTTGCCTGCATAAACCGGATCTAATGCGTGCTCTGCGTCGATGAATGCGCATGTGCCGCCCATCTTCTGTGCTTCTGCTACACAGTGGAGAGCTACTGTTGTCTTACCTGAAGATTCAGGTCCATAGATCTCGATGATCCTTCCTCTGGGAAGTCCGCCGATACCGAGTGCGATATCAAGTGTCAGAGCACCTGTAGGAATGGTATCGATCTCTACCTGGGACTTATCGCCCAGACGCATAACGGCACCCTGGCCGAACTGCTTCTCGATCTGCGCCATAGCGGCGTCAAGGGCCTTCCTTCTCTCATCCTTATCCTGTACCTGGGCAACTGAGCCCTTACCGGCATTCTTACTCTTAGCCATATTGATCCTCCTGAAGAATTGAACATTTGTTCTCATTTATGAGTTAATTCTATTGTTATGATACACTTTTGTCAACAAAATTTACCTTACAAATTCGAACAAAAGCAAACAAGTCCCGTTAATCGGACACCTCGCTTTAAAAACCCTTTAAAACCGCGGGTTCCGGCTTTTCGAAAGAGGCAAAAAACAGCCTCGAAATCACAAAAACCGACAAGATCCGACAAAAGCCTGCAAAAAACGTCTTCAAACCGACATAAAAACCTGCAAAGAATTATGCTTGCGGGTGATCTTTAAGCCCTGATCAGTAACCTTTATTCCGGTCGATCAGATTATTAAGAGGCAGGCCTTTAGAATAATTAATCAGATTTTTACAGAACATATCCACATTAACGTTAAGAGTGTGTTCGAGAGTAAGATTTCCTGCCACATGAGGCGTTATTATAAGGTTCGGAGTTTTCCAGAGCCTGCTGTCAGAAGGAAGAGGTTCGTTCTTAAACACATCCAGAGCGGCGCCTCCGAGCTTACCGCTTACAAGGCTCTCATAAAGAGCATCCTCATCTATGGCAGAGCCCCTCCCCACGTTGACAACGTAAGCGCCGGCCGGAAGAAGGCCTATGCGCTCACGGTTTAAGATGTCTCTAGTCTCAGGCGTATCCGGAAGGCTCATTACAAGAAGATCTGCAAAGGGCAGCAGTAAATCCAATTCTGATACTGTCCTCACCAGATCAAACGAAGGATCTGAACACTTCCCGCTCCTTGATACACCAGTTATGCTCCCAGGCTCAAATGCCCTTGCCCTTCTTGCAAAACAGCACCCGATATCACCAGTTCCGAGAACAAGTATCCGGCAGTCCTTAAGTGACTTCTGCGGCTGCGGACTGCTCCAATTGCCTTTCAATGACTCGCCGTAGGAATAATCGAGTTTGCGCATCATCATCAAAGTGACTGCGATGATATGCTCGGCAATAGTTACTCCGTAAGCGCCTGATGAATTGGTGACAAGGCAGTCTTCATTTGCAAAGACGCCGGGCTTCATCAGATAGTCAACACCTGCCGAAGGAACTGAGAGCCACTTGAGATCCTTATTCTTAGCGGCATTCCCCATTCCGAATCCGTAGATGACTTCGCAGTCATCCCAATCTGACGGAATGTCTTCTTCAGTCTCAACAAAAAGAACGCTGCCGCCGGCTCCGGCTGCAGCCTTTCTGATCTGTTCCTTATGAGAGTCTTTTAATAATCTGTTGATTACCACTATCTTCATACATTCTTTACCGCCGTGCCGATCGGGATATTCTGATAGATCCAGTAAGCAACATCTTTCTTAAGCCTTATGCATCCGGCTGATACATGCTGGCCTAATCTGCCGTCCTGGATCGTGCCGTTATAGTTATATGTGACGCTGTGGAAATAGTAAGGTCCGTTCCACTGTGTTGCGTGATAGCAAAGAGAACCGTGCGAATAAAAATGCGTAAGCTTCTTGGTGACCTTATAATTTCCTCTGGGTGTCGAATGGCCTTTTTTACCGCAGGACATAGGATAGATCTTATAGAGCTTCCATTTGCCTACACTGCCCTTAAAGATCATGATGTAGCAGTTGTCGATGTCCGCAATTATGAAGTAATCGGTATTGCTCCTGAATAACTGTTCATTAATGCAGCGGACATGCTTTGCGGCATTCTTATATTTCCAGCCGAGGTTGCCCTTCCTGTCGAGATCATAATAGTCATCACCGATGCAGGTCATGCCGTCAAGGTGATCGATATAGTTGCTCAGAAGGATCTTCTTTACGCGGATGTTATAGGAAGCGCAAAGCTTAGCGAATTCATTGGAAGATACGAACTCTCTGAATACCAGATATCTGCTGGTGCCGTTTTCGAGTTTCTTTACGACAGAAGCCTTGCCCTTTGCATCGGCATATCTTCCGTAGCAGCCGGTATAAAGATCTTCTGCAAACTGCTCGTCAGACGTATGAAGAGCCCTGTACTCGGGCGAAAAATAGAAGTGGTAAAGGATATTATACGCTTCAGTGATCCCGCCCTTAAGGCTCCTTGCCATCTCCTCCTTTTCAGAAGGATCACAGGTATCACGGCGGGTAACTATTGAGTAAAGTCTTCCGACAAACTGATAATACTTCGGATCGATCTCCTCATCCTCGACGATATTTGCTTCGCCAACCGTATCAGCAGAAACAGGAGTGGCCGGGAAACCGTCAAACAGGCAGAATACCGATGCATAAGCAATCACGAGGCACAATAATCTGATAAGGCACTTCTTTAACATCGGCAGCTCACAATAAAAGGATTGTAAAGACATAATATCACGTAATCTTATGAATTATTCAAGAGTGCTTTTGAACTTCACGACAAACTCAGGCGCCGAGCCCGTCTTTGGTATCTATTACGACCACACAGCCGGGATCGACACGTTTCATAATCTGTACCATGGTGTCCTTGGAAACCGCAACACAGCCTGCAGTGTACTTGTTATTTCCGGTGCAGTGAAGGAAGATAGCCGAACCCCTGCCCGGTGTGCATTCCTCGTTAAAGCTTATGTTAAGGCAGTACTGATATGCCTTTGTATAATCGATCAGATGCTCGCTGTTCTTCTTATCAAGATCCGGATAATCATCAATGCTGACCATCTCGTTGTAGCGCATGCCGTCGCGCATGTCACTTGACCAGTAGAGGTCTTTTGTTACCTTGACATAAGGGATAGTACAACCCGGATCATCTGCGATGCCGAATGCCTTATTGAAATGATAAACACCGATAGGTGTCTTGCCGCAGCCTTCCTTGCGTTCCGAATCCATGACCATGCCGTTCTTCCCGACATATCCCTCAACAGATAAGACCTGTATCCAGTTTCCATTGGCATCCCTCTCATGCATTGAAACTTTGCAGGTAGTCTTGGTCATTCCGGAAGCTGCAACTATCAGCATCTGATTAGTCCCGAGATCCTGTGCCAGCGGCAAAGCCCTGACCCACTCGGGTGACAGGTTCTCTATAACGGTTTCTTCTGTTGTCTCGGAAGTTTCTTTTGAAGTCTCTTTTGAAGTCTCCGGTGCTGTTGTCTCAGGAGCCGTAGTCTCAGCAAGGATGGGTCCTAATGCGGGTATTGTCTCAGCGGGCACTTCGGTCACGGTAGTATCAGAAGTTCCGATGATCTCAGAACTGTTGATCACAACATTTATATCAGTCTCAACGGAAGTATTTACGTGGCAAGAGGAAACACCAAACAAAACGCTCGTGACTGCCAATACAGTAATAAGCTTTAGTGATAATCCCCTGCTCTTCATGCCTTTTTTGCTGCGGTCTTCTTAAACACCTTTGACTTAAATTTGTTGATCCACTCTGTGGCTTCCTGCATACGGAGCAATACCGCCATTCCGAAATAAACAACGACAGCAACTGCGCCCTTTATAGAGATTATAAGAAGTTGAGTGATTTTTCCACCCTGTGCGGGTAAAAATCTGTCAAGAACAAAGACAGCCAAAGCCATTACCGCAACACAGACAGCTGCTTTTATCAGGAATCTGACTATTCCGTAAGGCGCAAGTTCCTTGCGTCTGCAGTATGTGACCGCGAGGATTATCATCTGACAGATGTTGGTAAAAGAATATGCCAGTGAGAGCGACAAAGGACCGACACCCGTTACTACCATGAAGTGGCACGCAACAGGGTTGATTACAAGTCCGATGACACCTGCTATGAGCGGAAGCTTGGTCTGGCCGATGGCATAGAAAGCCTGGTTAAATACATGGACTACCGTTGCAGTAATGATCGAACTGCAGAATCCAAGAAGGAAAATGGCTGCAGTCTGCGCATGTCTGTCCGTATAGTTCGAATGCCACTGATATACGGCTTTAACGACATCAACATTTAAGACTGCCATGAAAATTGCAGAAGGGATCGTCATGAACAAAGCGCTCTTCATCGAGTGTGAGATAAGAGTCGAAGCCTTCTGGAATCTCTTTGCTTCGTAATCGCCGGAAAGCTCGGGTGTCATTACCGTAGTGATCGCAACGACGAATACTGAATACGGGATCTGCCAGATAGATGATGCATTCCTGAACGCGAAAACGCTTCCCTCGTCGAACTGGAGAGCAAAGCTGTTAAGTACGATATTGTTGATCTGGATAACCGAAGCTGAGATAAGGATCGGAATAGCTCTTACAAAGAGCTTTAAGAACTCCCTGTCAGCCAGATGGAAATTAAGCCTGAACTTCTTCATCTGCTTAAAGCCCAAAGTGTACTGGAACAGGAAATAGAATACAGATGCCGCAAGGATACCGCCCGTTGTCATCATGAGTCTGTTAAGTGAGTTGCCGCCGAAGACAAAGATAGCGGCAATGACCAGGATGTTATAGAAGACAGGAGCAAATGATGTAATGGTGAATTTTCTGTATGCGATAAGGATGCCGTTGCAAAGTGCTGCAAGCATGATGAAGAATATCTGGGGGAATAATAATTTGGAAGCCTGCGCTGCGAGCGGGATCGTGTCAGGATTCTTAACGTCATTAAACAGGCCGTAAATAACATAAAGAGGTTCAGAGAACACAGTACCGATCGTACAGCAGATCACCATGACGATGCATACGACAGTAATGAATTTACTTACGGTCTTTATTCCTTCTTCTTCCCTGCCGACAGCGAGCTGTGCGCTCATGTAAGGAGCGATCGTTGAATAGATGGCGCCGCCTACAAGGAGGTTATAGAAAAGATCGGGAATGTTAAAAGCAAGCGTATACGCGTCGCGGTAGATGCCCTGGCTGAATCTTAAGGAAACGATGACATCGCGGATCAGTCCGGATCCTTTAGTAATGATAAGACCGATACCCACGATTATTGCCGATAAGGCAAAGCTCATCCCCTTCTTCTTAGCCGGGGATGCCGCTGTCTTATTCTCTGTACCAGTATTCTCAGCCACTTAAGCCTTACCATCCTTTATCAGCGAGATCGCCTTATTCAATGCCTCCAGAACGGTGCAGGTACGTATAGTATCCCTATCTCCGTTAAAGTTCAACCTCAAAGATCCCGCAATATCGCGGAAACAATACCCCATATAGACCGTTCCCACGGGTTTGCCTGGCAATTCGCCCGTAGGTCCCGCAATCCCGGTCACTGATATGGCAAGGTCAACACCTAAAACGTCTCTCGCGCCTTCTGCCATTGCCTTTGCGCACTCTGCAGAAACTTCGGTATATGCCGAGATGATACCCGCAGGGACTCCGAGAACGCCTTCCTTGACTTCATTGGTATATGAGACTACTGAGCCTTTGAAGACTGCCGATGCGCCGGGAACGGCAACAACGGAAGATGATATCAGGCCACCCGTAAGACTTTCTGCGAATCCTATCGTGATCTCCTCAAACTTCGAAATAGTGACGAGCTCTGATGCCTTGCTGAAAATGAGTTCAGTAATATCAGCCATCACTGTTCCTCGCCTGCATTTCGAGCCATTCAGTCTCAGTGATCAGGATCTTTCTGGGCTTGCTGCCTTCGAAAGGTCCTATGATCTTCTTCTTTTCGAGTTCATCTACAAGTCTTGCAGCTCTCGGATAACCGATGCCGAGTCTTCTCTGGAGAACAGATACGCTCGCGCTTCCGTATTCTATTACTGTCTGAACCGCCTGGTTGAAGAGGTCGTCAGCACCTGAACCGCCGCCCGATGCTCCACCGGATGATGAACCGCCGGAAGCCTGGTCCTCGCCTGCAGTAACCCTGTCGATGTCCTTGATGATTGTCTCATCGTACATTGCGCCGTACTGCTTCTTGAGGAAGTCAACAACTGCCTCAACCTCTTCATCCTTAAGGAACGCACCCTGGCCTCTTACAGGCTGCGGAGCGCTCATAGGAGCATAGAGCATGTCGCCCTTACCCAGGAGCTTCTCGGCACCGTAGGAATCAAGGATCGTTCTGGAGTCAACGCCTGACGTAACGGCAAATGCGATCCTCGAACCGATATTTGCCTTGATAACGCCCGTGATGACGTCAACTGAAGGTCTCTGTGTTGCGATGAGCAAATGGATGCCTGCGGCTCTTGCGAGTGCGGCAAGTCTGGAGATATATGTCTCGACTTCCTTTGCAGCGACCATCATGAGTTCTGCAAGCTCGTCGATTACGATCAGGATAAGCGGCAGGTGCTCTACCTGGCTGTCATCCTTATACTTCTCGTTAAAGCCCTTGATGTCTCTTACCTGACCTTCCTCGAAAAGCTTATATCTTCTCTGCATCTCGGTTACTGCCCAGTTAAGAGCGCCGGCTGCCTTCTTGGGATCTGTGATGACCGGCATGATGAGATGCGGAACGCCGTTATAAACAGAGAGCTCAACGACCTTAGGGTCAACAAGGATCATGCGCACTTCCTCAGGTGAGGAATGAACGAGGATACTTGTAAGGATCGAGTTGATACATACTGATTTACCTGAACCCGTGGAACCTGCGATCATGAGGTGAGGCATCTTTGCAAGGTCACAGTAGATAGGCCTGCCCGGAATGTCTCTTCCCAAAGCGACCGTAAGAGGAGATGCTGCCTTGAATTCCTTTGTCTCGACAAGTCCTCTTAACTGGACCGCTGTAGGAACATCATTAGGTATCTCGATACCGATGGCACTCTTGCCCGGGATAGGGGCCTCGATCCTGATCGAGATCGCAGCCATGGCGAGCATGATATCATCCTGAAGGTTCGTAACTCTCGATACCTTGGTACCTGTCTCAAGCGTAAGCTCGAACCTTGTGATCGAAGGTCCGTGAGTGATATTTACAACTTCTGCAACGATGCCGAAGCTCTTCAATGCATCTTCAAGCTTATGGGCCTTAGCCTTAAGCTTCTTCTCAAGATCGGCGTCCGCACGCTGCTTGATATCGGGAGCAAGGATCGATGTGGGCGCAGGCCTGTAATTCCTAAGCTTCCTCTTCTGGGCGCGGAGCTGAGCCTCGTGCTGCTTCGTCTCTTCGGCAAACTCGATGTCGGGCTTCTTCTGCTCCGTGACATCTCTTGAGGAAGTCTTGATGATCCTTCCTTCTGTCCTGCTGAAGCCCTCAGTATTGTCATTTTCCGCATTGATCGTAATACCGTCAGATGAAACAGGCTGAACGGCAGCGGGAACAGGATCTGCTGCGGGCTCTTTCTTCCCGTACATCGACAGATCTATATTGGGCTCTCTTACAGTTCTTGCAGGTTCGGAATAATCGTAGCCTGAGCCTTCACTGTCTTCTTTGATCTCGTAAGGATCTTCAGTGCCGCTATAGATATCGGTCTCTTCCTGAACTTTCTTATTCTCGACAGGAGTGAAATCGTAGAAATCCTCCTTTTTCTTCGTATCCAAGAACGATAAAGTCTTCTTCTCCTTCTTGACCTTGGCGGCTCCGGGAATATTCAGAGGATCCGTGATATATCCGAAATCCGCATTGTTATCGGATGAATCTGAGACATCATATTCTTTCTCGTTATATGCGAGCTTGCCGGGCTCCTGCTGTACAGGATGGATCTGCCCGCCCGTGAGCTTCTCGACATCGGTAAAGCCTGATTGGCCGTCGATGGGAAGGCTCGTCATGAAGGGGCCCTGCTTCTCTGAATAAGGGCCGTTGGCGGGCTTTTTCGCGCTCTGGACAAAACGTGAAGCTCCGTAATCGGGATATTCCGGCGTAGCCGAAGGCGGGATTACGCCGCCGTCACCGTAAGTTATGAATGTAGTGCCGCCGACGTTCTGTCTCGGTCTCTGAGGCTCGGGTCTCGCATAATTGTTGCCTGAATAGATTTGATACTCAGGATCGTTCTGTCTCTGTGTCTTATGGTTTACGACACTGTTATAGACCTTGCCGGATGCCGTGCTGATGGCATGCGCGGTCTTCTTGGCCGTAGCCTTCAGGGAAACTCTGAATACGAGCATGATCTGAGTAAGAAGGAATACCACGATAGCAAGGATACCTATTACGTTGCCCGTTACTTCGAAAAGTGCAACCGCAATTGCGCCTCCGACGATACCGCCCGGAAGCACGATCGAATTTGCAGCAGGAGCCTTTATGAGATTTCCGTCAACACCGGATTCCCATAAGAGCGAGAGTGCCTTAAGCGCAGATGTCTTCCCTTCCTGATTCTGGCACAGGCCCTCGAAATGGGACATGTCCATGGTAATAAGTGCAAGGAGAGCGGAAACGGATACCAGAAGAAGGATTATACTCCTGACTCTTATTCCGGATACGCCCTGCCTCTTCTCGAAAAAGACATCCAAAGCGACATAAAGGATATAGACAGGAATAGCATAAGCAGCTACACCGATAAGCCCTAAGAAGAAGCTCTTTACGGCACTTCCGATTATGCCGGTCAGTGCTACAGGCAAATAGAAGATCAGTATTATCGCGACAGCAACAAAGAACAGTACGATTCCCGCTGCTTCTTTGCGTGAAGTATCTCTGCTCAAATTCCCAACCTCCTGGCAGCCTTATATAACAACACCAATGTCTTGGAGTCTTCGATCTCCTGCTCATCCGCCATCCTGACTGCTTCTTTAAGCGGTATCTTGACCGTGGAAATGTATTCATTGAGATCAGGATCGGCATCGCCTGTCTCAAGATCTGTTCCGATAAAGAGCGTGATGACCTCACTGCAGTATCCCGGTGTTGCCGTAACGGCACCGACGCACTCGATATTCTTTGCTACAAAGCCCGTCTCTTCGGTGATCTCCCTTGAAGCGCAGTATAAGGGATCTTCCCCCTCCTCTATCTTTCCTGCAGGAGCTTCCAGCATTACCTTCTCGAAAGGGCTCCTGAACTGCTTTACAAGATAGCAGTTGCCTTCATCATCTATCGGGAGGATGCATGCACCGCCGTGGTGCTTTACGATCTCCCTTGTGCTCTCTCTGCCTTCCGGCGTGATTATCTTCTTTATCTCAACGTCAAAGACATGACCTTCGAATACTGTCTTCGAATCAACAGTCTTCTCGAAAAGCATCTCATCATTGCAATTGATCTTACCCATTATTCGTGTCCTTTACCTTCGCTGATCTTCTTCCATTCCTTTACGGCGAGCTCGTCACAGCGGTTATTAAATTCATTGTCAGCATGTCCCTTGACCTTATGGAAAGTGACATTATGCATTGTCGTAAGGCTAAGGAGCTCCTTCCACAGATCGCTGTTGGCGACTTCCGCCTTGGCGCTGTTCTTCCAGCCGTTCCTTGTCCATTTATCAAGCCAGTTCTGCTCGAAAGCATTGACCACATAAGCGCTGTCACTGTAGATATCCACGGTGCAGGGACGCTTCAATGCCCTGAGGCCTTCTATTACCGCCATAAGTTCCATGCGGTTGTTGGTCGTATCCGCTTCACCGCCTGAAAGCTCCTTCTTGGCTCCGCCGGCCATGAGGATAGCTGCCCATCCGCCCGGACCGGGATTGCCCGAACAGGCTCCGTCAGTATAGATTGTAACTTCGCTGATCACTGCCATATCGATACGGACAAGGGCTTACTTATTGCCCTTCATCTCCTGGGTCTTGTCATAAGCTGCCGTAACGGACTTGATGACCGCATTTCTCAGGCCGTTCTCTTCAAGTGCCATAACACCTGCGATCGTTGTGCCGCCGGGAGAGCAGACCATATCCTTGAGTACTGCAGGATGTGTGCCTGTCTCAAGCGCGAGCTTGCCGGATCCTGCAACAGTTGCTGCAGCGATCTTAAGAGCATCTGCTCTCTTGATGCCGAGGCTTACGGCCGCATCTGCCATAGCCTCAATGAAGAGC
>JAEEGJ010008289.1_pt1 | contig 28802 bp, 25 predicted proteins | sample 8958761 | NCBI WGS metagenome assembly JAEEGJ01 (sample SAMN16246546, study PRJNA631951) | gut metagenome | biome: gut microbiome; feature: rumen; material: RS-attached | host: Bos | place: Iran: Karaj | collected 2018-10
TTTCGTTTGCTTAAACTGAAAAAAGGTGGCTGTGAAAACGGCCACCTTTTTTTTGGATGCAAGTCTGGGGGTTCCGTCAGGAATCCAAGGGTTTCTTTTTCCACCAACTCCAAACCATCAGACCCGCCGTGACCGCCATGCTCCCTGCAATGAGCCATCTGTTCTGCAACGCGCCGAAATGGTCTACATCAATGTCGATGACGTCTTTGTTATTAAGATAATACAGCACCACCGCCGTGCCGTTGTTGAGGAAGTGCATGAGGATGCTTGTCCACAACGAACCGCTGATATAGAACATATAGCCCAAAACGATGCCGAGGAACATGCGCGGCAAGAAACCGTAAAACTGGAAATGAATGAAGGAGAAGATGGCCGCTGAAAGGATGATGGCAATATGCGGGTTCATACGTCGTGTCAGCGACTGTTGCAGCACACCTCTGAAAGTCAGCTCCTCGCCAATGGCGGGAATTAGCGCGATGATAAGCAGATTGAACAACAGCCCGCCAAAGGTATTTACGTTAAGCATCCTTTCGGTGAGAGCTTCAGCCGTTTCTTCCAAGTTTTTCAGCAAGTCCTCGAGTGTCTGCAAGGCTCCGCCAAATTTCAAGCCTTCGTTCCACGTGGTCAGTTGGTTGGTGACAGGCAAAGAGATGAACATCAGCGCTATGCCAGCCAGAATCAGCCAAACAGGACTGACTTTTCGGAAGCCCAGGTCGTGCATCGGGTGCTCCTTGCGCGTGATGAAATAATAAACGATGGGCGGTACGATGAACATCATCGCGGAACTGATGCCTTGCCCAATTTTCAACAGCGTGTCGTTGTTGCCGATGACAAGAAAGGCACTGGCAAATGCACCCAACAAGCAGCAAACCAATAAGATAATAAAATAGAGAAAAATCCTCATGCCTGTGGATTGTTTCAGACTTTCGGTGAACAAATTTTCTTTCATTGCATTTGATTTTGGTGCAAAGATACGCTTTTTGTACTTTTGCAGCGATTATTATATGTTGGCGTTTCGACAAGCTCAACGGCCTTAGGTCCTTAAGCCTTTCGAAGAGCCGACTCAGAAATACAATCTGATGTATAAAATTGCGAACCTCGAATTTGAGCATTATCCGCTTCTATTGGCTCCGATGGAAGACGTGTCGGATCCGCCGTTCCGCTATGTCTGCAAGATGTTCGGCGCGGATGTGGTCTATTCCGAGTTCATCTCCGCTGACGGCCTCATCCGAGATGCGGTGAAAAGCATAAAAAAACTTGATTTCGAGGAGTTTGAACGGCCTGTAGGCATCCAGATTTTCGGCAACTCGGTTGAACCTATGGTGGAAGCAGCGCGTTATGCCGAAACCGCCCATCCTGACCTTATTGACATCAACTTTGGCTGTCCGGTGAAAAAAGTAGCCTCGAAAGGAGCCGGTTCGGGCATCATGAACGACATTCCCAAGATGGTGGCCATTACCAAGGCCGTGGTGGAGGCCGTGAAAACTCCCGTGACGGTAAAGACACGCCTCGGCTACGACGAACAGCACAAGGAAATTGTCGACATTGCTGAGCGACTGCAAGACGTGGGCATCGCTGCACTGACCATCCACGGACGCCTACGCACCACCAAATACAGCGAGCCTGCCGACTGGACACTCATTGGCGCAGTGAAAAACAATCCTCGCATGACCATCCCCATCATCGGTAATGGCGATGTGGTGGATGGCCCCTCGGCGAAACATTTCAAAGACACTTATGGCGTCGATGGGCTGATGATCGGACGAGCATCATACGGCAACCCGTGGATTTTCAACCAAATACGACATTATTTAGAAACTGGAGAGGAGCTGTCTTTGCCTGATGTGGCCGAACGGGTGCGCATCAGCAAATTGCAGTTGAAACGTTCCGTCGAATGGAAAGGCGAACACATTGCTTTGCTTGAAATCCGCAAGCACTGGGCTTCGTATTTCAAAGGATTACCGAATTTCAAACCATTCAAAATGAGACTGATGGAAACACTTTCGATGGAAGAAGTATTATGTATTTTAGATGAACTCGAGCGTTATTATTGCGATTAGATTACGCCTTCTTTCAACACTCCATTATCAAACAAGTTCCGCACCAGTTCCTCTCGACTAATATGATAAGTATTGATACCCAATGATTTGGCAACTTTGATATTTGCTGCTGTATCATCAATAAACAAGGTCTCCTCAGGCAGCAAACCCTCATGGTCAAGAATCAACTCGAAAAAGCGCGGGTCGGGTTTCTCCAAATGTTCAGCGAAAGAGAAGTACGATTTGTTGAACAACTTATCAAACTCGTCATAGCCAAAGCGCAATTGCAAATCCCTGACATACAAATCGTAATGAATCTCATTGGAGTTGCTCATCAGGAAGATTTTGTAGTGCTGCTTCACCTTTTCGAGGGCTTCAATACGCTCACGGGGAATGTCAAGCAACATGGCATTCCAGATGGAGTCGAATTTTTGGTCGGTCATTTTTTCCAAACCCAACAATGCCTTTATTTTCTTGCGGAAAGTCGAAGCGGTGTAAATGCCCGTGTCGAATCTGCTCATAATCTCCATAAACTCTTTGGATTGAGCAAGTTCCGAAACATTGATACCCATTTTTTCAAGTTCTTGATACACCACTTTCTCATCGATATCAAGGACAACTCCACCGAGGTCGAAGATGATATTCTTTATTTTTGTGCTCATTTTGATGAAATTTTCGGTTTAATTCGGTGCAAAATTGTAACTTTGCCGCGCAAAAAGCAAGAAAAAAAGCAGAAATTTGCCGTTTGAACTTGTTTTTCGCGGTCCCATAGCGCAGTTGGTTAGAGCAACTGACTCATAATCAGTAGGTCCTAGGTTCAAGCCCTAGTGGGACCACATAAAAAGCCACTCAAAAGTGGCTTTTTTGTTTTCTATTGCTACAACTTCACGACTTAGTATTTCATCCTGAAATTCAGGCCAAAATAAAAGCGGTCGATGGGTTCCTTCACCTGAAGATCGTTGTCCATGCGGATGAAAGCCATGAGGTAATGCCGCCGCGTGAGGCGATACTCCACCGAAGCGACCGTGCGCAAATTGTCGACGACGCTGTTTTGGGGGTCATTCAGGAGCCAGAACAACTCGGCGGAAAGAGTATATTTGAAACGGCTATTGGGCTGTTGGTAACTGATTTGCAGCCGGTTGCGCCAATAAAGCTTGGGATTTACTCGATGCTCACCTGTGCGCTCATCATAGAAGGTGGAAAGCAGTTTGGTGCGGTAGGCGAATTTGAAATGTCTGAAACTCTCAGAATAGGTCAGTTGTGCGCCTATGCGCCAACGGTTCTCGTAATAGCCTTCGTCGTTGTGCCGGCGGATGTAGTCGCCCATCAAACCGACCTTCATCCTATTGCGCCAAAAGGTGTAGTCCACACCAAGAGAATTAAGCCACCGGTCAAACTCGGTGCAACGATTGTCAAAGCGCAACTCCTCCTCCACCGATAAGCCGAAGTCGTGGCCAAGGTCAGTCGAGAACTCCGCTGAGACAATGCCTCCCAGATCGGTCGTGCGCTCGCTTTGCGCGAAGGTGACTACCGAGACTGTCATTAACGCTATGAACAACAGCCGATTCACTATTCTTCAAAGTTTTTCAGTTTGGTAATTGTGTCGATGGTGTTCACCTCTCCGTCAATAGGCTCGTAATACACCTTCACGAAAGCCACGTCGCGCAGGTAATCGATGTGTCCGACTTCCACCTTGCTAATATTGAGTCCTGTACGTTCTACAAGGTCGGCCTTCAGGTCTTCTTCCCTGCCATGCTTGGTATTCTCTATGCGATCATATAGGATAATCTTCGTCGCGGTATGCTTCAGCATCCTGGTACCGTCCAGAAGCCAAATAATCAGCACGACAAGCAGGTTGACCAAAAGCAGTTCAAGGTAACTCGTCGAGAGTGCCATGCCGTTCACGATGCTCAGGCCCATCACAACAAAAAGATAGGTCATTTCGCGGATTTTGATGGTTTCTGTTCGGTATCGTATCATGCCGAAAATGGCGAACAGGCCGAGGGCATATGCAATGTTCATCTTCATGTTCTCCATCAGCGAGATGATGAGGAAGATGACCACGGCAAACATGATGAAAGTAAAGTAATAATCTTTGCGGTTAGCCTTTCTATAGTAGAAGAAATGGATGATGGCCCAGCACACTAAGAAATTGAACATAAAGCGGATAAGAGTCGTCCAAAGGCTTTGTGGGTCGATGAAAGGCACGCCGAGGAAGTCCATGCCCGTGGCACCACCGCCAAACTCTCGAGCGATTTCGTCGTCAAATTCTTGTCCAGGTAATAGGGATTGTAATAATAACATATTGTTGATTTTTAAATGTTTGTCATTTGTGTGAGCAGGCTTACGCGTCTACCCAATTCTCTATGGTTCGTTGGGTAAACACACAGGTTCGCTCCTACGCATTTTTTCGATATGCCGCAATTTCTTCTTAAACCGATTCTGCTTCACTTCGGGGCGGGTCAGGCAGGTGCCGATGCAGTATTTGCTGACCTTGAACGGCCTGATTCTCAAGTCGAAAAGCACGTCCTTCAACAGCGACCGGGCGCGACCGTCCTGTTTCAGCTCCATCACTGCAAGAGGTGCCATGGAGGCCGTGTTTCCGCTTCTCAAGTTCTCGAAACGCAGGTTACAATCAATGGTGAGACGCTCAGTCTTGCCGTAGTTCACCAAGGTAAAACGATCGAAAATCGTGACCAAATGCGGACTGAGCGAGTCAACTTCGTAGGGTTGTTTTTCCGCCAAAAACGCCACCGCCGCGGGATTGTTGAGGATGTTCGAAATTGGCTCCACGGCAATGCGTTTCTTCTTCGTGCGACCCTTGTTGTTCTTGTGCTTTACCTCACAGAAAGTCAAATGGGAGTCAACATAAGTACGCACTCTCACCTTATCGCGCACCAAATGGCGGTCGTGATGGATAAGGTACATAGTCAGTTCGGGTGTGTCGTAATAGACAGTGCTGTAAGGTGATAGTCGGTTGCCTTCCACCTCTTGTGCAAAATAGCCGTCACGAATGCGAAGCAAAATCTTATGCAATTGCGTCTCGGTCACCAGATACTTGGTGTCGATGCGGTTCATCAGCTTCACGTCGCTCATCTCGTCAAGCGTTATCGGCTTCATGCTGCGCACTATGTTGACAATTTCTTCCATCAGTCCTTGTAGATGACCTCAAAAGTCTTCACAGATTCCAGCTTGCCGTTCGGGTAATAGTTCAGCTGCCGTTTCTTGGTGCCGTCTTCGTTGTACTCGAACTTGCGGATTCTCACCACTTTATCGCGGTCGTTGTATTCGATTTCGCGTACCACCTTGGCGGTCACGTCGCTGTTCGGGGGATACTCACTCACCACGCGCGACTTCTGCCCGTAGCTGGCATATTCGATTTCTTCAATCTTGCGACCCATTTCGTCGTAAACCGTAACATGGTCGAGGAAAGCGCGTTTACTACCCGCCATCGTGTTCCATTCCTTGATGGTCATGCCTTTACGGTTCTCTCTCTTGACAACCGTGGCTTCCGAGACCGATTGGGCAAAACAGCCCAACCCGACAGCCAATAAAGCCAAAATCACTACTAATCTTTTCATTGATTTATGATTTAAGATTCAAAACTCATCATTTTACATTTATCATTCTCCATTCCCTACACTACACATTGATAATCACTTCAAATTGCTCTTCCAACTCATACACCTGCCCCGTCTCACCTATAGTGATGGTCTGGAACAACAACGAGGGTATCTCGTTGTAGTCTTCCGTTATGGTAAAGACTTCGTACTCACCGGGTTGCAACTTCTGGAAAACGAAATAGCCGTCCACGCCCACACGGGCATCGTCGAAATGTAGCTCCTCTCCTACTCTCCGGATGTAAACGCGGTGCTCGTAAGCCCAGCCCTCGCCACGATAACTGCCGTTGTGGTAATAGGAAGCATGAACCTGCCCCTTCACGAGAGATGTGCCGTAGGCCTTGCCATCGTGGATATAAATCGTCGGGACTTGTGCCACCGCACCCCTATTGAGGGTAACGGTCTCACTGACAGCGACCTTCTCGCCCGAGGGTAAAGTAGAATAGGAATAAACCGTGTAATTGCCAGGAGTCAGATACTCAAACTGATACATCCCGTCTAAACCCGTTTCCGTGTCGTCGCCAAAATAAGCATCATCACCATAAACGATGAAGACGTCGGTCTTGGCGGCATCCATTGTGTCGGCGCTCAGCGCAAAGTCGTCATCAGGATGGTGGATCAATTTCACATAGCCTTGAACGGTACCCGTGCCGCCCTTGCCCTCGCCCTTGTTGCATGCAGGCAGCAGCAAAACCACGGCCAAAAACGCCCATAATAGTTTTATCGTTCTGTTCATTTCATTGAGATTTAGGGGTGCAAAAATAAAAATTTCAGGGTTTGACATGGGGAAAACCTCCCAATTATTATGCCAATCGGTGAAAAAAAGGCTTGAAATGACTTTAAGAGTTTCATAATTCCAGTTCAGCGGTGGTTTTCTCAAAACCGTTGATGTTGGCACACACTTTTTTCAGCACGCTGACGAAAGTCTGCAAGTCGTCCTCAGAGATACCGCCAAGCAGTTCGTTCATCGCATTGATAGCCAATTGTTTGGAGGAGTCCTTGAGAACCATACCTTCATGGGTCACTACGATGTTGTTCACGCGACGGTCTTCCTTGGCGACGGAACGCATCACCAAGCCTTTCTTCTCCAAATTGTCGATGAATTGCGTCACCGAGTTCTTGTCCTTCTGGATGATGAAAGCGATGGCCTGCTGGGTGAGCGTACCCTCGTTCCAAAGGGTGTCCATGACAAGGTACTGCTCCGCTGTCAGGTTAACGCCCTTTTTTTTGAACACCTCGGCAAGGTATTTCTTAAGTCTGCAATTCAGGATGTTGACATACACGCCAACTTGTTTCACGAGAATCATATTATCACGGTTTTGGGATTATCTCATTTTTTGACTGTGCAATAATACGAATTAAATATGAATAAGCAAAAAAAGTTTCCTTGCGGTGAATAAATTGATAGTCAGAAACAAAAAAGGCAATGGCTTTGAAATTCACAAATGAACCCTAAAGCCATTGCCTATTATAGACAACAGGTTATTCCCTATATGGGGAATCTGATTTCGGAAGATTTTTAGTCTTCCTTGCGTTTCTTGGCGACCAAGTAGGCTCCGCCCATGCCCAACAGCATCACGATGCCGCTGCCCACTGGGGCGTCAAAGTCGTTGCTGCTGCCATGCTCGTTCGGCAGGCTAATGGCTGGACCTTCAGTACGCATAGGACCATTGGCGTCGTTGCTAGCGCCTTTTTGGAACAAACCACCCTGGGCCATGCCCATGCAAGTCATTCCGAGTACGATTGCTACTGTTAATGCTAATTTCTTCATTGCTTTATGTTGATTTTGTTGATTGTTTAATTGTTTGTTCGTTGTTTTTGTTCCTTTGGCTTCTGGCCTTTGGCAGCTAGTGTTGCTTCCACACTATCAAGCTGCCAGAGGCCAGTAGCTATTGGTTGGTTTATTTCACCACAATCTTCTGGGTCTTCACGTTGTTGCCGTTCACTAAGCGCATGACGTACACGCCGGTGCTCAGTTTGTTGGTGTTGACGGTGGCCACGCCGTTGACGTTCTCGCTGCTGAGCACACGACCCGTCATGTCGACGAGCTGCATCGTGCCCTTGCCGTTGACAACCCATTCGTTGCCGTTAAAGAAGACGAAGCTCTCTTCATTGGCATTGCCGGCGGCGAACACCAGACGGAAGCGGCTGGCATAGTCGGTGGTGCTGGCGTTGAAGGTGTAGCTCGGGTTGGCGAGCAGGTCGACGTCGTTGCCAGTCATGTTGTCGATGAGGTGGAGGTAATCCATGCTCACGTTCTCAGTATTGACGCTGATGGTGTAGGTGCCGTTCTTTTCAGCCTTGAAGTTCACGGGCATCTCGCCTTCGTTGCCAGCGCTGACCACGGCGTACTCGCTGTCGTTTTGGGCGATGGCAAGCTTGGTGCTGTTCTTGAAGAGCTGGAACTTGGGCATGTTGTTGCCGCCGAAGCGTACAATGGCGCGGTCGATGACGTTGCCTTGGCCGACGTTCATGACAAGGGCGCCTTTAGCGCCATTAGGAGCTGTGGTGCTGAAAGTCACCGTCGGGTCGTTAGGATTCTGAGAATAGACGAAGATACCTTCCATAGGTTCGACATAGTTTCTTTCAGCTTCGGTGGCTGCGATGATCTCTTGACCGTTGTTCATGACATAGAAGTCGCGGTCGACATAGGCTCTCTCGTTAAAGGGGTTACCCACGAGGTTCAGACCTATCATGTTTGTTTCAGTGACGCTCTCGTCGTAAACCAAACCGATTACGCCATCTTCGCTGTAAGGAATACCTGTGAAGACAAGTTCAACAGTCTCGCTGTTGGCATAGAGGTAGCCTTGGCCGGGAACGATGTTAAAGTCATCTTGGTGTTGCAGATAGTTCTCCCATTCCTTTCCGTTGGCATTACTTTGGTTGAAGCGGTAGAGGTCGTACGAATACGGAGCAGAGGTCTCATCGGTAAGCATGTTGGTGACTTGTGCAGGAGTGGTGAACACAGGTGATGCAATGAGGTTCCAACCGTTTGTAACAGTGTTGTCATTGCCGTAGCCGTTGATGGTGAGGGTGTAGGTCTCAGTGGCAGGAGCTTCGCTTTGCACGAAGAAGTCAAGGAAGAAGTTGTAGCCAGAGCCATTCAGGTTACTACTTTTTGAATAAGCACCAAACCTTTCACCATTAAATGCAAAGGCTCTGTCAGATGATTCTAAGTTTGTTATTACAAAACCAGTATATTCAGCAACCATTGCAGTTTCTGCTGCCGTTTCACGAGAAATGGTCCATGTAGTGTTATTGCCACCAGTGGCGAAACTGGTGCTGTTTGTCCATCCAATCATTTGATTATTGGCATTCGTAAATGTGTAACCATTTTCGGTCACATTGACAGTCCAATAATAGGTATCTTCGGAAGAGGTAATAGTAGCAGGAAGGATTTCATCATTGCCAAAGGTTTCAGAGGTGAAGGCAACGCCATAGGGTCTACTAGTGGTCTGACCAGGCATGGCAAAATATCCATTGGTATGCTCCTCATCGTAACGGGCAGCGATAATCACTTTGCTTCCATCCGTTAATTGATTGAGAGAGGTGATACGGACATAGTTGCCACCAGCAGGAGCAACATTTTCCACTGCCGTAGCACTGATGGTGACATTCTCGGCAGGCATGTCGAATGTGTACGTAAAGTCATCAGCGATATCATTGACATGGTTCACATTGTTCACCATCAAGGTTTGCATGACATAACCTTCGTCGGCGACAATGCTCAGCATGATTTGGTCACCTTCTGTCACTTGAATCGCACCGTCACCTTCCATGACCATTTCATCATTGACGAAGGTGATAAGCTCAAGGTTTTCAAACGGCTCAACGGTCAGCGTGTATTGCTGCGGAGCGCCAGCCTGGTTGACGGTGACGAGGTTGGAATAAACCGTGTTGTCATCTGCATCCTGGGCAGATACCTTAAAATAGCCTGTGCGGGCCTCTCCTTCGTTGGCTATAATGGTACAGACTACTTGATAAACATCATTTGGCTTGACTACACCAGCAACCATCCAAGCCTCTCCTTGTACGGGTTCAATTTCTTCGCCTTCGGCATCATAGTAATGAACAGTGAAACTTTGGGTGTTTTCAACTTCGATATTTTCGTATGTGAGACTCAAATAATTAACAAGATGTTGCTCGGCATTCACATTGAGGGTGTCAGGTTCGATAGTGATGGAAGGCATAACCACTTCCTCAATGTCGTCAGCACTGCGAGGCAGAATTTCCTTGGTGCTGTTGTATTGCTGGTAAACACCGGTGATGTTATAGGTTTTTCCTTCCACAAGGGCATCAAAAGTATAGAGCGAATTGTAAACCTGAAGGGTGGTGGTGCCATCGGAGAGATAATAATAAGTAGTTGTGCCGGCGGTGTTTGTGGTTATGTTGCAAGTCAAGCCTTCATAATGCACCAAAGCACCTGTATTGACACCAGCAAGGTCGGCCATGTCGACATTGGCTACAGTGATTGTGCCTCCAGTAGTGATGGTAAGGTCCGTAGCAACGACATTGAGAAGCTCAGCAAAACCATTATACTTCTTCAAGGTGCAAGAAACGGCAGTACCAGAAAGGATGTCACCTACGGTATAGATGTCGCTCATATTAGTGCCATAGATAACAAAGCCGTTGCCATCGTTATCGGTGACAAACACATTCCTATCATTGGTGGAAATGCCAGAGACCACCCAGTCGTTGAAGGTAACATAAACGGGAGTCTCGGTGTTTGTCGCGGCAGCGAACAAATCAGGAATGGTAGTGTAAGATATAGGAGCGGCACCTTGGGTGACAGTCACTTCTTTGGTGGCAAGTGTAGCTTCACCATTCACATACGAAAGGGTGACGGTGGCGGTGCGGGCTGTGGTCTCGACGTTGGTTGAGCAAGTGAAAGGAATGCTTGTGCTTCCTACAATGCCAAGGGTGAGCCAAGAATCATTGGTATTGGCAATCAAAGTAGCATTTTCAACAGAATTGTTGATGGTATATTCGATTTCACCTGAAGTGGTATTGTAATCGAAGCTAACATTGTTAGCCGTGATGCTCGGAGGAAGAACGTCTCCAGTCACTTTCTTGTAAAATGCAAAAGTTTGATTCTTAATGTTGTTATTGATAGAAGTATAGCTTCTCCAATCTTGAGAATTAAAGATACCAACGTACCTTTGTCTTTCGGTGTTGTAAATGTAATTGTTTTGGATTACAAAAGTATTATAATCGGTGTTTCCACTTCCTATACGCAGTCCATTATTGTTATCAATGCAATACAACCAAGTTGTGGAACTACCATTGGGATAGAAAATATAGCCGTTGGTAGCATCTCCACTAATGTTCCATCTGATGTCGTCTCCAATTGTCCCTGTCAATTCACTACCACTGACAGTAACTGCAACGACAACAGGACCAGAATTTGAAGCGCCTGAGTTTTTCATGGCATAGTTAGAACCATTGTTGCCAACGATGACAAACACATCGCTCGTTGTAAGATCAGCAAGGTCAGTGAGCACCCAATGCACTTCGCCACTGACTTGTTCGGTCCATTGGGCAGTAAATGTGACATTTCCATTAACGGTGTAGGTATCGCCTTCATCGTAAGTAGTGTTGCCATCGCTCCAGCCAGCAAAGTCATAGTCGGTCTTGACGGGGCCATCAGCAAGGGTAATCTCATCGCCAGCCTCAAGGTCAGTCACATTTTCAGGGCAACCACTAGTACCACCATTGCAGTCGTAAGTGACAGTATAGGTGGTGGGAGTGGGAGTTCCGCCGCCATAGGTGTATTCAACAGTAATGCTCTGTAATCTAAAGATTTTCACACCTGAAGCTACGCCCATAGTAATTTCAAGTCCACTTAAAGTTGTGGGATTATTAGGCTTGGTTATCGTCATCACTCCATCAACATAGGTAGAGGAAGAAGGATAGGAACTCACACCAGAACCAGACCAGTTGGAATTGGATTCTGTACCAACTGCAGTAATGGTTGTGTTGGTGGCAGCTGGATTGTTGCCACTTCCAAATGTAGCAATATGGAATTTCACTGAAATGTCACTCGTGGGTTGTTGAGTAATCGGAATGCTAATCAAAGCACTTTCACCAGCTGATGCAGGTACTTTCCAGTATCCATTTGCGCTTGCATACGACGAACCGTCTTCAAACATGTCACCCAAATCAGTAACATCATAGGTGACAGTGTACGATTCTCTTGTCTGTCCCACCATCCCCATCGGGATAGCGAGGAACGCGAGCAGCGCGAGGGCTGCGGTCAGGATTGTAAATCTCCTTTTCATGGTTTTGTTGTTTTAGTTTGTTATTTGTTTAGATTTAAAGATTTGTAATTCAATATTTTAAGATCACTTTTCATGCCATTATTTCATGGTGCAAAATTATTAAAATTTCAAATAGTTTAAAAGGCGATTGAGCAACAAATCCTCAAAAGTTATCAACAGCTGTTGATAACTTTCTATTTGCTGAAATCCCCACACGCCGTAGCGCATGGGGAAATCTTGATGATAGCAGATATTTCTTACTCAATTCGCATATTCGGAACCTCCGTTCCGTCATAGTAGCCCTTGTCGAGCTTTTGTTTCACCTCGGCGAAGGCGTTCAGCGTGTAGTTCACGTCGTCCATGGTGTGGGCCGCCGTCGGGATGATGCGGAAGATGATCATGCCTTTCGGGATGACGGGGTAGGTGATGACCGAGCAGAAGATCCGGTAGTTTTCGCGCAAGTCCATGGCGATGTTGGTGGCCTGAACCACGTCGCCCTGCACGTGTACCGGCGTCACGCAAGCCTCGGCAGGACCGATGTCGAAGCCCAGGTCGCGGAAGCCTTGCTGCAACGAGCGGGTCACCTTCCAGAGTTGGGCACGGAGCGCGTCGCCCTCGGCACTGCGGATGATTTCCAAGCGCTTCTCGCAACCTTCCACGATGGCTAACGGCAGACTCTTGGCGTACATTTGCGAGCGCATGTTATAGCGCAGATATTCAATCACATACTTCGGCCCAGCCACAAAGCCGCCAATGATGGCCATGGCCTTGGCGTAGGCGCCGATGTAGATGTCGATGTCGTCCATCACGCCGAAATGCTCTGACGTGCCGCGACCGTTGGGACCCATCACGCCGAAGCCGTGGGCGTCGTCGATGAGGATGCGGAAATTGTATTTCTTCTTCAGGGCCACGATACCAGCAAGGTCGCCCAAAGCGCCTGTCATGCCGTAAACGCCCTCAGTGATGACAAGAATGCCGCCACCCGTCTTGGCCACCACTTCCGTGGCAACCTTCAGCTTCTTCTCCAAGTCTTCCATGTTGTTGTGGCGGTACTTGTACTTGTTGCCAATGTGCAGGCGGATACCGTCGAGCAAGCAGGCATGAGCCTCGTTGTCGTAAACGATGACATCGTGCGGGCTGGTCAGCGTGTCAATGGTAGAGACAATGCCTTGATAGCCAAAGTTGAAAAGGTAAGCGGCTTCCTTTTTCTCGAAGTCGGCCAACTCATGCTCGAAATGTTCGTGCATGCGAGTGTGACCCGTCATCATACGGGCACCCATAGGGGCTGCGAGGCCGTATTTTGCGGCAGCTTCGGCATCCACTCGGCGAATTTCGGGATGGTTGGCTAAGCCCAAATAGTTGTTCAAACTCCAGCAGAGCACCTCCCTGCCGTTGAAGGTCATGCGCGGCCCCATCTCGCCTTCCAAACGCGGGAAAGCGAAATAACCGTCGGCGCGTTCGCGGTATTGCCCAATAGGGCCACCCGAATCCTTTGATATTCTTTCAAATATGTCCATTGTATTTAGTTGATAGTTGATAGTTTTCAGTTGATAGTTGTAGGGGCTGACCTATGTCTCTGCCCGCTATTTTTTACCACGGGCAGACCTAAGTGTTTGCCCTCATCGGACTCCCAAGTCATTCCAGCATAGAATGTGCGATGCGGAAATCTATGGGAGGCCGATTTTTCGAGCACAAAATTAGTAAATATATTGATTATCCCAACATGAAGGAATTATTTTTAATTTTGCAGCGATAAACCAACGACATGTTAGACCTCAAAAACAAAACGGCACTCATCACAGGCGGCGGTACCGGCATCGGGCGCAGCATCGCGCTGCACTTGGCACATGAAGGCTGTCACCTTGTGCTGACCGGACTGGGTATCAACGATTTGGAAGCCGTCAAAGCCCAATGTGAACGATACGGCGTGAAAGCCTACGCCACCGAAACGCAATTGGATGACTACGCGTCCATCGACCGACTCTATGACTACGTGATTTCCAACGGTTTGAGCATCGACCTCTTCGTGCTCAACGCGGGCATCTCGCAGCGCGAAAAAGCCTTGGACACTGAAATCAGTGTGGACGAGAAAATCCTGAAAATCGACTTTTTGAGCGGTGTGTATCTCGTCAAGAAGTTCAAGGACATGATTCTGGCAAAGGAACATGTTCAATTCAGCGTAACCACTTCATTGTCTGGACTCTTCGGTTTTCCGTTGCGCTCAGCCTATTGCGCTGCGAAACATGCTTTGTTCGGGTTCTATGAATCCTTGGAACTGGAATATGACAACATCGGCGTCACATTCCTCATTCCAGGGCGCATCAACACGCAAATCAGCAAAAGCGCCCTCCACGGCGACGGCACAGCCCACGCTAAAATGGATGCCGGACAAGCCAACGGCCTCGATGTGGACAAATGTGGCAAAATCGCCGTCCGCGCCATCAAGCGACAGAAACACAGAAAGTTAATCGGTCGTTCCGAACTCTTGATGGCGTATATCCATAAATATTGCTTACCTTTGTATTATAAACTATCGAGAAAAATATCAGCAACATAAATTGGCTGTTAGCTATTAGCTATTAGCCGTTAGCTTAGAAGCCGACAAGCTAATAGCTAACGGCTAAAAGCTAAAAGCTAAACAAGCCAGTAGCAAATCTTTGAATCTTTAAATTTTAAATATGCAATCTAAAGTAATCTGCGGCATACAGCAAGTGGGCATCGGCGTAAACGACTTCGTCGAGGCTTGGAAATGGTATTACGATAACTTCGGTTTCGACATCAAAATCGTTGACGATGAAGGCGTTGCGGAGCGCATGTTGCCCTACACGGGCGGCAAACCCCAACCACGTCGCTCGGGCATAGCGGTCAACATCCGTGGCGGCGGCGGCTTCGAGATTTGGGAGCCGAAAGGTCGTCCGCTCAACTACCTGAAAGAACCCGTCAAGCTCGGTGATTTGGGCATCCTCGTCGCCAAGGTGAAGACCCCCGACATTGAGACGGCCTACAACACCTTTATTAATAAGGGCCTCGATGTCATCAGCGAAATTCTGACCGCGCCGACGGGACAAAAGCACTTCTTTATGAAAGACCCATACGGCAACCTGTTCCAACTCGAACAGGACGGTTACGTTTTCATTGACGAGAAGAAGACCACAGGCGGTGCAAATGGGGTCATCATCGGCGTGAGCGACATTGACAAGTCCTTGCCATTTTACATGCAACTTATTGATTATGATGAGATTGTATTTGACCAGACAGGCGTTTTTGAGGACTTGAAATCGCTGCCTGGAGGAGAAAACAAAGTCCGCCGTGTGTTTTTGGAACGCTCCAAGCCCATCGAGGGACCGCTGAGCCGCATCATGGGCACCTCACACCTTGAACTGATTCAAAGCATGGACGACATGGGCAAGAAACTCTACGAAAATCGCTTTTGGGGTGACCCGGGCTTCATCCACCTTTGCTTCGACGTGCGCCACATGGGCACCGTCAAGGTGCAGGCCGAAGCGATGGGACATCCCTTCGTGTGCGACAGCGGCGCGGACTTCGGCATGGGCGATGCTAACGGACATTTCACCTATGTGGAAGACCCCGACGGCACCCTCATCGAGTTCGTCGAGACCTACAAGATTCCGATTGCCAAGAAGTTCGGCCTCTACCTCAACCTCGCTAACAAGGACGACCGCAGGCCTTTAGGCATTTTGAAACTACTCCGTTTCGCCAAGGTCAAGCGTGAGAGCATTAAGTAAAAACTGTTACTTCATCCAAGCCTCAACATCCTCCAACTGCAAAGCGGGAATGTCTAACTTGTTCTTCTTGCGTATGCCATTCAGCTTCTCGCGCAAGGCGGAAGGTTTCTCGGCTTTCAGTTGCTCGATGGTGTTGTAGCCGTTAGTGAGGAGCAAAGTCGCCCAAGTCTCGGCCATGCCCAAGGCCATGAAATCTTCCTTCGTAGCGTTTTTCACCACTTTTTCGGGGCGCATCATCGGGAACAACAGCACTTCTTGGATGGTCGTTTGTCCCGTGAGCAGCATCACGAAACGGTCGATGCCGATGCCCATGCCTGAGGTCGGGGGCATACCGTACTCCAAGGCGCGGAGGAAATCGTTGTCGATAATCATGGCCTCATCGTCGCCACGACCTGCTAATTTCATCTGTTCTTCAAAACGGGCGCGTTGGTCGATGGGGTCGTTCAGTTCAGTGTAGGCATTGGCCAATTCCTTACCGTTCACCATCAGTTCAAAACGCTCGGTCAGTTCGGGGTTGTTGCGGTGGCGCTTGCAGAGCGGCGACATCTCCACGGGATAGTCGGTGATGAAGGTCGGCTGGATGTAGGTGCCTTCGCACTTCTCGCCGAAGATTTCGTCAATCAGTTTGCCCTTGCCCATCGTTTCATCCACCTCGATGCCAAGTTGCTTGCACACGTCGCGCAGTTGCGCCTCGTCCAAGCCGGTGATGTCGATGCCCGTCTTCTCCTTGATAGAGTCAATCATGGTGATGCGCTTGAAGGGACGCTTGAAGCAGATTTCGTTGTCGCCCACCTTCACAGTGTCAGTGCCTAAAACCTCGGTGACGGCGCGTTCAATCATGGCCTCGGTGTAGTCCATCATCCAGAGGTAGTCCTTGTAGGCCACATAGATTTCAAGTCCCGTGAACTCGGGATTATGGGTGCGGTCCATGCCCTCGTTGCGGAAGTTGCGCGAGAACTCATACACGCCCTCAAAGCCGCCCACGATGAGGCGCTTCAGATAAAGTTCGTCGGCAATGCGGAGGTACATGGGGATGTCCAAAGCGTTGTGGTGCGTGATGAAGGGACGCGCCGTGGCACCACCTGGAATGGCTTGCAGCACCGGCGTTTCCACCTCTAAATAACCGCTCTCGTTGAAGAAACGGCGGATGCTGTCGATGATGCGGGTACGGGTGATGAAGATGTCCTTCACGCGGTCGTTCACCACGAGGTCGACATAACGCATACGATAGCGCAACTCGGGGTCATTAAATTCGTCGTATTTCACGCCGTCTTTCTCCTTGACGATGGGCAGCGGCCTCAACGACTTGCTCAGCACCGTCAGTTCCTTGACATGCACTGAAATCTCGCCCATCTGCGTGCGGAAGACGAAACCCTTCACACCGATGAAGTCGCCGATGTCCAATAGGCGTTTGAACACCGTGTTATATAAGGTCTTGTCCTCGCCCGGGCAGATTTCGTCGCGCTTCACATAGAGTTGGATACGGCCTTTCGAGTCTTGCAGTTCGCAGAACGAGGCGGCACCCATGATGCGGCGGCTCATGATGCGGCCCGCAAGGGTGACTTCCTGAAACTGGTCGGGGTTGTTGTCGTCAAATTGGTTGAGGATGTCCGTGGTGAACACGTTCACGGGGAACGCGGCCTGCGGATACGGGTTGATGCCGAGCTTATAGAGTTCGGCCAACGAATTACGTCTGATTTGTTCCTGTTCGCTTAACATGATGCGTTGAATTTTGGTGCAAAATTAAGTTTTAATTCGTTATTACAGCCTACAAACAAGGAAATATTTGTAATTTTGCTTTCCGAAAACAGAATGGTTTTATATGAGAATTGTATCCCAACCTATTGATCGAAGCGAACTGGAAGCCATGCTGCCAGGCTATTTTGGTGACATGATAAAGGCTGTTGTCGATGTGCAAAAAGAGATTGTTGGTTTGGATGCTGAATTGCATGCCGACATTGAGAGAGAATTGCTTCAACAAGGCTCAGAACAAGCCGACCTGTGGGGAATCAACCTATACCCTGAAATGGAAGGGGAAGACTTTATTGAATTTGACTCGCTCATCAACATTCGACCCTATCAAGGCAACCGCAGCCGTGATGTACAAGACCCCGCTGCCAGAAAGCGTATTGTTGAGGTCGTTAATAAACTGATATTATGAGCAATTATCAACACACGGAACTGGCCGATGGCCGCTGGGCGGAGATGACCTTGGCGGAACAAATGCTGAATATCGGCAGTGAGGTGTCGCGGGCCAACCGCTGGCAAAGCAAAGGAAATATGGAGCAATGTCACCGTGCCGCCGACCGTGCCTTGGAACTACTTTCGCTCACCATCAACGCACAGCGCGGCAAGCACGACTTGGGCGAATTCTGCCGTTTATATGAAGTCCTCGCCGACTGCTATTACGGGGATAATATCTACCAAACCGACCCTGTCAAGTTGCAGCGGTATTTTGATGTGTTTTATCAATTGCCAAGCCATGCAGTTTAAGGAAGTTATAGGCCAATCCGCCGTCAAGCAAAGACTCATCGCCAGCGTGAGAGAAAACCATGTGTCTCACGCCCAGCTCTTTTTGGGCCCTGCGGGATGCGGCAAATTGCCCTTGGCTTTGGCCTACGCGCAATATATCCTCTGCCCCAACCGCACTGAGACTGACAGTTGTGGCGTGTGCCCGACCTGCCAGAAAATCCAGAAACTGGTGCATCCCGACCTGCATTTCGTCGTGCCGACGGCCACCACGAAAAAGATTAAAAGTAACCCTGAGTCGGATTTGTTCATGGAAGAATGGCGCGAGTATGTCATTCAAAACCAAGGCTATGTGGACACTTCAAGTTGGTACACCTTCCTTGATGTGGAGAACAAGCAAGGCTATATGTCGGTGCGTGATGCGGCCTCGTTGCTGCGCAAACTGAGCATGAAGTCCTACGAGGGCGAATACAAAATCGCCGTCATCTGGATGGCGGAGAAGATGCGCACAGACACGGCCAACAAACTGCTGAAACTGCTTGAGGAACCGCCCGAGAAAACCGTTTTTCTGCTCATCGCGGAAGACCAAGAGGAATTGTTGGCCACCATCAAGTCGCGCACGGCTTTAGTTAAAATCCCAGCCCTTGACACTGCCTCCATCGAAGCGGCTTTGCAGCAACGCTATGGCTGCGATTCCCAACAGGCTCATGATGCGGCTATGGTTTCGGAAGGCAACTGGTTGACGGCTTGTCAATCGTTCAAAGATTTTGAAGACCACAAGTTCTTTTTCGCTACCTTCCAGCAATGGATGCGGCTCTGCTTCCGCGCCGCCTATTCCGAAATCATCGACTTCTCGGCCAACTTGAAAAGCATAGGCCGCGAGAAACAAAAGGAGTTGTTGGAATACGGCTTGCGCATCATCCGCAATTCGCTGCTGTTCAACAATAATCTCGCAGAAATCGTTATGTTGCCCGAGGATGAAAAAACCTTCAACTCGAAGTTTGCACCCTTCATCAACCCAGCCAATCTGGCACAGATTGCCGAGCTTTTCGACGAGGCCATACGCCATATTGAACGCAACGGCAACGCACAAATCGTTTTCACGGATGTGGGGTTCAAAATGGTAGGATTATTAAAGAAGAAATGAAAATGCGAAAAACAATTCTCTTGTTGATGTTTGTGTGGCTTGGTATGGTTTCGTGCAGTACCAAGATTGACCTTTATACCGATTTCAAGGACGTCACCATCGTTTATGGGGTGATGGATGTGGCGCAGGATACCAATTTCATCAAGATTACGAGGGCTTTTTCTGGTAGCAACGACGGCTCGTTTGATGCTTACCAATTTACCCAGATTGCCGATTCGCTCAATTATCCAGGAAAGCTCGACGCCCGTCTCATCGAACTCAAGAATGTTCAAGGCAACTATACTCCAACGGGACGTGAAATCATCCTCGACACCATCACCATCCATAACAAGCAAGAGGGATTGTTTTATGCTCCTGACCAGAAAATGTATTATACCAGGAGCCATTTCAAGGTCAACAACGAGAACGAAAAGTATAGGTATCAACTATCGGTTCGCAAAGCCAACGACACCATTACTTCCGAAATTGGCCTGTTGGGCAGCACAAGCTTTCAAATCCTATCAGATATGGTTTATTTCAGGTCGATAGACAATACCAAGACACGAAAGTTGTACTACACCCCTGACGACAACGATGCGATTTACCAAATCAAGATGCAGTTCAACTACAAAGAATTGCATCCTATGCAAGACACCGTCAACAAAAATGTTGTCATGGACCTTGGCTCGTTCAGCATGATGGATTTAGGTTATGAAGACGGCTCGTATTTCGTTACCTACCACGAAAACGATTTGTTTAGGATTTTGGCTACAGCCATTGGCGGCGACACGATTTACCCAGAGCGCTTTTTCGACAGTTTCGTCATTTCTATTTCAGCATACGGCAAGGAATTGCATCACTACGCGCTAACAAACCAACCTACAAGCGTTGTCGATTATTCCTACACAAATATCAAAGGAGGCCGTGGCGTGCTGTCATCCCGTTACAGAATAGAGAAAGATGTCAAGCTCTCTAGCCTCACTCAAACGGACTTACTGTCCATGCCATGGGGATTCAAGCATTTGGGCTATTGAGAAAAACTATGGTTGTCGCGGAAAAGCGGTTTTGGTGAGCGTTGTTTTGAGAAAAGCCGTATTTTTGCCCCATCAATTCTGAAACTATGATTCGTTCGATGACTGGCTACGGCATTGCCGAGCAAACCTATAATGCAAAGAAAATCGTTGTCGAGGTCAAGACACTGAACAGCAAGCAGATAGACCTTGCCTTGAAGACCCCTAACGAGCTTCGCTTCGCTGAATTGGGCTTCCGCAATAGGATTGGCGCCAAGCTACAACGCGGCAAAATCGATGCAGTGATTACCATCACCGACACCGATTTGGCTCAAACATACCATATCGATCCTGACATTGTGAAGGCTTACAAAGCGCAAATCGAGGCAATCTCGGCCCAACTTGGCATCGCGCCTGCCGTCGACGAGGCCAACATCCTCTTCAGGATGCCTGGTATTTTCAATGTTCCAGTGGAGAACTATGATGAGGCTTTTGTGGCCAAAGTAAGCGAAACCCTCGACCAAGCCTTGGACATGGTGGACGGCTTCCGTATTCAGGAAGGCCAGACATTGAAGAAAGACCTGTTACATCGTGTCGAGTTGATTCTCAACCTTTTGGAACAAGTGGAACCCTACGAAAAGAGTCGCCACGAGGTTATCAAGCAGCGCCTGACAAAGAACCTCGCTGAACTGACCACAGCAGGCCAATACGATGAAAATCGATTTGAACAAGAGTTGATTTATTATCTTGAGAAATTAGACATCACTGAGGAAAAAGTGCGTCTGCGCCAGCATTGCAACTACTTCAACGAAAGCTGCGACGATGACCAAGCAGGCAAGAAACTCGGTTTCATCGCCCAGGAGATGGGCCGAGAAATCAACACTTTAGGCTCTAAGGCCAATGAGGTGAACATCCAAAAACTAGTCGTCCAAATGAAGGATGAATTGGAAAAGATTAAGGAACAAGTTTGTAATATTTTATAGAGTTTGCAGTTGGCAGTTATCAGTTGGCAGTTGTTTTGACTGAAATTAGCTGATAACTGAAAACTGATAACTGAAAACTGATAACTGAAAACTGATAACTATGAATAAAGGTAAACTACTCATTTTCAGCGCCCCATCTGGATCGGGCAAGACCACTTTGTTGAACCACGTTATGGCTAACATTCCTGAAATGGCCTTTTCGGTTTCGGCTACTACACGTCCGCCACGCGGCGAAGAAGTAAATGGTCGCGAATACTACTTCCTGACTATGGACGAGTTCCAGCAGCGCGTCGAGAACGGCGAGTTTCTCGAATGGGAGGAGGTCTATCCAGGGCGTTGCTACGGCACATTGCTCTCCGTCGTGGAGCAAATGCAAGAAGATGGCAAGCATGTGGCCTTCGACGTGGACGTTTGCGGCGGCGTGAACATCAAGAACCATTACGGCGAACAAGCACTTTCGGTTTTCATACAAGCTCCATCTGTTGAGGTGTTACGTGAGCGACTAATCAAGCGGCAAACCGACTCGATGGAAGAAATAGAGAAACGTATCGCCAAGGCTGCGTGGGAGACCGAGTTTGCCCAAGGCAAGTTCGACCGCACCATCATCAACGACGACCTCGACACAGCCAAGCGAGAAATACTCGAAGTGGTCAGCAACTTCATCAATGCAGAAGAATGAAGAAAATCGGTATTTATTCTGGCTCGTTCAATCCCATCCATCACGGCCATGTGATGTTGGCGAATTATTTGGTCGAGTTCTCCGACTTGGACGAGTTGTGGTTTGTGGTCACGCCACAAAATCCACTAAAGAAAAAGGATGAGCTTTTGGACGATGCCGAGCGTCTGAATATGGTGCAATTGGCCGTCGGCGACGACCCGCGTTTTCATGTCAGCGACATCGAAATGCACCTGCCTCGACCTTCCTATACCATCAACACTTTGACCGCCCTTTCAGAACAACATCCTGATTGTCAGTTTGTTTTCATCTGCGGCATGGACAGCCTCCAAAATCTGCACCATTGGCGCGAATACCAGAAAATCTTGGACAATTACGAGTTTTTGGTGTTTCCCCGCGAAGGGTATGACGGCGGCGACCTTATTAATCACCCCTCAGTCACCATCTTGAAAACCCCGATTTTAGAGATTTCATCCACTTTCATCCGCCAATGCATCAAGGAAGGACGCGATGTGCGGCATTTTGTGCCGGAACGAACATTTGAATACATGAAACAAAATCGTTTCTACGAATAATCTGTAGGGCTACATTGACTCGCTCCGCATCGTCGAATCTTACGATTTGTGGCAGCCACTTATGATGAAATTGCAGTCACATCGTGGCAACCGCACGGTTCAGAAATCCAAATTGAACGACAGATAATACCTCGGCGTTTTGCTGATGTGACCATCCTCGATACCCCAAGCCACGTCGCCACGGATGAAATAGCCGAACAAAGTGGTGCGCAGGCCGAATCCAACGCCACCCACCCAAGGATTCTTCATCTCCGTGACGCTGATCTCAAGGTTGCCGTCGTGAAGATGAGAGGTGTAGAGCGAATTGCTCGGGTCGTAGGGATTCCAGCCTGTCCAAGCGGTGCCGAAGTCGCCGAAAGCCACGACTTGGAAATCCTTGATGAACTTGTAGTTGATGGGCCGATTGGCGAAATAGCTAAACACGGGGAAACGCAGTTCGCTGTTCAGGACGACAAAGTTGTTTCCATTGCGGATGTTCTGCTTGAAGCCACGCATGTTGGTCGCGAGTGTCTGATAGGCATAGTTTTGGTCGTAGTCGATGGGCGTGTCTTGGTCGAAGGCGGCCCAAATCCAGTTGTCCACGCCGCCCATGTAATAGATGAGTTTTTGCTGTCCGAACGAGGTGCTACCCGCAATGCGATTGGCCCAGATGAAGTTACGGCTGATGCGCGTGTAATGGCGATAGTCGAAGCCGATGACCGCCATGTTGCTGGTACTTCTTGCAATTTTCTGATAATACTCCGCAAAAAACTTTCCCCTCGCCCCGACGAGCAAGTTGGTCCCGATTTTCTTCGAATTGTCATAAATGAGTTCGCCGCGCAGTCCACCCCAATTCTCGAAAACGTCCTTGTCGGCCAAACTGTAGTCGTCGATGGCCAGATTGACTTTGTGATCATTGCGGTAAATAGCTGTACCTCTGAGACTTAATATCTCACTAAAAGGATAGCTCAAAGTGTAAAACGCCTCGTTAGTGAAGGTGCGATAATAGTACCTTGACGAGTTATCAGTGACGTAACGGTGCAGCGTTATCGATTTGTCTAGGCGTTTGCTGAAGTCGCTGAAACGCAGCACATATTCGTTGTTCACAAGCGTGGTGTTGAGCTTCACGCCGATTTCAATGCGGTAATCCTCCATCAGGTCTTTCATGGTGGTGCCGAGGAAGATGTTGAAGCCCGAATTGAGGTAAATCGGCGAAGTGCCACCGCTGAAAGGCTGGTAGCTATAGTTCATGCTCGAAAAGTCGATTTGGCTCATCAATTGGTCGGCAAAAAGCTCCACATAATAGTTGTTCGGGCGTTGCAAGGTGTCCTTTTTCCGGGGTTTTGGCACAGCTTCAGGGACTTGTTGTGTAATGGTTTGTGTGGAATCGGTCCCCAATGGGCTGTTGAGTTGTTTTTTCCGCTTCGCGTAACGGTAACTCGTCGAGAAACGATGCTTCGAGGTGGGTTCTGCAACTGTGTCTTTCTCTTTCTGTATCAGTTCGGTAAGGAGGCGTTTTTGGGCGTAGGGATTGATTTGGCTGAGGTTCTCTTCCTTGCCGCGAAGGATGGGCGACAAGTAGAATTTCTCGCCGTTTTGGGCGGCCATGAGCAGGGCGGCCTTGTGGTCGCGGGACTGGTAACTATAGTCGATAATGTTGGCGGAATAGTCCGTAAGTTGCTCTTTCTTACCAAAATAGCGGTAATGCACAATCGTATCAATATGGCTGATGGCACTGTCGAAACGGATTTGGTAAAGATTGTAGTAACCGCTCGTGTCATTCAGATAGAGCAGACTGCCGTCGCGCAACGGTTCAGGCTGGATGCTGTTCGAGAAGCGTTGCTGCGTCAGGTTGCGGAGCAGCGCACCTTTATTAATATAATCGTAGACGTACAGGTCGAATTGCTTGTTTTGGAAGCCAATTTCCTTGTCATTTTTCAACGTGTCGTTGTCGCGATTTGAGCTGAACACGATTTGCCGGTCGTCGAAGGTGAAAACGGGGCTCAGGTCGGTGTGCCAGTCGTTGGTGATTTGTTCCACCGTGTTGGAAAACAAGTTGTAAACGTAGATATCGGGCTTGCCCATGCGCGTGGCGGCCATCACGATTTTACGACTCTTATGGGCGTAGGAGAACGAGCTGACTTTTTGGAAATCAAATAAATAAGTACTGGCTTTTTTGCCGCTGCTGATATCCAAATTGTAGAGTTGGATCTTGCCTTTTTCCTCAAGGATGAACGACAGAATCTCACCATTAGGATGCCAAGCCAACAACGGAAACGAGGTGTCGATGTTCTCGTCTGAACAGTAGCCGGCGCTGAACAACTGTTGCCGCTTGCCGCTTTGCAGATCCTCTAACCAGAGGCGGATTTTGCCCTCGTCGTTGCTGACATAGGCCATCATTTTTCCGTTTGGGCTGATAGAAGGTTGTGTGAAAGTGCGGTATTTCCTGTATTTCAGCGGCATAAGGTCGGAAGGCTGGTTCGTCAAAAGGGTCTCGTAGCGCGTTTTGTAGAACTCATACCATTCATCAAGCAGTTTTTTGTATTCCTTGCCCGTGACGTATAGCAGTGCCTTTCTGACATTCTTCGTGTTTTCGGCCAAAGTCAGGATGTCGTTGAACGACTTGCTGCCGTATTTCTCGTCGATGAAATTCCAAAAGGAGTAACCTGCAATTGAGGCATCCTCGTCTTGCAAGTGATTGATTTTTTTGTAGTTGCCAGAAGTAATACCACGTTGCAGTTGGCTTTCCTTGTGGCTGTCCCAGTTGCCTGCGATATAGGCCACCAAGCCGTCGCGAAACCATCGCGGGATGTCGTAGCGGAAGGAGCTGCGGATTTGCGAACCCACCGAAATGCCATTCATCACCTGACTGAACAGCAAGCTCGTGATGCCCTCGCGGATTTGCGCCTCGAAATGGGTGTAGTCGCCATCGAAATAAAGTATCACCTTCGACCCAATGATTTTGGTAATGCCGCCCGTGTTGCCGTTTTCTTCTTCCTCAAGGTTGATATTGCTTTGCTTGAAGTCGCCCTTGCTGTTGAAAACGATAAACTGGATTTTCTTCCCAAAACGACTATTAAGTCGAGCTTCTAAACGAGGAATCTGGTCTTTGGCGTAGGCCTGCGCATAACGCGCCAAGTCGTCGCCGCCTTGGTAAAAATACACGTCGAAGTTGTCATTCGTGTAGTACGACCAATGGAAGTCTGTCCATTGCACGCGGTTTTTCCCGAAAAGCATGTTCATCCCATTGTAGAACTGGGCTGGCGCCATGGAAACTACAGCCCAGAGCAGTACTATCAGCATCACGTATGTCTTTTTCGGCAGCATGGAAACTCGGTTTTAGCGGACAAAGATAGGCAAATTCTTGAGAATGCTTTCAAATTTTCACTACCTTTGCCACGAAATTCAGAAATTCCCTGATTAATGCTCAAACTAGAATCTTTCGTCTTCAACCCTTTTGCCGAGAATACCTATGTCGTTTACGACGACAATACCAAGGATTGCCTCATCATCGACCCAGGCTGCTCCACGGCGGGAGAGGAAAACCAACTTTTCGGTTTCATCGACAGCCACAACCTCAAGCCATTGATGGCCGTCAGCACGCATGGCCACATCGACCATATCATTGGCAACGGAGCCGTTAAGAAACGCTACAATATCAAGGTGGTAGCGCACCCCGATGTGAGATACGACTACGATCATGCCCGCCAACAAGCCACATGGTTTGGGCTGTCTTCTGACGGCAATTTCCAGCTTCCCGACCTCGACCTCAAAGATGGCGAAATCATCAAGGTGGGCGAGAGCACCTTAGAGGTGATTTGCACACCCGGTCATGCCGAGGGCAGCGTAAGCCTCTATGCCGAGATGGAAGGTTGGGTCTTCACCGGCGACGCGCTTTTCTGTCGCAGCATCGGGCGCACCGATTTCCCTGGAGGCAGCTACGAAACGCTCCTAAAGAGCATCAAAGAGAGGCTGTTCCGCCTGCCCGACGACACAGAAGTCTTCTCCGGCCACGGCGAAAGCACCACCATCTTCGATGAGCAAAGGTACAACATGTTTCTTTGATGAAACGGCTGCTTAACATATTGGTTTTCTTTTGTTTGACTTCAACCATCTTGGCCCAAGAAGAAACTCGTGTTGTGGATAGTTTACAAGTGGTTCTTGCCACGCAGGAAGGACGCGAAAAGGTAGAAACCATGATAGAACTCTCAAAGGTTTTCTTTGACTTATCGTTTGATGATTGCATTGATTGGGGTGAAAAAGCCGTAAAGGAAGCTATTTGGTTACAAGATGAAGAATTAATTGCTATGTCTTATTGGAAAATTGGTTTACTATACTTAAACCATTTTGAGTTGGATTTGGCTCATGAACAGTTTGACAAGGCATATAAGATTCTTAGAAACAAAGGAGATTCTGAATTGTTGATGCGAGTGCTAAACTTTAAAGGTGGTGTCGAGTTGTTTATGGGCGAGATGGATTCTGCATTAATTACTCTTCAGTATAATCAACAAGTATCTGAGAATCTTGGCGATGAACTGAATTATGCGGATGTCCTAAATAATATGGCCTACATTCATTTTCAGCGAGATGATCTTGACAAGGCGATGGAATGTTTCCAAGATGCCCGCCAAAGATATGTGCAAGGAAATGACACGCTTTCAATGGCTCAATGCGACAACAATATCAGCAATATCTATGTCCAATGGCAACAATATGATAAGGCGATGTCTTTATTACAAAATGCTATACCCATCTTTGCGCAAAATGATGACGAGGCCTCCTTGGCACATGCCTATCAAAACTTGGGGACAGTTTTTGCCACGGGAATTGTTGATTTTGATTCGGCGATGATTTATCTTCGCAAGTCAATTATATGTGCTGAAAGTGTTGACGATCAAATGACTTTGGCTGAAGACGAAATCGAATTAGCCAATGTATTGAAAAGATTGAACCGTGATAAAGAGGCCGTAAGTCTTTATCAGTCAGCGTTGCATGTATCTGAAGCTATGGGCTTCCAAAAAGGCCTCTTGGACGCTTACAGGCATTTGGGAATTCATTATAATGAAAAAGGTGATTTCACGACATCGGCCATCTATTTGAAACGCTGTATGGATTTGGCTTCGAAGAAAGGAAACAAATTGTATGTCAATTCAATACGACCTTATTTGATATCTGACTATGCACATTTGGGTCATTATACGGAGATGAGCAAGGAATTGGGGCTATTTATGGATAATTACGAGAGCTTTGTCAGTGAAAGCGATGCTTTGGACAAGGAATTGGAGCGTGTAAGAGAGAATGCTGAAGGAATTTTAAGTCAATACGAATCTCAAAACAAGCAATTGGTTATCATGCAAACCCAACTCAGTCACTATCGTTTAGCCTTTTTCGGTTGCCTTGCTATCGTGCTGGCGGTGCTTCTCGGAGGGATAATTTGGAGGCTTTTGAAACATTATTTTAGCCGCGACGCAAAAAGTTCAAAATAAAACCCTAACTTTGCCGTTCCAATTTGTAATCTGAAATCTTGAATTTTAAATCTTTAAATCAACTACTTATGATTGAGAAAATCACATCATCGCAACAAGCTATGGACCTGGAAGCCAAGTACGGTGCCCATAACTATCACCCGCTGCCGGTCGTCCTCGCCAAGGGTAAGGGCGCCAAGGTGTGGGATGTCGAAGGCAAAGAGTATTTCGACTTCCTGTCGGCCTATTCCGCTGTCAACCAAGGCCATTGCCACCCAAAAATCATCAAAGCCATGACCGACCAGGCTGAACGCCTTACCCTCAGCAGTCGCGCTTTCTATAACGACGCACTCGGCGTGTGGGAAAAATACGTGACCGAATACTTCGGCTACGATAAGGTGTTGCCCATGAATTCAGGCGCTGAAGCCGATGAGACAGGCCTGAAGCTCGCTCGCCGTTGGGGTGTCGTCAAGAAGGGTATCCCGAACGACAAGGTGAAGATCGTGTGCTGCGAAGGCAACTTCCACGGACGTACCATCACCATCATCACGATGAGTAACGACCCCGAAAGCTATGCCAACTACGGCCCCATGACTCCCGGTTTCATCCGCATCCCTTACAACGACCCCGATGCCTTGGAACAAGTGCTGGCCAAGGAAGGCAAAGAGATTGCCGGTTTCCTGCTGGAGCCTATCCAAGGTGAGGCTGGCGTCTATGTGCCGGATGATGGCTACCTGAAGAAGTGCTACGACATCTGCAAGAAGTACAATGTGCTGTTCATGGCCGACGAGGTGCAGTGCGGTATCGCCCGTACGGGTAAGATGCTGGCCTGCGACGACGAAGGCTGGCGTCCCGAC
>JAEEGJ010008291.1_pt1 | contig 28798 bp, 14 predicted proteins | sample 8958761 | NCBI WGS metagenome assembly JAEEGJ01 (sample SAMN16246546, study PRJNA631951) | gut metagenome | biome: gut microbiome; feature: rumen; material: RS-attached | host: Bos | place: Iran: Karaj | collected 2018-10
ACTAATACTATAACCTTCTTCCAACATCTTCATGTACTTGATCCGATCTTCGATTGAGTGCTTCTTGTACTTAATTGACATAATAAACCCCGAAAGTTTTTTGTCTAACTTTCGGGGTTCATATCAGGTTGAGGGCTTTTTTATCAATAGAACCATTTCACATAGCAGAAGTCCTGACGGTGAGGCAGGTCAGCATTCTTGGGATACATGCGGTAAGTAACCTTGAACGAACCCGGGAAATCATTCTTGATGTTGCCGCGGAACGTGTAGAGGTTGCCCTCGCGCTTGACAAGCTCAAGCGGTATGATGCGCTGCAGTTTCTCTGCGCCGTCGGCATCATTGCCTATCACAACCATCTCAACGCCTACTGCATCGTCCAGACCCTTCTCATCAATCACATACTCCACATCGTAGAGCTTGCCGGTCTCAAACAGGCCCTCCATAAGGGTATCGGCCTTGCGTGAGCTTACCACCTCTATTGAATCCCAACGCTCGGCCACAACCTCCTTCCAAGCGGCAATCTCCTTAGCCTTGGCATAGTCATTGGCCTGCAGATAGTGTGAGCGCTCGGCCATCTTGCAGTAGAACTTGCTGAAATAGTCATCCAGCTGACGCTTCATTGTATAATGCGGAGCAATCTGGGCTATGGAGTTCTTCATTGTCGATACCCATCCCTCGGATATGCCCTCGGCGTTCTTGTTGTAGTACAGCGGCAGAATCTCGTTCTCCAGTATGCTGTAGATGGTAGCGGCATCCAGCTGGTCCTGATAGGCCTGGTTGCTGTATGTGCGCTTGTCGGTCAGAGCCCAGCCGGCACCCTGACGGTAACCCTCATACCACCAGCCGTCCAGAACCGAGAAGTTAACCACACCGTTCATCAGAGCCTTCTCGCCCGATGTACCCGATGCCTCCAGAGGCCTTGTAGGAGTGTTGAGCCATATATCAACGCCCGATACCAGACGGCGGGCCAGATGCATATCGTAGTTCTCCAGGAATATTATTTTACCAAGGAACTCCGGACGGCGGCTGATATCGATAATCTGCTTGATAAGTCCCTGACCTGCACCATCGTGCGGGTGAGCCTTACCGGTAAAGAAGAACTGTACCGGATAGTCGGGGTTGTTTACAATCTTGGCCAGACGGTCCAGATCAGTAAAGAGCAGATGTGCGCGCTTGTATGTTGCGAATCGGCGGCCGAAACCTATTGTAAGGGCGTTGGGGTTGATTTTCTCCATCAGGCTCATGATGCGTGAAGGATCGCCCTGGTTCTTGAGCCAGCTGTCCTTGAACTGCTGACGGATATACTCAATCAGCTGCTTCTTAAGGTCATTGTGCAGGTCCCATACCACCTTGTCGGGCACCTTATATATATCTTCCCAAAGCTTCTCGTTTGACTGGTCCTGCAGGAAATTCTTATTGAAATACTTGGCGTAGAGCTCCTGCCACTCCTTAGACGCCCATGTAGGCATGTGAACGCCGTTGGTCACGTAGCCCACGTGGCTCTCCTCGGGATAGTAACCCTTCCATATGCCTGCAAACATCTTCTTTGACACCTCGCCGTGGAGCCAACTTACGCCATTGACCTCCTGGCAGGTGTTGCATGCAAACGTTGACATGCAGAATCTCTCGCCTGCATCGCCGGGATTGGTGCGGCCCATATCCATCAGCTCGCCCCAGCTTATACCCAACTGCTGTGCGTAACCGCTCATGTACTTGCCAAAGAGGCCCTCATCAAAGTAGTCGTGACCTGCGGGAACCGGGGTGTGGACAGTGTAAAGTGACGATGCCCTAACCACCTCCATTGCCTGGTTGAAAGTAAGGCCCTGCTTTACGTACTGGGTCAGACGATACAGGTTGCACAGTGCGGCGTGACCCTCGTTGCAGTGGTAGATATCCTTCTTTATGCCCAGAGCCTCAAGGGTAAGCATACCGCCAATACCCAGCAGGATCTCCTGTTTCAGGCGGTTCTCCCAGTCACCGCCGTAGAGCTGTGATGTGATGGGGCGGTCATACTCGCTGTTCATGTCTATATCAGTATCCATCAGATACAGAGGCACGCGGCCTACGTTCACCCTCCAGATAGCGGCATAGACGGTATAGTTGATATACGGAACAGCAATGGTCAGAGGCTGGCCGTTCTTGTCATAGACGCGCTCCAGCGGCAGGGTGTTGAAATCCTGCGGCTCATAGTTGGCTATCTGCTGGCCGTCCATAGAAAGTGTCTGGGTAAAGTATCCGTGACGGTACAGGAAACCCACACCGCACATATCAACGTTGCTGTCGCTGGCCTCCTTCATGTAGTCGCCGGCCAGAACGCCCAGACCGCCCGAGTAGATCTTGAGCACGTGGGTCAGGCCGTACTCCATGCAGAAATAGGCCACAGACGGACGCTTGGCATCGGGCTTTACGTCCATATAGTTGCGGAATTTGTAATAGATGGCATTCATCTGATCCAGGAACAGCTGGTCCTTGGACAGTTCCTCCAGCTTGTCATAACCTAAGCGCTGGAGCATCATGATAGGATTGTGGCGCACTGCGGTCCATAATTCGGTGTTGATGTTCTTGAACAGGGCCTTTGCGTCCTCGTTCCATACCCACCAGATGTTGTGTGCCAACTCGTCAAGTTTCTGCAAAGCCTCGGGCACGCTGGATTTCACATAAATGTCGCGCCATGAAGGCTGGTTTGAATTGCTTGCTTTAATCTTCATATATCTCGTTTCTCAAAAAAATGTTCAAAATGATACAAAAGGGGACAGGCCCCAATTGTACTTTTTTTAAAAATGATACAATTGGGGCCTGTCCCCTTTTGTATCATTTTTGTTGATTGCAAAGCTGTAGGCCTCCAGGTAGTACTTGATAAAGTGCTTCCAGAGGGCTTTCTGTGACAGTTTGCCGGCATTCTGACGGATTGCATCACGTTCAGCGGCACTCATCCCTACCCACTTCTCAATCTGCAGGCTGATATCGGCCGATGCATCATTCCAGTTGCTGTCGGTGCGATGCACAACTTTTACGCCGTCCTCAAGCTCAGCATCGTGCTTGAGCACCGTATTCACCCAGAGTCCGAATCCTGCCAGGTCCGATGTCACCGTAGGCACATGGAAAGCGGCACTCTCCAGCGGAGTGTAACCCCAGGGCTCGTAGTATGACGGGAACACAGCCAGGTCCTGACCTATTAGCAGGTCGTAATATGAACGGTTGAAAATACCGTCATTGCCGTCCAGATAGCACGGCACGAACAGCACCTTTATGTTGTCTTCAGGTGCGTTGCGGAATCCCATAGTCTGCAGAGTGCAGAGCACACGATCTTCGGCCATGTTGTGCAGCCAGTGCGTGGTGAGCGGCATAGGCAGCGGGGTTGTGGCGGTATCGTGCATGAGTACGCGGTCCTGCAGGTCGCGGCGGGGTTCCATAACCCACGCAGGCACGTTTATGAGAGCCAGGATATGGGCGTTGCCGGTAGTGCGGCTGTCGCGCAGATGGCGCAGAGACTCCAGGAACAGGTCAATGCCCTTGTTGCGGAACTCATAGCGGCCGCCTGTAGCCACAATCACGGTCTCATCGCCCCACCCTGTTCCGAACAGCTTGTTCGTTACGTTCAGGATGCACTTGCGGGCATCGCGGCGTGCGGCATCGAACTTATCGGGAGCAGGCAGGAATCCGTCCTCAAAGCCGTTCACGGTCACAACATCAGGGGTCTTGTCCAGTAGCTGCGTGCATTCGCGGGCAGTTATATCACTTACCGTTGTGAAACAATCCACCTGATGCGCAGTCTGCTTTTCAATGGAGTGCTTGGACTCCATGTTCAGCTCACGGGCCATCTGGTCGCCGTTATAACCGTTAAAGTACTCATACAGCGCCTTGCCGTTGCCGCATATGGAGCGGCCTATCGATGTGGCATGCGTGGTGAATACAGTTGATATCTGCGGGATGTAATGCTTAAGGAACAGCGCGCCCAAACCTGTCATCCACTCATGAGCGTGGTAAATCACAGTGTCATTGGGACTTATATTGAAATTATAGAAGCTCTTCACGGCCATTGCTGCGGCGTATGAGAACATCGATGCCTCGTCATAATCGCCGTATGCGTGCATGGAATCCACTCCGAAAAGCTCCCACGCGCGGGAGTAGATGCTGTTCTTCATAGAGTAGTTGGTCATGAAATCCACCAGGAACACTATAGGGCGGCCCGGAACGTTCCAGTAGCCTGTGCGGACAGAAATACCGTCGGTATCACGTGCGTAATCCTTCCAGATTGCGTAAAGAGACTTGTCCTCAATAAAAAGCGGATTGTGTTTACCTTCCCAGACATCGGGACCAATGTAAATGAGCGTGGCGCCGCTCTCCTCCTTGAGCGTTTTGGCCTGGGTGGAGAGTACTGTGTAAATGCCTCCAATCTTGTTGCAGACCTCCCAGCTCACGGAAAATATGAAATCTGGTTTCCTCTTATTGGTATTTTTGGTACTACCCATAATCCTTTTTATCAGATTTTCAGGGCGCAAAGTTACTCAAAAAAATAGTCTCGCTGTTTTTTGCGAGACTATTTTTTTGAAATTGAGAAGTGAGAATTGAGAATTGAGAATTTTAACAAACGTGCATTTGGAACACATTGGGGACGGTTCTCTGTGTGTTCCAAATGTGTTAAGGATAAGCGTTGATGACGGTGTGCAGGTATTCAAAGCGGTTGGTGAGCCAATTCTTCAGGCCCGATACCTGAGAACGGAACGTATAATTTGAGATGCCCCAGAGCGTAAGGTCATTCCTGGCCGAGCGGGAAATGGAAGTGGATGCCATGTCAATAAGGTCCAGCAGGTAAGCAAGAGTCTTTTCATGTCTTTCATTCCAGATATCCTTGACCAAATCTACAAATTCCGGAACGCCGAACAAATCCGATATCCAATGCGGGAAACTGCCATACTTACCAATCCTACGGTATGGGTCCGACCCGAACACCAGATATTGGTAGTTGCCAAAAAAGGTATGTCCCCAGCCCCGTGAATCATACATATCACTCCAGTCATAGCTGAAACCGCCGTCACAGTCCCAGATGGGGCCCATCACCCACTTTGTGGTATCGCAATAGCGGTTTATGTAACCGCTTCGGATGCTGGATCCGTTGTTCATCTCTACGTTACCCATAATCTCCTGGGCAAGCAGGTAACCCGCCATGCTCTCCACGTCAAGCACGCTACATATCTCATCCCAATCCATGGACTCTATCGCCTCCTCCAGCTCCGCAAAAGCATCCTTTACCCACTTCACTTCATACTCAGCGGCATCCTTGGGAAATTTCACGGCACAGGCTGTACCATATACATCAGACCAGAAGTTGTTTGTAGCCTTGGGCTCATCATTGGGCCCGTCATTAACATCAAGCGCCAGCAGAATGCCCTCATCCTGATCCAGCACGACACGGTTACCACCCTCCTCCACCTGCTCGGTCACAGCATAGAGGCCCTGGTCATCACCGTTCAACTCCAGATGCACATAACGGATATGGTTGGCATAAGGAACCTCCAGACAGCGTGCAAGCGCAAAACCCACCAGATTCATCATGTGGGTCACGTCACGGTAATCGGCCAGAAACACCCAGTCGCGGTTCTTGGGCAGCCCCAGGAATGAGGCCGATTCATCAAGCTTAAGCCTGTACGGTTTCTTGGCATACCACTCCCAGGTTGAATTGCCGCGCCCGCGAATCTGCCCCTTAGCCTCAAAACCATTTACGGACTCATTGGCTGTAACAGTCACTGTACAAGGAATATATGTCTCCTTTGAGTTTATTCTCCTGTCCCGTTCAGTCTTTATGCTGACCTCTGTAATATCAAAGTTATAGAAGCTGTCGGTGGCCGGATCCTGGAAAGTGAAAGGAACCTTCACAGGCGGCCCCTGATGCCCGGTCTCGGGTAACGTAAAATCGTAATCCTTAACGCATCCGGCCACCAGCACCAGCGCCAGCGCACCCGCAAATAGTCCTATAAAACGCCTCATTATTACCTAACTTTGAATTTGAATACAGAGAATGTGCTGCCGGCCACAGAGGTCTTGAGCACCCTGTTGCCCTGGTCATTCCTGTACCAGCCTTTCTGCCAATAGTCCTGCGGATTCTGGCAACGCGCCATATCCACAGCCTTAGTCACAGGAACCACCTTATCAGGCTCATCCAAAGTATTCTCGGCCATCGCGTCCGATGAATAGAGAGTGGTCAGCGTCCCTCCTGTAACTGCTCCCTGCAAGCCGTCAAACTCAATGTTAAGGGGCTGGCTGTACTTGCTCAGGTTGGTAATCTTCACGATAATCTCATCACCCTGACGCACTGCCGATGCATACAACTGCTGCTGTCCTGTAAGCGGCTTGCCGTCAACTTTGGCAGGCAGCACGTAATCACCTTTGTTCACTGAATAGAGTTGCTGGACGTAATAACTGCAGCTGCGCATCACGCGGGTATTGTCAAACCAGACCAGGTCAGGACGCCACTGCCAACCCTGAATATGCGCCAGCAGCGGTGCGTAAGTAGCCATATAGACCACATCGGCATTGCGCTCCAAACCGGTCATGAAGGCCGATTCCACCAGCGCCGCATTGAAATGGTTGAATTTCTTGCCGTCAGCACCGTGGCAGGCATACTCTCCGGCAAACACCTTGGTGCCCTCACGCGGATAGTTGTCATAACGTGTGGCGTTGTTCTCAAAGAATGTCTCAGAACTGTAGAAATGCTCGTCCACCAGGTCACAGCCTAGCTCACGCATCTGAGGCCACAGGTCATTGAACCACTCTCCGCCGGAGTACGGACCCGACGAGCCAATCAGCTTGATATCAGGATATTTGGCACGGATCTGCTCCACAAACGGCTTAAGATGCTCAATGAAATCATCGCCCCACTGCTCGTTGCCTACAGCCAGATAGTGCAGATTGAAAGGTGCGGGATGACCCATGTCGGCACGCACCTTGCCCCATTTTGATGTGACAGGCCCGTTGGCAAACTCAATAAGGTCAAGAGCATCATTTATATAAGGTTGCAGCTCCTTGATGGCTGCATGAGGCTTGTCTTTGGGGTCATTCTGGAACTGGCAGGCCATACCGCAGCTTATCACGGGCAGAGCCTCGGCACCAATCTCCTCGGCAAAACGGAAGAACTCATAGAATCCCAGGCCGTAACTCTGGTAATAGTCAGGGAACTGACGCTCGGCAAATGTGTAGTTCCAGCGGTTCATGTTGACCGGACGGTTCTCTACCGGACCTACGCTGTTCTTCCACTGGTAGCGCTGCTCAAGGGTTGTACCCTCTACAATGCAGCCTCCCGGAAAACGCAGCACACCCGGCTTAAGCTCAGCCAGAGCCTGGGCAATGTCGGCACGCAGACCGTTCTCATCGTTGTTATACGTATCTACCGGGAATAGAGAGATGTGCTCCAGATCCACGCAGCAGTCCTTGCGGTACTCCACATTCTCATCCTCGCTCCAGGTCTCAAGGTAAATCCTGAGCTTAGCATCGGTAACCGTCTTGGGGGCCGTAAACACCACTTCATATTTCTTCCACTCAGAGCCCGCGACCTCAATCACCTCATCGTGGAACATCTGGTTCTCATCCTGGGTATCATCATCGCACAGGTGGAAAGTGACAAACTCCTTCTTTGCGGGCTTGGCCTTCTTGCTGAACGGTGCCGTACGGGCCCACATAGTGAACCGGTACTTCTTACCCTCCTCAATGCCCATGCCAAAATAGCCCTCGTTCTCCAGGCCGCTGAACATCACGGGATGTCCCGCATAACTAAGGCGAACATAGTGCGGGCAACGCTCAAACGGGCCGTCATCACGCACCTGCACATTACCGAACGTGGTCCACCCCATAAGCGGGTTGTCAAACTCAAAAGAACGGTTCTTTACAAGCTCCGCATAGAGTCCGCCGTCAGCAGCGTAGTTTATATCCTCAAAGAACAGGCCGTACATGGTCTTCTGCACAGGAATGCCGGCATTCTGCGTCTCTATCTTAAGCGTAGGCTGAGCCAGCATGGCAACAGACGCACAGACTGCCCCTACAAATAACGCAAATCTTTTCATAATCAAAGCCTTAACGTACATCCCATTCATAAATACCGGTAGAGAGATTGGCCGGCAGGTCAACCTCAAGCTTCAGGGCGGTGGTTGTTACCGGCTCAAATTTCACTGTGCAGTTGGTTCCCTTGGCCACGGGATATGCATCGGCCTTTACCGGCTGCCATGCCCCATTGTCATCCTTATAATAGATTCTCCATGCCTTAGGCAGTCCGCAACCGCCCCAGGGCTGGTCCTCAAACCAATATACCCAGCTGCGGCTCACGGTAGCCTTCTGCTTGAAAGTATAGGTAAGCCACTCTGTCCCGCCGTTCTTGGGCCACCAGTGATAATAAGGTACAGCCTCATCGGTGCTGCCGGGAGCCAATCCGTCATTTATGGAACTCAGGGCCGATGTACGCGTGGATGCATCCACCTTGCTCTGCGATGCCACCGTAGCGGGCATGCTGGCGCGTGTGGCGCGCAGCTCCTGCGGAATCCAGACGGTCATCTCGCCACTGCCCCTGTGACACCATGCATAATAAGGAATCATAACCAGCTTGCGGTCCACCACATTCAGGCGTCCGTCCTCGCCAAAACTCACGCTCTGGGCCTGTGTAGTGATCTTGTTCAGTCCGTAAAGCTCATCTGTATGCTCAACTGTGAAAGTGGGATTCTGGTTGATGATTATGTTACGTACTGAGAAATCGTTGTCAGGCCACTCTGCGCAATAAACTATAGGACCGCGCTCCACGGCGATACGGCCTACATCGGCCTTAACGTTCTGGTGAGCCTTTACGGTACGGGGCTCCATGTCAAAATGGATATGTATCATGTCACCCTTCTTCCACTGGCGTCCGATGGTAAAGTAGCCGTCCTGTGTCAGAGTGCCATCAGTAGGCTGTCCGTTAACAGTGATTGAATACCCCAGGGTCTTGCCGTCGGAATAATAATAGAGGTCACTGGGAACCACGTCATTACGAACCCATCCGGGAATCCTTATCTTCAGGTTGAAAGCATTCTTGGCAGCATTCTTGTCAATACTGATTACGACATCACCGTTCCAAGGATAGTTTGTGGTCTGGGTAAGCTTGACCTCCTTGCCGTTTACCTTCTGGGTAAGCGTATTGGCTGCAAACAGGTTCACATACAGGTTGTCATCCTTGACTGCATAGATATAACCGGGCAGTGACGGTATGAAACGGCAGATATTGCTGGGGCAGCATGCGCACCCGAACCATGCCTGACGCTGATGCTGGCCTATGCTCTCCAGCGGATTGGGATAGAAGAACCCGCCGCCGTCCAGGCTAACGCCGCTTATAAGACCATTGTACAGAGTACGCTCCAGCACGTCAAAATACTTGCTGTCACCATGCAGCAGGAACATGCGGTAATTCACATAGACATTACCTATGGCAGCGCAAGTCTCGCAGTATGAACTCATGTTTGGCAACTCATAGTTGGCTCCGAAAGCCTCACCGCTTGACGTAGCGCCTATACCACCGGTAATGTAGAGTTTCTTGCTTACTATGTTGTCCCAAATGCGGTCAATGGCATCAATGTAGCCCTTGTCACCGGTCAGGGCGGCCACATCGGCCATGCCTGAGTACATGTAGGCGGCACGGACAGCATGACCTACGGCCTCATCCTGCTGCAGCACCGGCTTGTGAGCCTGGCTGTACTCGTCACGGCGCTCGGTATAACCGCGCTTATCGAGGAAGAACTTGGCCATATCCAGATACTTTTGCTGTCCGGTCACGGTGTACAGTTTTGCCAGCGCCATCTCTGCAATCTGATGACCCGGCACGCGGACCACCTGATCCGGGCCGTCGCCAATCTCACGGCACACGCAGTCAGCATACTTGATTGCTATGTCCAGGAAATTGCGCTTGCCGGTGGCCTGATAGTGGGCAATTGCACCCTCAACCATGTGGCCCAGGTTATAAAACTCATGACTCAGGTCCTCAACCATGCTCCAGCGTGTGGGACCTGCCCACTCATGCGGATGCTCAGGGTTCATGGTACGTGCCGTGTAGAGGTAACCGTCAGGCTCCTGTGCGGCAGCCACCACCTTGAGCACGCTGTCAATATAGAGTTTCAGCTTCTTGTCCGGATAGGTCTGGAGCAGATAGCTTGCACCCTCAATGGTCTTATAGACATCGGTATCGTCAAAAGAGTAACCGCCCACCTCAAAACCAAGGTTATGATCGGCATGCATCTGCTGTGCTGCCTTGGTAAAGTTGTCATAACGGCCCGTCTCCTCACATTTGCTGAATGCCAGAGGTATGGTAACTTCACGGCTGGCTTTGAGGCGCTGGCCCCAGAAAGAGTTCTCAGCCACCTTCACGTTGGTAAACGGAACAGGGTCTGTTGGGTAACCACTGCCCTTCTGCTGCGCAGAGAGGCTTACTGTTGTTACGGCAAAAACCGTCAAAAGGAAAAATGTTCTTCTCATATAATTGGTTTTTTATTTATCTCAAAATCAATTTCGGTCTGCAATTACTTTTAGCAGGAATCCTCCGCCACTTGCCAGATGTATGTTCCTGCACTCTGCCGGTGTGGTTTCACTCAAACGGAACTTTTCAGCCCTGTCGGCATCGGTAAATGCCTGGATGGTATATCTGCGTTCACTGTCCAAAAAACTCCAGTCCATCTCTATATCACGGCTCTCCCAATTGGTGAGTCCGCCCACATACCAGTCCTGACCGCTGCGGCGTGCCACCACGATATACTTGCCCATTGTTCCGGACATGACCACCTTTTCATCATATCTGCGCGGAAGCGATGCAATGAAAGATGTAGCAACCGGCTCCTGCTCATAATTTGTGGGGCTGTCGGCCAGCATTGACAGAGGTGAGTCAAGAGTAATGTATAGAGCCAGCTGATGGGCTTTTGTCCCCATTGACATTGGTTTGGAGTAATCCACCTTGAAGTCCTTCCTGTAGGCATTCTTCATGGCACCGGGGGTATAGTCGGCATAGCCGCACATTCCGCGCAGGTATGGTACGGTAACGTCATAAAGCGGATGATCCATTGCATCAGTGTCATTCCACTTGCAGTTCTCCAACCCCAGAATACCTTCATAGTTTACCACATTGGGATATGTACGGCTCAATCCTGCCGGCGGGAAAATGCCGTGATAGTCCAGGATAAGACGGTGACGTGCTGCGGCATCGGCAATCCGCCATGCCATCTCGACGGCTGTCTGGTCATTGCGGTCCAGGAAATCTATCTTGAATCCGGCTATACCCATTCCGGCATAGTGGCGCATTACCGTCTCAAGCTGTTCATCCACACTGTTGAATATGGCCCAAAGTATAAGCTTTACACCACGCTGACGGCCATACTGTACAAGAGCCGGCAGATTCAGTTCCTGCACAGGCTGCATCAGAAGCCCTTCGTTCACCGGATACCACCCCTCATCCAGCACCACATATTCCAGACCGTTACGGGCTGCAAAGTCAATATAGTACTCATATGTACGCTGATTGATTCCTGGTTTGAAATCCACCCCTTCCAGCCCCCAGTCATTCCACCATTCCCATGCTGAGAAACCTGGCTTTATCCAGTCTGTACCACCGGTAAATGCCTCTTTGCAGAGAGGCTGCGCAAGGGCATAGACCAGATTGTCAACGGGCAGTTCAGCATCCGATTCGGTTATCTTGAGTATTCGCCACGGATATGTACGCTCACCGTTAGATACAGATATGTAATCACATGTGGACTCCACATATGACATATCCCTCCAGGGGTGTTTGGCAAATGATGCAGGATAATGGGCAAACACCGCCTCTACGGCAGGATGATGGTCTTTACCGGACTGTGCTGGAATCAGGAACATTCCCGGATATGCCTTCAGGTCACTCTCCACCAATGTAACACGCAATCCGTTGCCGCAGCCAACACTGGCAGGCAGGAATGCGGGAACAGTAACAGCCTTGGCCAGCGGCTCTGTGGTATATGAATTCTCAAAAGATGTCCTGAACGGATCAGGTTCACCTGCACTATGTGCCCAGGTTATTTCAGGGTTGCCGTCAAAGGGAACCAGAAGCACCTCATCGTAAATAACGGTTTCGGCTGTTCCCGTATAGATAAAACGGTATGCTATACCGTCATCAAATGCACGCCATTCCAACTGCCAATCGTCACGCAGGTCAAAAACAGCATAGTTATAAGAAACGCCAACCTCTTTCTGCCTGTACAGGACTGTAGTTTCATGCTCTGAACGGAATCCGGACGTACTCCTTACAGCACCCTTCATGTCTATTGTATCACCGCCTGTAACCATTGCGGCACGGGCATCACGCACAAGTATCTTCCCATTATGGCTGATGCTGTAGGTTCCGTCACTCAAATTGAATGACACTGCTGCGGTCTTCTGGGGTGAACTGATAGTATTTCTGCCCATACCGCCCGAATGGCATGCCGTAAGCATGACCATTAAACCGGCAGCTAAAAAAACACGTGACAAGTAGGATTTCATATTTTGCGTTTACGTAAATGCATAACAAAAGTAGGTCTTAACGCACCTTATCAAAACTACAAATGTCCAAATATGTATAACAATAGTCCAATATTTGGATTTTTGTATTATATTCGGCCCATAAACAGACAATAGCAGGAAGAAAAATAATGAAAAGGATCACAACAATATTACTCTTCATACTGCTCACATGCCTGCCCGCCCGAACATGGGCACAGACAGAGCACCGCACCCTGGACACGGGCCGAGGTTTGCCGTCAAACACAGTCAGGGCTATCATACAGGACAGGCACGGGTTGGTATGGATAGGCACAGGTGACGGTATATGCACCTTTGACGGAAATGAGGTAACCGTAATACCTTTTGCACGCGAAGGCATGAGCAATTATGTGGATTACATGCACATAGACCGCAACGGAGCCATCTGGGCCGGCACAGACGATGCCGTTTACTGTCTCAATGCCAATGACAGGGCAATCCTTGAGACCGGATTCATAACAACCGATATCATTGATGATGCCGATGGCAACATCTGGATAGGAACCCGCGACAACGGCATCTGCAGATACTCCAGAACTGCCGATGGCCGTTACGCAATGCAACAGTTCGCCCAAGGGCAGACGGTTGAGGAACTCTTTATAGACAACCGTGAAACGCTTTGGGCATTCTGCGCCGAAGGCACTATCCTTAATTTCGACAGCCAGGACGGAACAATGAAAACCATAACACCGGGATGGAAAGAGAACTTCCCCCTGCGCGTAACCGCCGCATATCAGGATCCCACAGGCGACATATGGCTATGCACATGGGACAAAGGTGTGTATAAGCTTGACCCTAAAACACTTGACGTACAGAAAACAGCGTTTACAAACGCTCCCGGAATGAACCGCATCCACTGCGCACGGAATATAGAACCTTATATACTTGTGGTAGGGTCTGATGACGGCCTGGCCAGGCTGGACCTGCTGTCAGGAACCATGAGGACAGACCGCCGCAAGCAATTCATCTATTATATTATGGTGGATGCCGAGGATGGCCTCTGGATAGGTTCTTATTACAGCGGCATCCATTACCGCATACTTGACAACTACCGGCGCTTTATCACCTACCCTCTTTCACAGGACGACGAGTGCATAGTGAGCTGTTTCGCCCAGGCACCCGACGGCAGCATGTGGGCTGGATCCGACAACCTTGGAGTGATCCGTTTTGATGAAAACACAGGAGCTGTCACAGGACATTTTCTGACCGGCAGCAACGTGCATTCGCTGCTTCCATGGAACGGAAAAATGCTTGTAGGCTCATACTCAGGCGGTATAGACTTACTGGATTATAGAACAGGGAGTGCCGTAAGACTTACCCATGAGAGCGTCTATTCCATGGCTTTTGACAATGAAGGTTATCTGTGGTTCGGCACCTTGAATGACATCTTCAGGATGCCCGTTCCAAATGGTACACCGGAACGAATGTATGAATCCACCGGACTGGTCTCTTCAATAAAAACCGATGCCGATGGAACCATCTGGTGCGCCACCGAAGGTTTCGGACTCCTGTCATATCATCCGGTTGAGGGCACATGGAAAAGACATTCAACCGATGACGGGATAGAAAGCGGTATCATAAACTCCCTTTTCCTTGCCGGCGGCGGCCTGCTGATAGCAGCAGGAGACAAAGGCCTCTCATATTCACGACCCGGTGCAGGCCGGTTCTCAACAATCCGTCCCAAGCAGACAGACCAGGTCCTGTTTGCCGCATCCGATGCACAAAACATCTGGTTTACAACCACAAACGGCCTTTACAGATATGACATGCTGGGGGATAACACAGACTATTTTGGCGGCGAGACAGGCCTTTATGAAGGGGGATTCATTGCCGGCTCGGGGTTTGTAAGTGATGACGGCCGCATCTGGCTTGGCACCTACAAGGGAGTATCTTCATTCTACCCTGGAAACATCAGGAACAACCTGTACTCACCCGCTCCACTCATGACCGAAGTGACATTCAGGACCAAGGTCAGGGCTGGCAGGATTGACCCGGACATCAACATAAACCCTGAAGAGACAGCCAGCCGGGAGATAACCATGAAACACAAATACAACAATGTCACATTCACATACGCCGCATTAAGTTACAAGGTCCCGCAAAGAAACCGGTACATGACAATGCTTGAAGGGTTTGATGATGAATGGATTACAACAAACCTTAACAGGACAGTCTACACCAACCTTCCGGCAGGAGATTATACATTCAAGGTACGGAGCTGTAACAGTGACGGAGTCTGGAGCAGTCAGATTACATCAGTGGCCTTCACAATACGTCCTCACATCCTTCAGAGCAACACGGCGATAATAATCTACCTTATCCTTTTTATAATAATAGCGCTTATAGGCGTACACTTTGAAAACAAGAGGGTACAGGAAATCACAGACCGTAGGATGAACAGTTTTGTTCGCGAGTTTGAAAAGACAGAGAAGGAACGGCGCTCCATGGACTTTGAGAAAAAGATGAGAGAGATAATAGCACAGAACCTCTCCAACCCCGACCTGTCGAGCGAGATGCTTGCCGACAGCCTGTTCGTATCCCGCTCCAGCCTGTTTGCAAAGGTAAAGGAGATAACCGGAGCCACACCACACCAGCTTATCCAGGATGCCCGCCTTGAAGAGGCTGCCAGGATGCTCTCGGAGGGCAGATATACAGTAAGCGATGTGTGTGAAAAGGTGGGATTCAACTCTTCAAACTATTTTTCAAAATGCTTTAAGCAGAAATACGGATGCAACCCTAGAGACTGGAACAACCGATAGCCCGACAAATTGAAATTCCTTCCAGTAAAAAGTCCAAATTTGTACAAATATCCAACATTTGGACTTTTTTACCATTGATTTGGATTAAAAAACCTTAAATCATATAATAAAAGGTTCACCTTTGGAGCATCAAAATTAACGCAACTTATGAGAATCATTCAACGCAAAAGAATCCGTCTGGCTGCAATAGCACTGTTGGCCATGATCGGTTTTTCTATGGTACCGTCCAAGGCTTCAGCCCAGGGTACCATCAGTGTGTCTGGTGTGGTAAGCGATGAAAGCGGCGAGCCCATCATTGGTGCAGGAATCCTGCAAATCGGAACTTCGGTGGGAACCACAACCGGCCTTGACGGTGATTACAAGCTGACCGTAAACAGGGGAGCCACCTTGAGAGTATCGTATCTTGGTTACAAGACAGTAGAGGTAAAGGCTGACAACCCGATTATAAACATAACCCTTCAGGAGGACCTGCTGTCGCTTGATGAGGTTGTGGTAATCGGTTACGGTACACAACGTAAAGGCGATATCACATCGTCCGTATCATCTGTAAAGGCAGAAGACTTCATTACAGGTTACGTAGGCGATGCCGCTCAGCTGGTAAAGGGTAAGGTGCCCGGCCTTTCGGTAACAAAAGGTAACGGTGACCCCAAATCTTCATCAACCATCATGCTTCGTGGTGTCACATCCCTCATGGGAGGTTACACCCCACTCATCCTGGTTGACGGAATAGAGGGTAGCCTTGAGACAGTAGCCCCGGAGAGCATCGAGGAGATTTCAGTGCTTAAGGACGCATCGGCTGCCGCCATTTACGGTACACGCGGTGCAAGCGGCGTTATCCTTATAACCACCAAGACCGGCAAGCGCGGCGAGCATCACAGCGTATCATATTCAGGCTATGCATCAGCATCCAACTTCTCAAAGAAGATTGAATTCATGGATGCCGATTTCATACGTGACCTTATTGCCAACGGTCAGGCAGAGTACTCCGCATTCGGAGACCTGGGTGCAACCACCGACTGGCTTGGTCTGGTATCACGTACCGGCTTTACACAGAACCACAACCTGGCTCTTGAAGGCGGCACTGACAACATGGCCTATTCTGCCAATATCACATGGAATGATGACAACGGTGTCATGAAGGGTTCATTCTCAAATGACCTGCGCGTCCAGATGGACATCACGCAGTATCTGTTCGGTGACATAGTTAAACTGAACATGAACCTGCTCAAGACCCTCTCCAAGAGTGACAATCAGGACAGCTATACCATATATCATCAGGCTGTGATACGTAACCCCACTATGCCGGTATATCGTGAGGACGGTGACTATTACGAGCAGTCGGCACCTCTTTATTATTATAACCCCATACCTTACATCAACGAGCATGAGGGCGATTCACGCAGCGAGAGCACACGCATGACCGGTAACATAACAGTAACTCCTTTGGCAGGTTGGGAAACCAATCTCCAGTTGAGCCGCCGCTCCAACAACGGCTTGAATGAATATTACAACACCCCGCTCTATCAGGGCAACCGCTGGGGTGGAGTAAATGGTTCAGCAGGAAAGAGTCAGAGTGACTTTGTACAGGACATGCTTGAATTAACCTCAAAATACGAGCAGGATTGGGGCCGCCACCACTTCAACGGCATGCTGGGTTACAGCTGGATGGAGAGCACATCAACCGGATTCGGTGCATCCAACTCGGAATTCCCCACCGATGCATACCTTTACAACGCCCTTCAGCGCGGTAAGTATGCCGAGCTTCTCTATTCTGACCCCGAAGACAAAAGTACAGCATACCTTAAGACCTACGGAAGTGTATCATCATACAAGAATGAGTCCCGCCTGATAGGTTTCTTTGGCCGTGTATCTTACGGATATGACAACCGCTACAATGTACTGGTAAGTTTCCGTCGTGAGGGCTCAACCAAGTTCGGAGCCGACCATAAGTGGGGTAATTTCCCCGCCATATCAGGTGGTTGGACACTCTCCAACGAAAAGTGGCTGCGCCGTGTAAAGTGGCTTGACAACCTGAAACTGCGTGCCGGTTACGGTGTTACCGGTGTCATACCGCAGAGTTCATACATGTCACTGCTGCTCTATGACTATGACACATCATACGGCAACTACGTTGATTCCGACGGCAACTGGCGTCCTTCACTGACCACAATACAGAACCCCAACGATGATTTGCGCTGGGAGAAGACAGCCGAGCTTAACGCCGGTATTGACTTTGGTTTCTTTGACGGCCGTCTGTTCGGATCGGTCGATGTCTATAGCAAGAAGACAACCGATATGCTGTGGGAGTACAACGTACCCGTTCCGCCAAACCTCTACAACCTGCAGACCGCAAACGTAGGTGAAATGGACAACCGTGGTATAGAGATCATGCTGGGCGGCACACCGTTCCGCACCAAGGACTTTGAATGGACTACCACCCTGACCATGTCACACAACAAGAACATCCTGGTAAGCCTGTCTAACGATCTGTATGAGACAGACAACTACATCGATGCAGGATGGCTTGAGGAGCCTACCAGCATGCCTACACAGCGTGTATATGAAGGCCATTCCGTGGGTGACTTCTATATGCTCAAATCAACCGGACTCTCAAACTCAAAGAAAGGTAAGGGCTACTGGATGATTGAGAACCCTGAGACAGGCAAGAGTGAGATGTTCGTGTCAGGAATGCGTGACGCCGATTCCAAGTACCGCCAGTACATGGGTTCAGGTCTGCCCAAGATCAACATAGGCTGGAGCAACACATTCCGTTACAAGAACTTTGACCTGGCCCTGCAGATGAGCGGCGCATTCGGCCACATGATCTACAACAGCCAGAGAATGTTCTACGAGAACCTGAACATAGGTCTTAACCGTTACAAGTCGGCCGTAGATCCCGTCTATGGAAGGACCCTGAGCACATCGCAGGAGCCTGTGGCAGTAAGCTACTATCTTGAAAAGGGTGACTATGTAAAGCTTGACAACGCCACATTCGGCTACAACTTCAACACCAAGAACTGGAAGTATATCGATAAGGCCAGAGTATATGTATCTGGCACCAACCTGCTCTGCATCACTGGATACAAGGGCATCGATCCTGAAATGTCTTACGGTGATATCTACTCATTCGGTGTGGACTACCGCAACAAGTATCCCACAATCCGTACATTCACATTTGGTGTTAACTTCACTTTCGGTGACAAATAATATAAGGAGGATACAGCTATGAAAAAGATACTGAACTATTTTACAGCAATGTTTCTGGGACTGACCCTCATGACCAGTTCATGCACAAACCTTGATGAGAACATCTATGACAGCCTGTCACCATCAAACCTGACCGGCTCTGATGAGGAGACCCAGGATATACTTGGCAATCTGTACGTACAGTTGCGTTTCATGTACTGGGCATGGGAGGGCTACTTTGATATCAACGAAGAGTCCAGTGACCTGCTTATGACACCTTACCGCACATACGGCGGCTGGGGCGCACAGTACATCAACCTGCACCAGCATGAATTCTATGCCGGTATTCCTCACCTGTGGCAGGAGTGGTACTACTGCAACAAGGGTATCACCGAGGCAAACCAGCTTCTGGAGGTACCCACAATTCAGAATAACCCGGAGGCTAAGGCCGAGGTCCGTGCCATACGCGCTCTCTACTACTTTATCCTGTTCGATTTGTGGCGCAATATCCCGCTTGAGACAGAATTGGTAACAGAGCAAGGTTATCTGCCCCTGCAGGTGGCTCCCGAGCACATATGGGATTTCCTTGTAAAGGAGATTGAAGAGGCAGTACCTGATATGAGTACTGACAAAAAATACGGCCGCATGAACAAGTATGCAGGAGCCATGCTGGCAGCCAAGATATTCCTTAACCATGACGCATGGCTGCGCGGATGGGATGAGAACAGCACCCTCATCATGGCCCCCAACGCCAAGGATAACCGCAACCTGCAGAGCGAATGGTTCAAGACCAACGCCCAGAATGACAACAAATGGTATAAGAAGGCTTATGACTATGCCAAGATCGTGACTGACGAAGGCGGTTACACCCTTGCCGAGAACTACAAGGACAACAGCCGCAACAAGATCACATCATCCGAGGCCATTTTCGTACTGCCGCTTGACGGTGCCAAAGCCAGTCACAACTACCTTGTAAACAAGTGCTTTGTAGGTCGTGGCGGACAGGCTTACGGCTACAGCGGAACACCATGGAACGGCTCATGCGCAGTACCGCAGTTCATCCACACCTATGATCCGGATGACACCCGTCTTACCGACACCTGGGCAATAGGCCAGCAGTACTATTTCGATGACAAGACATTCCCCATCTATGAGGAGGAGCAGAAAGTGGCCGACAGTGATCCGCAGCGTCTTACCAAGGCTCAGTATGATGCCGATGAGCGTCATGCCAAGTTCGGAAACTCAGTAGGCTATTATCCGCTCATCTATACTGTCGAGGTTCACTCCATAAACAACCCCGGTGCATATGACTTTGAGGGAGCACGCTTCCACAAGCAGGAAATCGTACCCGGCAACCGTGGCACATACGGTGATGACGTATGCTTCTACCGCCTGGCCGACGCCATGTTCATCAAGGCAGAATGCATCCTGCGCATAGGCGGCACCTATGACGGCAAAACTGAGGACGATGCTGCCGCATGGGTGACAGAAGTACGTCAGCGCGCATTCAAGGACACCCCTGCAAAGGCCACACGTACCGCCGCACAGCTCAAGGGCAACAGCATATATGACTACGGAGTCCGTGAGTGCACCACCAGCGGTTCGGCCAATCCATACAATGACTTCCAGTATGATGCCGACGGCAATGTCAAGTCATCATCATTCACCACCTATACCGTTGACAATATAACGACCATAGAACTGGGCGGACTTCTGGATGACCTGGCATGGGAGTTTGTAGGCGAGCATCACCGCCGTCAGGACCTTATCCGCTTTATGTGCTCCGATGGCCGCAACGTCTATAACGGCAAGACCTGGTTCTGCCACAAGAACAAGGCCGACGTGGGTGACTGGCACAACAACGTGTTCCCCATCTACACCGAGTTCCTGACATCAAACGTCAAGCTGGTGCAGAACTACGGCTTCTCGGATTCGGAAGAGACACAGGAATAAGAAATCAACTAACATTCATTTATAAACCAAATCATTAGATTATGAGAAAATTTTTCAGATTCGCAACAATGGCTCTTGTAGCCATAGCCATCACAGCTTGTGACAAAGATGACAAAAAGACTATTGCACCGGATAATGGTGGTGATGAGGACTACAAGGAGATAACTGTCTCCTGCTCTATCGACCTTATGGCAGGCATAGAGACCGTTGGATACAGCATGGGAGAGATGTCCATGCCGGGCGACAAGATCCTGGAGTTCTTTGACATGACCGCCAAGGAGTTCTACAAGGCAATGGGAACCTACACAGGTGCCGCCGGCGCAACCACACAGGTTGACAACACCATCCAGTTTGGTGTCTGCACAGGCAACAACATTGACAAGATGAATTTCTGCCCTTCAAGCAGCAACAATTTCGGTTGCTGGATGACTGCCGGATCAGCAGTTACCACATGGGGTGACGATGCAGTATTCTATCATGAGAGCGTTGTCGAGTGGGGTCTTGAGGATCCCGATGAGGAGACTCTTGCCAACATGTGGACATTCGGAATCGGTTTCTACCCCGGCCACAACGATTATAAGGCTGGCGACAAGGTAAAGGCTACATACTTCTTCCTCAAGGAGGCCGAAGAGGAAGGCGAGCCCGACCTGTACTGCTATGTAGAGATGATTTTCAACATCATTGAGGCCGAGGAGGTTCAGCTGAACGTTGTCGAGACCAAGGTGCTCAATTACAATGCAGATTTTGATGCTGAATACATACACTATGCTATCGACCTGCCTGTCGATGATATCCTGGCCAAGATTGGCGTAGATGCACAGAGCGCAAAGGCATACGCTGTAAATCCTGACGGTTCATTCTCAGCAACCATGGGTAACAACTTCTGGTTCATGAAGGACGGTACAGCAGGTTCATGGGGTACAGGTGCAGCCATCTGCCTGAACAACAACGAGCAGGATCACTGGATCTTCTGCATGTTCCCCGATGAGACACTTGCCGGAACCACCCTTAACGGTGCCATTGCATTTGCCAACGACAAGGGCGAAGCATACGTAATCAAGGTTGCTGTTGCTGTTACCGGCATTGACTATACCGCTATCAACGTAATGGCTTCTTATGAGACCGGTGAAGTTGAATACACACTCTCCGAAAACAACTTAGCTGCCATTTATGCTGCCCTGGGCGTTGATTCCGTTGACCTGTCAACCGTAACCCTGTTCGGCGTTAACGCAGACGGCTCTCGCTATGATGGTAATTTCACCGCCAACAACGGTTACTGGTACCTGGCTAACGGTAACGTATCAGATTACGGCACCGTAACTTCAGATCCTGACTGCGGCGGTTTCATTGAGTACAGAGGCGAAAACACATTCGGCTGCGGACTCTGGAGAGAGAGCGGCGAGACTTCAACCTTCATGATTGGCCTTGAGCTTGGTGAAAAGACCTGCGTGCTTACATTCACAATCACAGTTGACGAGCCTGCCATTATTGAAACCGAACAGGTTGACGCAGTTAACCTTACTGCATCACAGGCTCTGGCAGATGGCTACGCCGGTGAGCTGGTTGAGATCTCTGGCATTCTTGAGAAACTGGGCGCAACCGACATCACCATCCTTGATACCGAAGGCGGATATGATTACACAGCCAACAGCGGTTTCTGGTTCGATGCTGAAGGAAATATTGTAGGTTGGGGCGATGCCTATTTCTTTGTAGAGCCCGGCTACAATGATGGTGGAGAGTTCCTGGGTCTGCAGACCGGCATTCATCCTGATCATGCAACCGCAGGTGCTTCATACACGGCAACATTCCGCGTAGCAGACCTCAACACAATGAAGCATGTCACTGTTACTCTGACAGTTAACGTTACTGAATAACTTATTGTAACAGTTCTGGAATATAATACAGGGGACGGAATGTCCCGTCCCCTGTATTTCTTTTCTATCACCCTAAAACAACAAAACAATGCGCAAAATCCTATTCCTTTCAGCCGTGGCATTGACCATGCTGGCATCATGCACAAAAGATGAAGAAGAAGCCATTGGGCCGGATCCCAATGACAAGTTTGACTCGTCAATAACTCTTACCGCCAACGATGTTGACCTCCCGGCCGAGAAGGACGGTACGGCTTTCATCCGTCTTACGGTAGATCATGAGTGGTATCTGGTATCGACCGACAAGGAGGAACAGGAGTGGCTCAAGGCTGACCTGACCCACGGTGTGGCCACCAAGAACAAGAAAATAGTCTTTACCGCCCTTGAGGAGGGCCTGGCCGAGACCCGTACCGCCAAGTTCAAGATAGTGTCCGGTGCCAACAGCAAGAAGTTCACCGTGACCCAGAGCCGCAAGTGCCTTATCCTGACCCAGGACGAAGTACAGGATTTTGCCAAATACTACAAACCCCTGGAGTTTGATTTTGACATGCTGCGCTCCGATAGCAAATGGAGCTGGTGCCGTAGCAAGCAGACAGAGCACGTGATTGTGTTCTGGGACAAGCAGTACGGCGAATACGGACTGTACGGAGAGCGCATGGGCATAGAGAACACATCGCCCTCCACCTGCAAGAGTTCAAAGATGAAGGTTGATATAGATGACCTGCTTGCAAAAGCTGAACAATTCTATAAGATAAATACGGAGACACTCAAGTTCTCCGAGCCGGGAACAGGCAAATCTGTCCTTGACGACTATAAGTTTGAAATATATCTCCTCTACCAGTCAGAGTGGCTTGCCACCGGTAGCGGATATGACAATATGATTGGCGCGCTCTGGGTTAATCCCAGCACCTGCCAGCCCGTGGGCAGCACCATAGCCCATGAGATAGGCCACACATTCCAGTACATGACATTCTGTGACTGGCTCAAGAACCAGGGAATCCCTGCCGCACAGCGTCCCTACGTCAACACAAACCAGGGCCCCGGATGGCGTTACGGATTCGGTCAGAACGGAGCCGGCGGAAACTGCTTCTGGGAGCAGTGCGCACAATGGCAGAGTTTCCAGACCTACAAGGATGAGGCCTTTGAGAACTACAATTTCAGTGCCTTCTGCTCACAGACCCATCTGCACGTACTACATGAGACTCCGCGCTACGCCAACTACTTCATACAGTGGTGGTGGTGCCATAACAACAATGACATCACTTTCCTGAGCAAGATGTGGCGCAACTCACAGTACCCCGAAGATCCCTGCGACACCTATATGCGCCTTATGGACTACAATGTGGCCGCATTCAATGACGACATCTGGAAATATGCCGCACACTGCATGACATTCGATATGGACGAGATCCGCACCAACGGCCACAAATACATAGGCAAGACCGCCATAGCATCATCGGCCATAACAGGTGTAGATACAGACTGGTGGCGCATATCGGCTTCAAAGGCCCCTGAGTCCACAGGCTCCAACGCAGTAAGGATGACGGTACCTAAAGGCGAGACCGTAAAAGTTACACTGCAGGGTCTGAGTCAAATGACAGGCTGCACCGTGGGGCCTCAGGAATTTGCAGGCTGGCGTTACGGATTCGTAAGCTACAACACTGACGGCACCACCACCTACAGCGATATCTGGAGTGCCCAGGATGCAGAGCAGAGCTTTGAGGTCCCGGCCAACAGCCAGTATCTGTGGTTTGTGGTAACCGGAGCCCCCACCAAGTACATCAGGCACCCATGGGGCAATGATGACGGCAAGCCCATATCTGTATGGCCCTGGCAAGCCAAGTTTGACGGAACAAAACCCTACGGCAAGTAAATTATAACAGTTGTGAAAACCAGAATCTTTATACAGTTCCTTGCGGTGCTGGCGCTCACGGCATGTGCCGGCCGCAGTACGTTGCGTATCATACAGAGTGTAGAACCGGTATCTGTAGAGACGCCGGCCGGTACGGTTGCAAGACTGCCGTGGCAGGTACGCGTCACATACAGTGACGGCAAGACAGAGCTCAGGCAGACTGTATGGACTAACTCTGCCGCCGATACCGAGCGTGAGCAGGCCGATGCCTCAAAACATCCCGCCGGCAGCACATATACTGTAGAAGGATTCATTACAGGCGATAACACTACTGCTTCCGGTTTTCCTATTGAGGCCACCGTTACGGTTACAGAACATGCATGGAATATCCCCGGCAGGCAGCCTGTGGCAGAGCCCCTACCCCTGGGCAGCGTAAGGCTCATAGGCGATAACCGACTCACATCAAACCGTGACCTTGACATCCGTGCCCTGCTGGCCCTTGACGTGACACAGCAGCTCTACAACTACCGTGACACATACGGACTTAGCACAGAGGGTTACACTGTATCCGATGGTTGGGACTCTCCCCATACCAAGCTGAAAGGCCATGGAACCGGACATTATCTCTCTGCACTGGCATTTGCATATGCCGGGACCGATGATCCCGCATTGCGTGGCCAGCTTATGGACAGGATACGCCGTATGGTGAATGAGATGCGTGCCTGCCAGGAACTTACATTTGTCTATGACAACAAGCTGGGCCGTTACCGCGAGGCTCGTGATCTGGCCCCGGAGAAAGAACTCATGGAGCTTAAAGGCACATGGGACGCATTTGACAAATACAAGAAAGACTGCAGCGTTTATGGCTACGGCTATCTGAACGCCATACCGGCACAGCATGCCGTTCTGATAGAGAAATACGCAGCCTATAATAATGAGAGCGGAGTCTGGGCCCCCTACTACACCATCCACAAACAATTAGCAGGACTCATAGACATAGCCATGAACGTGGATGATGAGCAGGTGGCCCGGAAGGCGCTTCTAATAGCCCATGATATGGGCCTGTGGGTTTGGAACCGTCTGCATTACCGCACTTACGTAAAGACCGACGGCACACGCGCCGACCGTCAGGCCCGCCCCGGCAACCGCTATGAGATGTGGAACATGTACATAGCCGGCGAGGTTGGAGGTATGGCAGAGTCCCTGTCACGTCTGGCCGAACTATCCACCGATGCCACTGACCGCAGTCGCTTTATCGAGGCCGCATCGTACTTTGATTCACCCGCCTTCTTTGACCCCCTGTCAAGGAACATTGATGACATACGTACGCGCCATGCCAACCAGCATATCCCCATGATAACAGGTGCGCTGCGCTCGTACAGGACCAACGGTAACGCCTACTACTACAATCTGGCATACAATTTCTGGAGCCTTGTGCAGGGCCGCTACGCCTACGCCATGGGCGGTGTGGGCAACGGTGAGATGTTCCGTCAGCCCTACACCCAGATACTGAGCATGAACACCAACGTCATGTCCGATTACAGGCGCAACATACACCCCAACCCCAATATCAACGAGACCTGCTGCGCCTATAACCTGGCCAAACTGACCAAGGACCTTAACTGCTTTGACCCGGACAACGCACAGTATATGGACTATTATGAGCGTGTACTCTACAACCAGATAGTAGGCTCGCTGCATCCCGAACATTACAGCGTCACCTATCAGTATGCGGTGGGCATGAACGCCTCCAAGCCTTGGGGTAATGAGACCCCGCAGGAGAGCTGCTGCGGCGGCACCGGAGCTGAGAACCACGTCAAGTATCAGGAGGCAGCATATTTTGTATCGGACAACACATTATGGGTTGCACTCTATCTGCCCACCGAGGCCCGCTGGCAGCAGAAAGGCGTAACGTTCAGGCAGGAGTGCCTGTGGCCGGCCCAGAGTTCCAGGATAACCGTGACAGACGGCAGTGCAGAGTTTACGCTCAAGCTGCGTGTACCCTATTGGGCTACAGAGGGCTTTACCGTTAAGCTGAATGGCCGTATCGTAGCCCGGAAATGCCAGCCTTGCAGTTATGTGGAGATTCCTGTGCGCACCTGGAGCAAGGGTGACCAGGTAGAGATATCAATGCCTTACAGCAAGCATATCAACTGGGGCCCCGACAAGATGGACCTGGCTGCCACCGGAACAGGCCAGACCAACACCCCGTTCGCCCCGCAGTGGGTAGGCGCGCTCATGTACGGCCCGTTGGTAATGGCTGCAAGCGATATCACATCGTGGAATGATGCAGAGTTTGACATAACAGCAAACCTGAGCGATGTGGAGGTTCATCCCGTAACCGCCGCCGGTGGAACTGACGGAAACATGTATTCCCTTAGCTTTGCCGGGCATACATTCCGCCCCGACTATTGGATTCGTGACAACTCCACGCACTATCTGCGTCTTAACGTGCTTAGCGGCAAGCAGAAAGGCTCATCGGCCAAACGCGGCGGCATTGACACACGTGAGCTTGAGCAGACACTACGTAGCGCACAGGAACGTGCCGCAGATAAGGAAGCATGGGCTCCGCACGGATATGCTCGCATGAAAGAGTGCATGGAATCAGCCCAAAAACTGCTTGACGCCACTGGTGTTGACCAGAAGATGATTGATGATGCCGTATCGGCCCTTAAGGCAGCCTTAGCGGTAATGCGTCCTGGTAATCTGGCTGAACCAGAGGACCTTAATGAGCTAGTCATTCTGGTAACAGACTGCAAGGAGAATATACCCAACAAGACCACCCAGCTGCGCGAGGCCATAACCTACGCCGACATGGTAATCCAATACGTTAATGACGGCAGCGGCACGCACGATATGATCGAGAACGCTGTGAAACGTCTAAATGACGCTAAGTAGGCAGCCCCTACCGTGTCATTTTTACAGCATAAGGGTAATTGATGCATTCTCCGGCGTTTTCCTCAAGCACATCACTGTGTTTCTTGGGGGTGGGTACAACCACCAGCCAAAGATATGATAGCGGCTCTCCAAGGGGAGCCGTTATACTTACTGTACCGTTACGTCCGATAGTTGAAACTGCGGTCTCAGAATAGATGCATGAACCGTCATGCTTCACTCCTACCAGACCAAAGCTCCACGCTGCATTACGTACGTATTCATCGGATTCTGCATAGGTTGTACGGCCTGGATTGAACAATCCCTTTAAGCTTACAGTAACCGTCTGGCCTGCATCAGGAACGTCCAGCGATATGCCGTTATAACCATACTGCTGCGGAACACGATCATCGGCAATGCGTTGCCATCCGTCTTCATCGGCAGGCTGTAACGTGGAGCTATGCCTATTGGCGTATGGTTTCATCACGCTGCGTATCCGGGGCATATCATACGTCATAAAGTGACGCGCTGCATCAAGCATCTCTTGGCCAAATGCGGCATCGTCAATGCCCTTCATCTCTTCATATACAGCCACCACATCGTGACGCTTACGGGCCGAACGCCAAAGGTCTGCAATGAACTGCTTTCCATACTTTTCTGACCAATACTCAAGCACATACGGTGAATGGTACATGTTCTCTGGATGCATGAATGCCAGATGAGTCTGTTTCATGAATGCATCCCAATGGTATTCTTCATCATTGACCCATAGGGGATTTACCTGCCACAGCATCCATTGGGATGTCATTTCATATATGCCTCCGCCGCCAAATCCGCTGTTGTTGTCTATAGCTAACTGGCTCTGGAAACTGTGTCCAAGTTCATGGGCGATGCAATTCATCCGTTCATCCTGCGTGCGCAGCGGCGTAACCCAAAGCGCGCCAATCTTTTCATCATAATCACCGCCGTAAGCCGTTCCCTCATCGTCATATCGCAGCATTATCATCATCTTAAGGCTGTCAGCGGCCGATCCCGGTGTGATAAAGTGGAGCGTATCCTTAAAGAAATCATAGAAATACTGGGACTGTGTGAGCAGATTGTCCAGATTGGCAGTCATCTTATGGCCCTTGTAATCAGGAGCTTTTGATACATCGGGTCCAAATCCTTTCTCCCAAAAGACAATCAGGTCAGCAGTAGAGACACTACGTTCAAAACAATACTCTGATTCAGTATCGTTCAAGTCCATCCCCTGAAGATCTTTGGGTATATATACGCTTTTGGAGAAATCTACCCTGCAGCCGCCCAATACTAACGCGACAGCAAAAGACAGCAATAAAGCAATTCTGTTCATATTCAAAAATCCTTTTTTACAAATATAATGCGTTAATCACATTAGTTTTTCTAAATCTGCAAAACAAACAAAAAAATCCTATGGAAACGAATGAAGCCTTGATTGCAATTTTAAAGAAAAGCCATGCACAAGCTATGGCAGGGGAGACTGTTACCATGAATCAAGTTAAACACTACATGAAAAACAAGATTGATGAGCTTACAAATCCAATGGACACGTATTGCGTTGCAGAGTCTATCTGAAGTATCCGACTATAAAAAAGAATTGCAAGTCTCTGATATGAACCCCGAAAGTTAGACAAAAAACTTTCGGGGTTTATTATGTCAATTAAGTACAAGAAGCACTCAATCGAAGATCGGATCAAGTACATGAAGATGTTGGAAGAAGGTTATAGTATTAG
>JAEEGJ010008295.1_pt1 | contig 28785 bp, 20 predicted proteins | sample 8958761 | NCBI WGS metagenome assembly JAEEGJ01 (sample SAMN16246546, study PRJNA631951) | gut metagenome | biome: gut microbiome; feature: rumen; material: RS-attached | host: Bos | place: Iran: Karaj | collected 2018-10
CGGCTATCAACGAGATCAATGCCGAAGGCGCTAACGGCAACGGCGCAATCTACAACATCTCCGGTCAGCGAGTTGACGACACCTATAAGGGCATCGTCATCATCAATGGCAAGAAGGTTATGAAGAAGTAAAAATATTCTCTCTCTTTGTAAAATAGATTAGGAGGACTCAAGTATTATGCGGAGTCCTCCTAATTTGCTTTACATGGGATTCTATTTTCAAATCTTCTGGAGATTTTGCTTTTTCTTCGGCTTCCGAGCTATACCTTCAAAGAGAGGCATGAGCGAAACATGGGACAATATTCCTCCTGATATTTTCCCGTTAATTGTAGAATGATTATGAATGATATTGTGATTTTTTATATACTTTTACTTGGATTATTTGTCTTTTTTTACTATCTTTGCACTTTATAAAGTATAAAGTCAAGGATTTTTTGACTTTTAATTATCTAAAAAAATAACAATGAAGAGAATTTTTGCTATGGGTATATTTAGTGCAATACTCGGGTTGTTCAGTTGCAATGCGCAAAGTCCTGATGCAGCCTTTAGGAGTGTTGATGTTGAGGAGTTTGCAAAGGTTATTGCCGATACCGCAGTAATTCGTCTTGATGTGCGCACTCCAGAGGAGTATGCCGAAGGGCATATTGATAATGCCATTAATATTGACGTGCTTAATGATAGTTTCGAGTCAAAGGCTATCTCTACTCTTCCAAAGGATAAAACTATAGCTCTGTATTGTCGCAGCGGTCGCAGAAGCAAGAATGCAGCAAAGATTCTCTCTGCCAATGGCTACACCGTTGTGGAACTCAACAGCGGGTATAATGGGTGGAAGAAGAGTTTCAATTAACAATTAACATACCCTTTCGCGCTCCGGCTCCCTCCCTACGGGGGAGGGCGGGGGGAGAGGCCGCTTCTATATTTTATTTATGATACGACTTACAACCTGTACAAATGAGTTCAATGCACAGTTATTGAAGGGTGCATTGGAAAGTGAAGGGATTCCTGCAATGCTTTCAAACGAGATAATGAGTGGATACATTGGTACCCAAGGCGTTGATGTCCTTGTAAAAGAGGAAAACCTTGAGGCTGCTAAGAAGATACTGGAGCTGCAGGGAGAAAAATAAAAAGCGGCCACCCTCCATCTGGCACATACTCCGATGTTATCAACATCGAACTTCCCCCTCGAGGGAAGGGTTTTAGATAGTATTTCCAATCAAGGAAGGTAAAAAAATACCGCTCATACGAAAACCATATTGGAACGTATGAGCGGTAATAGTATATAACGCTCCCTCCCTCGGGAGGGGTGGGGAGGGGCCTTATGCCCCTTTAGCATACTCAGAAGGTGTCATGCCGACAACACGCTTGAAAGTACGGCTGAAATTGTTGCTGTCCTCATAGCCGCACTTGCGGGCTACGGTGGCAATAGGATATTTGCGTGCGCTTTCCAAGAGCTGTTGTGCATACGTCATGCGAATGCCAAGAATATACACTGCACCGGTGATGCCGGTGATTGAGAAAATCTTGCGGCGCAGATGCTGGTTTGTCATAGACAGAGCTTCTGATACCGTATCACAATTTACGTGACCGCCCTTCATCTGATCATGAACGATCTGATGAATTTTCTTTAGGAATTGTTTGTATTCTCTAAGCATAGTCTAATAGTTTTAAAGTTGTTTTCGTTAGTTATTATCGCGCTTGCAAAAATACACAATTATTTCAAAAATGCATAGTTTTTTTTAATAAAAATGAGGTTTTGGAACAAAAAAAGCACAATTTTATTAATTACAAGTGACAAAATTGACTAAATTTAGGTTAGAAGGTTAGGAGGTTAGAAGGTTAGAAGGTTAGGAGGTTAGGAGGGCTTTATTGGTTGATGGATTAAGGATTAAGGAATAAGGTTTGATACTAATAAACCCTCATCCTTCATCCATCAACTTTAATCCAATAAAGACCTTATTCCTTATTCTTTCCAACTTTATTCCTTTCGGGCTTTTGCCTTAAAACCTAAAGAAAGCCTTCAGGCTTTCGACAAAAATCGGAAGCTTGCAAATTTCTTGCGTTTATACTTATAGTTCAGATCTTCTTGCATGGCGTATGCCTCGCGCTCGAAGGAGAGTGCATAATATGCTTTCATGAAGTTGTGAAGTCTGATAAGATGATAGAACCACTCTATGACATACCACAGATAGAAGCCTACGTATAGCAATTCCTTCTGCTGCAAAGAATGGATATACTCGTGGTTCTTTGCGGTCTCGGGCAGACGTCCCTTATCCACTCGGCAAAACACGTAGCCGAACAGATTTATAGCCCAGAATGAGCCGAATGGGAAAAAACGATTATAGATTATCTTCATGGCCCCCCTCCTTCTCCCCCGAGTGGGAGAGATTTTTATATAGTATTGTTGTGTTTACAAAATCCCGCTTGGGGATATTGCTGTATTTTGATTTCTCCATTTTATTTTCTTGGTATGCTTTTGTTGATTTGAAATACTATCTAAAAGCTCCCTCCCTCGGGAGGGTTGGGGAGGGGTCGCCCCCTTCCCCATCACGGGGGGAGGGACTGGGTGGGTCTCTAGTACTTTGACGGTGATATCCCGAAGTATTTCTTGAAGACGGTGCTGAAATACTTTGGGTTGTCGAAGCCTGTGAGAACCGACACCTCTGTAACGGTACGCCCCTGACGGAGTAGTGCGGATGCCCTCTCAAGTCGGATGGCACGAACGAAGTCCTGTGGCGACTTACCTGTGTATGTCTTCAGTTTCACATAGAAGAGAGTTCGGCTCATTCCCATCTTACGGCACAGGTCGTCGATGGTGAAGTCGTTGTCCTTCAGGTTGGCGAGGGTGAGGTTTGTGGCTTTCTCGACAAACTCTGCGGATTCTGTCTCGTCGGCATCTGCTACCGCCTTTTCCTGTGGGGATGGAGTTGGAGCGATAATGGCTTCCTTCTTTTCCGGCTCGTCGTGAGCTGCTGCCACTTTTTCCCTCATCAGACGCATGTATTTGCTATGCTGGTTGTACATCTGCCATAACCCTTGGAAGGCGATGATGATGAGTAGGCCATAAATGCACCACATCCACCATGATTTCCACCATGGCTGACCGATGTATATCGTTATCTTCTTCTCGTCGAGGACTATGCCGCTCGTCTTGCTGATACTCCTTATCTGGAGTATGTGCTTACCTGGCTCTAAGTTCTCGAAGCCTATGAACTGCTGGGTGAAGATCTGGCTCCACTCCTTGCCCTCTATACGATACTGATAGCCTATGTCGAAGTAGTTTCTCAGGTTGATGCTCTCAAACAGTATGTCGAAGCTTCGCTCATGATATGACAGTCTTATCTCTCCCTTGCTCAGACCTTTGGCAATCTTTTCTCGGAATGCATCGGGATCAACATTCTCTGTAGAGTCCTCGCTATGCACATGTACGCCTTTTATTGTGAGTGGTGCCTTATAATTCAGTCGGGTGATGTTCTTAGGATTGATAACGACGACACCATCTACCGTACCATATATAATATTGCCGTTTGGCATGTTGGCAACGGCATGCTCAACATACTCGGTATTGAGGCCATAGCAATAGCTCACGTTGATGATGTCGGTAGGTTTGTCGGGATTCACAAACACAAGTCCTTTCTCTGTTGAAATCCATACCCTTCCCGTCTGATCCTTGGTGATGCTCATCACGATGTTGGAAGGCATTCCCTCGGCGGTACTTAGCTGATGTGTAACCTTCCATGTGTTCAGGTCGAAGATATACACACCTCCACCATCTGTGGCAATCCAAAGTCTGCCATCTCTATCCTGAAAGAGATCGTTCACGTATCTGTTGGCATCAGTCTTGTCTTCTGGCATGTATGCCACCATTTTGGGATTAGGGTCGTTAATGTTTATGAGATAGAGACCGTGAGCCGAGCCAACAGCCATCCTGCCGTCGGCAAGAGGTGTTAGCGCAAGGATATTATCTATGTTGAAGTATTTGTTGCCCTCGGGAGTCTTGGCGGTAAGAGAGCCGAAGAGGGTGCCCATCCACAGATTACCCGCGTTGTCATAGCGGACACGGAAAACATGGTCGTTTTTCAATGTGCCCTCGGCTGCGGAATACAGTTGTCTAGTATATCCGTTGGGCGAAACCTCACATACTCCATTTCCGTAGGTGGCTATGAGTAGCTTTCCATCAGGTTTCTTACAGACATCCAATACCACCATACCCCTTGCGGCATGTTTCCAGGTCTCTGTCTGAGTGTTATAGATACTGATACCATCGTCAGTACCCATGAGCAGAAGTTCGTTGCCATTGCTTGCCACACAGTTCACATGGTCGTTGATGATTGACTGCGGATTATTCATGACGTGATGGAATAGGGCTGTGATACTTCCTGCTGGTCGTGCCATATCAATACCACCCGAATAAGAAGCCACGAAGATATTGCTCCAGGTATCAACTATGATATCATATACGCCATTGCCGTGGAGAACACCATCTGTTCCCTCGTTGGCGCTGAACAACGGACTTGCATATCCTCCCATACGTGAAGCCTGATATACTCCGAAACCGTCAATACCGATAAGCATAGACCTGTCGTTATACGGCGTTATCACCCTCACAGGATTGTTAGGGATATCGAGCATTACCTCCTCACATTCCTTTGAAACGGTCTTTGAGGTGATGTTTTTTATAACCTTCACGCCCTTACCAAAGGTTCCGAGCCACAGGTTTCTCAAGTTTTGGTCGTAATAGCCATAGATAACGTTGTCATCAAACAATTTCTTCGCGTTCATGTCAAACACGCCATCATGGGTGCAGAACAAGAGTTCATCGTTATTCCAAGGCAGGATATAGTCGGCGAAATGGCGGATTCCCATGTCCTTCAACTTATAGTCCTTAGACGGCAGAAGCTGATATACGCCCTCTCTCATAGCGAGCCACATACAGTCTTTACCAACCAGCACGTCAGACAGCATTACGGGGGTATTTATCGTTTTCGATACATCGGTCACGAAGTCGAAGCGGTCCTGAATCTTGTTATAATGATAGATGCGTCCTGAATTGTCGAATACATACATCTCATCATCATTACAGATGGAATGGGCAAACTTGACAACACGTCCTGCAAAACTGCTATACGGACTTGTCTCTCCAAGAGAGTAGTTGGTTACCAGAACACCATTCGTGCGGTCAATACCATGTTTTGTCGTCCACCAAACGGCATTATCCTTCGATTTGTGAAGAGAATATACCCTCTGGCTCGACAATCCTTCAAGGCTGCCGAAATGAGAAAAAGTGAAATCTTTAACCTTTAAACCTGCGGCTGATATTGGGAGTCCTATGGTTAGAAGGCAAGCGATTATATATGTATAAAGGTACTTTACAGACATTAATAGATGGTTTTAGAAGTAATATGGCATTCCCTAAGTGCAGCGTGCAAAAAGCCCCCTTGCACGAAAGCAAAATATAGGTTGACGGATAGTCTTTGGTTTTCTGAGTGCAAAAATAGCAAATATTTTTGAGATTTGCAAGTAAAGTTGTTCTTTTTTTGTTAATATGTCTTTCATATTTCCCTCTGATTCCGAACCAAACTCGATGAACCTCCGCTTTTCCTTCGCTATAGGAACGGACCTTCATCGAGTTTGGTCCCTTGGAAAATGGGACTTACACCGACTTTGGTACGGACTTACAACGGACTTACATGGGACTTACTTGGGAGGAGCTGCGGAAAGAGAGCCTAAATGTTAAATATTTAGTTAAAATAAGTTAATATACAAAACTGTCCCACAAAACAGGACAGTCCTCTCTTATCTTTGCATCAGAAACAAAAAAAACAAAAGAATATGGAAACAACTATACCTTACCTTTTGGAACGCCTCACCAAGTGGGCAATCCAAATCATCTGGACAATAATCTGCGGAATAGCAGGACTTTTCCTTCAGATTATCCGTAACATAATCAGAAAGCTGTTTATGTGGGCACGCATAAGTATTTCTGTCATCGTAGAGTTGATTGAGATGCTCATTAGCTATCTGCAAAACTGTATTATCAGAAAGACCTTATTGGTAAATCTTAACTAATAATTGATTTAATCCATTCTGGCTTGTGGGCGCTTATGACTTCTTTTAAAAGTTCCCCATTTGGGGAGAGGAGGGGTATTGCAACCTCTTGTGCATGTAGATACAGTCTCTTGGCATGTTTCCCGTATAGGTCATCGCCGAGGATAGGCATACCAAGACCATCAGGATGTGCACAATGTACTCGTAACTGATGTGTACGACCTGTCACAGGATGGAGCTTGAGGAGCGTGCGAGGCTGTCCTTCTACTTCAACCTCACCCATCACCTCATATAGCGTGAGGGCTTCTTTCCCGTTCCCATAATCCACTTTTTGACAAGGCCGGTTAAGATAGTCGGATGAGAGCGGAAGTGATATTTCGCCCTTAGTTCCAATGGGCATAGGGAGAACGCCTTCGAGGAGGGCGAAGTAGGTCTTGCGAATAGCCCCTAACCCCGACCCTTCCCCCGCTCGGGGGAAGGGAGTGATTACATTTTTCGCGCAATAGGATTGGTTGATAGAAGTATTATTTGAAATACTATCTACTCCCTTCCCCCGAGCGGGGGAAGGGTTGGGGTTAGGGGCTAGAATCTTTGTTGCAAACCCTCTCTGCACTTCCTTATATACCTCCATCGTCTTGGCAGCTATAAGCACGCCTGAGGTTTGCATGTCAAGGCGATGAGCCATGATGAGTTCAGGACAGTCGGGACGCATCTCACGGAGAATGTCGAGCGCGCTCTTACGTTTTGATTTCCCTGGTACGCTTAACATCCCCTCAGGCTTGTCAACTACGATAATGCTTTCGTTCTCAAAAAGAATCGGTAGGGTGGTGTGTTGCTCTTCCTCCTCAAGTGGATTGGCATCAACCTCAAGACCTTGCAGCATCCAGTCGAGGATAGGCTTACAACGGCTTTGGCAGGCAGGGCGATAAAACGCCCCTAACCCCAGCCCTTCCCCCGTTCGGGGGAAGGGAGTGATTACATTTTTTGCACAAGATGATTTGTCGATAGATGTTTGATTTGAAATACTATCTACTCCCTTCCCCCGAGCGGGGGAAGGGACGGGGTTAGGGGCTAGTGTCACCTCCGCTATCTCCACCGGCTTCAAGCCTTTGAGATAAGCATACTGAAGGAGTTTAGGGGCACAACATTCGCCTGAGCCTGATGGTGGGATGACGCATTTTGAACCTGTCTTTTCCGCCCATTCTGCAAATATGTCGAGCAGGTTCTTTTTCTCGCCACGGGCGTTAAGCATAACGAAATGCTCGAAGAGCCAATGCTGGAGAGAATCAGACAGGCGCTTGCGTTCTTGCTTTAGTGATGTGATACGGTCTTGAATAGCTTGCAAGGCATTACGGCAATTCAAAACCTTCTCATTCCATACTGCTTTCTGGCGACGGTATTCTCCCTTCTCAAACTGTCGCTGGCGGCAATAAGCCTCGTATTCATCAGATGAAGGATCAATATTGCGCGAATGTGGAAGTACGGGCTTAGCTGCCTCAGCCTCATAGAGAGCCTCACGCGCTTGGCGAAGTTCATCAGAAGCAGAGAGACGGTCAATCTCCTTATTGATATTTACGATTTCGGCTTCGTGTGTTTTGAAATATCCTTTTTCGTCAAGATAATCGAAGACGGGCGGCACAAATCCCTCGATGTCATAACGCCCGAGCATCTGTCCGGAATATGCGTATAAGGTCTCACTCTCAGTTATAAGGACCCCGAATGTCTTGCCCTTCTGTACCTCCTCATGCCACTCCGGGTGATTCTGAATATGTGTCAGTATCACCGAAACTGCATGCTCGCAACGAGCGGACGGGGTGTAGTAGAAGGGGTTGTTCATAGTGTGGCCTCTCCCCCCGCCCTCCCCCGTAGGGAGGGAGCCGGAAGGCGAAAAGAATAGTAAAACAATTATTTACGGTTAAAATCAATCTCTCATTACCGAATCGGCTCCCTCCCTACGGGGGAGGGCGGGGGGAGAGGCCGTTTTACAGTTCTTCCAAATGTCTCTCCAACGGAATTCCTCGGTTCTTATCCTTATTCTCCTTGTTTGCCTCAATCCAATGGCTCAGAGTGTCCATTGCGATGCGGGCAGAAGCTCGGAGAGAGTCGCCACGGAGAAGATGACCGTCAACAATGGCAGAGAAGATATCGCCAGTACCAGGGAAGTGAACAGGAATCTCGTCATAAGGAAGAAGGAAGAACTCGCCTTCATATCCTGCCACTACGTGTGAGCCGTTGGTCATAAGTACAGAAGTGATGAGTACAGACTTAGCACCAAGAGCACGAAGCTTCTCCACAAGCTGAAGAATCTCTTCCTTGGTAACGCCATCTGCCTTATAAGGAGTATCTGTGAGATAGCAAGCCTCGGTATAGTTAGGGAAGATAAGATGAGCGACACTCACCATCTGACGCATGGAATTGATAGTAGAAGGTGTCACGCCGTTGTATAGCTTACCCTCGTCGCCCATGATAGGGTCAACAAGAATCACGCTACCTTTATCTGCCTCTTCACGACAATATTTTGCCACTATGGCTGCCTGACGCTCTGAGGCAATAAAGCCTGTTGCAATAGCATCAAAAGAGAACCCGAGTTCACGCCAAACAGGGAATACGCCTGTGATGTAGTCGGTTGTCTCAAGGATATTGAACTTTCCATAGTCGAGCGTGTTACTCACGAGAGCCGTCGGGAGGTTATACACGAGGTTACCCATGTACGAAAGTATAGGCAACATGGCTGCTGTAGCCACCTTGCCATATCCGCACATATCATTAATCAGAAGTATCTTGTTACCTTGCATGGGTGCAAAGGTAGTAAAAAAAAATGAATAATGAATAATGTATAATGAATAATTAGTATTGCATACGGAGTTTTCCATTCTTCTGTTGGCAATTTTATATTTTCAATTCGTAAAAGTTCTCCTTTTTCAATTTTATTTAGTAACTTTGCAGCCGGAAAAAATTAAGTGAATAGTTAATAGTGAATAATACTAAATACTGGTAGCCACCAGAATGAGATTCACACAAGGGCGTTAGCCTGTATTAAGTATTATTATCTATTCGTTATTCACTATTCACTTAAAATTATGATAAACGGAATGGAAAAAATACAACAACAAGAAGAACTGATGCTGCTGAGAATCACGGGTGAGGATCGTCCGGGACTTACCGCCAGCATCATGGCTATACTCGCGAAATACGATGCCAGCGTACAGGACATCGGTCAGGCTGATATTCACTCAACCCTGTCTTTGGGTATTCTTATCCGTGTTCAGGAGAAGTATTCTGGTTTCGTGATGAAGGAACTGCTCTTCAAGGCTACTGAGCTGAATGTGAACATCGGTTTCATACCTATCACTATGGCTCAGTATGAGGACTGGGTTTCACGTCAGGGCAAAAACAGATACATGCTCACGGTACTTGGTCGCAAACTGGAGGCTCGTCAGATAGGTGCTGTTGCACAGCTCATTGCTGATCAGGGACTCAACATCGATGCTATCATCCGAATGTCAGGTCGTTCAAGCATAGAGCACCCACGTGAGAATGCTCGTGCCTGCATCCAGTTCTCTGTACGTGGCAATCCGTCAGACAAGAATGAGCTTCACGCGCAGTTGCTCCGTCTCTCTTCTGAAATGGAGATTGACTGCTCTTTCCAATGTGATAACATGTATCGCCGTATGCGTCGCCTTATCTGCTTTGATATGGATTCTACGCTTATTCAGGCAGAGGTTATCGATGAGCTTGCACGCAAGCATGGCGTTTATGATCAGGTGGCTGCAATCACGGCTTCTGCTATGCGTGGTGAGATAGACTTCAAGGAATCATTCACTCAACGCTGTAAGTTGCTGAAGGGCTTGGATGTCAGCGTGATGCGCGAGATTGCGGAGAACCTTCCATTCACCGAGGGCGTTGACCGACTGATGTATGTCCTGAAGAAATATGGCTATAAGATTGCCATTCTCTCTGGTGGCTTCACATTCTTTGGAGAGTATATCCAGAAGAAATACGGTATAGATTACGTTTATGCCAACGAACTGGAGATTGACGAGACTGGTCACCTCACAGGTAATTATGTAGGTGAGATCGTGGATGGTCGTCGTAAGGCAGAGCTTCTGAAACTTATTGCTCAGGTCGAGAAGGTTGACCTCCAACAGACTATCGCCGTAGGTGATGGTGCTAACGACCTTCCAATGCTTTCTGAGGCAGGTCTCGGTATAGCATTCCACGCAAAGCCAAAGGTAGTGGCAAATGCAGACCAGTCAATCAACACCATAGGTCTTGACGGCGTACTCTACTTCCTCGGTTTCAAGGATAGCTATCTTGACGAGAAGGCACAGTAAGGCAAAATAAAAATCGAAATTATTTTGTTATTTCAGTTTTTATTCTTATTTTTGCATCCAAAAGATATAAAGTTATGACAGCCATACAGTTAAATGCCGAGATTCTTCGCAATATGAGCATCATTGCCGAAGATGAGAACTTGATGAAGCGAGCAGCAAAATATCTGCGTAAACTCGTTTCAGAAAAGGAAGATTCTACGCTCTTCACAAAGGAAGAGTTCTTTACTCGTATAGACAAAGCAAGGAAACAGCCAGGCAAGCAATTTTCCAGTGTTGAGGAACTTGATCAATACATCCGCAACTTATGAGTCGTTATACTGTAGAAATAAAGAAACAGGCTCTTGATGATCTTAAAGTTCTGGGTAAAAGTGAACCCCAAGCCTATCAAAAGGCTCTTAAACTCATTGCAGAACTTTATGAGCATCCACAGACTGGTACAGGGAAACCGGAACAACTTAAGGGGTGCGGAGGTACATTGTGGAGTCGTCGTATCACTCAGAAGCATCGTTTGATATACGAGATTATTGAAACAGTAGTTCACGTAGATATATTGTCTGCTTACGGGCATTATGACGACAAATAATTCGTTGTGATTAGTCCAACTGCTTGGACGAGAAGGCACAGTAAGAAGGCAAACCAAGCCTTTCTTTAATAACAAATATGCCGCTTAAAGGAACATCCCTTTGAACGGCATTTTCTGTATTTGTAACCTATTACAAGGAAAATTCAAAATAAACACACGTATTTCTTGCTTAATCTGATATTTTTTTATATTTTTGCATCCGTATAGCAATTCCTTCGGGATGAAACTATACAAAGACATATTGGTAAATTTATAGCGTTAGCTATTTTCGGATTGTCCAGAAACCTAGGAAATTTCTCAGACATTGTATACCGAATGATAATAGTTACGCCTACGCAATAGCGTGGGTGGAACTTATCTCGGTATACGGGCATTCCTAGGGCCTCTGGATAAAGATAAGCGACATTCGCGCTTTTTCTTTGTCCTGAGGTCCTATATTTTGCCCGTATTTACTCCGATAAGATAGCCATCGCAAGCCTAATCTATTGCGTAAATTATATGGCACTAATCTTTGACAATAGGGACGAAGAGCATTCCTTTACCCGTGCTCTTAATGAAAGACTTTTTGAGAATCCTGTAAAAAGAGTTGACTTCTGTGTAGGTTATTTCAATATCCGTGGTTGGGATATGATTATGGATCAAGTAGATAATCTAACAGGTGATGATATTGAAGAAGGCTACGAGCGCAAGCGTCGATATTGCCGTCTTCTCATTGGTATGCACCAACCTGACAGGGATTTGCTTGAAAGATATTATGGAATTGACGACGATTTCAGCGTTGACAATGACTACAAGACCAAGTGCAGGGTTCAAATTGCACAAGAATTCAAGAAACAACTTCTTATAGGTCTTCCAACCAAGAAAGACAAGTTTACAATCATGCGACTTGTACATCAACTTAGGGAAGACAAGGTATGCGTGAAACTATATACGGAAGTGCCGGTTCACGCAAAACTATATATAGCTCACTACGACAGCACACGCTCTGCCGAATATAGTCTTATGGGCAGTTCTAACCTTACCTATTCAGGCCTAACAAGGAAGGGAGAACTGAACATAGAGCTTCAAGATACAAACCAGAACCGAGAACTTGTTGAATGGTTTGAGAAACTTTGGAATCATCGCGCATGTATTGACATAACCAAGGAACTTATCGAAGTTCTTGAAGGCAGTTGGGCAAATCAGGAAGTTACCCCATACGACATCTACTTGAAAACCGCATACCACCTTTCTGAAGAAGCACGGTCAGGAATAAAGGAATTTACCATTCCTGCCGAATTTAGAGGAAAACTTTTCGACTTTCAGGAAAATGCCGTAAAAATTGCTGCAAAGCACCTTAACAACGACAAGCGCGGAGGTGCTATGATTGGTGATGTCGTAGGTCTGGGTAAGACCATAACTGCATGTGCCATAGCCAAGATGTGGGAATACACCTATGCCTCAAGCACACTCATCATCTGTCCTGCCAATCTTCAGGGAATGTGGAAGAAATATGTGAACGAATATGACCTCAAGGCTGATATAATGTCAATGGCAAAACCTATTGATGTGGATAATTCAAGATATTACCGCCTCATTATTGTGGATGAGAGCCACAATCTCAGAAATCCTCAAGGCTCACGCTATCAAAACATTCACGAACTTATAAGCAAACAGGATTGCAAGGTGCTTTTGCTCACGGCTACACCTTACAACAAGGACTATCGTGATTTAAGTTCTCAGCTCAGATTATTCATTGATGCCGACCAAGACCTTGGCATCCGACCAGAGCAATACATAGAATATTGCGGTGACGACCATAAATTTCAGCGTAAGCATCCAGATATCGGCATTCGTTCAATTGCTGCCTTCGAACAAAGTCCGTATAGCGATGACTGGAGCGAGTTGATGAAGCTCTTCCTTGTACGCCGTACAAGAACCTTTGTGAAGAAATACTTCGCCAAACAAGACCCTAAGAATGGAAGGTACTATCTTACATATCCAGGTACAGACAAACGTTCATATTTCCCTACAAGAGAGCCCCACTCCGTTAAATTCGATACGGTTGAAGGCGACCAGTATTCACGACTATACTCTACGGATATGCTTGATCTCATGTTCGAGCTCAAGCTACCTCGCTATGGTTTGGAAAAGTTCATTGATACAAAGAAACTCAGCGAGGCAACAAAACGCGAAAAAGATATTGCAGAGAACCTTTCCCGCGCAGGAACAAGAATGATGGGCTTCTGCAAGAGTACGTTCTTCAAACGTATCGATTCAAGCGGATATGCCTTTCTGCTTACTCTTTACAGGCACGTATTGCGCAATTACGTGTATATCTATGCCATTGAGAATGGTCTTCCTCTTCCTGTTAGCGACGAGAATGCACTACCCGATGATTTGGCAGAGGATGCCGACAGCAACGAGATCATTATCAATGACGGTGAAACTATAAGGCGTACCATATTTGATGTGCCTACAGATCTGAAAGACTATGAGAAAAAGGCACAGCAATATTATGACTACATCACCATGAAGAACAATGTTACTTGGATTAGCTCAAAGTTATTCAAGCGTACATTGAAGCAAGACCTCAAGGCTGATAGCTCGAAGATTATCAAGATGATAGAACTATGTGGCAAGTGGAATCCTAAGGAAGACCAGAAACTTAACAGACTTGAATTCCTCCTTAAAAAAGAGCATAAGGACGACAAGGTAATTGTCTTTACTCAATATAGTGATACTGCCGATTACATCTATAACCAATTGAAGGAACGCGGCATAAAGTCCATAGAATGCGTAACAGGTAATAGCAATAATCAGGTTGAACTTGTTGAGCGTTTCTCGCCTATCAGCAACAAAGCCAATATCAACGAGGAAAAGGAGCTTCGCATATTGATTGCAACCGATGTGCTTTCTGAAGGTCAGAACCTTCAGGATGCCCATGTAATCGTAAATTTTGACCTTCCGTGGGCAATTATCCGACTCATTCAGAGAGCCGGACGTGTTGACCGTATAGGGCAGGATGCTGAAAATATTGACTGCTATTCATTCTTCCCTGCTGATGGTGTTGAGAATATAATCAGGCTCCGCACTCGTCTTAATGAACGTATCAATCAGAATGCCAACGTAATGGGCAACGATGAAGTGTTCTTTGAAGGTAACGAGCAGAACCTGCGCGATATGTACAACGAGAAGAGCGGAGTTCTTGACGATGAAGAAGATACAGATGTTGACCTTACATCATACGCATATCAAATATGGACAGAGGCAACCAAGGCAAACCCAGAACTGAAGTCAAGGATATTGAAACTTGGCAATATGGTGGATGCAACGAAAGAAACCTCTGATGCTATGGAAGAAGGTGTGATTACCTATGCAAGAACAAAGAACGGATATGACGTGCTTTCATGGGTGGATAAGGAAGGAAAGGTTGTCAGCAATTCCCAGAAGAGAATTCTGAGAGCCATGTCATGTGCAGCAAATACACCTTCTATCCCTCATCACGAAAATCACTACGAACTCATCAAGGCAGCTATCAAGAATGTGCAGGAGACATCAACAAGCCAAGTGGCAGGAACTCTTGGCAACAGATTCTCCACACGTTTCAAGATATACGATTTGCTCGACAACTATTACAACACCAAAGAGGCAGACCTGTTCTTTACGGAAGACAAACGCCAACAACTCAAAATTGCGATAGACACTATTTTCAACGGTCAGTTGCTCGAACAAACAAAGTTCATGCTTGGAAGAATGATGCGTAGCCGCGTAAGCAATGATGAAATCGTGGATTACGTTCTTGAGCTTCTTCGCACGGGCAATCTGTGCAATGTGGATGAAGACCAACTGCAAAGCAACACTCCAAGCATAATCTGCTCTATGGGTATGCGTAAACAGGATTAATCTAATATATTAAATGAAGGACTATGAACAGACAAATCTTCAACCAATGTATAGCAGAGAATAATTTCAGGGATCTTTTCCTTGAACTAAACTGGAACAGGCCTAAAACTAAAGACCTGTACGAAGACATTGACGATAAAGAATACCATTTCCGCTATATAGCTGAGATGCGAGGCTTTATGGTATTGACCTGCGAAATGGAAGCAATACCTGCAACTGCCATGTGCAAGCGCATAGACAATAAATTACGCCCACACTCTCAGGAATATATCCTTATAATTACCGAAACAGGCACAAAGCACCATAAGTGGATAATACCTGTAAGAAACACGGAAAAGAGGGATATAGTCACCATTGAATACAATGATGTGGCAAAAGCTGATTTCCTATACAACAAACTCGGACTTCTCAATATCGCTGATAACGAAACAGTCACAATACAGGATATTAAGGAAAAGATACAAGCATCGTTTGCCGTAAACTCAGAAAAGATAACCAAGGACTTCTTCCGTGAGTTTAAGCAGGAGCATGACCGCTTCTTCAATTTCATAACAGGAATCGACGATGAGATAAAGGAGGATGGAAAGGGCAAGAAAAAGAACCGCAAGAAGGATTGGTATGCAAGCGTTATGCTCAACCGACTCATGTTCTGCTACTTTGTTCAGAAAAAAGGTTTTCTTGATGGTGATGTAAACTATCTGCATAACAAGCTGAAAGCCTTTATAAGCGCGAAAGAAGACGGTTCTTTCTATACCACATTCTATCGTGGTTTTCTATGTGCCCTATTCCATGACGGACTTAATTCGCCTCGCCATCAGGAGGATTTCCATAAGAAATATGGTTGCATACCATATCTCAATGGAGGTATGTTCGACGAGCATGAGATAGAACGTGAATATAAGGACATAGATATTGAAGATGAAGCCTTTGAGAATCTCTTCAGTTTCTTCGACAAGTGGGAATGGCATCTTGACACACGCCTTACGGCAAGTGGCAAGGATATCAACCCTGATGTTCTCGGCTATATCTTTGAGCAGTACATCAATGATCGTGCTGCTATGGGTGCATATTACACAAAGGAGGATATCACCGAATATATAGGCAAGAACTGCATTCTTCCTTTCCTTATGGATAAGACCGCAGAGAAGTCGCCAAAGGCATTCAAGCCTAATGACTATATCTGGACTTTGCTCAAAGAAAGCGGAGATAAATACATCTATGATGCTGTGAAGAAAGGCTATTCTGCGGATTGGCAAGAGCGTATTCCTGACTATATCCAACAGGGAATACCCCTATTGCCTGAGCAGAAGAACCTGCTTGAACGCCGTTCTCGTTGGAATGAAAAGACTGACGATGAATTTGCCCTCCCTACGGAAATATGGCGCGAAACTATCGAGCGACTTCAAAGATGCGATTCTCTCTTGGCTAAAATAAGTAATGGAGAGATTACGGAAATCAACGATTTCATAACTTATAACCTTGACATCCGACTATTTGTTGAGGATGTAATCCGCAATACCCAAGACCACCTTCTTGTGCTTCATTTCTATGAGGCATTACAGAATGTCACTATTCTCGACCCTACCTGCGGCTCAGGTGCTTTCCTGTTTGCTGCTATGAATATCCTTGAACCTCTCTATGAGGCTTGTATTGACAGGATGGAAGATTTCAACAAGCAGAACGGTAATCTTTTCAAAGCACAACTTGAAGAGATTGACGCAAAATATAGCAGTAACCGTCAATACTTCATCTTTAAGAGCATCATCCTTCGCAATCTCTATGGAGTTGACATTATGGTAGAGGCTACCGAGATAGCAAAATTGCGTCTGTTCCTGAAAATGGTTGCTGTTGTTGAGGTTGACAGACACAAGGACAATATGGGACTTGACCCATTGCCTGATATTGACTTTAACATCAAGTGTGGCAATACGCTTGTTGGATATGCCACAGAGGAAGAACTAAACAACGCGCTTTCTTATGGAGATATGTTTGCCTTACAAGAGTTCAAGGAAAAGATTAATACTCTTATGCTGCAAGTATCAAAGGCATACGAATTGTTCCGTTCTGAGCAGTTAAAAGTATATGATGATAATGCAAGTATAAAAGCGACGAAAGACGAGCTAAAGAAAAGGCTTGTTGAGCTTAATGACTTGTTGAATCATCACATGCATAATAGTATTGCACGTTCTTACGATTATAAAGAATGGCTGAAATCTCATCAACCATTCCATTGGCTTGCTGAGTTTTATCTAATCATTCAAGGCAATGGTGGTTTCGATGTGATTATTGGTAATCCTCCGTATGTTGGATATACAAGAAAAAACAAGGAAACAAAGAAAGCCGTTGTTGATATTTATACAGTAAGGGGTTATTCAACACTTCCAACTTCAAATCTGTACGCATTTACTATTGAAAGAAGTCACAATATAATGCACTCTAAAGCAAAAATAGGAATGATCATTCCTATTTCTGCATTTGCAAATGACAGCATGAAAGAACTTCAGTCTTTGTTTAAATCTTCTTTTGCAAATATATATATATCCAATTTTCATCAAAGACCTGCGCAACTTTTTGTAGGTGTACTTCAAAGGCTCTCCATTTGCATAGCTTCAAAAGATATTCCCAAGAATATCTTCACAACAGGTATTAACCGATGGTATGAGGACAACAGGAACTTACTTTTTCAAAACCTCTCATATGTATTAGCAGACCAATCACATCAGAGTCATATGATCAAGATTGGAACAGGAATAGAAGCAAGTATTTTTTCAAAGTATGTCACTAATTGTGTTATTTCCTCTTATTTAGGGGGAAGTAATATTCAGAACTCTATGTTCTATAGAACTGCAGGAGGTGGCTATTGGGTTACCTTCCTTAACAAAGAATTTGATTGCGTTTCTGTAAGCAATAAGCATACCGCTTTTGATTCTGATTATAGTTCCAAGTACTTCACGGCTGCATTAAACAGCAACCTATTTTGGTGGTATTATTCCATAAACTATGATTTATTCAATTTCAAAGATTACATGATATTTGGATTCCAAATAACATATGACAACCATATTCTCAAAGAGATAATTAAAGCAAGTGATAAGATGGAAGAGAATTTACGAAAGAATGCATCTTATTATGTTATCAACAGCAAGACAAACGGAGAGACCAATACGGTAACTTACAGGAAGCAATTATCCAAAAGTATTATGGACGAAATTGATATAATTCTTGCCGACCACTACGGCTTTACGGAAGAAGAACTTGATTTCATTATAAACTATGATATTAAGTATCGTATGGGAGATGAACTGAACGAAGAATAATGGAACTGTTAGGCAACATATCTCTATTGAACCGACCGAAGCATGGTTTCCTCTGCTCAAGATGCACAAAGAGTAGTGTGATTCTTCCATGCCTCGATTGGGCAGTGGATTATAGCAAGGGGACAATTCCCATAATGAGCACATTTCATAGCGAGATAGAAGAAGCCGTATTGGATATCCTGCTAAAAGGTTCATGCCCCATAATCCTTGTGCTCGGAAGAAAACAATATAAACAGATTCCGACAAAGCTACAAACGGCTTTCGACAATAACCGCCTTCTCATTGTATCTATCAGTAACCGAAACAGAATAAACAGGGAATCTGCCCTATTAGCAAACAGATATGTTTGCGAACAATCTCACGACATAACCTTCGGCTTCATATCTCCAAACAGTTCCTTGTCCTCTCTTTATGAAGAGACAAAAGCGACAAAGAAAACAAAAGTTCTTATTGAATTTTAGCTTCAGAAAAATTACGCTTGACTGCCTTATATTTTATGAATATCAATATTTATTGCCAATCCGTCAATTTCAGATTATTGATTCTTGCAAAATGTTTTGTGTTATGACTTACCAAAGTAAGATTATTATATATTGCAACAGAAGCAACAAATAAGTCCATGTGATCAATAGGCATACCTTTCTGACGCAATAGGTTTCTACATTTTTTCTCTTGTAACAAGCGACTATGCGTTTTTTCTGCGAGAGTTTAAAGAGGGGGGTGCACTTTTACCGGTTTTAGCCATATAACGCCCTGATAATCAAAAGATAACGAAGCGTGTACCTCCCCCTAAAACAGGATGATGGGGTGCACTTGTTTTAAGGGGGAGGTGCACTAAACGTAAATCGCTGATTATCAATATATATAAGTCGTTTTTTCATTAAAAGTGCACCCCCCTCTTTCAACTCTCTTGATTTTTTTCACTTGCACCTCTTAGCGTTCACTTTCTCTACTATGATTATTAAGCCTTTGATGCTCCTCCACTACACCCTCACTCTATCGCCTATTTGTGAATGGGATTTGGAACGGACTTACAACGGATTTACAACGGACCTGGAACGGACTTGGAACGGAGGTAGATTGAGATAATTGAAATCCTCAAAGGAATTTACTTTAACGTGAGTTCGACGAAAATAAACGCAGCGCTTGGCTAAATGACTTGCTTCAGCTTGGTGAGCTTCAGCGTACAGTTTTAATATAAACGCACCTCTGGTGCTTTAACTGACAATAATTACCAATCTGCGCAATCTTTTTCCATAAATATCCATTTTATTGGTTGAAGATTGGTAAGATTGGTAATTATTGTCAGTTAAAAACAGCTTGCTGTTTGTCTTAAGGGCAAGTCGTCGAACTGACGTTATGTTAATGCGTAATGAACTTCTCAAACGCCATGCGGAAAGCATCGCTTTCGAGATTCTTTATACCTTCGTCCATTATGTCAATTCGGTTAATGAGGAATACGGCATTATCATAGAGCAATGGTATTGGGTTCTCGTGATTGAGAAGAGCCATGAGGAACACCATACGGTCAGTTTGGTACAACTGTCGGGCAATATCATCATGTGCATCGAGATATGCCTTTAATGGCTCAGACAAATCATCATCGGCAAAGCGAAGAAGGAGTTTGTTGCGAAGCATGGCATGATAGTTACCATTCACAAGGTTCTTCTGTGCCATCTCGTGGAAGATAGCACCCATGCTCCATTGGGCGGTTTCGAGAGTGGCAATAACACCGTTCAACTGTCGGGAGAACGAGTCATAGCCTTCCCAGTCTTCCTTGCACTTATATCGCAGGTCGTGCTCCACCTCATGCCAACCTTCTGAGAACACGGTACGAATCTGAATCTCAAGCGTATCATCGAGATATGGCGCATATTCCTTTGGCAAGGCTGCACGGAAGTCTTCCACATACTTCTGCGGAATCTTCTTCACAAGGTTAAGCCTCTGCGGACGGAAAGTAGAGACGTCAAGATCGTCAACCGAACGGTCCACAAGACCGCCATTGCAAAGGTACATCTCCATAGCCTCTACATCCTCTGAGAAATACAGTACGATTCTGATACCTATCATATCCTGTATCTTTTCCCCGGCACGATACTTGTCGCCCTTTATCTGCATCTTATGCTCAAGAGAGCGAATACTCTTTGCCCTGCCAAAGATACGGAACATGATTCCACTCTGTGTCATTCTCTGTGACAGATCATTAAGAATATTATCTTTTATTTCTTCTAATGTTAGCATGGTCTTAGGTTTTAGTTCATAAATCCTATTTTTCTGCAAAGATACACAAATAAATTGAAAAACATAAAAACTCTTGCAATTTTTCACTTTCAATCTCTATTCTATGTTTAACAAATACTCGTTTTTAGGTATTGCACATTTTATTTTTTCGCCGTACCTTTGCACTCGCAAAATTTAACGTGCTCCAGTCTTTTGGGACTGACATGCACTTTTTGCTTCGTGCGAACATAAATTTGCACTCGCAAAATTTAACGTGCTCCAGCCTTTTGGGACTGACATGCACTTTTTGCTTCGTGCGAACATAAATTTGCACTCGCAAAATGAAACGTGCTCCAGCCTTTTGGGACTGACATGCACTTTTTGCTTCGTGCGAACATAAATTTGCACTCGCAAAATGAAACGTGCACCAGCCTTTTGGACTGACAGGCACTTTTAGCTTTGTGATGGTCTATGTATGCATTCGATAATATTATAATTTGTAACTAATTTAAGGTAGAAATGAGAAAGATTGTGTTGACAATGTTTGCTGCACTGTTAACTATTAATATGTTGGCAGACAATGTGAAATTCCAGATTAAGAACATGAAGTGCGAGAATTGTGCCAAGCGCATAGAGAAAGTACTGAGTGACAATGGGGCAGTAACCAAGGTAAAGGTTAATCTGGAGTGCAAAGCAGTCTGTGTTAGCTACGATGCAACCAAGACTAATGTTGAAGCTTTGCAAAAGGCTCTTACAGATGCTAAATTTCAGGCAGAGATTGTAAAGCAATGCAACAAGGAAGGTGGTTGTAAGCATGATGGCAAGGATGGCGAGCATAAGTGCAGTAAGAAAGACGGACAGCAAGAAGAGAAACACGAGTGTGGTGGAGAAGGTTGTGACAAGTAAAAGATTGTAGCAAGTAATTAATATTTAATTTCTAATTTATAAAAATGAAGCGATTTTTCAAATTCGCACTGGCAGCTCTTGTCTGCCCAGTGCTAATGGTTTCGTGCTCTGAAGACGATACCGACAATAACATTGATGTAACATTCAACGCCATCCCAAAGGTGGCAGGAACATTGGACGTATCTGCCTTGAGTGGTGTTGTCGTACAGTTCACAGAGGTTCGTAATCAGGACACTAAGTCATTTGCATTAGATGCCAACGGAAGTGTGACAGCATCCCTCCCTATGGGTGTTTACAATGTGTCTATTGAGAAGAACATCACCAATGCCCAGGGTGAGCAAGTGGTGATTTCTCTGCGTATGGAGAATGTAAACATTAACACCGAAGGACAGAAGATAGAAGGATACGTTAACTCATTGCCTGCAAGCGCATTGGGAAAGGATTTCATCTTCAGCGAAGTATTCTTTAATGGTGAGACAAACTCTGGTCGTATGATGCACCCAGACCAGTATATCGTGCTTTTCAACCCAACAGAGGATGTGCTCTATGCTGATGGCGTAAGCATCGGTGTAACAATGCATCTTTCATGGCAGAACAAGCAATTGTGGTACGATAAATACTATCCTACTCAGGTGCCAATCGGTGGATTCATCACTATCCCAGGTAGTGGTAAGGAACATCCTGTACAGCCAGGCGAGAAGTTTGTGATTGCCTTTACTGCCATAAATCACTCTGAGGTAGTTAATGGTGAGATCGCATACGACCACGCAGTAGATTTGAGTGGTGCCGACTGCGAAATCTACTATGGACCAGATGCAAATGATGTGGATAACCCTAATGTGCCTAACGTACTCATCACAGAGAATGGCGATTCATACGGATTCTTCTTCCAGCCTCGTGGCTATGTATCACCAGTTATGTTCCGTCTGGAGAATGGTAATCAATCTACTGTTGATGCATTCGTTAGCAGTCACACAACACTCTCAAAGACTCATGTAGAGGCTACAGAGACAACACCAGAGGGTGACATTGACATTCATATCCTTGCTGTTGAGACTGATAAGATTATTGATGGCATTCAGACCAGCGACGTGCCACAGGACGTAAAGACTCGCGTTGTTCCAGAAACCGTAGATCGCGGTAAGTTCCTTGTTAATGGTTGTCACCGTCAGGAGCTTTGCATCCGTAAGGAAATCAAAGTGGGTGACAAGATTTTCTATCAGGACACCAACAATAGTGCAGAGGATATGCAGGACGTTAACGAGCGTAAGGCTGCTGGACTCACTCAGACTGCATTCCCAATTGGCTGGAGACAGAAATAAAGTGTAAAGAGTAAGGAGTAATGTGTAAGGAATAAGACCTTGTACCTTATTCCTTACTCCTTAGACCTTTGACAATCAAGAAAAATAGTGAACTATCTTCGTAAGACATTCATAATAACATCCATTCTTCTACTTGCAGTTACCGATGTGATAATCGCTCAAACCTGCACGGTAAGAGGAAAGGTAACAACTAATCACGATGGCGAGGCAGCAAGCTTCGCCATTGTCAGTATTCAGAATCTGGAGCAGCGCACGATCTGCGATATCGACGGACGCTTCGAATTACGCAATATCCCGATAGGCAAACATACAATAGAAGTGGAGTGTCTGGGATATGTAAAACTGAAACAGCAGTTTTCTGCCACAAAGGATATCAGTTTGAAACTCAAGTTGCAAAGCAGTTCGTTTGCCTTGCCGGAATTTGAGGTAATGGCAAAGAAAAGTCGTAAGGGTAAGGTTATTATTGATGAGAGCGCATTAGAGTATATCCAGCCGACTTCGCTTGCCGACGTTATGCTGTTACTGCCTGGTAGCGTATACAAGGAAAACAACCTTACACAATTCTCGCAGATAAGTAGCCGACAGGTGGGAAGCGATGCAAACACATCGCTCGGTGTGGGTATCATCACCGATGGTGCCCCCGTTTCAAACGATGGAGTCCGCTCACAATTAGTAGGTATCACGGAAGGTAGTGGCAGCAGCTACGATGGTGAGATACGCAGTCGCTCTGGCATAAATCAGGGAGCCGATATGCGTATGATATCTACCGACCATATACAAAGCATGGAGTTTACCCGTGGTATATCCTCTGCCCGCTACGGCAATCTTTCAAGCGGAATGATTAGCATCTCGTCAAAGCATGGCGTGACACCTCTGCGTCTCCGTTTGAAAAGCGACCTGAAGAATAAACTCATCTATGCAGGTAAGGGCTGGCGACTCGGAGAAAAAGCAGGAACTCTGCACACAGGCATTGACTACCTACATTCGATAGATGATATCCGAGATGAGATGGATAAGTTCTCGCGACTTACAGGGCAACTCTATTACAATAATAAGATACAGCTTGGCAGTCACGCTCTTGACATTGATGCGCGTCTGAGTCAGACCATAACGATGAGCAAGATGAAGAAGGATGAGCTGACCTACGAATATGATGAGACCTACAAAGCCGATTACAACCGCACGGCATTGATGCTGAAAGGCAATCTCACACTCGGCAAGGCTTGGATGGATCAGCTTGAGCTGGTCCTGTCTGCCGACTATACCAACGATAGGATATCACGTCATCGTATGGTTCTCTCTGGTTCTGGTCCGATGAACATGCCTCTTGCCTATGAGGAAGGTGAGCACGAGGGCATCTATCTGCCACGAAAATACTATAGTGATTTTTATATCGACAACCAACCTGTGAATATCTATGCCCAACTGAATGCCACCACGCGCATACAGTTGCTGAAGCATACGATGCTCAACCTACAATATGGTGCAGAATATACTAACGTGAAGAATCACGGAGCTGGTGCTGTTATTGAGGATGAGACTCGTCCTCCATTCCCTTACGATAACTCCTATATGCGTCCACGTCCAAACTGGGCAATACCTGCCTTGGGTACTGGTGCTGCATACGCGCAAGCAGATTTTATCTACGATGACAATAATAGCAATATTCTGCAGCTGTCGCTTGGTGGGCGTGCATCTACACTCATGAACCTTCCTCATGACTATTATCTGCATGGCAAAATCCTGACCGACCCACGTATGAACCTCAGCTATACTATAGGTAAGAAATTGAAGAATACCTTCCGCATAGGGTTCGGTACGGAGAGTAAGACACCAACACTTGACTACCTCTATCCCGAAAAGCTATATAAGGATTTCTACATGCTCAATGCCTATACCAACGATCCGCGGTATCGCCATCTGATAACCTATACTAATATATTCGATGTGGCTAATCGCGATCTGCGTGCCAATAAGAATCGCAAGATGGAAGCTGGTTGGGATATTGACTATGGGAAACTGAGTTTGTCGTTGACCGCTTTCTACGAGCAGTCGGATGCCGGATTTGAATATTTCATGGAATACTATCCATTGACCTACGACCTCTATACCACGCTAAAACCTGATGTTAGCATCGAGGGACGTATTCCACAGAAGAGCGACTATATACAGGAACAATATAGTATTTTCACTACCTCGCAACGGGTGATGAACTCCAAAAAGGTGACGAAGCGCGGAATAGAATATCGCCTTATTCTGCCAAAGATCAAGCCTCTGCTCACAACGGTGGAGATTAACGGCGCATACTATCAGACAGACTATGCATCGTCCTTGCCATCGTATTATTACCCTGCTGTAAAGATTGGCGGTAAGGAATACCCATACGTTTGTATCTTTGACAATAATGCAAGGAATCAGTATCGCAGACTTAATTCGAATATCTGGCTAAATACCCACATTCCAAAGTTCAAGATGTTCTTGACAAATTTCTTCCAAGTGGTATGGCTCAACACCTCACAGTATAAGGATAACCATGACTTCATCCCTACTGAGTATATCGATATGCAGGGAAACCGATTGCCAGTGGATGACGGCATACGCCAACTGATTGCTGATGATGACGGCATATTCCGCTATTTCCGTCACACTATCCTACCTGTGAAATATGCACGCGATAAGAATCCTATTTCATTACTTTGGAATATGAAGGCAACAAAGGAGTTCAAGAAGGGTACAAAATTGTCATTCTTCGTCAATGGGCTGCTTGACATAAGTCCAAAGTACCTATCTGGCAGTAAGGTCACAAAGCGCGAATGGCACGACCCGTATTTCGGGCTGGAACTTTATCTTAATCTCAATTTGTAATCATGATGGAAAAGTTTAAATACCTTATTTTATTCGCCCTCATTCCATTGCAGATGAATGCCCAACAGTCATCGCATATCACAGATCACCTGTCGCCCATCACTCTTTCGCCACAAGAAGACAGATACAGCGCTACCAATACTGATATTTCGCTTAATTCTGTAAGAACGCTTTACGCCAACCCTATTTTCACGGAATGGCGCAAGAGCACAGATAGCATAAATAGCCAACATAATGCTATTGTCTATGCGGGTGTGGCAGGAGCTGACAGTAAGGGGGATTTCATTCCCTATGAGGGCAACGGCTCTACTGACTATCGCATAGGTGCCTATGGTGAATATTCCCTACAACAAAGCGGTACATTATCTGGTTGTATTCAGTATTCGCAAGGTAAGCACCGTAACATAGGATGGAGTGCCATGCGATTGACAGAACTGTATTTCCCTTATATCTCTACCGACTCTTGTGGTGGCGACTTCAAGTTCGACACTTACTATGCTGAGGGCAATTATGCCTTTTCGCTCAAGAAGTGGATGCTCGGCATCAAGGGAACTTTCTATGGCGAACAGGCTTATCGCCTGACAGACCCAAGAGCACTCAACAACACCACATGGCTGAGGTTTAATGTCGGGGTGGCACGTTCTATTGGCAATCATCTGCTTATGCTTGATGCTGGTTATGGACGAAACAAACAGCACATGCAACTACGCTATTGGCGACCAGGGCAACAAGATCGTTTCTTCGTGTGCTATGGCTTCGGACTCTACGATACCCGTCAGAGTGCAGTTTCATTCGGCAAGTCACGTATGTATTACATCGACGAGTTCAATGCTCGTCTGCAATATCTATTCAACACCCAATCACCACTTGCAATCCATGTCTCGCTTGGATATGCCTATCAGCATATGGAGACGGAAGAGAGTGACATATACAATCTCTACGAATCACGCAGTCATCAGTTATCTCCCCTGTTTCGTCTAACATACGATGTACAAAACGACTGGCAGTTTGAGCTGTTTTCTATGTGTGACATCGTGCTACGCAAAGGCTATGAGAATATAATCGAAGAATATCTCATAGATAAGGAAAACAATATATACGACTTCCGTACCATTGCCACCCGACAGAACTACAACCGTGATACGCATGCTTGGACTACGGCATTCAAGGTGTCAAAAAGAATTGGGAGTGTTAATATTGGCCTACAAGGTGGTATCAGCACAGATGGATATGAAGAGAAATACGCTTCTGGCACATACCGCATCAAAGTCCAGACACTAACGCCTCATGCTAAGCTATCAGCTGAATGGCAGGCACCAAAGGACGATATCGCCATTAGTCTGCTCTATGCACATCAAAGCGTTGGCAATAATACCTATAAGGTAGATATGCAGAACCAACAGATACCACATCTTGACTTTCAGCATGCTTTCGCCCCCTATGCGTTCCGCGCAGCTAGTCTGGATAAACTGACGGCAAGTATCACGTGGCAACATCAACTAAAGAAGATTGCCATAGGACTAAATGCAAAATTATACATTGCAGATGGTAACCGCAAGAAAGGCGTTGCTTATACAGGCGACATTGGATTTTCGTCAACCGCTCCTATGATTTCTGCATTCCCCGACAAACATCTTGAACGTTGGGGAAGTATCACCATGTTTGTCACGTTCTGATAAAAGAGAAAGACTTGTTCTCTTCTAAGTCCTAAGTAAGTCCCATTTCTCGACTATTCTAAGGAACGGATTTGGAACGGACTTGAAACGGAGGTAGAGCGAAGGAGAAGCGAAGCCAAGACGGATGTAATAGGTTGGTGTAATACCCTTGCAAAGAAAAAAATCAAAAAGTTTTTAGAGGGGGTATTACACCTTTTGTTATTGTGAACAATATTTTTGTTGATTATCAGTGCGTTAGATGAGGTGTAATACCCTTGAAAGTATTACACCATTTAGGGCGATTTGGTGTAATAGTGGTGTAATACTTTCGGGGGTATTACACCAAGGTAAACAGATTGATATACAGTTGTTTGGTATGCTCAAACCTGCAAAGGTGTAATACTCGGCGTTGAAAACTTTTTGAAAAATAGTATTACACCATATATTTTTCAACGCAAAGACGCAGAGATGCAAAGTTTTTTATGAACACAGATAGCACAGATTAAAGGGATTTTTTTTCGCAAGGCTCAACAAGCTACGCAAGTCTCGCTTACGCTCGTGATTGAAATCCCAAAGATCCCGAAAATCTGTGGTTTCTAAAATCAGGTTTCTTATTTCTTCTTCGGCACTACGTAGGCACTCAGTTCGTACAATATATATATAGGAAGTGATACTATCATTAGTGTAAAGGCATCTGATGTTGGAGTGATGAATGCTGCCACGATAAGGATGAATACAATGGCATGACGGCGGTACTTGTGCATCAATTCTCGATTGAGTAATCCTAACTTGCCAAGGAACCACGATACTACAGGTAACTCGAACACTACACCAAGCATTAGCGATAGTATAACGAAAGTGTCGATATATGATGATAGGGATATCATATTCGTTACTTCTTCTGACACTTGATAGTTGCCTAAGAAACGGAATGTGAACGGAAATACCACGAAATAGCTGAACACGACTCCTGCCATGAACATGACATATCCACTCGTCACTATCCTAACGGCATAGCGTTTCTCTTGCTGGTATAGGGCAGGGGAGATGAACTTATACAGCTCGTAGATGATGTATGGAGCAGCCACGATGATACCGGCATAGAATGATATCATCATGTGAATCATGAACTGAGAGGTCAGTTCGGTATTGATGAGCTGTACCGTAGGATCCTTTGGGGCAAGCACAACGAAAAACAGCTCGTCCTTGAAACCAAAGGCGAGCAACGCAAACACCATAGCGACTGCCAGCGACCGCAAGATGCTGCCACGCAGTTCCTCGAGATGTTCCCAGAAGGTCATAGGCAAGACTAACAGAAGCCCCTAACCCCAACCCTTCCCCCGCCCGGGGGAAGGGAGTAGTTACGCTATATCCCAATGAGTTCCCTATAAGGGGTAAAAACTATCTTGCTCCCTTGCCCCGAGCGGGGAAAGGGTTGGGGATAGGGGCTGTTCTTATTTTTTTTCTTCTTCCTCTTCTTTTTTATCCTCCATTTTCAGGTTATCACTAACCTCGTTCATTCCATCCTTGAATGAGCGAACGCCCTTACCCATGCCGTGCATGAGTTCAGGAATCTTCTTGCCTCCAAAGAGAAGGAGGACTACAAGTACGATGATAATAAGTTCGGTGGTGCCGAGACCACCAATGAAAAGAG
>JAEEGJ010008298.1_pt1 | contig 28778 bp, 18 predicted proteins | sample 8958761 | NCBI WGS metagenome assembly JAEEGJ01 (sample SAMN16246546, study PRJNA631951) | gut metagenome | biome: gut microbiome; feature: rumen; material: RS-attached | host: Bos | place: Iran: Karaj | collected 2018-10
CGGACGGCGAAGAGCAGGTCCTTGTTACGTCTGTCAAAATAACCGATAGAGAAGTTCAGGCGGTTGAACAGGCGTCCCTCAACAGCTACGTCAACAGTTTGTGCGGTCTCCCACTTGATATCCTCTGCTGACAGGCTCTGCTTCATAAGGGCAGGATTACCACCATTCTTATCGATGTAGTAAAGAGCCTGATAGCCATAGTAGCCTACACCAGCGTCGTTACCTGTCTCACCGTATGACGCACGCAAACGCAACTGATTGACCCAATGAACATCGTTCATGAAGTTTTCCTTCTTGATATTCCAGCTTGCACCGAACGAGAAGAAGTTACCCCAACGATTGTCTTTGTGGAAGCGAGAGCTACCGTCACGACGCCAAGAAGCATCTACAAAGTATTTCTGATCATAATTGTAGCGTGCACGGGCCAGGTAAGACTCCGTATTATACTCATTGCTATAACCCTGGAAATAAGAGTTGGTCAGGAAGTTGTTCAGCACAAAGACACCATCAACAGCCATACCGGTGTTCATACCATATATATAGTCTGCACCATAATGGGTATTCTCGTGACCTACCAAAGCATCTACATGGTGCTTGCCATAGTCATGACCCCAGTTCAGCAGTTCCTGCATGGTATAGTCTTCATAATCATAGTTATACTGAGTCAGACGACCGCCATTTGTGGCACCGTCACCAATTTCAGCATTGTTGTAATGCTGACGAGGCTGAGAACGATGCGACATGTTTCCCTTCACAGTGAAAGAGAAATCGTAAGGCAAATTCAAGGTCAAGAATGCAGTACCGTTCAGCACGCTGCGCTTACGGGTATCCTTGTCCTTAGTCAGCTCGTAGGCAATATTACGGTTGTCCAGATAGGGGGATGTGGTATCCCATACGGGCTCACCATTCTGATCCAGCATGATGCTACCGTCTTCATTGTGCATATAATAAGGATACACAGGAGCCATGTAACGAGCAGTATAGAACGGATTGGAATAGTAGCTACTATTAGCATTGTTATTGAAATGCTGAGTAGAGATAGCGCCGTTCACGTTGACACCGGCGGTTATCCATTTGTTCGGAGTATAAGAAGTGTTTACACGAGCAGTGTAACGCTCATAATCACTACCAATAACATAACCTCTTTCTTTCAGATAGCCGAGTGAAGAATAAACATTCACTTTCTCATTGCTATAGGTACCAGAGAGTACATATTCCTGACGCTGGCCAGTACGCTCAATCCTATCCTCCCAGTCAAGGTCAGTGTAGCCTGCCAGCTGGTTGGCAACCAGATGACCTTCGCCATCAAACAACTGATCGTCTGGGCGGTCAAAGATGTTACGCAGATTGACACTGGTAATCAGGTTCTTGCCGGCATATTCCTTGGCAGCAGCCTCATCAAGTCCAAGAGAACCAGTCATAGCCCAGTTCTTCAGAGCCTTCCACGAAGTCTCCATAAAATCAGTTACACCCATGCGGTCATACTCGGGAATACCACGATTGTAGAAACCGTGATTAACCTTAAGGTTGATTTGAGCCTTGTTAGAGCTACCGCTCTTGGTGGTGATAATAATGACACCGGCAGAAGCGCGGTTACCATAAAGAGCAGCAGAAGCAGCATCTTTCAGGACTGACATACTTTGGATATCATCCGGGTTCAGGTCAGCAATGTTACCATTATAGATAATACCGTCAACAACATACAACGGCGTATTACTACCGTTGAGCGATCCAATACCACGGATACGGATTGTAGGCTCAGCGCCAGGCTCACCATAAGTATTGTTCACCTGCACACCAGGTGCAGAACCTTCCAGGGCACCTGTCACCGTTGTACCGATACGCTTTTCAATATCTTTTGAATCGATACTTGATACAGCACCAGTAATTGACTGACGTTTGGCAGTACCATAGGCAACGACGACCACTTCGTCGAGTGCTGTCTGGTCGTTGGTCAGCACAATGCGCATGTTGGGACGGGCACTCACCTCGATGGGTTCCATGCCGACATACGTAATACGAAGCGTGTTCTTGCCTTCAGGACAAGTCAATGAGAACCTACCGTTAGCATCTGTAACAGTACCAACCTGAGTTCCCACGACGAGTACGGAAGCACCGATTACCGGCTGGCCGTCCTCCTGAGAAGTAACGGTACCAGAAACCTTAGTCTGGGCAATGACTCCCCCTATCATGAGGAAAAGACACGCCAGAAGCATTGTTAATCTTTCTTTCATAAATCTCTCTCGTTTTTATTGATGATTATAATAATTATATAAATGTTTGTTTCTAAATCGCCTTTTGAGTTTAAATTGCTTAACAATTCTCGCGAATATCGCTTGCAAAAATAATAAAACGAAACGAAACAACCAAAAAATTCATTAATTTTTTTTAAAATGCGCCTTGTTTCAGCAAAACAAAACAAAAAAACGAAAAAAGAGAACTACCACAACGGCAGTTCTCTTACTACTCACCTCTTATATATATAATAGGTATAGATTACTTCTGCATGTACTTCTTTCCGCCTCGTACGACAATGCCATTGTAGCTACCGCCTACGCGCTGGCCATTCAGATTAAAGCCTGGCTCAGAGGATTCATCGGTCATATCAACGGCCACAGCTCTGACGGCAGACGGCACACCAGTGGAACTAACCTTGAAAGTAATGCGTCCGCTACTTGAATTCATCTTGATGTCAGAGAGTCCCCACGCACACCCCTCGCCTGACCACGTCTTCAAGTTGGCAGGCGAAGTATTGTTGTTGAGCTTAGTGACGCCTCCTGTCCCAGGAAACACATCGTATGCCGTATTAATGCGTAAAAAACGCGTTCCGCCGGCACGTACAATCTCATAGTAATTGCGCGATGGGTCGTTGTTTACATTGTTCTTAGTCCATACAGTCAGGTCCGACCTGTCCACCCTGTGTACCAGCATACCGCTACCAGGCAAGCTGGCATCCCATTTAAAGCCATTTTTCTGACGGTTCTCAAAAAGGAAGTATTCATTCTTCACCGGGGACTCTATCATATACCCCTTACCCTCTTTGTAGAGGGCATCCAGTTTGTAGCTGCCTTCAGCCTCTATCTTTTCCGGCTCATCGATAAAACCGACAGCCCAGCGTTCATAGAGCGAATAGCCAACAGGAGTACGTCCCTTGTCACTTTCCGTACCAGCAGCCATCACCGACCATGGTCCGGGATCATCACTCGAGCCGCCACTTGAGCTATAGTCTGCATCATAGAAGTCGGGCAGTCCCAGCACATGGCTGAACTCATGACAGATAGTGCCAATACCATCGATAGTATGGCCGCCTAATAACGTTTTCTCCCACCCGTACATCTCTACAGAACTGGCATAGTCCTTAAAGGCGACACCGTCTTTCTTGAGAGTGGCTCCGCCGCGAGCTTTGATGACAGAGCGGTGAGGCCACCAATATCTGGAGTCGTTGCCGGAAAAGTGCGCTCCACAACCGGGAGCGACGAAGAAGACCAAATCCACCACACCGTCTCCGTCGCGGTCGTAGTCGGCATAGTTGATGTCTTTGTCAGCAACTTCTAAGACGGCATTAATGATATTACGACAACCCGCAGTCGACGAGCCTCTTGGGTCAACCTGGCTATAGTCAACCTTATAGGGACCGTAGACGTCGAATTCGGGTTTGAACTTGCCAAAGGAGTTGTCACTGAAATAGTCGCGCACACTGCCCGTATATTTCTGATTGTCATAGCCCGTATAGCCCTCCTTGTTCACCATGTCGGTCAACAGCTCCTTATAGTCACTACGCGAGAAAGACTTGTCGTTGAACTCTATCAGTATCAGCAGGCCACGGAAATCATTATAGGACGTTGCACGGCGCGAGCGCAATGTTTCCTGCTGACGGTTTACCACAGCAGCCTTCATCTCGGCCTTCTCTGCAGTCATCTCAGGAGCCTGCATCTTCTGTACACCAGCCAGAAATGCCTGCTCAGAAGCTGTGCGCTCTGCCAGGTCGTGAGCAACCTGTGCCGTAGCCTTCAACTGACCGTCCTTGAGTTCAGCATAGACATAATAGCCACGGCTGTCCTTCACGACAGAATAGCCGTCATCGGTAGTATTGAAACTTCTCCATTCGTCACCATGCAGGCGAATGGTTACATAGGTTCCATCAGGTTGCTGCACCTTGACGGCAGCCGTGTGTGCCGGACATGCCACCATGCTGGCTATTGCGAAAGCAATGGCTATCAACAAAAGACTAAACCGTCTCATATTACTTTTTCATGATTTTTTTACCATCTTTGATAATCAAGCCCTTGTAGTCGTTGCCGACACGCTGGCCTTGCAAGTTGTAGAGGGCACCATCAGCCTGTCTGGTCTCGACGCTGAGCACGCTGATGCCTGTAGGAGCATCAACCTGTGTAGGACTTTTCACCATGTAAAGCTCGTTGATAACCTCATTATTCAGTACATCAGTACCATAGATGGCGGGAATATCGAAGTATTTGTTATCATAACCCGATGCCACTGTAATGGACTTGTCTTGGAACTTATTCACTACTTTTGCACGAGCGTCGCCACTGGTAGCCCATACGCCTCCATCTTTCTTTAACTGAGCAGCTTTCACTACCACATAGTCGGAATAGTCGGCCTCTGTCAAATCTTCCAGATTCACTTCACGTGGCTGTACCTCCGCACCAGCCTTGATAGTCAGTCCACTATCGTTCGTCGAACCATCAATGCCAACAACCTGAAGCATATTGTTATTCTGGCCTAACTTGGCAACTAAAGTGCCGCTGACACGGTCGTTCTTCTTCAGATTCAAGCCCGTATTAGAGAACATGATACAACCTTTGGCATCACGGATGTAGGCTGTATTCTCATAGACATAAAGCACCTCGGCATTTTCAAGTTTCAAGAGGGTTTCTTCACCAACTTCCAACTGCTTGAATTCAGCCACATCAACAGGATTCAGGGCTTCTACCGTCACCTCGCAGGAAGCACTCAGGCCATTATCACTCTTAACCGTAATCTTTGCCTTTCCAGCAGCTACACCCTTGACGTTACCTTCCTGGTCTACTGTTGCAACCTGTTTGTTACTTGATGACCAAGTCAGCGTATATTCAGCATAGTCAGGATCAACAGTTGCCTGCAACTGTGCAGAAAGTCCAGCGCCAACAGTCAATGTCTGAGGCAGGCTGAGGTTCTTCAGGACTAAAGTGTTACCAATGTCGAAAGACACTACTTTGTTCGACATTTTTATATTGGTCAATCCCCATTTAGTGCTTTTGCCAGCCCAAGTCTTCAGATTAGCGGGTGAAGTAGCATTATGTAATTCCGTTACTTTTCCCATACCAGGAAACACATCGTAACTTGAATTTTTATCACTGCCTCCAGCACGAACTACCTCATAATAGTTGTGCGAAGGGTCGCAGTTAACAGTATTGTTATACCATACCGAGTTATTAGTTCTGTCTACCCGGTGTACCAGCATACCATTGGCTGGCAGGCTGGCATCCCACTTGAAGCCGCTTTTCTGACGATTCTCAAAAAGGAAGAACTCATTGTTCACCGAAGTGTTTATCCTGTATCCTTGTCCTTCTTTGTACAATGGTTCCAACTGATAGCTGCCCTCGGCATCAATCACAGGAATATCGTCAATAAAGCCGGCAAACCACCGTTCGAAGAGTGAATAGCCAACAGGAGTACGACCATAGTTTGCATCAGTGCCGTTAGCCATCAGAGACCACTCTCCTGGGTCATTGCTTTGCCCACCACTTTTCTCATAGTCTGCATCATAGAAGTCAGGAAGTCCCAAAACATGGCTAAACTCATGGCAGATAGTACCGATACCGTCAATGGTATGTAAACTATTTTCCCAGCCATAGAATTCAACAGAACTGGCATAGTCATAAATATAGACTCCGTCTTTCCTAATGTTTACCTGAGAACGATGCGGCCACCAAAGACGTTTGTCGTTGCCCGTATAACAAGAGCCATAACCCGCTAACATAAAGAATGCCAAGTCCACATTGCCGTCACCATCCCGGTCATAGTCGGCAAAGTTGATGTCGGCATCTGCCGCATTCAGGGCTGCTCTAATGATATTTCCAACACCTGATGCAGTCGAACCATCGGGATAGTACTGGCTATAATTTACCTTATAGGGTCCATAGACGTCAAACTCCGGGGTAAACTTGCCAAAGGAGTTGTCACTGAAATAGTCGCGCACACTGCCCGTATATTTCTGATTGTCATAGCCCGTATAGCCCTCCTTGTTCACCATGTCGGTCAACAATTCCTTATAGTCACTACGCGAGAACTGCCTGTCTTTGAATTCTATCAGTATCAGCAGGCCACGGAAATTATTATAGGACGTTGCACGGCGCGAGCGCACTGTTTCCTGCTGACGTTTTTCCACAGCAGCCTTCATCGCGGCCTTCTCTGCGGTCATCTCAGGAGCCTGCATCTTCTGTACACCAGCCAGAAATGCCCGCTCAGATGCTGTGCGCTCTGCCAGATCGTGAGCAACCTGTGCCGTAGCCTTCAACTGTCCGTCTTTCAGTTCGGCATAGACGTAATAGCCACGGCTGTCCTTCACGACGGAATAACCGTCATCGGTAGTATTGAAACTTCTCCATTCATCACCATGCAGGCGGATTGTCACATAGGTTCCATCAGGCTGCTGAACCTTGACAGCAGCTTTGTGTGCAGGACGCGCCATCATGCTGCTCACGCAGAGTAGCAGCGTCATTAATACTAATGTCAGTCTTTTCATCATTATTTTTAGTTATTATACGGATAACCCTGCAAAGGTAGTGCAAATTAAGCGAAACACAAAACAATTCAACATTTATTTACTTTTTTCCCGAAATATGGCACAAAAAATCGGGAGAGCCAAACAGCCCTCCCGATGCAATAGGGAAATTGTAATGCTATGATTACTTATTCATGAACTTACGGCCGTTCTTGATGACCAAGCCCTTATAGTCGTTGTTCACGCGCTGGCCAGCGAGGTTGTAAGCAGGAGTATTGCCGTTATTCCTGTCGAGCGTAATGTTCTTTACACCCAGGGCATTAGGACTCTGATATACAGGAATTTCCACCTGCTTGCCAAAGAGCTCAAGAACGACCTTGCCGCTACGCTCGTCAGTTTCTGAGGGCAGAGCCTCTGCCTCCAGAGTAACAAACATGTTTCCTCTCTCAGCAACATACTCGTCATCCAACTCTATCGTAGAAATCCAATCTGGCTTTTCAACAATTACCCACTGGTCTTTACCTGACATGGTATAGATGAGAGAGTAGCCATAGAGGCCATCATTTCCTTCAATACCGGCTCCTACGCCACCTTCCTCAGTAAACAGGACACTAGGCAGGTTGACTTCAGAATAAGTAGCCACCGGAAGAGCAGCACGGAAACCAATAGGCAGGCTAACCTGCGGAGATTCCGGGTCATTGGTATAACCGATAGTGCTTAATGACTGATCTTCCAAGATGGCATAAGCAAATCCGTCAAAACCATCTGCAAGTGTAATTGGTGAAGTGAAATTACCAGTAACATCCTCAAAGCCAGTCAACATCACAATGAAATCCTCATCGGGCAACACGATAGGCGCGTCAACATCCCCCAAAATAGGATCGCTCTCGGAAAATTTGAATTCAATATAGCAGAAAGAGTTTTCTGAGCTAACAATAACAACATCGGCATCTGTTGCAGTAGCAGTTGCATACTCTTTTAACTTGTTATCTTCACCAAACGTACAGATAGTAGCCGTAATCGTCTTGCCTCCCAGAGGTTTGGTTTTGTCCTTTACGCCATCAAACCAATACCATGCCACAACAGACTCTGCATAAACATGACTGACGGGCTTCACATAATACTCTGCAAAGCCTATCGTCTTTTTACCAGTATTGTTCCATTGTTTAGTTGTCTGATAGTTTTCCAAGTTATAAAAAGTCTTGTTGGAAATGTAGCCATAATCATCACCAAAGCCAGAGTAGAAACCAAAGCCGGGGATGTAATTGCCCACGGCGCCTTGATGCACCTCAGATTGGCCGTTACTGTCATAGAATGTGAAATCTGCTATTCCTTCAGTTCCTGCAGTCCAATAGCTCGAAACTTCAGCGCCTTGACTGTTGGAAACAGTATATTCAAAAGATTGATCCCCATATTTAACCGCCGGAAACTTCATATATCCGAAAGCCTGTGCAATCAAAGAGCCATCCTCATCAGTTCTCTGAGCAATAGGGGTGATGGGGTCACCATCATCATAGGTTCCCCAGTCCCATGTCACGTCGGTAAGCCAGTCTTTTGTACCATCAGCTTTTTCAACGCGTGACCAATTGGTAAACTCCGTATCATCAAAAGCACCGGTAAGCATCTGAACTGAAGTATAACTATAGCTTTCATCTGTCAGTCCATAATATAATGCACCCATGGGATAACGATACATCAAAGACACATCTCCGGCTGCTCTGCGAGACGACTTCTGCATTAAAGGAGCGACGGATCTCTTGCTTAAATCCATCTTCTGCATTTTCTGCGGTGCGCTTGCCTTGCTGCGTACGACGGCTTTGCTCATCTGCGCTTGACTCGTAACAACTCCAAGAGTCAGTGCAAAAAGGGAAAGTAAACCTTTTTTCATAATCTTAAGTATTTAAATTAATAATAAGTAAATTAATTCTCGTATTGGAATGTAATCCAACTGTTATTGTTAGTTGATGAGGTCAGTTTCATATTTAGGAGACTATAACTGTTGTCTCTGCCCGTAACTATAAACGTCCCCTCGAAGCATCTCAGGAAGTTCAGAATGGAAGGAAAGGTTTCAACCATACTTTCTGCCCCAGTTGTGCGGGCTCCAAGATAGGAGAGAGTTACGCCTCCTTCAACTTCGACCATGCTGAAAGCAAAGGGCAACTCCACTGTATAGGTCCTGCTGGAACGACGGAATTTCAAGGTAAAACTGATCTGAAGTTCGTCATCGATTTCTCTCATCACGAACACCTTGTCTTTGTCAGACGACCCGTTAATTTCGTATTTCGTAGAACCACTTGCCATTTCCTTGACCATAGCATCGATGGCTGCGTTGAAATCGTCAGACTTCTCCATGGCAACACTGGTCTTCCATTTGTGCGTACCATTCAGGGCATCGAGGAAGAACACGTCAGCAGGTGTACACTTGATGAAGTTCTCCGCATTATTCACGCCACGGAAAGTTTCATCAGCCGCATCAAAGTAATACTCCTGCTCCATTTGTTTGCCTTCCACCATAACAGAATCCTTGAAGCGCAGGCGATACTGATCATTCAATTTCGTCACCAGGAAAGGCATGTGCCATCCGTAGGCAGTAGAGTCCTTGTCAGCAGGATAGACGGTGGCGCAGCCACGACCGGCATGATTGATCTTGTAGTTGATGCCGTTGTCGGTCATGTCAAGTTCCCACAGGGCATTTTCAGGGAAATGCCCTTTAAAGAAAGCCGAGATATCATCAAGGTATGTTTCAAAATCAGTACCCTCAGGAATACGCGTCAAACGCTGATACACGCCACGCTTCTTACCTTTCAGCATGATGTGGTCGCCACCCTGTGGAACATCGACCATAATGAATTCATAGTCACCCTGAAAGCCCTTACCTGACTCGTCATTGCTATAACTGCCTGGTGTAAGGTCTATATCGTCGGGATCGGTAAAACGACCATAACATTTGTTCCATGTGTTGTAGGACAATACGGGTCCCATATCCGTAATGACTTGCCAGGCTGAAGTATCTTCCCAATACTTATTGTACGAAGCCTTGTTCTTCATTGCGGTAAAGACAGAGCCGTCAGTATTGTAACGATTCATGATAAGATAGCCAACACCTGTAATGAGATCTTCATTATCAGAATAGGGATAATACTCCATGACCCAGCCGCCCTTGCTGTCTGTCAGACGGCCAGTGTACTCCGCACTAATCTTGTTGAGTCGTTCGGCTGCGGAGGAGTCAAAGATATCTGCTTCCTCACTGGAGCATGCCATAAGGGTCAGCCCCAAACCAGTGGCTGCAAAGTATGATAATATCTTTTTCATAAATGTATATTGCATCTTGTTGTGTTACTTATTCTGGAGCTTCTTGAATTTCTCAAGTTCATCAAGCAGTGTGTCAAGCACGGTCTTTCCCGTTGCAGGATCCGGATATACAATCGCATTTTCCAGCCGGTAATCAGTGCGCTTGGTAAGAGGATTATAGAACGGGGTCACAATGAACTGCCCGTCACTTCCCTTACGGAATTGTTTGGCTTGAATCTGATAACGCAACTTGTCAAGGTTAATGCCAAATTGGGTTTTCATGTATTCGCGGACATATTCTATCTTCTGCTCGATAATCTGCCGTGCGCCAAGCGTGTTCTTTGCCCATATGGGCTTGCCGTCTTCTCCTTTTATGACATAATCATTGGCATCACGTTCGCAGACACGACGATAAATCTTATTTTCGCCATTACCAGACTTGTCTTCCTTAAAATAGCCGATGGTGTCGATGTCAATAGTACCCTTAGTCATATAAAGGTAATCATTATAGTCCTTGTCACCGTCACCATTCTTATCCTCAAGATCAATGATTTCCCATTCATACTCTGCCGTACCCATCATTTTTTCCATAGTAATGGAATCACGGGTGATATAACGTCCGAGGGTCTCAACCCAGTCTTCTGTGTAAGACGCTGATGCATAGGGACTGACAAAGCCGAGACCTGCGGCAACAGAGTCGGGAGTATCACTCCATCCTGCTGCATTATAGTGTCCATTGCTCAGCAGGTTGAACGTGGTGGGGTGCAACTTGTTGTTGTCAAGAATATGTCCGAACTCATGATGCATCGTCTCGAAGAAGTATTCATTCATGTTGTCGATATCACTTGGGTCGAGCATGTTGACGCGGTAAAGTGTCACCTTGGTACCGCCCTCTGTGACACCCAGTGTCTCTGTGCCCGACGAGGTATTCAGACTGCGTGAACCGATGACATGAATAATACGAGGGCTATAGAGCTTAAGGAAAGTATCATGACTCTCAGCTACGTCGCGATATGAGTCGTACCACAAATACTTACTGAGAACAGCGAGTTTGCAACTGTTTTCATAGCTTGCCGGAGTGAGGTTCTTGTCCTTATCTGACGAGATGTACTGCATGCGATAGATGAAACGCATGTTGTAAGGCTCCAAGAAGTTAACCTTCACAAACGTATCAAGTGGAAATGTGTACAGATTTTTGTCAAGAGGATAATCCGTAGTATCAAAGATGGTAGGTCCCAGGTCGTCATCTTTGGAACATGAAACCAAGTTCAGTGTAGTCATCAGTACGACTACAGCGACGAGTATGTGCAGTTTTTTATTCATATATTGACCTCCTTCTTTATTCTTTAATTCTTAAATCTTTATCAGCGGGACGCGACAACTCTTGCATGGCACGGTTGTCGTTCTGCAGATTGTCTGCCGGGCGTGATGTGCCGGCACCATTGGCCAGGGCTTCCCAAGGTGCTTCCAAAGCGCGACGTTTGTCAACACCTTCCATCACATACGGTGTTTTGTCAAGTCCGAAATAGTGAGTCCACTCCATTCCCCAACGTTTCAAGTCAAAGAAGCGTATCCCTTCGAAACTATTCTCAAAACGGCGGAAATCGTTAAGACAATTCATATATGGCACCGCGTCAGCACTGACAACAATATCTGGCGAGATGTTCTGTGAGATGAAATCCCAGTTATCAAAACAATTTGGCTTCTTCGTCGATTCAGTATTGGTAAAGTTCGTCTTGAACATGTCGTCAGTCATTTGCTTGATATAGCGCGGATAATAGCTTTCTTTATCCTTGTCCGAGAATGTCTCGATAGAATTGTTCCAATATGCTTTCAAGTCATGAGCAGCTTTTTCCAGGTCGTTCTTCATGATATATGCCTCAGCACGTTCAAGCAGAAGGTTCATACCCGTGAAGGCGCGGATAATCTGATGAACATAACCTGTCTGGGCAATCTTGTCCAACATTTGGAACTGCTCTTGGATTTTGCAGGAGAAGAAACCGTAGTCATGGGTGGAAGAGCTGAAAAGCATTCCACTGACGATAGCAATTGGCGTTACGATATATCCGCTCCATAGCTGGCTGTTAGTACGGACCATCATGGTCAGGCTGGCAGACTCACCCGCAACACTATACCGGTATCCGAATATCTTACGGGAGTAGGTACTATAGGTATTTAAGAGCATCAAGTTGTTGTTCAGGACAGGATTCTGCCAAGCATTGGCATAGTCGTCAGCACTTGCACATTTTTCAAAGACGGAATAGTCCATTGACATTCGCAGCAAACTGGCATCATCAGTACCTAACACGGCATTGGCATGTTCTATGCACTTGTCCCAATCGTGATGATACAAATAGACACGTGCGGCGAAGGCGTGAGCTGCCTGCGTATTAAAGTGATACTTGGGAGCATCGTAATAGCTGTCACTTACATAGCGCAAGCCTTCCTCAAGGTCGGCAATGATATGGTCATAGACCTCTTTCACCGAGAGGCGAGTGTAATTCTTTTGCAGCTGGGTTTCAGGCTCAGTAACATACGGTATACTAATCTCTTTAGCACTAATACTTTCGTTCTTATATGCCTGACCAAATATGTTGGCTAATATAAAGTGATTGTATGCACGAAGCAACAAAGCCTCTCCATAAGAAGCACGAAGTTGTGCAGAAAGCATCGAATATTCGCTACGGTTGTTGATTCCCTGCTTAGAAGCTATCTGGTCAATTGCCTCCAAGGCTGCATTTACGCTGGCAATAGAGTTGAACCAGCCTTCCCATATTTCACCAGGAGAATCTGAATCAGAATAAGTAGCAGATGCCGCATTCTCAAAGCAGAACATCTCATCATTCCATCTGGAGTTGGAAGGGTAGTTGTAGTGGTTTTCTATCTGTTTGTCGTTGGGGCTTGACGGCAAATGCGGAGCATTGTTGTCAATGAGGTTGTCACTGCTCAACTCGCAAACAAACTGATAGTTGGAATAAGGATATGAACCTTTCAGCAAATCTACCACCTCAGTCTCTGAAAGCAACTCAGTGCGTTCGTCAGGCATCTTGTCAAGGAAATCACTACATGCCGTCAAGGACATTGACATGACCATGACGGAGAGTCCATATTTATATATATTCTTCATTTTTATAATTCTTATGTTATCAATAACAGACTTTCTCATTAGATACCCAGACGGAGCGTCAATGTAAACTGTTTACAGAGAGGCTGAGCTACGCCGCCGGAATTCACGAACTCAGGGTCTTGGCCATTAAGTTTCTTGTCAGAATAAACAAGCCAGAGGTTAGTGGCATCCAACTTTAATGAGGCAGAGCTTAAGCCCAATTTGTTTATAAGACGAGGCTCAAAATCATAAGTCAGCGAAATGTCCTTCAAACGAATAAATCCACCGTCAGCAACACGCTCTGTTGAGTAATTATATGCATTATAGGCATAGTTCAGGTAACGATTTGAATAATACTGAGCCACAGAGGCTATAGCAGGGATAGTGGTGTACTTTTCATCTCCAGGGATAACCCAACGGTTCTTAAACTCCTTCGGCATAGCCGACTGATCACTGTAGGCATAAGAGAATACCGGATCCAAGCGAATCTTATTACCAAAAGAATAGGTGAAGAATACGTTCAGGCGCCAGTTCTTCCAACTTACGGTATTGTTCAAACCGCCCGTATACTTAGGCTCAGTCGGGCCCTCATATTTAAGGAAGTCGAGTTTGTCGTGCTCCTGGAAATTAATGTCTGTAGTCGTTACCTCACCATTCTCATTGATAATCTGTGGAATTCCTTCATCATTGAGGCCGACGAAAGGTATCGAGAACAGAGCTCGATGATCATAACCTACACGTGCGAAACCACCGGTACGTACCAAGTCAATAACTCGGCTGGTAGACAGAAGGTCTGTAATCTCAGTCTTGGTATATGCGAACGTAAAGTCCGTACTCCACTGCCAGTCAGCAGTCACGATGTTACGTGAAGAAAGCGTAAACTCAACACCATGCGATTTCATCTCAGCAACATTGGCAAATTTGCGAAGTTCGCCACCATAGCCGTTAGTATTCATATAACCCATCAGATCGTGGTTACGACGCCAATAGATATCACTTACCAGGTTCAAGCGATTGTTGAAGAAACCAAGGTCAATACCCAAGTTAAACTCATACTTCTTCTCGAATGTCAGGTCAGAGTTTCCAAGCTGTGCCAAGGTTAGGCCCGTTTCCTGCTGGTCGCTCTGAGGGCGCCAGATAATGGTAGGATAATAGATGGGATATGCATTCGATGCGTTCGTCTGTTCACCTGTCAGCGAATAGCTCAAACGAAGCGTTGCATGTGACCACAGATTATTATGTTTCTCCATCCACTTTCTGAAGAAAGACTCTTCATGTGCATTCCAAGAGGAACTGATATTCCATGTCGGCAACCAGCGAGCACTGGTTGCTTTACCCAGCTGGTTTGTTCCGTCATAACGGCCAGTCAGATTTAACTGGTAACGTCCTTTATAGGAATAGTTCAGATTAGCCATCCATGCCAAGCGGCGGTTCCACGCCCTGTCACGGGAGTTCAGTATGGTGCCTTCCTCCTTTGCCTGTTTGAAGAAAGCAGGAGTAATAGTTACCAGACGACTTCTTTCATAATCCATTCCGTAAACTTGATTCTTGGACTCCTCATAGTCTGCGCGGTTAGCCTCAAAACCAGCCAAAGCATTAAAGATATGAGTATCGTTCCACACTTTATTGTAGTTGACTGTTCCACGAAAATCCGACTGCTTAACCTGATTCTGGCTTTCAATCCAAATACCTCCCGTCGGCATCACCGATATAGGCAAGGAGTTCGGCTGATCAGGATCCGTATACAAATAAGTATTGTTCCACATGACATTAGGATCGTCAACGCCTGCACGATAAGCCTCAGCCTGGTTAGACGAATTCAGAATGTTATGGTCTTGTGAGGAGCGGTTAACACGGTACGAACCTAACAAATTAATCTCCAGTCCCATGATAGGCTTATAAGAAAGTTCACCCTGGAACTTCACATCCATCACCTCCGTATCAATATAGTTGTTCTCCAACTCATGGAAGATATTAAAATCAGCATAGTTACGCTTGTAAACCTGATTCGGATCCAGTGTACGGGAAGTATTTAACGCAAAGCTAAATGGATTTATGTCGAAGTCACGGCTGACAGCACCGCTTACCACGTCTGTGCTCTGGTTCAGGGTACCAGGAGACTTCTGAGTACGCTGACTGGCATTTGTCCTCAAAGTCAGTGTAAGTTTCTTTGAGAGATTAAAGCTCGCGTTCATGTTCGCTGTAAAACGCTGAACCTTACTCGTTTTACTCCAACCCGGATCGAGCAAGGCAGACAACGAGCCATAAAGATTAGCTTTTTCTGTACCAGTGCTAAGACTAACAGAATGTGTCTGCATGATATTGTTGTTGAACAGTAGGTCAAACCAGTCTGTATTACGGAATTCAGCCTGCTGCAAATATGCATTCATTGCCGCATCAGTATAGGGAAGACCAAACTTGCCATTGGTTTCATCATACTGCTGAATCAGGTTATACATCTTGCCATACAGACCGCTGGAAGAGCCGTCAGCCAAGGCAGAAAACTCAAGCCAGCCCTTGGCTGCCATCTCCTTGTAAATACCCATTTGCTCTTGAGAGTTGGAAATGTTGTATTCACCATAGCTTGGCTTCATTCGGTAGGTAAATTCACCTGTATAGTTTATCGAACTGCGTCCGGCACGGCCCTTTTTCGTGGTAATAACTACGACGCCAGCCATGGCACGGGCTCCATAGATAGAGGTTGCTGAACCGTCTTTCAGAACCTGAAACGACTCAATGTCATCGGCGTTCAATCCTGCTATTGCATTTGCTATCAACGTCTGGGCATCACCTGAAGACAAATCATCAGAGCTGATTTTGACAGCATCCTCCATGATAACGCCGTCAACCACCCATAACGGGCTGGAAGAACCATAGATAGAAGTAGCACCACGGACACGAATCTTGGGAGCTGTACCAAACGTACTGGACACATTCTGTACGGACACACCTGCTACACGGCCTTCAAGAGAACGCGTGGCATCGGCCACACCACTCAATTTTGCCTTCTCAGCATCTACCTTTGTCGTTGCTCCTGTAAACAGACGCTTATCCTGTTTCATCATACCAATCGCAACGACCTCACCAACATTCTGTGCGTCAGGCTGCAATGTGATTGTCATACCATCTTTGGCCTTTACCGTCTGTGTCATCATGCCGACGTAGCTTATCACAAGTTTCTTGCCGGCGGGTACCGTTATCGTGAATTGACCGTCCATGTCGGTCTTCGTACCTTGTTTGGTACCCTGAATCATGACAGTGGCCCCGATACACGGATCGCCATTGTCTTCAAAGACAGTACCGGTAATCTTGTTCTGCGCAAACGCTATTCCTATACTGAGGAACAGTCCGAACAAGATCAGCGTAAACTTCTTACTCATAATATCTGAATTGTTTATTATTTGTTAGTTATTTTATGTTCGCGAACATTATTATATAAGGCACATGGTCTTCCCAAACGCCAAAACGACGTGCAAAGATACAACTAAAATTTTAAAACAACTAATAAATTTATAGAAAATGCATAAAAATAGACAGGATTTTAACAAAAAAGTCAAAATCCTGCCCAAAATTCAGCTTTTCGTTGGAAAAGCTTCCACATTGCCAATCCCTTTACTTCACGAGTACGACCAGATACTTGCTGGTTGACCAGAACTCCTGCGGATTGGTGATGCGCAGTGTGTATTGCTTGTTGGCATCGCGATCCAATTGATAGCTGGATGCGGGATGGTCGGTGAGCAGCTTGGCGGAACGGGAGTAGAGCTTAATCTCCTTGTCTACGCGGATGTCAATCTTCGTGAAGTAGTCGCGGTTGAAGTTTGAACGGAGCACTTCACCATCCTCGATGATGCGCTGTTCCTTCAGTTCCTTCTTTGTACCGAAGACAAACCAAGCGGTGTGCAGCTGCTTATCCTGGGTCGAAATGGTCTGCGACTTCTGGGTGCTCTCTTCCTTCAGGTTGCTAACGTCGGTGCTCAGGTCTGTCACCTTCTCCGTCAGTTCGCCAATCTGGATGTTCTTGGCCTCCAACTCAGCCTGCAGGGCCTTCAACTGACTGTCCTTCTCTTCCATCTGCTGGGTCAGGTTGTCGAGCATACGACGCAGCTCGTCGCCCTTCACTGTGCTCTGGCGCAACTGGTTACGCAGCTTGCTGATGAGCTCGCGGTTCTGCTGCATGGTCTGCTTGATGAACTGCATGTTCTCGCGGATGCGCTCTTGCGAACTGGCACCCTCACCCTTGCGGGCGACGCTGACTCGGTTCTCGGCAGCACTGATGGCACGGAAGCCCTCTTCGATGTCGTTCATGGTTGACATCATGTCGTTAATCTCATTGTCTTTCTGGGCAATGATGCGGTTCAGAGAGTCACTTTGCTGGGCGAGTCTCAAGTCTTCCGCCTTCGAATTCTTCTGATTGCAGGCGACCAAAGCCGTCATACACAATACCAATACTAATAGTTTTTTCATAATAAAGCTGTTGATTATCAATTCTTTATATTTCAATTTTCAATTATCAATTTTTCAGTCTCCCTTCCCGGCCACGACGACGACAAACTCGCCTCGTGGCTCATGCTCCGTGAAGTGAGCAATGACTTCCGACAAAGTGCCGCGGACACTCTCCTCGTGAACCTTGGAGATTTCCCGGCAGACGCTGACCTGACGGTCGGGGCCAAACACCTCGCTGAACTGCTGCAGCAACTTCAGTACGCGGTAGGGTGACTCATAGAACACCATCGTGCGCTCTTCGTCGCGCAATGACGCTATCTTCGACTGCCGTCCCTTCTTCTGAGGCAGGAAGCCCTCGAAACAGAAACGGTCACAAGGCAAACCGCTCGACACCAGCGCAGGGACAAAAGCCGTAGCACCTGGCAATGTCTGCACCTCGATGCCCGCCCGTATGGCCTCACGAATAAGAAAGAACCCTGGGTCGGAGATTCCTGGTGTACCGGCATCGCTGACCAGCGCCACCGTCTGCCCTGCCAGCAGGCGTTCCACGACGGACGCAGAGGTGCCGTGCTCGTTGAACTTATGGTGCGACACAAGATGCTGCTGTATCTGGTAATGCTTCATCAGGATGCCCGACGTACGGGTGTCCTCTGCCAGCACGAGGTCAGCTTCCTTCAGTATTCTGATGGCGCGCAGCGTCATGTCCTCCATATTGCCCACAGGGGTGGGAACAATGTACAGTATGCCCATTATGGGCGCAAAGTTACAACATTTTAGCGAAAAATAAAGAATGAAGAATGAAGATTTTGCGACAACACTGATAATTTAGCATTTTTTTCATTTCAAGACATTGATTCTTCATGCTTCATTATGCTTTTTTCTTTGTACCTTTGTGGGCAAAACGACACGACGAATGAACATCTGGACGCTGTTGTACCACATCCTGCGGTATGTGATGCCCTGCGCTTCAACGACCAGGGGAAGTTTCTTGAAGCCGTTGACTGACAGGCTTAAAACAGACGGCTATGACCCGTCACGAAAAACAAGCGGAGAAAGAAAAACACAAAGAAATCGGGCATACATTTGGCAAGGTCATATTTTATTAGTAATTTTGCACGCAAAATTTGCAGGACAGCAAACAAATAGTAAATAGTAACTTGTCAAATAATAGATTGTAATGATGACAGCTAACGAGATTCGCGAATCGTTCAAGAAGTTTTTTGAGCAGAAGCAGCACGCCATCGTGCCTTCCGCTCCTATGGTAATTAAAGATGACCCCACGCTGATGTTCACCAACGCGGGCATGAACCAGTGGAAGGATATTATATTAGGTACGCGCGACCCGGAGCCGCGCCGCCGTGCCGACACTCAGAAGTGCCTGCGCGTCAGCGGTAAGCACAACGACCTGGAGGAGGTGGGTCACGACACCTACCACCACACCATGTTCGAGATGCTGGGTAACTGGTCGTTCGGCGACTACTTCAAGGAAGGTGCCATCGACATGGCATGGGAATACCTGGTAGACGTACTGAAGCTGAATCCCGAAGACCTCTACGTCACCGTCTTCGAAGGTTCACCCGAAGAAAACATTCCTCGTGACGACGAAGCCGCCAAGTACTGGGCCAAGCACGTACCCGAGGACCACATTATCAACGGCAACAAGCACGACAACTTCTGGGAGATGGGCGACACAGGTCCCTGCGGTCCCTGCTCTGAGATTCACGTCGACTCGCGTACCCCTGAGCAGAAGGCCGCCAGCGGCAAGACCGGCCGTGAACTGGTCAACCAGGACGACCCGCAGGTCATCGAGATATGGAACCTCGTGTTCATGCAGTTCAACCGCAAGGCCGACGGTTCATTAGAGAAGCTCTCCATGAACGTCATCGACACGGGTATGGGCTTCGAGCGCCTGGTCCGCATGATGCAAGGCAAGCACTCCAACTACGATACCGACGTGTTCCAGCCCATCATCAAGGCCGAACAGGACATCACGGGACTGAAATACTTCACCTTCGAGGAAGAAACTGAGACCCCTATCAGTAAGGACCAGGACAATATCAACGTCGCCATGCGCGTCTGCGCCGACCACCTGCGTGCCGTAGCTTTCTCTATTGCCGACGGTCAACTGCCATCAAATGCCAAGGCCGGCTACGTCATCCGCCGCATCCTGCGCCGTGCCGTACGCTATGCCTATACCTTCCTGGGGCAGAAGGACGGTTTCCTCTACAAGCTCGTCCCCACCCTCGTTCATGAGATGGGCGACGCCTTCCCCGAACTGAAGGCCCAGCAGCAGCTGATAACCAAGGTCATCAAGGAAGAGGAAGACAGCTTCCTGCGCACCCTTGACAAGGGTATCGGCATGCTCGACAAAGCCATGGAGGAGATGAAGAGCAAAGAAGAGAAGGAACTGAATGGCGAGCAGGCTTTCCGTCTGTTCGACACCTACGGATTCCCTCTTGACCTGACAGAACTCATCTGCCGCGAGAACGGCTTTACCGTTAACGAAGAGCAGTTCAATGTCGAGATGCAGAAGCAGAAGGAGCGCGCCCGCAATGCCGCCGCCGTCGAGAACAGCGACTGGGTAGAGCTTAAAGCTGGCGAGCAGAAGTTTGTCGGTTACGACTACTCGGAATATGAGTGTGAGATTCTGCGCTATCGCAAGGTGACGCAGAAGAAAAACGAGTTCTACGAAATCGTATTGACTGCCACGCCATTCTATGGTGAGATGGGTGGACAGGTCGGCGACCAGGGCGTACTCGTCTCTGAGAATGAGACCATTGAGGTCATCGACTCAAAGCGCGAGAACGGCCAGACCGTACACATTGTGAAGCAGTTGCCCAAAGACCTCACGGCAGCATTTATGGCTTGCGTTGACACCGACAAGCGCGACGCTTCGGCTGCCAACCACACCGCTACCCACCTACTCGACTATGCCTTGAAGCAGGTGCTGGGTGACCACGTGGAGCAGAAGGGGTCATTTGTCTCGCCCGACACGCTGCGCTTTGACTTCTCGCACTTCGAGAAGGTGAGCGACGAGCAGCTGCGCGAGGTGGAGCGCATGGTCAACGACATGATCCGTCAGGACCTGCCGCGTGACGAGCACCGCGACATGCCCATGGAAGAAGCCAAGAAACTCGGTGCCATCGCCCTCTTCGGCGAGAAGTATGGCGACAAGGTCCGTGTCATGCGCTTCGGTCCGTCATGTGAACTTTGCGGTGGTATCCATGCCACGTCAACGGGTCGCATCGGTTTCTTCAAGATTCTCTCTGAGAGCAGTGTGGCTGCCGGCATCCGTCGTATCGAGGCCACCACAGGCAAAGACTGCGAGGAGCGTCTCTATCAGATGGAGGACATTCTCAAGAACATCAAGTCGTTCTTCAACAATGCCAAGGACCTGCAGGGCGTCATCCAGAAGTATATCGACGAGCACGACGCCATGAAGAAGCAGATAGAAGGCTTCCAGGCTCAGGCCGTTGAGCGTGCTGCCCAGCGACTGGTGGAGAAGGCCCGCATCATGAATGGTGTCAAGGTTGTCGCTGGTGTAGTGCCTATGTCTCCTGCCGGTGCCAAGGACCTGGCCTTCAAGATTCGTGCTGCTGTTGAGGGTTCACTGCTCTGCGTCATCGGTTCTCACGACAACAATAAGCCTCAGCTCAGCATCATGATGAGCGACGACATGGTCAGCGACCACGGTCTGAATGCAGGCCAGATGGTTCGCGAGGCTGCCAAACTCATTCAGGGCGGCGGCGGCGGTCAGCCTCATTTCGCCCAGGCAGGCGGTAAGAATGTTGACGGTCTCTCGGCTGCCATCGACAAAGTCGTCGAACTGGCAAACCTGTAATAACAAAAAAATCAACCCTTGTCCTCATGGACGGGGTTGATTTTTTTAATCTAAAGGACAGATTGATTCTCTTTCTAAGAATAAGTAGAAATCAATCTGTCCAGTATTTTTCATCAGAAGTTCACACCAATGTTGACAAAGAAGGCACTTCCTCTGGAGTCAAGATCTCCAGGATTATCCTTTGCGATGTTAGTAACACCAATCTGATAGCCTGCTTCTGCATAGAGATTGTTATACTCTACACCGCAGCCAAACTTGAATCCCATGTCACCATGCTTGAAGTAGTCGTAGGAACTCTCGTTGATATTCAAATCCTTGATCTTAGTCTTACCAGCAATACCGTATGAGAAATACGGGCCGACGTAGGGCAACAGAACAACGTCGTTGCTGAGCTGAATACCGTACTTGATCAGGATAGGAATCTCGAGGTAGGTCAGGCTGGCCTTGTCCTTACCATCCTTACCACCACGCTCTGTGTAGTAAAGACCACTTTCCAAGAATACAGGAGAAGACTGGCTGAGGCGCAAACCAATGACACCACCAAGATTCATGCCAACCTTTGTCCCTAAGTCGTCGTAGAGGTCACCGCCAAGACGGGCGAAATTGATACCAATACGGACACCATAGTAGACAGAATTTTCGTCAAGAGAGAAACCTCCACTGGTAAACTGTGCAAATGACGGTGCAGAAAAGAGCACGGCCATAATACCTACAATAATCTTTTTCATGTTTCCTGAGTTTACGTTATTATTTAACATATTCATTTTGAGGCTGCAAAGTAACACACTTTTTTTCATTTATGCAAGTTTTTTTGTAAAAAAAGCTATCTAACGTCAGTATGCTTGAAATTTATTTGTATCTTTGCCATCGGAAAGGATTGCCAGACAATTCTCCTTAAATATAAAGCTTAAAACTCAAACCCTAAACAATATGTACGACAAAGAACGCGGGCTATACATAGCCCACTGCGCCAACGGAGCGCTCTCAATAACAGGTAAGATGGCTAACCGCCACGGACTCATCGCCGGTGCCACGGGTACGGGAAAGACCGTCACCCTGCAGGTCATGGCTGAAACATTCTGTCAGGCAGGCGTCCCCTGCTTCATGGCCGACATGAAAGGCGACCTCAGCGGTATCTCACAGGTAGGCAAGATGAGCGGATTCATTGAGAAGCGCCTGCCAGAGTTCGGCATTGAGAACCCTGTGTTCCAGAGTTGTCCCGTGCGTTTCTTCGACGTCTTCGGCGAGCAGGGTCACCCCATGCGTGCCACCGTATCGCAGATGGGACCGCAACTGCTGTCACGCCTCATGCAGCTCAACGAGACGCAGGACGGTGTGTTGAATATCGTGTTCCGCATTGCTGACGATCGCGGCGTGCTCATCGATGACATCAAGGACCTGCGCGCCATGCTCGACTGGGTGTCGAAGCATGCTAAAGAGTACACCACCAAGTACGGTAACATCTCGACAGCCACCATCGGCGCCATCCAGCGTGCCTTGCTGCAGTTGGAGAGCCAGGGTGCCGACAAGTTCTTCGGACTGCCCTCGTTCGACATCTTCGACCTCATGCAGACCGAAGGCGGCAAGGGCATCATGAACGTGCTGGCTGCCGACAAACTGATGCTACAGCCGAAGCTCTACTCTACATTCCTGCTGTGGCTGCTCTCCGAGCTCTACTCCAGCTTGCCTGAAGTCGGCGACCTGCCACTGCCGAAACTGGTATTCTTCTTCGACGAGGCGCACATGCTGTTCACCGACACCAGCAAGGCGCTGCTTGACAAGATTGAACAAGTCATCAGACTGATTCGTTCGAAGGGTGTGGGTATCTACTTCATCACACAGAGCCCTACGGACATCCCCGAAAACATCCTCGGACAGTTGGGTAACCGCGTACAGCACGCCCTCCGTGCTTATACGCCAAAAGACCAGAAGGCCGTCAAGACCGCTGCCGACACCTTCCGTGCCAACCCAGACTTCAAGACCGACGAGGCCATCATGAACCTGGAAACCGGCGAGGCACTGGTCAGCTTCCTCGACGAAAAGGGAGCTCCCACCATGGTGGAACGCGCCAAAATCCTGTTCCCGCTATCACAGATAGGGGCTATCACCGAGGGACAGCGCTTAGACATCATCAAGCAGAGCCGCATCTATGGCAAATATGACGAGGCAAAAGACCGCGAGAGTGCCTTTGAGGTGCTGATGGCCGAGGCAGAGCGCCAACTGGCCGAATCAGCTGAAGAACCCACAACCCCCACATCACCCACAACACCCACAACACCCACAAAGGAAGAAAAGAAGAAGCCCGGCATCATGTCGAAAGTACTCAAGGCCGTCATGACAGCTGTCACCTCCACGCTGGCTGCCGTACTGGGTGCCTGGGTCAGCGAAAAGGTCAGCGGCAAGAAGTCGAAGTCGCGCACTTCGGCGAAAGAGAAGGTGGTGAAGAATGCTACCAGTGCCGCCACGCGCACCATCACCAAAGAACTGACGCGTGACATTTTGGGTAACCTGGTGAAATAGTCCCTACCCCATTCAGTATCGTTAGTTCAACAACAAATCTGCTGCCTTGGTCTGACACTCGCTTGGTGCGAGGAAATGCAGACCGAGGCAGCAGATAAGTTTATAAGGGAACCTAAATGTGCTTATTTGAGGTTCTTAATCTCCAATGCGGGATTGTACTCTGGGTCGATAGCCAAGATCTTATCGGCGTAGCCCTTGGCAGCAGAGATGTTCTTGTCCAGATAAGCACCGAACATCAGGTAGTGCAAGCTGTACTTCAGCATCGTGTTCTCGCTCTTTGAACGGTCAGCCTTGTCGCCCAGCAGGTCAACAACTTGCTGGTAGTCAGCCTTGGCCAGACGGCCAGCCATGTCCTTATCGGTCTTGTTGATGATCTCAGCACGCTTGTAGGCTGCGTATGCCTTCTGTACCGGGAACTTTTCACCAACGGCAGCATAGACGTCAGCAGCTTTCTTATAGAGATTCTTCTTAGAAGCATCGTCGGCAGCATCAGCAGCAAACGAAGAGTAGATGTCGGCCAGTGTCTCGTAGTCGTCGACCTTCACTTCAGGCTTGCAAGAGAGGAACTCCTGATAGTACTTGATGGCATTCTCCAGGTCGCCGTCCTTCTTGTGCGACTGAGCAAGGGTCTTCAGAATGTCCCAGCGCTTGATCATGGATGAGTCGCTCACCAGCTCCAGGGCTTTATGGTAAGACTGCTTGGCATTTACCTTGTCCTCAAGAGCCTCATGGATGAGGGCTGCATAGTAGTGGTCGTACTCAGAGAAGGTGACGCTGTCCTTGTCAATCTCGTTGAAGTATTTATTCAGATACTTCTTAGCAGCATCGTAGTGCTTCATCTCATAGTTGCTGAACATGGCCAGACGGGTGAACGTCGGGTTGTTGGGACGATATTTCAGACCTTCTTCACAGGCAGCCAGAGCGTCCTCAAAATGACCACCGAAATAGCTGGCACGGGCAAACTCGTTCAGATAGCCCTTATCAATCTGGCTGACGGGAACCTTCTTGAACTCATTGTAAGCAGACTTTCTGTCACCAGCAATCATGAAGATGTGACCCTTGATGGCGTCGACGCTGACATCGGGACGGGCTGCCTTCAGGTCATCCAGTTTGCGGGCTGCACCTCTGGGGTCAATCTTACGATAGACGAGTGCATACTTGTAGTAAGCCTCAACGAGTGAGGGGTCTACATAGATAGCCTGGTCATACTGAGCTGCTGCTGCACCGCCATTGTCAGATACTGCCTCGATGTCGCCGAGGAGCACGAAGGCAGGAGCGCACTTGTTCTTGGAAGCCTGCAGAGCGTAGTTGGCATAAGCCTTGGCATTTGCAGTGTCCTTTGCCTCATAGAAGGCGCGACCGATAGCCAGAAGGTTCTCGGCATTCTTGCGGTTGGCCTTGTAATAGGGCTTCAGCTGCTTGTCGAGGTCTGCGGGTTTACTACTAATGATTTTCTTTACGGCATCTACGTCGGCCTTGGAGCCGTCCTGCGCCATTGCTACTGCGCTGTAACCTGCGGTCAGCGCTGCGATGAATAGATATTTGATTGCTTTCATAGTTCAACGTTTTTATTGGTTTGACATCTTGTTAATTATCTCACTTATATTCTGTTTTCTTATTGTTTGATTGTTGCATTCGACTATATGACGTTCGCAAGTTGAAAAGGTTTATTCTTTGTTGACAATAACTTCGCGGACGTTCATGTTGGCAGTCCTGGGGAGCAGTCCCGATCTCAGGATGATGAGCTGTCCCTTGGGAAGCTGGCAGAAATGGGCAAAAGCCGTCGGCATACCATTGGGGCGCGGGTCGTTCAACAGGGCATAAATGGTACGGATGAGCGGATAGTTGCCATTATATATATAGTATTGATAGGGCTGCCAGCTGTTGACTTTGGTAGCAGAGTCCATTCTGGAAACGCCCATCACGGTAATATTCTTCTTGAAGGTGACGTTGGTGGTGTCGCGCTTGTCGTTGAGCCAGTTGGAACCGATAATGCCCAACGAGTTCTTGTGATTCTCGACATAGTCGATAACGGCAGCGCTGGTCTTGACAGCTCCAATGTTGGGGGCTTTCATCTCCTGCCCGTCGAGCAGGGAGTCTACACACCAGCGGACGGTACTTGACAACGGATTGTCAAACACCACGTCGATTTCCCCGAGCTGTGACTTCGGGTACAGTTCGCCCCACCGGGTAATCTCGCCGCGGAGAATGCGCTTGAAGTCCTTCACGGTGATACAAGTGTCCGGGTTGGCATTGTTGACGATGATGGCAAGACCGTCGTAGGCAATGGGGATAGCCCTTGGCATGTACTTGCGGTCCTGCAGGCTTTTCTTTTCATTGTCAGTGAAATTGCGCGTGGTAAAGGCGAGCAGCGTCTCGAGCTTCATCAGGCGCTTGACGGCATCCTGCTCGTTGATATACTCCACGGAAATAGTGTCTAAGCGCTGACTGTTGAAATAGAAAAGTTCCTCGTCAAGGATGGGGAAGAAACTCTCGTCAGAGACGAACGTTGCCGCCGCCTTCTGGTAGGCTTCCTCCAATTTGGGATTAGGCTTGCCCCCACAGGATGGGAGCAAGCCTAAAATGAGTGATAATCCAATAATAGTGGATGCGATTCTATTCATGTGTTGAACCAAATTACTGCAGACGGAAGGTTACGGGCACAGTGTACTTCACACGGACAGCAGAACCGTTCTGCTTACCGGGAATCCACTTAGGCATGCTCTTCACCACGCGCTGGGCCTCCTTGTCGAGTGAGGGGTCTACGGACTTCACGACGCGAACGTCGGTGATAGAACCGTCCTTCTCAACCACGAAGGTCACGATAACACGACCCTGGACACCATTTTCCTCGGCTACTACCGGGTACTTGATGTTGCTGCTCAGGAACTGCAGCAGGGCGCTCTGTCCACCAGGGAATGAGGGCATCTGCTCTACGACGTCGAACACCTTAGTCTCTTCAACCTTCGGGGGTTCGGGCTCAGCAATCTTCTCCTCAACGTGCTTCACCTCAGCGGTCTCGTCATTACCTTCGACGGTAAATGCACCGATGGCAGTGTTCGTTTCCTGGAGTTCATCCTGAGACTTCATCTCCTGGTCTTCCTTCACCTCGTTATCCTTCTTAATTTCAGGAACGGTAAAGGCTACAGAGCTCTTAACGCGCTCAACCTCGATTTTCTCAATCTCGGGTTCATCTGGTTTCTCTTGCTTTACTTCTTTCTTTTCTGCCAGGTTAGCCAGCTCCACGTCGGTCTCGATGGCTGCATTACGCGAGGCGATGTAGTTATCGATAGAAACCTTTGCGATGACGATAGCGGCGATGATGGCAAAACCAATGAACATGGTGATGAGCGCCTTGAGGTTACGCACACCAGTGTTCTTACGAAGTTGATAAGCACCGTATGCCTGGTTTTTGCCTTCAAATACGAGGTCAACCCAGCCGTTGTCAATAAGATCTATTTTTGCCATAGCTTCTTTCGTTTTTGAGGGTTATTTGACACCTGCCTTCTCAATGAGCGCCTTATCGTCGTCACTCATCTTGTCGACATTATCAATGACATACTTATCAATGTTGCTAATCAGCATTTCGTCTAGGGCAGCTACCATATTAGCATAGGTAGCAGTAGGCAGAGGACGGATAATGACGGTCATAGCAGGAACCTTCTCGCCGTTGGGGAGTTCACCCTTCTTCAGCTTCTTCAGCTCTTCCTGATACTGTTCGTCAGTCATCTTGGAATTGTAAGCATTCTTCTTGGCATCGAGCTCCTTCTTAGCCATCTTGATCTTGGCTACGGGGTTGATACCTTCCTCTGTCGTATGTTCATTGAGAACCTTCTCGATACCATCCTTACCATAGGTAGTCGGCTTGACGCAAGAGGGGTCGTCGTAGTTGGGCAGACCAGCCACATACCACACCTTGTCATTGGAACCCAGGTAAAGGGTAATCGTGTGAGAAGCCTTCGTCACTTGCTTCTGCTCTTCATTCAGCTGTTTTGTATCTTCGTTAGACGGCATGGTCAGCTGCATAGCCTGCGGCTTGGCCAGCGTAGTACACAGCATGAAGAAGGTAATCAACAGCATCATCATGTCTACCATCGGCGTGAAGTTCACGCGGGTATCCATTTTCTTTTGCTTGGATAGATTCTTTTTTGCCATAGTACTACTCGTTTAAACGTTTAACATCGAGATTCGTAATCAGCTGGAAACGGTTCTCGTTCATGTCCTGAAGCTCTGACATCAACTTCTTAATCGAAGAATAAGGAGTCTTGGAGTCGCACTTGATGGCGAGTCTGATGTCAGGGTTCGCATTGCGGGCCTCGGAAACCCACTCCTGGAATTCGCTCTTGCCTCCCTGGATACTGTCGAGGGGAAGACCGAGCTTCTGGATTGCCTCTGCCATCTTTTCCTGGTCGAGGCTGAGGTATGAAGCAAGCTGCGACATGGAGGCTCCAACCATAGCATCCTCACGGAAGTGCTTGATCTGTGTGGCGTTCAACGAGACATTGAACTTGCTCGTCATAGCGTCCAACATAGCCTGCATGTTGTTCTTGTTTTCGGTTCCCAAGAAGACCTTGCCCTCTGGTGTCACCAGAATGTTGAGCACGTCTTGCTCAGGAATCTTGACCTCAGACACCGAGTTTGGCGTGTTGACTTGCACTGGTTCTGGCGTCAGGAATGTTGATGTCAACATAAAGAAGCACAGAAGCAGCGTCATCACGTCTGACATAGGCGTCATGTCAATCCAGATGTCCTTTTTCTGTATCTTAACTTTAGCCATTCTAAAACGGTTTTTAAGGTTTTTGAAATGGAACTAAAAATTAAGCCTCGTTGTGGTTTGAATCGTAAGTTGC